>Ga0302314_10001909_pt1 | contig 38802 bp, 35 predicted proteins | sample III_Palsa_N2_3_FD_200533 | JGI IMG/M metagenome (GOLD analysis project Ga0302314, IMG submission 200533) | Peat permafrost microbial communities from Stordalen Mire near Abisko, Sweden - III_Palsa_N2_3 | ecosystem: Environmental > Terrestrial > Soil > Palsa > Peat permafrost | place: Sweden...
CCGGCAACAGTGACCGCACTGACGAGGAACATCGAATTCCTGCCACCGCCGCGCTCCGGGGCGCCCCGGTCCAAGTTCGCCCACAACGGGGCCAGGAACGGGACCAGGAACGACACCGGGAACGACAAGGCACCGCGCGGCAACAGCCCGGCGGGGCACCGGCGGTCCCGCACGGTGAGAACCCGGCCATAGGACTCCCGACCTATAGCGGGACCGGGGCCGACTGACTAGTGTGGCCCTCACCCAGTCGAATTTCGGATGAACAGCGTCACTAATTATCCCAAATTTTCCGAGATGTCCGAATGCTTTTCATTTCTACGCATTCCTTCTCGGTCAGATTCTGATTCTCTAAGTCCAGTCAAGGAAGACGGGGTGTCGGTCCGTGGAGTCTTTCGCTTGGGGCGGAGGAATTGCGCCGGAGCAGGAACGAATTATCAGCTGGCAGGCTCCACCGCTGAGGTTCGGAGTCGGCGCCACACGGGAGATCGGCTACGAATTACGCAAGGCCGGTATCAGGTCGGTGCTGTTGGTGACCGACCCCGTGCTGGCCGGTCTCGGACTGCCGGCCCGGGTGGCCAAGCAGATCGAGGAGGAGGGGATCTCGGTCGCGCTGTTCGACCGGGTCCAGGTGGAGCCCACCGACGAAAGCTGCGCCGAGGCGGCCCGTGAACTGGCCTCCCTCCAGGTGGACGGCTACGTCGGTCTCGGTGGCGGCAGTTCGATCGACACCGCCAAGATGCTGAACCTGCTGCTCAGTTACCCCGGCCGCCCGGTGCGCGACTATCTCAACCCCCCGATCGGCGCCGGTGCCGCGATTCCCGGACCGCTCAAGCCGCTGCTGGCGGTGCCCACCACGGCCGGCAGCGGCAGCGAGTGCACTGCCATGGTCGCCCTCGGCGTCACCGGCCTGAACGTGAAGACCGGGATCAGCGACCCTCGGCTGCTGCCCTCCCTGGCGCTGGTCGACCCGGCGAACACCCTGACGCTGCCCCCCGCGGTCACCGCCTCGTCGGGGTACGACGTCCTGACGCACGCCTGCGAGTCCTACACCGCCCGCGCCTACGACCGGCGCCCGCCGTACCCCACGCCGGCGGACCGTCCGCTGTACATCGGTGCCAATCCGATCAGCGACGTGTGGGCGGAGCAGGCGCTGGTGCTGGTCGGCCGTTACCTCAGGCGCGCCGTGCTCAACCCCGCGGACCTGGAGGCCCGCACCGGAATGAGCCGGGCGGCGAGCTTCGCCGGCATGGGATTCGGCAACGCCGGAACCCACATTCCGCACGCCTGCGCCTACCCCATAGCCGGGCTGGTCCGCGACTACCGTCCGGACGGATACCAGGTCGACCACGCCATGGTGCCGCACGGAGCCGCGGTCGTGTCCACCGCCGCCGCCGCCTTCGAGTTCACCTACCCGACCTCTCCCGAACGTCACCTGCGCGCGGCGGAGTTGCTCGGGGCGAACCTCGACGGCGTGACCGTGGCCAACGGTTCGGAGGTGCTTCCGGCCACGCTGCGGAGCATCGTGGCGGACACCTCGGGGCCCACCGGGCTGGGGGACTTCGGGTATTCCGCCAAGGATCTCCCCGGGCTCGTCGCCGGCGCGCTGAAACAACAGCGGCTGCTGGTGTGCTGTCCGCGTGAGGTCACCTCACGCGATCTCCAGAGGGTCATCGCCGCCTCGATGGCCGCCTGACACCGGAGCCTGACACCGAAGCGGTGCAGCCCCCGTCCCCCCACCAAGGAGCTGGACGCACCCGTGAGTGAAGCAGCGTTGCCGGAGCACCCGGCTGTCATCGCCGGGAAGAGGATCCCCGCGACTCGGTGGATCGACGTCATCGATCCCTCCAACGGCCGCCCCTTCGCCCGCGTCGCCCGGTGCGGCCCCGCTGAGGTCCAGGCAGCCGTGCGGGCGGCCCGAGACACCTACGAGAGCAACTGGCGCTTCGCGACGCCGACGGACCGCTCCCGGATCTGCCACCGCATCGCCGAGGCCCTGCGCGCCGAACGCAAGGAACTCGCCGCACTGGAGACGCTCGATACCGGAAAACCGCTCAGCCAGTCGCTGACGGACGCCGATGTCGCCGCCCGGTACTTCGAGTTCTACGCCAACGCCATTGAGGCGCACGGCGGGGAGACCATCCTGCAACGGCCGGACCGGCTCGCGTTCACACTGCGTGAACCCTACGGCGTCTGCGGACACATCATCCCGTGGAACTACCCGCTGCAGATCGCCGCCAGGACGCTGGCGCCGGCCCTCGCGGCCGGCAACTGCTGTGTCCTCAAACCGGCCGAGGACGCGCCGCTGACCTCGCTCCGGCTGGTCGACATCGCTCAGGACGCCGGACTCCCGCCGGGCGCCCTGAACGTCGTGCCCGGCTACGGAGCGGAAGCCGGCGCCGCGCTCGCCGCCCACCCGGACGTGGACCGCCTCGCCTTCACCGGTTCACGGGAGGTGGGCGAGGCCGTGATGACCGCGGCGGCGCGCAATATCGTGCCGGTCAGCCTGGAGCTCGGCGGCAAGTCACCGCACCTCGTGCTGCCCGACTTCGACGCCGCCCTGGCGGTGCCGCAGATCGTGGAGTCGATCACCGAGCACGCGGGGCAGAACTGCTCGGCCGGCAGCCGGCTGCTCGTCCACCGCTCCGTTCACGACGAACTGGTGGACGAACTCGCCATCAGGTTCCGCTCCCTGCGGATCGGGCCCGGGATCAGCGATCCCGACATGGGACCGCTGATCTCCGCGAAACAGCGCGCCCGGGTGCTCGGCTACCTGGCAGAGGGCCGACAGGAGGCCGTGCTCCGCACCGGCGGAGGGGTACCCGACGGGGAGGCGTACGCCGAGGGCTTCTACGTGGAGCCCACCATCCTCGATGACGTGTCCCCGGAACACCGCGTTTTCAACGAGGAGATCTTCGGCCCGGTCCTGTGCGTGACGGCTTTCGACTCGCTGGAGGAAGCCGTCAGGCTCGCGGAACACACCACCTACGGGCTGGCCGCCGGGATCTGGACCTCCGATGTCACCACCGCCCTCTGGCTCGCCCAACGGCTCCGGGTGGGCCAGGTGTTCGTCAACAACTACAGCGCGGCCGGTGGTGTCGAGCTGCCGTTCGGCGGCTACCGGCGCTCGGGCATCGGCGTGGAGAAAGGACTGGAGGCGCTGCGCGAATACACGCGATGCAAGACGGTGGCGGTACACGCGCGGCTGCGTTCCTGATCCGACGCCCCAACTCATCCACACCGACTCATCCACACCGTCCCGGTCCTCACGGAGAAATCCGGCCCCCTACGAAAGGCGCGTTCCAGTCCATTTACATCAGCCTTACTGGCGGAGGGAGTTCATCGGATGTCGCGTGTAGCGCGCGAGCCCGTCGCGGAGTTGACCACCCAGCCATGCTGTGAGTACTGCGGGGCGCCGACACCGGCCTCGGCGGCACTGACGGAAGCCTTCGCCGATGTGCACAAAGCGCTGGGCGAGGCGCAGGAGGCGCTTGAGGTCCAGGAGCAACTGATCGAACACCTACGGGCGACGCCGGAACCGCCTCCCTCCGAGGAGGTCCTCGCAGCCCGGGCCACACTTGACCTGCTGACGGACCGCGAGCGCCAGATCCTGGTGCTCGTCTCCCACGGGAATTCCAATCGCCGCGTCGCCAAGGCACTCGGAATTTCCGAAAAAACAGTCAAGAACCACTTGTCCGCAGTCTTCACCAAGGCCGGTGTATCCGACCGCACACAAGCCGTCGTACTGGGCATCCGTGGCGGGATCGTCTCCCTCGACGAACCCTTCGACGATGCCTTACCCACGCCCTTGAGCACGAGTCGCATGAGTATGCGTCAATGACTCACAATCGAGGGCCAATCCGACGATTCACCAGTACAGAGGGTACCAGAACGCCACGCATACTGCCACATTGGGTCCCATGCTGAAAAACGTGGTCGCGGTCTTGTTGCAGGACATCCATCCGTTCGAACTGGGTGTCATATGCGAAGTATTCGGAATCGACCGCCGGGAGGAGGGGCTGCCCTTCTACGACTTCACGCTCGTCGCCGCGGAGTCCGCCTCGGTGCGGGCGGTCCCGGGGTTCACCATCAGCACGCCCCACGGGCTCGACCGACTGGAGTACGCCGACCTCATCGCCATCCCGGTCGGTGACGACTTCCACACCAGGGACTTCCCACCCGCGCTCCTGGAGGCCCTGCGCCAGGCGGTCGCCCGCGGCGCCCGGGTGCTGAGCGTCTGCGTCGGCGCCTTCGTCCTGGGCGCCGCCGGACTGCTCGACGGGCGACGCTGCACCACGCACTGGCGGTACGCCGACGCACTCTCCGAGCGCTACCCCAAGGCCCAGGTCGAACCGGGGGTGCTCTACGTCGACGAGGACCCGATCCTCACCTCGGCCGGGACCTCCGCGGGCATCGATGCCTGCCTGCATCTGGTGCGCAAGCTCCAGGGGAGCGACGTCGCCAACGCCATAGCGCGGCGGATGGTGGTCCCCCCGCACCGGGAGGGCGGCCAGGCCCAGTACATCGAGCGGCCGGTCGCCCACTACGGCGAGGACGGCGTGCGCGAGGTGCTGGTCTGGGCCGAGGAGCACCTGGAACAGGAGATCAGCATCGAGCAGTTGTCGGCACGGGCGTGCATGTCGCCACGCACCTTCGCCCGCCACTTCCGGACCGAGACCGGGACCACTCCCTACCGCTGGCTGCTGGCCCAGCGGGTGCTCAGCGCCCAGCGGCTGCTGGAGAACACCGACGAGACGGTGGAGATGATCGCGGCCTGTTCCGGGTTCGGCAACGCGGCGGCCCTGCGCCACCAGTTCGTGCGCTCCCTCAACACCACGCCCAACGCGTACCGGCGCGCCTTCCGGGGCCGGTCGTCCGGCACAGACACACACTGAGCCCCGCGTGGGGACCGACAGGAGGCCGTGAATGCTGCGCATCGCGATAGTGGGAGCCACCGGAGCGGTGGGCCGGGAGTGCCTGGCTCTGCTCGACGGGGGAATCGTGCCGGTGGAACAGGTGGTGCCCGTGGGATCGGCGCGCAGCCTCGGCCGGGATCTGCGCGCCGAACTGGAGCTGTCGCTGCCCATGACGGAGCTGGTGACCCTCGACGGCCTGGACCCACGGGACCTGGATGTCGCCGTCTTCTCCGCGGGCGCGGAGGTGAGCACCCGGGAGGCGGAACGGCTGGCCTCGGCCGGGGTGCTGGTCGTGGACAACAGTTCCGCCTTCCGGATGCGGCCCGACGTCCCCCTCGCCGTACCGCAGGTCAACCCCGGTGTGCTCGATGACCGCCCGGGATCGAACCTGGTGGCCAACCCCAACTGCTCGACCATCCAACTGGTACGTGCCCTGAGCCCGTTGCACCAGTTGGCGGGGCTTGAGAGCGTCGTGGTGGCCACCTACCAGGCGGCGTCCGGCGGCGGGGTGCGTGGCCTGCGGGAACTGGCGGACGGGTCCAGGGCCGTGTTGGACGACCCCCGCTGGCAGGGCGCCCCCGGCGGGCGCTTCGGGCAGCCGCTGGCCTTCAACGTCGTTCCCGAGATAGGACTTCAGGACGAATCCGGGTTCACCCACGAGGAGCGCAAGCTCGTCCGCGAGCCACGCAGGATCCTCGGTCTGCCGGACCTGCGGGTGAGTGCCACCGCGGTGCGGGTGCCGGTCTTCGACTGCCACAGCGAGGCCGTGCACGTCCGGCTCCGCGAGCCGGTCACCACCGCGTCCGTCGAGGAGGCTCTGGCCGCGACCGCCGGGCTACGGGTCTACCGCCAGTCGCAGAACCCCTCGTACCCGATGCCCCGTACCGTCTTCGCCGGCCCCGAGGACCGGGCCCGGGTCCATGTCGGCCGGATCCGGGTCGATCCGGAGGACGACCGGGCGGCGGCGCTCTGGGTGGTCGCCGACAACCTCTGGGTGGGGGCGGCGCTCAACGCGCTGCAGATCGTGGAACTCGCCCTGAAGAACGGCTGGCTCGGATGACGGACCGCCGCAGGTCGGACCGCGGTCCGCTGGTGATGAAATTCGGCGGCTCCGCCTTCGCCGACCTCGACGGCTTCCACCGGGTCGCCCGGTACACGGTGCGCCGCGCCGCCGAGGAGAACCGCCCGCTGGTGGTCGTGGTGAGCGCGATGTCCGGGACGACGGGCAGGCTCCAGCAGATCCTGGACGCGGTGTCCGAGGACCCGCCGGAGCACGCCGCCGCGATGCTCCTGACCACCGGCGAGACGGTCAGCGTCGCCCTGCTGGCCGCCGCGCTCGACGCGCAGGGCGTCACCGCGTGCCCCCTCACGGCGGCGGGCACCGGGCTCCGCGCCGAGGGATCCGGCGACCGGGCGGGCCTCGCCCAAGCCAGCCCCCGGGCGCTGGCCCAGGCCCTGGAGGACTGTCCGATCGTGGTCGTCCCCGGCGGCCAGGCGGTGGACGCGGCCGGACGGACCGTCATGCTGGGCCGCAACAGTTCGGACCTGTCGGCAGTCGCGGCGGCCGCCGCGCTGGGCGCCGACACCTGCGAGCTGTTCTCCGACGTGCCCGGGGTGTGCACCGCCGACCCCTATCTGGTCCCGGAGGCCCGCACACTCCGCCAGGTCAGCTACGAGGGCGTGCGCCGGATGTCCCGGCACGGCGCCAAGGTCGTCCACGAGGGCGCCGTGGACTGGGCCGAGCGCGGGGGGGTGCGACTGCTGTGCCGCCCCTTCCCCTGGCGCGAGGACGCGGACGACGGGACCGCCGTGGGAACCGGCCCGGAGGCGGCCGCGGTCGTCGTGCACAAGGACAGCGACGTGTGGTGCTTCCGGTCCGAGCGGGACCGCCTGGCGGCGGGCGGACAGCTTCGGGCCGAGGGCCTGGCGGTCACGGAGTTCGACACGGCCGGAGAGGCATGTCTGACTGTGCCGAACGGCGTCCGGGGCACGGCCCGGCACCTGCGGACCGCGCGCCGTCTCCAGGACCTGTGCCTGGTCACCACCTTGTGGGCGGACGGCAGGACCGAACGCACCATGGTGCAGCGCGCCGAGGCCGCGGCCGAGGCCCGCCGGTGCCACGCGCTGCTGTACCCGGACCCCGGGGGCGCCCCGGGACCGGCCGTCCCTCCGCCGGCCAAGGCCCGCTCCCCGCACAGCGACGTGCTGCTCGGCCCGGCCCGACTGCTGCCCACCGAGTTCGGCCCGCCGAACTGACCCAGGACCGGACCCGTCCCGGCGGGATCAGCCGAAGCGGCCGTGGACGTAGTCGGCGGTGCGGGGGTCGGCCGGGTGCTCGAAGATCTGTGTGGTGGGCCCCGACTCGACGATGCGGCCCGGCTGCTCCTCCCCGGCCAGGAAGAACGCGCAGTGCTGGGAGACGCGGGCGGCCTGCTGCATGTTGTGCGTCACGATGACGATGGTGACCTGGCCGGCCAGCTCTCCGATGGTCTCCTCGATCCGACGCGTGGAGGTGGGGTCCAGGGCGGAGCAGGGCTCGTCCATCAGCAGCACGTCCGGGCTGACGGCGAGCGAGCGGGCGATGCACAGGCGCTGCTGCTGGCCGCCGGACAGGGCGCCGCCGGGCGTGCGCAGACGGCGCTGCACCTCGTTCCACAGCCCGGCCCGCTTCAGCGAGTTCTCGACCACCTCGTTCTTGTCCACCCCCTTGATCCCGGCGAGCTTCAGGCCGCTGGCGACGTTCTCGTAGATGGTCATCGCCGGGAACGGGTTGGGCTTCTGGAACACCATCCCGATCCGCTTGCGTACCTCGGCCGGGCGCACTCCGGGGTCGTAGATGTCGCCCGCGCCGAGCAGCACCTCGCCGGCGAGCGCGGCGCCGCGGACCATCTCGTGCATCCGGTTGAGGATCCTGAGATAGGTGGACTTGCCGCAGCCGGAGGGGCCGATCAGCGCGGTCACCCGGCCCGGCGCCATCGTCAGCGAGACCCGCTCAAGCACCTTGTGGTCGCCGAACCACGCCGAGACCGCCCGGGTCTCCAGCCCGGCCGGGCTGTCCCGGCGGACCGGCGCCGCGCCCTCCGGGTCCAGGTCGAGGCCGAGCGGTGCCGTCCCGTTCAAAGCGCTCATGTCCGCGCTCATGTCTGTGTCCTCCCGGTGGGGTTCGGCATCAGTAGAGGTTCGGTAGCAGCAGCGAGAGGTTCTCGTACACGGTCCAGACCAGGGCGAGCACCAGCGGCGCGGTGCACAGCACGGCCGCCCAGCGGGACCAGCGGTACGCGGCCAGCGTCCCGCCGAGGGAGACCAGCAGCAGCGCCTGGGCCCAGAGCACCAGCGGGAGCAGCGCCGCGGGGTTGCCCGCCAGCGGGAGTTCCTGTGCGCTGACGGCCGGCCACGCCGTGGGCGTCGGCTGCGGAGCGCTCCACAGGTCGGCGCTGACCTGGGCCCAGCCGGTCGGGTAGTTCGAGCTGTTACCGGTCTCCAGCAGCAGCCGGTTGGCGGTGGGATCGGGGGCCGGGTGCGCGCTGGTGCCGAAGGACTCGACGACGTACGTCGCGGTGCCCTGGCCCGTGGTCACGGTGATCCGGTCGCCGCGCCGCAGTTCCATCAGGTGGGCGAAGGGGCCGCCGTAGCTGACGTCGCGCCCGTAGAGCACGCTCACACCGTACTGACCGGGCAGCGGGGTGGCCCGCAGGTGTCCGGGACCGTGGGTGAGGTCCTCGGCGCTGGTGCCCTCGACCACCACCAGGTCGTGGACGCCGATCGCCGGGATGTTCAGGATGGCGACCGGCGCGCCCTCGGTGGTCGGCCCGGTCGGCGCGGTCGCCTGGGAGAGCCGACCCGCGAAGGTCTTGTACAGCACCGACTGGGCGCGCTGCTCGCTGAGGCTGGACAGGCCGTAGAGGTAGACGAAGAACCCCAGCATCAGGATGGAGATCAGGCTGATCGTCAGGCCGATGCCCTGCACGACGGGCCGTCGCCGGACCGGCTCGCGCGGGCGGACCGGAGGTCTCCAGGAGTTCCCGGACCCGGACCCGTGCTCGTGCTCGTGCTCGGGCCCGTGCTGGGGTTCCGGCTGGGGTTCGGACTCGGCTGTCGATTCGAGGAGTTCGGGTCGAGTCACCGCTCAGCCCCGCTTCCGGCGACGCTGGACCCATGCCCCGACCAGGACCGGCGCGCAGACCGCCGCCAGGATCTCCAGCACGGTGAGCGTGGCGAGCAGCGCCTCCTCACTGGGTCGGCTGGCGACCATCACCGGCTCGGCCGCGATGGACTGCGGGGAGCCGGAGTTCGACCCGGTGTCGACCTCCTGTCCGGTGTTCGGATCGAAACTCGCCTTCGCCGTGGGCCCGCCGGTCGCCGCGCCGTTCGCGGCGGCCGGGTTCGCCGCGTCGCCGTTGCCCGCGCCGCCCGCACCCGAGCCGGTCCCGGAGCCTGAGCCGGTCCCGGAGCCCGACCCGCCGCCCGCGTCCACGGCCACCGCCTTGCCGCCGGAGACCGTGCAGTCCAGCGGCGCGCTGACGTAGTCGCACGGACTGGGCTGCGGGGCGTCCGCGATCAGGTGGTTGACCCCGTTCGAGTACGTCGGGTTGTTGCAGCCCATCAGCTGGCTGAGGTCCGGGGTGGCGACGTGTCCCGGCAGGTGGTCGACCTGTTGGAACCCGCCGACCACCAGGTTCTTCGGCAGCGGCGAGTAGCCGAGGTTGCCGGCGCTCTGCTGGGCGCCGCAGAGCACGTAGTTGAGCCAGGTGCTCAGCGTGGTGCCCTTGGCCGTGGTCCAGGACGGCGGTGGCTGTTTGTTCCGGCCGCCGCCGACGTCGCGCGGGATGACCAGGTAGCTGTAGCTGGAGAGCGGATACGAGCGCGGGTCCTTGGACGTGTAGACGTTGTCGAGGTCCTGCATCAGGAAGTCGACGTCGTTCGGGTTCTCGTCGATCACGGCCGACTGGAGCGCGATCGCGACGTTCGACGCCGTCGGCAGCGTGTAGTAGCCGGCCGCGTTGAGCATCTTCACGGCCGGCAGGCCGTAGTCGAGCGCGTAGGCGTACTCGTCGTAGCCGATCGCGCCGTTGCTGATCGGGGAGGCCAGGAACGAGGCCATCTGGTCCGAGCCGTCCTTCTGCACGGAGCTGGCGAAGCCCGGGTAGAACTCGGTGGGCCCGCAGGAGGACTTGGGGCCGCCGTGCGCGGCGCAGAAGGAGTTCCACATCGACGGGTACTCCTTCGCCAGCCACCGGGTGAACATGTAGCTGGCGCCGGAGCCGTCGGAGCGGGTGACGACCGTGATCGGCTGGTCGGGCAGCTTGCTGCCGTAGTCGTGGGTGATCCTCGGGTCGTCCCAGTTGGTGATCGCGCCGGTGAAGATCTCGGCGATGGTCTGGCCGGACAGGCGCAGGTTCTTCACCTTCTGCCCGCCGACGGTCAGGTTGTAGACGAACGTGGTCCCACCGGCGACGATCGGGATGTACGAGTAGTTCCAGGTCGGTGTCTCCAGCCCGGCCCCGAAGGGGTCGCCCTGGGTGAGGAACGCGATGTCGGAGCCGCCGAAGTCGTTCTGGTCCTCGATGTACTTCTCCCGTCCTTCGGCGGAGCCGTCCCCGGTGTAGTTGATCTGGATGCCGTCCGGCGCCATGTCGCGGGCCCACTGCTGGATCGCCGGCTCGGCCCAGGATGAGCCGTCCCCGTCGAGCGGGACGAAGCCCGAGGCCGAGGCGGAGGTCACCGGCAGGGCGGCGAGCGTGAACGCCGCGGCGATCACGGCGATGAACAGTCGGAGCCGGAGTCTAAGCGGACTCATTCGTCTCCCTTTCCAGGTCGGTGCTTTCCAGGTCGGTGGCGCTGAGGCCGGGGAGGTGAGCGGCGGGTCGCTCCGCGGTGTACGCGAGCCGGTCCCGGGCGACGCGGCGACGCTGACGGCGACTCAGCTCCCCCGGCGTCCGGCCGCCGAGCACCCGGGCGACCGTGAAGAGCACCAGGACCAGGGCGATCAGGACCAGCGCCGCGCCGAAGGCCCGGACCCGCTGCACGTCGGCCGGCTCGCGCACGGTCTCGTAGATGTAGAGCGGCAGGCTCGTCTGCCAGCCGGAGAACGGATTCGCGTTGACGTAGTCGGTGTATCCGGAGGTGAGCAGGACCGGTGCGGTCTCGCCGATCGCGCGCGCCATGCCCAGGACGACGGCCGTGGTCAGCCCGGACCGGGCGGTCGGCAGCACGATGCTCCAGATGGTGCGCCACTGGCTCGCGCCGAGCGCGTAGGAGGCCTCCCGCAGCGTGCCGGGCACGAGCCGGAGCATCACCTCCGAGGAGCGCGCGACGAAGGGGATCATCATGATCGTCAACGCGAGCGCCGCCGCGAAACCGCTCTGCCGCAGCCCGAAGGTGAGGATGAACAGCGCGAAGATGAACAGGCCGGCGATGATCTCGGGCAGCGAGGTCATCGCCTCGACCAGGGAACGCACCGGGCGCGCCATCGGTCCGCCGACCTCCACCAGGAAGAGCGCGGCGAGGATGCCGAGCGGGACGGCGGCGGCGGTCGCGATGCCCATCTGCTCCAGCGAGCCGACCAGGGCGTTGAGGATGCCGCCCTGGCTGAGCGGAGTGAGCGCGGTCGCGTTGAGCGAGTCCCGGGTGAGGAAGTTCAGGTGTCCGAGCGCGGAGTGGCCCTTGTAGGCGGCGTAGGCGACCTGGTCCACGACCACGAACACGATGAAGACGCCGATTGCCGCCATGAACGCCCCGGCGAGCCGGTCGGCCACCGCCCGACGGCCCCACACCAGCGCGGTCACACCGCCGTAGAGCGCCAGGAACACCAGGAAAGCGCTGAGCCAGAACCCGAGCGCGCCGGTGGTCGGCAGGATCCGCTCGTACACCAGCCAGGTCAGGCCGAGCGCCCCGAGGGCCGAGCCGATCAGCGCGCAGGCCCCGTCGAAGGTGACCGCCCGCCGTCCGATCCGCCGCTCGGGCTCCGCCTGCGGCGGGGGCGCAGTGGCGGGGAGCGCAGTGGCGGTTGGCGCAGTGGCGGGGAACGCGGCGGTGACCGCTGGCATCGGCACCGTGGTCTCGACGGACGAGGCCGGGATCGCATGCTCCGTCATGGGTGCGGGTCCTCCTAGTCAGCCGTCTGGGCGCCGGAGCGCGTGCGGGTGATGATGACGCCGGCCGCGGCGTTCACGGCCAGGGTGAAGGCGAACAGCACGAGCCCGGCGGCCATCAGCGCGGAGAGCATCTGCGGCGTGGACTCGGTGTAGCGCAGGGCGATCAGGGCCGGGATCGACATGCCGCCGGTCTGCAACAGGTGCCAGTTGACGGTCCAGACCGGGGAGATGATCAGCGAGACGGCGATCGTCTCGCCCATCGCCCGCCCGAAGCCGAGCATCCCGGCGCCGATCATGCCGCCCCGGCCGTACGGCAGCACGACCGTGCGGATCACCGCCCAGCGGCTGGCGCCGAGCGCGTAGGCCGCCTCGCGCTCGCCCTGCGGTGCCTGCGAGAACACCTCGCGGCACAGTGAGGTGATGATCGGGATGACCATCAGCGAGACGACCAGGCCCGCGATGAAGGGCGAGGAGGAGAAGGCGATCTTCGTCTCCTGGCCGACGATCCGGAACGGCGGGAAGACCGGTCCGAGATGGTCGGTCAACCAGCGGGCGAACCCGAGCGCCTCGGGCTGGAAGAAGAACACGCCCCAGAGCGCGTAGACGATGCTGGGGATCGCGGCCATCAGGTCGACCAGGGCGATCAACGGCCGCCTGAGCGCGCCCGGGGCGTACTCCGAGATGAACAGGGCCGCGACGATCGCGCAGGGCACGGCGACCACGAGCGCGATGACGGCGATGATGACGCCGTTGGGCAGGATCGAGCCGATGCCGAAGTGGTTCTCGCCCACCAGCCAGGTGCCGGTGCTGAAGAAGCCCCAGCCGGCCACGCGGTACGAGCTCCAGGCGCGGATGACCAGGAAGACGCCGATCATCCCGGTGATCACGAAGACCGCGATCCCGCCGCCGCGCAGCAGCCCCCGGAAGGCCCGGTCGGCGGCGCTGAGTTGGGCGGTGATGACGCGCGGGACGTCCTGCGGCTCGGCCCCGGCCCCGGCCTCCGGCATGGTGTCAGCCATCGGTGCCGCCCGCCCCACCACTCGCCCCGCCGCCCGCCCCGCCGCCGGGGCGCCGCGCGCGGCGGCGACGCCACGGCAGTCGGATCCCACCGGTCCCGTAGCCGTAGGCCAGCGGGCCGCCGATCGCGAACAGCGCGCCGATCGCGAGCGCGGCGGTCAGGGCGTACGTGGGGCCGCCGCTGGTGTCCGCGGCCTTCTCGCCGAGCCCGATCGGGGTCGGCTGGTCCGTCGCGGGCATGCTGGCCACCGGGCTGCCGGAGCTCGCCGCCAACCCACCGGCGGCGTTCCCGCTCCCGCTCCCGCTCCCGCTCCCGCTCCCGTTCCCGGACGAGTCGTCCGAGGCCCCGCCGCCCGTGCCGGACGGGGCCTGCCCGGAGCCGGACGGCTTCTGCCCGGAGACGGTGGTGTCCGGCGGCGGGGACTTGCAGGTCTGCCGCTGCACCGCCTGGGCCGCCGCCGTGTCCTGCGCCCGCTGGGCGTCGTCCAGCGCGAGGTAGCCGCCGAAGGACGGGATCTGGCTCAGGCCGACGCCGTAGTTCTGCGAGTTCGCCACGTCCAGCAGGAAGGTCGAGATCGCGGTGGCCTTCGCCGAGGAGAGCCCGCAGGTCGGCACCATCGCGTACTGGACCTCGGTCAGCGGATAGGCGTCGGCGGAGGTGCTGGAGAAGTCCTGGTACTGGGTGATGCCGTCCGGGTTCTTCTTCATCGCGTCCACGGCCGCGGTCATCGAGTCGATCGTGGGGGCCTGCGCGTTGCCGGCCGGGTTGACCAGTTGGGCGGTCGGGAACCGGTAGGCGGACGCCGTGCCGGAGTCCAGCACGGCGAACAGCGCCCGCTGCGGGAACTGGTCGGCGGGATCCTTGGCGTTGATGACGTTGCCGTTACCCTTGCACTGGGTCCACGCGTAGGCGTTATTGCTGCACGAGGGGTAGAACTGGTCACCGCTCGGGGTCCACCCGGCCAGCGCGGAGGCGACGTTGTCCAAGCCGGTCACCGGGTTCCAGGCCACCTGCATGGTGGCCAGGAAGGGATCGTCGGTGGAGCCCAGCACGCTGCTCTTGGGGGTGTAGCCGGGATCGAGGACCTGGAACTCGTTGAGCGGGTAGGTCTGCGACTTCCCCTGCTCGTAGTACGAGTTGACGTGCATGCCCCACGGGTCCGGCTGGCCTTCGAGGAAGGCACGCGCGTCCGGGTCGGCCTCGACCCACCGGGTCAGCTCGTAGGTCATGTCGCTGTTGCCTGCCAGCACGATCGGCAGGAAGTCGCCGGTGTTGTCCAGGCCGTTGGTCTCGGTCTCGAAGTCGGCCTCGGAGTACTCCGGATTGAGCTGGTAGAACTCGGGGTCGGTGAAGATACTGACCGGGTTGCCCGCGATCGTCGGATCGCACAGGTCCGACTGCGCGCTCTGGGCCGCCGCGCACTGGCCGAACTGTAGCGAGTACGACTCGGTGAGCAGCTTCGCCACCAGCCGCGCGTCGAGCTTGAGGTTGCTGATCGGTTCCTGGGTGACCTGGTTGTCCACGTAGTAGGCGATGGTGATCGAGGTGGTCGCGATCGGCGCGTAGGTGAACTGTCTGGACGATCCCGAGGTCTGCTCGCTGGAGGCGGGATCGGTGACCAGTGCCACGTCCGTACTCGAACTCAGCGAAGTGCCGCCGCCGAGGAACCCGGTGCGGGCCTCGTCCTCGTTCACGCCGGAGTCGTAGTTGAAGTCGACCTTGCCCTGCGAGGCGGTGCACCATCCCGGCTCCCACTGCCCCATGACGCGCTCCAGCATCGGCGAGCCCTGGGCCGAGAACGCGTAGTCGTTGGACGCGCACAGCTGCGCGGAGGTCGGCGCGAAGGAGAGCGGGACGACGATCCGGTCGTTCCACATGCACGAGGTGTAGTCGCCGTACTGGGTCGAGGCGTAACCGCCGTTGCCCGGCAGGTCCAGGCTGTGGTCCTCGCAGTCCGCCGGCTGCGCGTAGGTGTTGCCGCCCCACTGCGGCAGGACGGCGATCGAGCACGGGTCCGCGTTGTCACAGCCGAGGGTGTTGTTCTGGAGTCGGGTCTGGATCTGGAGGTCCGTGTAGCCGGTGCCGCACACGGTGTCCGTCGGCACGTCCGAGCAGTCCGACGCCTGAGTGGTCGCGCCGCCCTGGGTGTAGGACTCGACGGCGTTGCCCGGCGCGCCCGAGCTGGGGGTGCCCACCTGTAGCTCGTTGCACGCGTCGAGGCTCTGCGGGTTCGCCCCTTTGCACTCGACCACAAAGACGGGATAGAACTCCAGCGCCTGTTTGTAGCCGTTGGACAGACCGGTGGCCGGGTCGCCGTTGCCCTCGTAGCCGGAGGGGGTGAAGTTCGACCAGGAGATGCCGACCATCTGGTTGGTCAGGTTGACCGTCTGGTCCACCGAGACCTTCGGCTGGGCCGGGATCATGCCGCCCAGCTCGTCGTCCGCGTAGTTGTCCCAGGCGGTGTCGCCGCTGTAGCTGCCCGTGCAGGTGGTCCCGCCCTCGCCGCTCGGCGCACAGGTCGTGCCGCCGGTCGTCGCGTCGGTCGTCGCCGTGGCCGCGCGCATCGCGGTCGGGGAGGCAGCGCTCGCACCGGGCGCGGGGCCGAACCCCAGCAGCACCGCCATCAGCCCGACCAAGGCGCCAACGAGCCGCAGGCGTAAGCCGATCCGCCGCCGTGTTCGCGTTCCGCTCATCATCTCCACCGGTTCTCCCCTCACCGCTCTGCCGTCGTGCCGCCCCCTCGCCTCCGCCGGGGGCACCGCGCACCGAAGCCGGTCCGGCACAGGGTCGCTGTGCCGGACCGACGCGGGGTCCGGTCCCGGCCCCGCCTCACTCGGATGCCCGCGGGCTCAGATCGCCCAGGTCGCGCTGAACGAGCCGACGTCCTGGCCGCCGGCGAAGGCGTTGGTGCCGAGGGCGCTGTTCAGGTACGCCGCGCCGGCCGCGTCCAGCGTCAGGTCGCTGGCCGTGTACGTCTCGGTGCTGCCGCTGATGTTCCCGGCCTGGGTACCGGCCAGGTCCACCAACGGCACCTCGCCGCCGCTGGTCGCGCTCTGGCCGTCGAACTGGGTGTCGCCGAGGTCGAACAGCAGGGTGCCGAGTTCGACGGACTTGCCCTTCAGGTCGAAGCCGCAGATCCCACCGGAGTAGGAGATGGTGCCGGAGAACGTGCTGATGTTCGCATCGCCGCCGGTGGCCGCGTAGGTCACGGCCACCTGGCCGTTGGCGTAACTGATGGAGCTGTAGCCGTTGGGTACGAATCCGACACCGTGCCCGGCCAGCGCCTCAAGGAAGGAGGCGTTGACCGACAGGGTGACCGAACCGCTGCTCACGGTCGTCGCGTTGGCTGTGCCGGCCATGACGCCGGTCAGCGCCAGCGCGCTGAGAGCGGCCACCGGCAGCGTGAGGGCACGCTTGGCAGAGATGCGCATGTTGCTCTGCTTCTCCTGACTGGGGATTGCCTGACTGGGGATTACTTGACTGGTGGATTGCCTGACTGGTGGCTTACTTGACTGGGGTCCCGGTGCGCCGGGCGCGCCGGGCGCACCGGGACCCCTTTGCGGACTCGCCTACCGGCTCGCTTGGCTTACTGGCCGGTCAGGGCACCGCAGTTGGAGGCCGTGGCGAAGCCAAAGTTCTTGATGTCGGTCGCCGCCGCCGTGCCACAGATCCAGCCGCTGGTGTTGCCCTGGCCGAGGAGCTTGGTCAGGTCGATCGGGCTGGTCGGGACCTTCGGCGCGGACGCGGTGCCGGCGTTGAGCGTGACGTAGTAGAGGCCCCGGATGTAGGTGGCGGGGAAGGCGCTCAGGCCGGCCGTGTTGATGGTGTGGGTGGCGGTCAGCGGCGCCTTGCTGTCGATGTCCTGGAGCAGCAGGGTGCCGTGGGTGTCCGGGCTGTGCAGGGTGTAGACCTGGCTGACGTAGCTGCCGCCGGAGAAGATGCCCAGGACGTCCTTGTAGCCGGTCGGGTTGCCGGTCGCGGTGAACACCGCGTTGTTGCCCTCGTTCTCCTCGATCGCGTTGCCGCCGTAGGTGCCGTTGACGACGCAGGAGCCCGGGGTGGTCACGCCGATGTCGGACAGCCACTGGCTACGCGTGCCGGAGCTGGACTGCGGCAGGACCGGGATGATCGCGTCGGTGCTGGTGCCGCCGACCTCGTTCCACTTCACCGCGCCGCTGTAGGAGGGGCTGATCAGCGAGGCGTTGCAGGTGAAGATCGCGGTCAGGTCGGTGTCGGTGAGGTTGGTGACGCCGTTGCCGCCGCTGTTGGTCGCGTAGGTGATCAGGTCCTTGGCGAACAGCACCGAGGTGAGGCCGGTGCCGTCGGAGGACTGGATGTTCCGCGAGGCGCGGGCGATGTCGACGCAGTAGTCGGTGCCGTTGGTGGCCTTCAGCTTGTTCTGCAGCTGCGCGATGCCGGCGCCGGAGCCGTTCGGCCGGGTCAGCGAGCAGTTGGCGTCGTTCTTGGTGGAGATGGTGTCGCCGGGCAGGCCGGTCGACGGGTTGACCGCGTCCCAGCTGTAGAACGGGTTCGTCGGGGTCGTGGCGTTGTAGTCCGTCGAGATCTGGTCGCTGAGGAACTGGGTGGTGTCCGAACCCACCGCGACGATCGAGGTCACGGCCGGGGAGGAGGACGGGTCGGCCAGGGCCGCACCCGCTCCGGCGGCCAGGGTGGCTGCGGCCACCGACATGGTGATGACAGTACGAAGAGCGCGCACGCGACTTCTCCTTTGACACAGCTTCCGTGCATGACTGTCGGGCAGCCCCGTTGCCGCGGAGCAGACCCGAGCCGGTGTTCACCGACGGCGGTGAGTCTTGCGCCGCAAAGCGTCATCGATCACCTGCGAAGATGATGCGTCCATGAACAGTGTTCGCTCCAACAACTTTGGTGTCAGGCACAACTCGCTTACTTGAATGGACAAGTGACGGCACATCAATTGGTACACATTCACAGTCGGGCGATGTGGGGCGCTTTTGCTCCAGCTGTGGGTCAACTCGCAACGCCCGTCCCAGTGCACACCGGTCCCCCGCGCGGGTTCCGGGACGCCACAATGCCTTCACGGGGCCGGTCATGGCGTGAGGGTGCCGTGCAGACGTCATGAGGATGGAGCGGAGACACCGCGAACAACCGCCTGGCTCAAGGCTGTTCAGCGAACGGAGACGGGCGCCGGTCAACGGAGGGCGAACTCCAGGTGACGACAACCAGATCACGAAACGTCAGTCAGTCTCTCCGGCGCGGCCTCGGCAACTTCATCGCCGCCGACCTCACCAGTATCATCGCGGCGGGTGCACGCACGCGACTTCTCCTTAATACAGTGTTCCGTGCGATGCACTGCTTTGCCGGCCCGTCCTGTTGCCGCAGGGCGGGCCGGTCCGCCTTCCGCCCCGTCGCGGCTCAGACCGCCCCGACCGCGCCGCGCAGGGCCAGGCCCACCATGACGGCGGCGGCGATCCTGGTCAGCCGCGCCCGGAGCCTGGCCGAGGCGGCGGCCCGGGCGGCTCGGCCCAGGAGCAGCGTCCAGGCCAGCAGCCATACGGCCATCAACGCCGCTTGGGCGGTGGCCAGGATCAGGATCTGCGGCAGCAGCGCCCGGTGCGGATCGACGAACTGCGGAGTCAGCGTCAGATAGATGGACGCCGCCTTGGGGTTCAGCACATTGCCGAGCAGCGCCTGGACATAGGTCGGCCGCCGCCTCGACGGCGTGGCGGTGGCGGTGGCGGTAGCGGTCGAGGTGGAGCGCCACAGCGTGATCCCGAGCAGCAGCAGGTAGGCCGCTCCGCACAGCCTGACCAGGGCGAAGACCTGGCTTGAGCGCATGACCAGGGCGGACAGACCGAACGCCGCCAGCGTCGCGTGGACATACAGGCCGGTCACGGTCCCGAGGACGACCGGGACGTACTGCCGACGACCGCCGATCGTGACCCGCTGGACGAGCAGTGTCAGGCTCGCCCCGGGGGTCGCGACCAGCGGCAACACCGCCAGCAGGAACCCGGCCACGGCACCGGGGTTCATGTCACGACGCGGAAGTGGGTAACGATCCGTCGGTCCTCGACCACGTGGAAGGCCAGTCCGGGCGGGGCGTCCAGGTCGGCGAGTTGGTCGCCCTGCCAGGGCAGGCCCAGCGTCCAGATCGTGGCCGGGGCCACCACCAGCGGACGCCCGGCGAACTGGCCGGCGGCGGCAGTGTGGGCATGACCGGTGAGTACCGCGACGACCTGCGGATGGGCCTCCAGCAGCGCGGCCAGCTGCTCCGGCTGGGTGAGTCCGATCGAGTCGACGAACGGGTGGTGCAGGGTCACCGGCGGGTGGTGGAAAGCGATGAGCGTGGGCGTGTCGGCCAACTCGTCGAGAGTGGCGGCGATCCAGGCCAGGGTCTCCGGGTCGAGCAGGCCGTCGTTCCGGCCGGGGATGGACGAGTCGGCCATCAGCACCGCCGTACCGGCGACCTGGTGCACGCTGTTGATCGGCCCGTCCGCATCGGGCTGCCCGAGCAGGGCCTTGCGGTAGGCCGCGCGGACGTCGTGGTTGCCCGGGCAGGTCAGCACCGGGAAGGGCGCGACCAGGATCTCGGCGGCCTGCTCGTACTCGGCCGGCGCACCGTGGTCGGCGATGTCCCCGGTGACCAGCAGGGCGTCCGGGGGCTGCGGCAGGGATCGCAGGTGGTCCAGGACGCGGGTGGCCCGCTCGGTCGCCCGGGCGGTGCCGTCGAGGTGGAGATCGCTGATGTGGGCCAGTAGGGCCATGGGGGTCACCTTGTCCGATCCGTGGATGACGTCTCTAACGCAATAGCTTCTCTTATCCGTTAGAGACGGTAGAGTACGGATCGCCCCTCCAACAAGGGGACGCAACAAGGGGACACAACAAGGAGACAAGCGCAGCGGGCGATCGGAGGTATCCGGATGGACGAGCGCTGGCTGGCCCTCGAACTGGCCGTCACCATCTGCCACGACGGGAACGGCGGAGTGGCTGACGAACTGTCAACTCCGACACAGCTGACGGCGTGGCTGCGCGACCGAGCCGAACTGCTGGAGGGGTGCGCCGATCCGGCGTTCCGCGCGGATCCGGCCACCCTGTCCGTCGTGCTGTCCATCCGGCAGGCGGTACGCGCCCTGTTCGCCCGCGCGGTCAGTCCCGCGCCGCCGAGCAGTGCCGACGCGCATCGGCTGATCCCGGCCGAGGAGGCGCTGAACCGGCTCAACACGGCCGCACTGAAATATCCGACGAGTCGTCAACTCTTCTGGGATGAGCGGGAGTCACCGCGACTGCGAACGGTCGTTCCAGCTCCGCCCGCCGACCCGGTCGGTCTACTGAGCGCCGCCCTCGCCCGCTCGGCGATCGACCTGCTCGGCGGACCCGGGCGCGAGTCGCTACGCGCCTGTACCGCCCCACGCTGTGTCCGCTACTTCCTCCAGGGCCACGGGAGGCAGGAGTTCTGCAAGCCCTCGTGCAGCAACCGAGCCCGCGCCGCCCGTCACTACCAGCGGCATCACCAGTCCTGACGGGTCATCAGCTGGTGGGCCCTAGTCGAGGGCGGCCAGTAGCTCCTGGGCAGCCCCGGCCTCGGCCGCGCCCGTGCGCAGGTAGAGGGTCACCGCCTGGCGGATCGCCGCCAGCGCGCGGGTTCGGTCGCCGATGGTCGCGGCGCAGCGGGCCACGCCCTCCAGGACCCGGGCCTCTTCGAGCGGGCTGTGCACCTCGCGGGCGAGTGCCAACGCCCGCTCGTAGAGCGGCAGGGCCGCCTCCGCGCCCGCCAGCGAGACCCCGAAACCGGGACCGGGGCCGGGGTCTGGACCGGGGCCGGGGGTGGGACCGAGGTCTGGGCCGGGGTCTGGACCGGGGCCGGGGGTGGGGTCGGGGCCGGGACCGAGGTCTGGGCCGGGGCCGGGGGTGGGGTCGGGGCCGGGACCGAGGTCTGGGCCGGGGCCGGGGGTGGGGTCGGGGCCGGGACCGAGGTCTGGGCCGGGGCCGGGGGTGTCGGCGGCCAGGGTCGCCATGCTGGTCAGCACCACGGCCTCGCCCTGCGGGTCGCCCACCTCCCGGTAGACCGCGAGGGCCCGCTCGAACAGTTCGACGGCAGCCCGACGATCCCCGGCGGCGTGCCGGACGCAGCCGATTCCGTGCAGGGCGTCGGCCGTGCCGGGGCGGATGCCGAGCTCCTGATAGAGCGCCAGTGCCCGCTCCGCCAGGTCGGCGGCGGTCCGGTGCTCACCGAGGGACAGCCGCACCCGGCCCAACTCCAGCAGGGTGTAGGCCTCGCCGTGCCGGTCGCCGATGGCCCGGAACATCTCCAGCGCCCGCCCGTGCAGCTCGGACGCCTCCGGGTAGCGGCCGGACACCCGACGCAGCCGGCCGAGGCCGGACAGCGAGTAGGCCTCGCCCCGGCGGTTGCCCAGCGCCAGGAACGCCGTCAGCGCCTGCTGGTAGAGCTCCGCCGCAGTCCCGAAGTCGGAGGTGAGGAAGCGCACGCTGGCCAGGTCCCAGGTGGCCTGGGCCACCCCGACCCGGTTGTCCAACTCGTGGAAGATCTCCAGTGCCCGTCCGAAGTAGGCCGTGCTGTCGGCATAGTCGGCGGTGATCCGGCCCACCGAACCCAACTCCTGGAGTACCTGGGCCTCACCGATCCGGCTGCCGAGATTCTGATAGATCGTCAGAGCTCGGGTCAGCAGCGTGACTGCCTCCGGACAGTCGCCCATCATCAAGCGCACTCGGCCGAGTTCCCACTGCGCGTTGGCCTCACCGACCGGCTGGCCCAGCTGCTGATAGAGCGTCATAGCCCTTTCCAGCGGGGCGAGGGCGTCGGGGGTGTCCCCGGCCATCAGGTGGAGTCGGCCCGACTCGCACAGGGCGTTGGCCTCGGCCAGCCGGTCCCCGTGCTCCCGGGCGAGCTCCACCGCCGCGCTGTGCAGCGCCGCCGCCTGCGACCAGGGGCCCTCCAGCTGGAGAAAGGCCCCGAGGGCGGCGGTCAGCGCGAGCCTCCGGGCCGGGCGGGCGCGCGGGTCCGACATGCCCGCGGCGGCGATCAGGTTGTCCCGCTCGATCCGCATCCAGGCCAGCGCCGCTGCCTGATCGGTCAACTCGGACGCGGCACCGGCACCGGCACCGGCTTCTGCGTCGGCCTCGGTGTCGGCCTCGGTACCTGCGGGTCGCAGGCCGGGGCGGGCTCGGCGGGCCAGCAGCCGGTCCGCCGCGTCGGCGGTGAACTGGTAGTGGTCCAGCAGCCCTTGGAGCGCCGCCTGCTGCTCCGCCGGTTCGTCGGCTGGTTCGTCGGCCGCCAGTCGCTGCGCCCGCAGCCGGGTCAGGTCGTGGAATCGGTAGCGGCCGGGCGTGTGCTGCACCAGCAGGGCGTGGTCCAGCAGCGACTCCAACAGCCGCTCGGCGCCCCGGCGGTCGGTCCCGGCCAGACCGGCCGCCGCGTACGCGTCGAAGTCCGGCCCGGGGACCAGCCCGAGCAGCCGGAACAGCCGCTGCTCGGGCTCGGGCAGCTCCTGGTACGACAGGTCGAGCGCTGCCGTCAGACTGCGCTCCTCGTCTCTGAGGTAGTCCAACCGGCTGTGCTCGTCCCGGAGTTGCGCGAGTACGTCGCCGATGGGCAGCGACCGGTGGTGGCGCAGCCGGGCGGCGGTGATCCGGACCGCCAGTGGCAGCCGACCGCACAGGGCGACCAGCTCCAGCGCGGCCGGATCGCCTTCGCGGACCCGCCCCGGACCGGCCACCTGGTGCAGCAGCGCGACCGCCTCGGCCTCGGAGAGCAGGTCCAGGGTGAGCGTGTGGGCGCCGTCCAATCCGCTCAGCCGCCGACGGCTGGTGACCAGCACCAGACAGCCCGGCGTGCCCGGGAGCAGCGGGCGGACCTGTGCCGCGCTGGCGGCGTTGTCCAGCAGCACCAGGGTGGCGGTCCCGGCCAGCCGTTCCCGGTAGAACGCCGCCCGCCGGTCCAGGTCCCGTGGGATCAGCTGCTGCGGGACGCCGACCGAGCGCAGCAGCCAGTCCAGCGCGTCGCCCGAGGTCATCGGCTCCACGCCGGGGGTGTGCCCGCGCAGGTCGACGAACAGCTGTCCGTCCGGGAAGCGCCCGCGTACCCGGTGCGCGGCGTGGATGGCCAGCGCGGACTTGCCGACTCCGGCCATCCCGTCGATGGCGGAGATCACCACCGTCCCGGAGGCGCCGCCCTGGGGGGCCAGCTGGGCCAACGCGGCCAGCCGCGCCAGCTCCCTGGCGCGTCCGGTGAACACCCTTGTGTCGACCGGGAGTTGATAGCGGGCTCCATGCAGCGTAGGGCTTGGGCCCGGGGCGGTGCCCGGGGCCGGCTCCGGCAGCAGAGCCCCGGCAGTGGCGGCGGGCGCGGAGCCCGGGGCGGCGGCCAGGGCCGGGTCCGCGTCCGCGATCCGCCGGTGCAGCTCCGCGACCGGCGCGGACGGCTCCAACCCCAGCTCCTCGACCAGGGTGCCCCGCAGTTCCCGGTAGACCTCCAGCGCCTCCGGCCGGCGTCCGGCCCGGAACAGGGCCAGCATCAACTGCCCGTGCAGCGCCTCCCGCAGCGGGTGCGCGGCGACCAGCGCGCGGATCTCCGGGACGAGCTCGCGGTGCCGTCCCAGCCGCAGGTCCGCCTCGACCCGCCCCTCCAGCGCCAGCAGCCTGGTCTCCCGCAGGCGCTGCGCCTGGAGCTGGAACAGCTGCGCGTCGGCGCTCGCGGTCAGGTCGGCGAAGGGCTCGCCGCGCCACAGGTCGAGCGCCCGGACCAGTTCGGCGGCGGCGGAGGCGGCGTCGCCCGCCTGGAGCGCCTGGAGGCCCCGGCGGCAGCCGTCCAGGAAGACCTGCTCGTCCAACTCGCCCTCGCCGACCTCGGCGAGGTAGCCGGGGGCGACGGTGCGGATGCGTGCGCCCGGCTCCGGGCCCAGCTGCCGACGCAGCCGTGAGACATGGTTGCGCAGCCCGGCCGCGAACGCCGCGGGCCGGTCGTCCCCCCACAGCGCGGCGGCGAGCTGCTCGCCGGACACCGCCCGGTTGGCGTTCAGCAGCAGGAAGACCAGCAGGTCACGCGGGATTCCGGGGGGCAGTGGCAGCGGGTCGCCGTCGATCGTCACGGTCACCGGGCCGAGCAGGTTGAACCGCATCGGGTACAGCCCCTTCCCCCTGCGGCCCACCCGGCGCGGCGCCCTGTTGCGATGATCTTATGCGCGTAAGACGGGCGGCAGTAAGGATGATCCCTGTTCCGCCTACCGGTATCCGGGATGGTGTGTATCGGGGGGTCGCATCATCCCGGATACCGGAGGAGTGGGATGCAAGAGCACGATCGTGGCCCTGCCTGCGGCGGCGGACAGGGCCGCGATCGCCTTCCTTCCCGAGCCTCCAGAGCCAGAGCAAGAGCCCGAGCCTGCGGGACTGCTCAGGACGCTCAGGGTCAGGACGCTCAGAGTCAGGACGCTCAGGGTCAGGACGCCTCGGCCTCGCGCAGGCCTCGCGACCACTTCTCCTCGACCTTGCCGTAGCGCCAGAAGAGCAGCGCGCCGATCCAGGTGACCGCGAACAGGCCGACGATCACGAACCCGACGTTGTTCAGGTCGATCGTGGCGATCCAGCCGAGCGCCCCGGTGGTGATGTTCAGCTGCTGCGCGAGCAGCCCCAGCAGCTCCACCCCGCCGATCAGCACCGCGACGGCGACGCTGAGCGCGGTGATGGTGATGTTGTAGTACACCTTGCGGACCGGCCTGGAGAAGGCCCAGTCGTAGGCGAAGTTCATGAACGAGCCGTCGATGGTGTCGAGCAGCGACATCCCGGCCGCGAACAGCACCGGCAGGCACAGGATGGCGTACCAGGGCAGCGCGAACGCGGACGCGCCGCCCGCGAGCACCAGCAGTGAGACCTCGGTCGCGGTGTCGAAGCCGAGTCCGAACAGCAGACCGACCAGGTACATCTGCCAGGGCTTGGTGATGGTCTTCATGATCGGCCGCAGGATCCGGTTGACCAGGCCCCGGTTGTCGAGGTGCGCCTCAAGCTCGGCCTCGTCGAACTCGCCGGTGCGCATCTTGCGGAAGACCCTGATCACACCGAGCAGGACCACGGTGTTGAGCACCGCGATGATCATCAGAAAGACGCCGGAGACGCTGGTGCCGATGATCCCGGTGTAGTGCTGGAGCTTCGAGGAGCCGTTCTCGACCTGCCCGGCGAGGGCGCGCACGCCCAGCGAGAGCAGCGCGCACAGCCCGAAGACCACGGAGGAGTGTCCGAGGGAGAACCAGAACCCGACCGACAGCGGACGCTGCTTGTCGGCCATCAGCTTGCGGGTGGTGTTGTCGATGGCCGCGATGTGGTCGGCGTCGAAGGCGTGCCGCATGCCGAGGGTGTAGGCGGTGACGCCCATGCCGACGCCGAAGGCCTGGCCGCCCACGTGGTAGTGGGCAGGGCTGACGATGGCGATGAGCGTGTAGAAGCCAGCCACGTGCAGGGCGACGATGAAGGCGGCCATGCCCCCCATCCGAGCCCATTCACGTCCGCTCAGTGCTCCACGTATCCGTGCGACCGTGCCTGCCATGGCATACCCCTCCTGCAAGTACGTGCCGTCGCGGTCACGCTATGGGCTGGGGATATGCAGTTGCAAGTCATGTGCAACAGCGGTGGGGGCGCATCGAAGCGCGGACTACTTGTCGGAGGGCTCCTCCGGCTCCTCGACGAAGTTCACGCGCCCCAGGGAGCGGGTCATCGCCTTGAGGATCCACCAGGTGCCGACGCCGAGCGCGGCGAAGACGAGGAAACCCAGGACGCCCGGGGTGACCTTGTTGTCGTCCAGGGCGAGCGTGGTGAGGGCAGGGTGATGCAGAATCGCGGTCATGGGCCTATGGTCCCCCCACCGCTCAGCGATGGAGGGACCGGGGTGGGTGTGTCCGGCAAACCCAAGCAAACCGGCAGCTCAGGCCTGGACGATGTCCGCCGTCACTCCCGCGAACAGGTCGTCCTCCGGCAGCGTGGTGTCCACCAGCGAGCGGGCCAGCTCGTAGTCCTCGGTCGGCCAGACCTCCCGCTGGATCTCCAGCGGGATGCGGAACCACGGCCCGTCCGGGTCGATCTGGGTGGCGTGCGCCAGCAGCGCCCGGTCCCGCACGTCGAAGAAGTCACCGCAGCGGACCCTGGTGGTGATCTCGCGCGGCTTGCGGTCGCCGTTCTCCCAGCGGGTGATCCACTCCTTGTACGGCGACTCCAGCCCGCGCGACTCCATCGCCGCGTCCAGCGCCCGGATCCGGTCCAGTGAGAAGCCGTGGTTGTAGTAGAGCTTCAGCGGCTGCCACGGCTCGCCCGCGTCCGGGAACGCGTCCGGGTCGCCGGCGGCGTCGAAGGCCGCCATCGAGATGGTGTGGGTCATGATGTGGTCCGGGTGCGGGTAGCCGCCGTTCTCGTCGTAGGTGGTCATCACCTGCGGCCGGAACTCGCGGATCAGCCGGACCAGGGCCTCGGTCGCCCGCTCCACCGGCTGGAGCGCGAAGCACCCCTCCGGCAGCGGCGGCAGCGGGTCGCCCTCGGGCAACCCGGAGTCCACGAAGCCCAGCCAGGCCTGCTTCACCCCCAGGATCTCCCGGGCCGCGTCCATCTCCTTGGCCCGCACCGCATGGATGTTCTCCTCGATCCACGGGTCGCCCTTGAGCTTCGGGTTGAGGATCGACCCGCGCTCGCCCCCCGTGCATGTCGCCACCATGACGTCGACGCCGCGCGCCACGTACGAGGCCATGGTTGCCGCGCCCTTGCTGGACTCGTCGTCCGGGTGCGCGTGTACCGCCATCAGTCGCAACTGCTCAGTCAACGCCCCAAAGCCCTTCGTCAGTATTGCCTGCTTCTATAGTGACGGACGGAGCGGCGCGGATATTTCGCGATCCCCTCGAAGGAGGCTTAAGTCCCATGAGTACTACGACCGAAGGCGCGGTCCCGCTGACGCCCCCCACCGGACGCTACGGAGCCGACCCGGAGGCGACCGAGCGGCGGACCAAGCGCTGGTACCTGGTGTGCGTCATCATCTCCCTGCTGGTCGTCGGCGCTGTCGCGGTGGCCTACGGCATGCGCAGCTCGGTCAGCGGCGAAGTGGAGACCTTCCAGGTGGTCTCGCCCTCGAAGGTGCTGATACACCTCCAGGTGACCAAGTCCGCGAACAGCGCGGCCAGCTGCACGGTGCGCTCGCGCGACGCCAACGGCAACGAGGTGGGCCGGATCACCGTGTCCATCCCCAAGGCCCCCAGCACCTACGACACCATCGTCGACCTGAAGACCAGCGCCCTCGGCACCACCGGCGAACTCGTCAGCTGTAGCTCCTGACGGCTGCGGACCGCTGCTGACCGCTGCTGACCGCTGCTGACGGCCGCTGACGGCCGCTGACCGCGACGCCTCCTCGGGTTCATCTGCTTCGTCTGCACCATCCGCTTCAGCCGCGAATCCCAGCCATCCCAGTAGTCCCAACCTGATGGCTCCACGCGCGTGGGCACTCCCCCCGAGCCGCCGGACATTGTTAGACTCGTGGTTTCGCCCCTTCCGGAGACAGATCGCCCCGGATGCGGGCGTTGATTTGTATCCCACCCTCTTTCCATGTACCTACGAGGAGCACCTGTGACCCAGACCAGCGAAAACGTCACCTGGCTCACCCAGGAGGCGTACGACCAGCTCCGCGCCGAGCTGGAGCACCTGTCGGGTCCTGCACGCGCCGAGATCACCCAGAAGATCGAGGCGGCCCGCGAGGAGGGCGATCTCAAGGAGAACGCCGGCTACCACGCGGCCCGTGAGGAGCAGGGCAAGATGGAGCTGCGCATCCGCCAGCTGAGCCAGCTCCTGGAGCGCGCCCAGGTAGGCGCCGCCCCCGCCGACAACGGCGTGGTGGGACCGGGCATGGTGGTCACCATCGCCTGGAACGGCGACGAGGACGACACCACCACCTTCCTGCTCGGCTCCCGCGAGGCGGCCTCCAGCGACCTGGAGACCTACTCGCCGCAGTCCCCGCTGGGACGGGCGATCGACTCCCGCAAGATCGGTGAGAGCGCCACCTACGAACTGCCGAACGGCCGCAAGGCGACGGTGAAGGTCCTCTCCGCCAAGCCGCACCAGGGCTGACCGGTACCGACGGGGCTGACACGCGCGAACGGCAGGTGGGCCGGTCCAGGACGAACCCGGACCGGCCCACCGCCCATATCGGCGTCAGCCTCGGCGTCGGCGCCAGCCTCGGAGTCAACGCTTATGAGGTCAGCCGACCGCCGACCGGTACTTGCGCACCGACAGCCACGAGAACAGCACGATGATCAGCGCCGACCAGCCGATCGACACCCCGATGGCATGCACCATCGGCCACTCGGTCGGCCCCGGCCCGGGCGGCAGGTTGCCGAACAGGTCGCGTACCGCCTGCACGGTGGCGCTGAAGGGGTTCCAGTAGGCGATCGCCTGGAGCCAGCCGGGCATGGTGCTGACCGGCACGAACGCGTTGGAGATGAAGGTCAGCGGGAACAGCCAGACCAGACCGGCCGAGGTGGCCGCCTCCGGACTGCGCACCGACAGGCCGATCAGCGCGCCGATCCAGGAGAAGGCGTAGCCGAGCAGGAGCAGCAGCAGGAACCCGCAGAGCGCCTCCGGCACGCCCTTGTGGATGCGCCAGCCGATGATGAACGCCACCAGGGCCAGCACCACCAGCGTCAGCGCGGTCTGCACCAGGTCGGCGAGGGTCCGGCCGACCAGGACCGCCGAGCGGGCCATCGGCAGCGAGCGGAACCGGTCCACCAGCCCCTTGGTCATGTCCTCGGCGATACCGGCCGAGGCTCCGGCGACGGCGAAGGTGACCGTCTGCGCGAAGATGCCGGCCATCAAGAACTGCTTGTAGGCGTTGGGGTCATTGGAGGTGCCCGGGACCTGGATCGCGCCACCCATGACATAGGTGAACAGCAGTACGAACATCACCGGCTGCATCATCCCGAAGACCACGATCTCGGGAATCCGGGTCATCCGGCGCAGGTTGCGCTTGGCCACCACCCATGAGTCCCGCAGGACCTGGAGCACCCCGCCGCGCTGAATGGGCACGGCGCCACCGATGGCACCGGTTGTCGCTGCCATCAGGACTCCCTCCTGGCGTCGTCCCGGTCGTCGGTACCAGCCTCGGGCACGCCCTCGTCGGCCGCGCCGTCACCGGCCTCGCCCTCGTCGCCCTCGTCGCCCATGGTCACGTGACCGGTGAGGGCGAGGAACACGTCGTCCAGGGTGGGCCTGCGCAGCCCGATGTCGTGGATGACGATGCTGCGCGAGTCCAGCTCCCGGATCACGTCCGCGAGCACCCGCGCACCGCCGCTGACCGGGACGGTGATCCTGCGCGTGTGCTGCTCGACGGTGGGGTCGCCCTTGGCGTACGGGGTGAGCGCGGCCAGGGCCTCGGTCAGGTCGAGCGGGTTCTGCACCACGACCTCCACCCGCTCGCCGCCGATCTGCGCCTTGAGCTGGTCGGCGGTGCCCCGGGCGATCACCTTGCCGTGGTCGACCACCCCGATGTCATGGGCGAGGCGGTCGGCCTCCTCCAGGTACTGGGTGGTCAGCAGCAGCGTGGTGCCCTGCTCGACCAGGGTCTCGATGACCTCCCACAGCTGCATCCGGTTGCGCGGGTCCAGCCCGGTGGTGGGCTCGTCCAGGAACATCACCGGGGGCCGGACCACCAGCGCGGCGGCCAGGTCGAGCCGCCGGCGCATGCCGCCGGAGTAGGTCTTGGCGGTGCGGTTGGCGGCCTCGGAGAGGTTGAACCACTCCAGCAGCTCCAGCGCCCGGGCCTTGGCCGCGCGGGCGCTCATCTGGTACAGCTCGCCGACCATCTGCAGGTTCTCGCGGCCGGTGAGGTACTCGTCCACGGCCGCGTACTGGCCGGAGAGCCCGATCAGGCTGCGCACCTGGTTCGGGTGCTTGAGCACGTCCACGCCCGCCACCACGGCTCGCCCGGAGTCGGGGCGCAGCAGGGTGGTGAGGACGCGCACGGTGGTGGTCTTGCCCGCGCCGTTGGGGCCGAGCAGGCCGAGGACAGTGCCCTCGGGGACTTCGAGGTCGACGCCGTCGAGGGCACGTACATCGCCGAAGGTCTTCACCAGGCCTTGGGCATATATGGCAGCGTCTGCCATCTGCGGCTCTCCTCCCTAGCTCTCTGGAATCTCGGTGTTCTGCCGCTGTCGCTTGCGATCGTCATCCCAGCCTGGCCGGGCGGGGGCCGGATCGCGACCCGGCGCCCGGCCGCAGGCTCGCGGTCAGCTGTGGTTCTCAGCTCTGGTTGAGGATGGTGTAGCCGGAACCGCGCAGCCCGGACAATACGGCGGCGCAGTGCTCGGGACCCTTGGTTTCCAGATGAAGGTCCACTTCGGCCTCTCCCAGGTCGAGCTTGGGGTCGGTTCGGACATGGGAGATATCCACGACATTGGTATCAGCCCGGGTGAGTACGCCCAGCAGCCCCGCCAGCGCGCCGGGGCGGTCGGTGATCCGCAGCCGCAGCGAGAAGTAGCGCCCGGCCGCGACCATCCCGTGCCGCAGCACCCGCTGCATCAGCAGCGGGTCGATGTTGCCGCCGGACAGCACCGCCACCACCGGACCCTCCAGCCCGGCCCCGTGCTCCAGCAGCGCCGCCACCGTACTCGCGCCCGCCGGTTCGACCACCAGCTTGCAGCGCTCCAGGCAGATCAGCAGCGCCTGCGCCAGCGAGGTCTCGCTGACCGTCAGCACGCCGTCCGCGAGCCGGTTGATGATCTCGAACGGGATGTCACCGGGACGGCCCACCTGGATGCCGTCCGCCATGGTGGAGAAGCCGTCCAGGGTGACCGGGTGACCGGCCCGCAGCGACGGCGGGTACGCGGCGGCGCCGGCCGCCTGCACGCCGATCACCCGGACGTCCGGGCGCAGCTGCTTGACGGCGGTGGCGATCCCGGCCAGCAGGCCGCCGCCGCCGACGCCCACCAGGATCGTCCTCACCTCCGGGCACTGCTCCAGGATCTCCAGGCCGACCGTGCCCTGTCCGGCGACGACGTCCTCGTGGTCGAACGGGTGGATCACCACCGCGCCGGTGGCGTCCGCGAAGTCGAGCGCGGCGTCCAGGGTCGCGTCGAAGTTCTCGCCGTGCAGCCGGACCTCCGCGCCGTAGTCGCGGGTGGCGGCGACCTTGGGCAGCGGCGCGGCCACCGGCATGAAGACGGTGGAGCGCACGCCGAGGGTGGTCGCGGCCAGGGCGACGCCCTGGGCGTGGTTCCCGGCGCTGGCGGCGACCACCCCGGCCGCCCGCTCGTCCGGGCTCAGCCCGGCGATCCGCACATAGGCCCCGCGCAGCTTGAACGATCCGGTCCGCTGTAGGTTCTCGCACTTGAGGTGCACCGGGGAGCCGATGAGCGAGGAGAGGTGGCGACTGCCCTCCATTGGAGTGACCCGGGCGATACCCGAAAGCATCTTGTGCGCGCCGCGTACGTCATCCAAGGTGATCGGCCAGGAGTTCATGGGGTTCAGCGTAGGGCTTGGTACGGATACTCTCGGGAGAGCTCACGGAAGAAAGATCACAACGACCATGACCACTGATGCGCATGACGAGCAGTCCGAGCAGGTCTACGAACAGCTCCAGTACCAGACCGCGCTGTTCGCGCGGCGGGCGGAGCGGGTCCGCATGGGCGGCATGAGTGACCAGCAGAACTCGCTCGACCGCGCCGCCTACCTGCTGCTGAACCGGCTGGACCGGGAGGGCCCGGTGGGGGTGAAGGCGCTGGCGCAGGCGATGGGCATTGACTCGTCCACGGTGACCCGGCAGGTCGCGCCGCTGGTCGAGGGTGCGCTGGTGGACCGGGTGCCCAACCCGAACGACGGCCGGGCGGTGCTGCTGGCACTGTCCTCGGTCGGCCGCGAGCGGCTGGAGGAGGTCCGGGTCAGCCGCAGGGCACTGATGCGCTCGCTGACCGCCGACTGGCCGCAGGAGGACCGGGATCAGTTCTGCTCGTTGCTGACCCGCTTCAACCAGTCCATGCGCACCTTCAACCCGTCCATCGGGATCGAAGGCTGACCGACCGTCAGCTTCGAGTTGACTGGCCGTCCGCTGACGGCCAGTCAACTCTGCTTCGGTCTACCGAAGCGCGTCTGCCAGGTCGGCGAGCAGGTCGTCCGCCGACTCGATGCCGACCGACAGCCGCACCAGGTCGCCCGGAACCTCCAACGCCGAACCGACGACCGAGGCGTGGGTCATCCGGCCCGGGTGCTCGATCAGCGACTCCACCCCGCCCAGCGACTCGCCCAGGGTGAACAGCCGGGCCCGGTTGCACACCTGGACCGCCGCCTCCTCACCGTCCTTGTGGCGGAAGGAGACCATCCCGCCGAAAGCCTTCATCTGCTTCACCGCGATGTCGTGGCCCTTGTGCGAGGGCAGCCCCGGGTAGAGCACCTCGGCGACCTTCGGGTGGCTGGACAGGAACTCCGCCACCCGGGCGGCGTTCTGGCTGTGCCGGTCCATCCGCACGCCAAGGGTCTTGATACCGCGCATCACCAGCCAGGCGTCGAACGGACCGGCGATCGCGCCCATCGCGTTCTGGTGGTAGGCGAGTTCCTCGCCCAGCGTCGCGTCGCCGGTCACCAGCGCGCCGCCGACGACGTCCGAATGGCCGCCCATGTACTTGGTGGTGGAGTAGACGACGACGTCCGCGCCCAGCGCCAGCGGCTGCTGGAGGTACGGGCTGGCGAAGGTGTTGTCGACGACGAGCAGCGCGCCCGTGTCGTGCGCGATGTGCGCGAGCGCGGAGACGTCGGTGATCCCGAGCAGCGGGTTGCTCGGCGTCTCCACCCAGATGACCTTGGTGTTCGGCTGGACGGCGGCGCGCACCGCCGCCGGGTCGTGGGTGTCCGCCACCGACCACTCGATGCCCCAGCGCGTCAGCACCTTGGCGAACAGCCGGAAGGTGCCACCATAGGCGTCGTTGGGGATGACGATGTGGTCCCCGGGCTTGGTCACGGTGCGCAGCAGGCAGTCCTCGGCGGCGAGGCCGGACGCGAAGGCGAGGCCCCGGCGTCCGCCGTCGAGCGCCGCCAGGTTCTGCTCCAGCGCGGTACGCGTGGGGTTGGCGGACCGGCTGTACTCGTAACCGCCGCGCAGGCCGCCGACGCCGTCCTGCTTGTAGGTGGAGACCTGGTAGATGGGGGTAACCACAGCGCCGGTCTGCGGATCGGCCTCCTGACCCGCGTGGATGGCCAAGGTCTCGAAGGCATAATGCTGCTCACTGCTGCTCATGACTCCCGAGCGTAGCCGGAGCAACCGAGTGACAGCGACGAAGCATGACACCTCCGGCGCCACTTTCTCCCCACCCGCCCCGCCCCTCCCCGCCGCGCCCCCAGCCCGGGGCCCGCGCGGAACGTACGATTCTCCCGTCCCACCGTCCCACCGTCCCACCGTCTTCCGGCTGTACCGTCCCACCGTCTTCTGGCCGTACCGTCCTCCCGCCGCACCGCAGAGAGCGCACCGCCCCATGCGCACGCCCCCCGACCCACCCTCCTCCGACCAGCCGTCCGACCCGCAGCCCGGCGACGCCGGCGACCCCCGCGACGCCGCTGTCCCCGGCGATCCCGCCACGCCCGCCGCCGCCCCCGCCCACGCTGCCCTACAGACGCTCCGCCTCCTCGCACCGCCGCTGGCCTTCTACCTGCTGACCCTCGCCGTGCTGGCAGGCATCCTCGGTCTGGACCTGTCGATCACCAGCGCGCCCCGCCACAACGGGGCGCTGGTCCCGTCCGAGGCCTGGGGCATCAGCGCGGTCATCGGCTGCGTGCTGCTCTACGGCCTGTACGCGATGCGCGGCCCCGGCCGCGCCCGCACCCGCCCCGAAGGGGGCCTGCGGGTGTCCCGCACGCAGCAGCCGCGACTGTGGCGGCTGGTCGAGCAGACCGCCCTGGCCACCGGCGTCCGCGCCCCGCACACGCTGTGGCTCACCGACCACAGCGAGCTGACCGAGGTCCAGGGCTCCCGGCTGCTCGGCCTGCTCCCCGGTCGGCGGCAACTGGCCATCGGCGTCCCGCTGCTCGCCGGTCTGACCGAGCCGCAACTGACCGCGCTGCTCGCGCAGCGGCTCGGCCCGGCCCGCAGCGCCGACACGCCCCTGCCGGGGCTGCTGCGCCGCAACCGCGCCGCCCTGCTGCTGGTCCTGGAGCGCTACGCGCACACCGGCAACGCGGGCCCGGGGCCCCGGCGCTGGTTCGGCGGCATGTACGCCGGATACGCCCGCTCCTGCCTGCGCTGGACCGCGTCCGACGCCCGGGGCCTGCTGCTGGCCGCCGACCGAAGCGCCGCCCGGGTGGCCGGCCGCGACGCGGCGGTCTCCGCCCTGCGCCGGGAGCCGTCCCTGGAGACGATGCACCACCGCTTCCGGCAGGGGCAGGTCCTGATCGGCTGGGAGCAGGGGGCCTTCCCCCCGGCGGCAGAGGTACTGCCGACCTACCTGGACCAGCTCCACAGCCCGGCGGGCGAGCAGGAGCTGACCGATCTGGACAGCACCCCGCCGCGCGAGCGGATCTCCCGCCACGACGCCCGCGCGCCCCTGCCCGAACGCCTCGCCCGCCTCCGGCAGCTCCCTGCGCAGCCGCCGTCCCAGTCGTCCTCCCCCACCGAACCTCCCGCTCCCGCGTACCTGCTGCTCACCGACCCGGTGCCGACCTGCGCCCAGGTGGTCGAGGCGACGCCGGGCGTCGCCGAGAAGCGGCAGCTGCCCTGGGACCAGCTGGCCGACGTCGCCGGGCGGACCGAACTGGACGCAGCCGCCGCTGGCCTGCTCACCTCGGTGTCCTCGGTGCTGCGCCGCCGGACCCCGGATCTGCCGACCATCCTGGACGCCATCGACGAGGGCCGCTGGGTGGAGCTCGCCGACTGGATCCCGCGTACCGGCGTGGCCCGCACCGTCCCGATCGCGGTCGGCCGCTCGCTGAACCTCAGCACCGCCACCGAGGGCCTGCGCGCGCTGGTCCTGGCCGCCCTGGTCGATCAGGGCCGGGCCCGCTGGACGCTCGACCCGCAGCAGGGACGCCGGCTCACCCCCGCCCCCGAGGTCCTGGACGCCGTCATCGATCCGGCGCTGGACGCCGCCACCAGCTCCCCGCCCGACACCACGGCGCTGCGCCGGCTGCTCGACCCGGACGCGGGACCGGACCCGGACGCGGACCCTGACCCGGGACCGCCGGAATCCCCACCGTCCGTCGAGCGTTGAACACTGAGCCCGCCAACGCACCCGCTCCAGGACGGACATCGACATGATCTTCGGCAACCACACCTTCAAGAACCGCCTCCCCTCCGCCGACGAGGCCCTCCCGGGCCGCGCCCAGCCCGGCTTCAGCGTGCCGTTGGCGCACACCGTCCTCGGCCACCCGCTCACCGGCCCGTACCCGGCCGACCTGGAGGTCGCCGACTTCGGCCTCGGCTGCTTCTGGGGCGCGGAGCGCGCGTTCTGGCAGGTCCCGGGGGTGTGGACGACCCTGGTCGGCTACCAGGGCGGCCAGACGACGAACCCGACGTACGAGGAGGTGTGCAGCGGCGCGACCGGGCACACCGAGGCCGTCCGCGTGGTCTTCGACCCGGCGCTGGTCAGCTACGAGGAGCTGCTCAAGGTCTTCTGGGAAGCCCACGACCCGACCCAGGGCTTCCGCCAGGGCAACGACCGAGGCAGCCAGTACCGCTCCGCGATCTACACCCACTCCCCGGCCCAGGCCGCCGCCGCCAACGCCACCCGCGACGACTTCCAGTCCGTCCTCAAGCGCGTCGGCTACGCCGACATCACCACCGAAATCCTCCCGGCCGGCCCCTTCTACCCGGCCGAGCCCTACCACCAGCAGTACCTGGACAAGAACCCCGACGGCTACTGCGGCCTCGGCGGCACCGGCCAGTCCTGCCCAGTAGGCGTCGCCAAGACCGACGGGTGATGCCGGACCCGCAGACGCGCCCGTTCGGAGATCGCCGCCTCGGCGAGTACAGCTTCCGCGAACACCTGGAGCTGATCAGGACGCGGCCGGAGATGTACGGACTCGATGGCTCCTACAGAGATTTCGTGACGTACCTGTACGGCTACGACGCGGGAACCCGAGACACCGCACTTCTTGGGTTCCGGGAGTGGCTGCTCCTGCGGCTCGACCGACAGAGCGGACTTGGCTGGCCCAGCCTTGTGCTGAACCTGGCCATCCCCGACACCCCGGTCCCGCACAACAGGGCTCTCAGTGAGCCTCAGAACCGCGCTGCCGTCGTCGTCATGTTCCAGCTCCTGGAGACGTTCCTCAACGACCGCGACAGCGACCGGCATGGCCTACGGAAGATCTTCAGCTCCTACGACCGCCGGTTCGTGAGTTGATCGGGCCCACTACTAATCAACCCCATGCGAACCAGCCTAAGTGGGCATCGATTTAGCCAGCGACATGCTGAAGGCATATGACGGAGGCCGCCAAGATGCACGATGCTCCCCATGGCATCTACGGGGGCAAGTGCGAGGAGCTTCGGCGGGCTGCGTCGGTGGTGGGGTGTCCTGAGCGCGTTGCTCTTGATCGCCGCTTGGGTCAACTCCGAAGCCGGACCAGCCGTGGTGATCATTCTGTCGCTGGTGACAGCAGCGTGGTGCTTCTTCCAGGCACCGGTGACCTGTGGCGCTCCGGTGCGGGGTCGCCAGGACGGATGCCGGAACAATGCATCCGGGCTTCTCCTCGGGTGTTACATCCGGCAACACCGCTGGCAGAAGTTGAAGATGCTCTTCGTCCGCCGTCGACTCAAAGAGTTCTGCGCAGGCCTCTTCTCCGACGGCAAGGCCACCATCGTCACATTGGCGGGACTCGGCAGCTGCGTATCCGCCCTCGTGGCGCTCGTTCCAGGCGTCGTCATCCACTAGCCACCGTTCCGCCTGCGGCATCTACCCCAACAGAATCACCTCCGCTCTCGGCTGAGCGGATTTGATCAATCGCCCTGACCTGGCCGATGGCGCGGCTAGGCTCAATCGCATGAGCGACTTCGTGCAGGTGTCCACAGCAACGGAGAGCCGAGAGAAGGCCGTAGAGCTGGCCCGATCGGTGGTGGAGGGTCGGCTCGCGGCGGGAGCCCAAATCACGGGGCCGGTGATCTCGGCGTTCTGGCACCTGGGCGAGTTCGGTACCGGCGAGGAGTGGCGGCTCACCTTCACCACCCGTGCTGACCGCTACGCCGACCTTGAGGCGCATCTGCGGGAGCACCACCCCTGGCAGAACCCGGAGATCATCGCCGTGCCGATCGTCGCTGGTGCGGCGGCCTGCCTGGAGTGGATCAAGAACTCGACCGAACCGGAATCGAAGGTCCAAAGCCCCGACGGCTACTGCGCAGCCTCGACGGCACCGGACAGTCCTGCCCGGTAGGCGTCGTCAAGACCGACGGGTGATGCCGGAGCGGCTGGTTACTCGGCGAAGGACAGGAGTCCGGCGGCGATCTGCGGGACCTCCAGCTTGCCGGTGACGACGTCAATGACGAACTGCTCCGCGAGGTCCTCGTCCAGCGGCTCGCGGAGCATGTGTCCGTTGAGGCCCAGGAACAACCAGACGGCGTTCCACGCGAGCCGCTTGTTGCCGTCGATCAGGGCGTGATTGCGGCCAAGGGACTCCATGAGCGCGGCGCTCTTCTCCCAGATCCCGGGGTAGGCGTCCTGCCCGAAGACCGTCGTCCTCGGGCGCGCCGCAGCCGAGGCGATCAGTCCGACGTCCCGGATCTGTACTTCCCCGCTGACGACCCGCCGCGCCACTTCAAGCAGATCGTCGACTGTCAGGTAGTCGATCACTGGGCAAGTCGCTGATTGAGGCCTTCACTGACGCGCAGGACACGATCGAGCACGTCCGCGCGACGATGTGCACGCGCGTTGACCGCATCCATGAGTAGGTCGTGCACGTAATCCTGCAGACTGCGGCCTTCCAGCTCCGCCTGCGCACGGATCTGCTCGATTTCCGACTCCTCGAACCGGGCAGGAAGCATCTTCTTCGCCATGCAGCCATGCTAGCAAGTGATAGCAGATGCTGTCAGCAGAGTTCGTTGCGGCTGAAGTGACCCCCGAGGTGCACTACTGCCACCGGCAGTACCTGGACAAGATCCCCGACGGCTACTGCGGCCTCGGCGGTACCGGCGAGGAGTGGCGGCTGACCTTCACCACCCGTGCTGACCGCTACGCCGACCTTGAGGCGCATCTGCGGGAGCAGCACCCCTGGCAGAACCCGGAGATCATCGCCGTGCCGATCGTCGCTGGCGCGGCGGCCTGCCTGGAGTGGATCAGCAACTCGACCGAACCCGAGTCGACGGCCTGAGAGCTCAGACCCGGTAGCGCGCATTGCTGACGGTGCTCGTGCGGCGGGAGTCCTGGGACCATGATTGGCGCCGTGATCCTCGGCATGCGACGTGATGGGAGAGTCTGATGGGTCCGTTCGATGTGCCGCTGGACGACGAAAGCACCCAGCTCGACGCATTCATCGAGGAATATCGCAGTGCCATTGAGGCGACTCTCGACTGCCTCACCGAGGAGCAGGCCCGGCGCCGGCTCGTCGCGTCGGCGACGACGTTGCTCGGGCTGCTCAAGCACGTCACGTGGATGCAGCGGGTGTGGTTTGAGGAGTGCGTCGGCGGCAGGTCCCGCCGGGAGCTCGGCCTGGTACAGAGTCCGGATGAATCGTTCCGGCTCTCCGACGACGATACTGTCGCCTCGGTCACGGCGGCCTACCGGGAGGCCTGCGCCACGGCCCGGAAGGCGATCGCGGACCTGCCGCTGGACTCCGTGGTGACCGGCCACCGGACCGGACC
>Ga0302314_10001913_pt1 | contig 38790 bp, 37 predicted proteins | sample III_Palsa_N2_3_FD_200533 | JGI IMG/M metagenome (GOLD analysis project Ga0302314, IMG submission 200533) | Peat permafrost microbial communities from Stordalen Mire near Abisko, Sweden - III_Palsa_N2_3 | ecosystem: Environmental > Terrestrial > Soil > Palsa > Peat permafrost | place: Sweden...
CCGTCGCCGGTGCGCTCCTGCAGCAGTTCGGCGACCTGTTTGGTCAGGCGCGAGGCGAAGGCTTCCGGCTCGACCCCGTCGGCCAGGGCCAGGACGTCGGGATCGAAGAAGACGCAAAGGTCGATGTCGCTGGAATAGTTGAGCTCGAAGGCGCCGAACTTGCCCATGGCTATGCAGAAATAACCTGGGACTGGGCCGTGGTCGGCGGTGTACGGCGCGATCAGCCGACCGCGCTCGATCTCGGTCCGCGCGGCGACCGCGACGGCGGCGCTCAGCGCCACGTCGGCGAAGCGGCTCAGGGCGCCGGTCACGTCGTCCAGACTCCAGACACCGCCCAGGTCGGCCAGGGCCGTGAGCAGGTGGGTCTGAGCCTTCAGTTCGCGCAGGCGGCGCTTGGCTTCGTCGACGCCGAGGTCTTCCGCCTCGATGACCGCGCCGGCCGCCAGGATCTCGGCCAGGCGAGTGTCCGGCGCCTGTTCCAGCACACGACGCAGTCGCGCGGGTGCGCGCGTCGCCAGGCTAGCCAGATAGGGGGAAGCCGCGAAGACCGGCCGCAGAGCCGCCTCGGCCTGGGACAGGAGATTGGCCCAGCCGTCCCGCTCGGCGGCCTTGAACAGGGTCTCGAGCGCCCGTGGACCGGCGAGCCCAGGCAGGGTCGGGCCGCAGGGAAGCAGGCGGCTGGCGAGGGAAGCGATCATGGCAGGAGACCGTGCCGGGCGATGCACGCTCGCCCTTTGGAGCGCTCTCCCCGCTGCGCTACCGGATTCACGCATCTGTCTAGGGACGACGCAGCGCCATAATTCCTTCCCCGTTGGGGAAGGGGGACCACGCGTAGCGTGGTGGAGGGGGCCTGGCCGGAGAGGTCTGTGCTGCCGCCAGGCCCCCTCAGTCGCTTCGCGCCAGCTCCCCCAACGGGGGAGCAACTGGGTCCGTGCGACCAAAGGCGAGATGCGTGAATGCTGTAGCCCCACTGCGTGGGGCGAGGGTTCAACTCAGTTGCGTTGGACACAGCTACCCCACCCTCGGCAGCACTAGGGCGACTCTCAGCCCCGGCCCCATGTCGCCGACCTTGCCGGGCCCTTCGTCAAGCTCCAGCCGCCCGCCGTGGGCCTCAGCGACAGCGGCGACCAGCGAGAGTCCCAGGCCCGATCCCGGCTGGTTACGGCTGTTCTCCAGGCGCACGAATCGCTCGACGACCCGCGCCCGCTGCTCGGTGGGCACGCCCGGGCCGGTGTCGGTCACCGAGAACTCCAGCTCGCCGGAAGACCGGCGGCGGGTCCGCAGCATCACCGCCCCGCCGGAGCCGGTGTACTTGACCGCGTTGTCGAGGATATTGGCCAGGGCCTGGGCGATGAATTCGCGGTTGCCGCGCGCCTGCAGTCCGGCGCTCAGCTCGGCCTTGAACTCCAGGCCGCGCTCCTCGCACAGGGGCTCGTAAAGTTCGGCGATGTCGGCGGCCAGCTGGCGGGTGTCGAAGGCGGTCTGGTCGGGCGCCGAGCCCGCCGCCTGCAGCCGCGCGATGGCCAACACGGCGACGAAGGTGCGCAGGACCCCATCGGCGTCCTCCAGGGCCTGGGCCAGCGCGGCTTTTGGATCGCCCTTGCCGGCCTCGACGTCCAGAATCGCCACCTCCAGCCGCGTTCGCAGCCGGGTCAGCGGCGAGCGCAGGTCGTGGGCGATGGCGTCGCCCGCGTGGCGCAGGCCGCCGATCGAATGCTCCAGCCGGTCCAGCATGTCGTTCAGGCCCGCGGCCAGATCCTCGAACTCGTCCCGGGCGCCGCGCAGCTCGACCCGCGCGCGCAGATCGCCGCCCTGCACCGCCGCCACCACCGCGTTCAAACCGGCGACGGAACGGCTGACGTTGCGGCTGACGATGATCCCGCCGACCATCCCCAGCACCACCACCAGCCCCCCGGCCCCCCACAGGGCGCGAACGATGCGGAAGACATAGGCCTCGGCCTCGGTGACGTCCTGGCCGACGAACAGGGTCTCGCCCCCGGTCAGCTTTTGCCGTTCGCCGCGCGCCAGGTCGTGGCCGACCGATCCGGTCTCACCGGGCGCGGTGACGCTGAACCGCACCATGTCGGTGTTGCGGTCGTCGAACCGGGCGACCGAGCCTTTCGGGATCGTCCCCCAGATGCGGTGTCCCGAGGGATCCTCGAGCAGATAGAGAAACGGCCGGTCGTCCTGGGTGCGTTCGATCATCACCCGGCGCACCGCCTCGCGTCCGCCTCGGCCGTAGACGCCCTCTAACGACTGGACTTCGCGGGTGATCGCGACATCGGCCATCCGCGTCACCTCCAGCACCGTCACGCTGTAGATATAGAACAGGAAGGCGGAAGCGGCGCCGGCGAACAGCGCCAGGAACAGCAGGGTCAGCCGAAACGGCGTGGTGCGGAATATCGGCGGCAGGCGCACGCCGCAGACCTTAGGCGTCTAGCCGATAGCCGGCGCCGCGGACGGTTTGCAGCATGGCGTGCTCGAAACCCTTGTCGATCTTGGAGCGCAGCCGCGAAACGTGGACGTCGATCACATTGGTCTGGGGATCGAAGTGATACTCCCAGACCTTTTCCAGCAGCATGGTGCGGGTGACCGAGGTGCCGGCGTTACGCATCAGGTATTCCAGCAGCTGGAACTCGCGCGGCTGAAGGTCGATCTCCTTGCCCTCGCGGCGCACGCTGCGGCCGATCAGGTCCATCTCCAGGTCGCCGACCCGCAGCAGGGTTTGCACCGAACCGGTCTCGCGGCGGCGCGCCAGGGCCTCGACCCGGGCGATCAGCTCGGCGAAGGCATAGGGTTTGACCAGATAGTCGTCACCTCCCGCCTTCAGGCCGGTGACGCGGTCCTCGATCTCGCCCAGGGCGGAAAGAAACAGCACCGGCGTCTGGTCGCCCTGCCGGCGCAGGGTTTCGACCATGGTCAGGCCGTCGACGTTGGGCATCATGCGATCCACCACCAGCACGTCGAAAGGGCCCTTCTCGCTCGCGGCGGTCAGGCCCTGACGGCCGTCAGCGGCGTGGGTCACCTCGTGGCCGGCCTCGCCCAGGCCGCGCGCCATGGCGGTTCCGGCCTCGACGTCGTCTTCAACGATCAGGATACGCATTGCCCGCCCCCGCTGCGGCCCGTCGTGTCGCTGGGCCCTATTTCTCGATCTTGATCGGAATGAACAGCGTGTGGCCCTCGCGCCGGACGCCGACCAGGATGCTGGTCATGCCGTCATGCTTGGCCCGTGTCACCGCCGCCTGCACATCGGTTGGACCGGCGACCGGGGCCTCTCCCGCGCGCACCAGGATGTCGCCGGCGCGCAGACCTTTCTCGCCCGCGTCGGACGAGGCCTTGACGCTCAGCACCACCGCGCCATGGACATCGGCCGGAAGGCCGAGATGGCGCCGCGTGACATCGTCCAGCGCGCCCAGAGACATTCCCAGGGCGTTCGGATGCTGCGCCTCGGGGGTCTCCGGCTGGCCGCCGCCGCTTTCGTCGTTCGGGCTGTTGGCCGCCAGTTGACCTTCGGAAGGCCGCGTGCCCGAGCGCACGTCGAACGTCCGCTCCTTGCCGTCACGCAGGATCAACACGTGCAATGTGTCGCCGGTATGCGACATGGCGACCATCCGGGTCAGCTCGATGGAGCTGGACACGGCATGGCCGTTCAACTCGACCACCACATCGCCCGGCTGGACGCCCGACTTGTCCGCCGGCCCCCCCGGCACCAGCTCGGCGACCAGGGCGCCCTTGCGGCCCTTCATCCCCATGCTCTCGGCGATTTCCGGGGTGACGTTCTGGATCGTCGCGCCGAGATAGCCGCGGGTCACCTTGCCGCCGGAGATCAGCTGCTTGGTTATGGTGTCGGCGACGTCCGCCGGGATGGCGAAGCCTATGCCGACCGATCCGCCCGATGGCGAGAAGATCGCGGAATTGACCCCGATCACCCGGCCGTAGATGTCGAAGGTCGGGCCGCCGGAATTGCCGCGATTGATCGGCGCGTCGATCTGGATGAAGTCGACGAAGCTGTCGCCGATGTCCCGGCCATAGGCCGAGACGATGCCGGCCGTGGCCGTGCCGCCCAGGCCGAAGGGATTGCCGACCGCGATCACCCAGTCGCCGACCCGGGGCTTGGCGGAGTTCTCGAAGTCCACGAAGGGAAAGCCGGAACCGTCGACCTTGATCACCGCCAGGTCGGTGGCCTCGTCGCGACCGACGATCTTGCCCGGCATCTCGCGCCCGTCCTTCAACGTGACCTTGATATCGTCAGCGTTCTCGACGACGTGATTGTTGGTGACGATGTAGCCGTCGGCCGAGATGAAGAAGCCCGAGCCGGAGGACTGCGCCTTGGGGCCGGCCGGGGCGCTGTCGTCGTCATCACCGCCGCCCTTGGGATTGGGCGGCACCACGTTGAACGGCAGGCCGGGAATCTTCAGGCCATGGGCGATCGCCGAGCGGGCGTCCAGGTGCGACGTGACGTCGATGGTCACCACCGCCGGCGAGACCTTCTCGAAGATGTCGGCGAACGACATGGGCGCGCCGGGCGGCGGCGCGAAGATGGTCGAGGTCGAGACCTGGGTGATCGGCAGACTATGATCGCGCATCGCGGCGAAGGTCGGGCTCCAACGCGCGCCCCCGGCCGCCAGCGCGGCGACGGCGACGGCCGCGGCGGAGACGCCGATGATCAGTCCGGTCTTCGTGGAAGCCATGTCGTCTTCTATCCTCAGGCTCGGACCAGCAAAGGCGGGCGAGCGGTTACGTCTTCAAGCTAGAGCATTTTTCATGCGAGCGTCAGCGGCATCCCGCATGAAACCGGACCAACTTCAATTCTCTAAGAGCAAAATTCAAATCAGGTGAATTCGATCCAGACTTGGGCGCGGCCGGGCGTCACACCAAGGGCTTATGCTCCGATTAACGTCGTTTCGGTGACGAAATTCGTGTCCGGCCGGAGATAGGGCCGGATTTGGCAGTTCAGGCGTCACGCAACCGCGTCAGACGCGCTTCCTCATCCTCCGTAAGATCGGCGACCGGCGTGGATGCGCGGCGCGTCCTCATCGCGAACGCGACGCCGCCAACCACCGCGATCAGGACCGGGGTCACCCACAGGGCGGCGTTCTCGATCGAGAAACGCGGCTGCAGCAGGATGAATTCGCCGTAGCGCCGCACCAGATAGTCCTTCACCTGCGCGTCGCCTCGGCCGGAGGCGATCTGACGGCGGATGGTCAGTCGCAGGTCCCGCGCGATGTCGGCCTCGGAATCGTCGATCGACTCGTTCTGGCAGACCACACAGCGGATCTGGACGAAAAGCGCCCTGGCGCGCGCCTCCAGCGCCGGATCGGGCAGCCGCTCGGCGGGGTCGGACGCCGCGGCGATGCAGAACATCGCCGCCAGGATCACAAGAGCACGGCAGGCAAAAGTGGACGCCGGTTTTGCCGCCCGTCGCGCTCTGAACAAGAGACGGCGCCCGATCATGTCGCCGGCTCTGGTTCCAGACCGCTGGGCGCGGCCCGCTTGGGCAGGCCGATGCGCAGGCGTCGATCCGACAGCGAAAGACCGCCGCCCAGCGCCATGATCAGGGGGCCGAGGAAGATCAATCGCGACCAGGGATTAAGATAGACCCGGATCAGCCAGCCGGGCGCGCCGGCCGGTCCGGACCGCCGCTCGCCCATCACCACATAGACGTCGCCCAGATTTTGCAGGCAGAGCGCCACCTTGGAGGTGGTGGTCGCGCTGGCCGGATAGAATCGCCGCTCCGCCGTGGCCGTGCAGACGGCGCGGCCGGCCCGCGTCACGCTCAGCACCCCGCGTTCGGCCAGATAGTTGGGACCATCGACGTCCGTGACGCTGTTCAGCCGAAGCTGGTAGGCCCCGGCCTGGAGGCTCTGGTTCAGCGACAGCACGCGCGCGGCCTCGACTCGCCAGGACGTCTCGGCGCAGGCGCCGATGACGAACACCCCCACGCCCACATGGGCCAGCGTCATGCCCCAGGTCCCGCGCGGCAGGCCGGCCAGCCGCCGCCAACCGTGCGCCAGTCCAAGCCGGTCGAACTGGCCGCGCTGGACCAGCTCCGCCAAGGTTCCGAGGATCAACCATGCGCCCAGGGCCACGCCGGCGGCCGCGGCCGCCTTGCGCGGCTGCGCCAGGAACAGGACGCCGACGCCGAAGACCAGGGCCAATACCGCGGCCAGCCACAGCCTCTGGGCCGCGATCGACAGCTCGCCCCGCTTCCAGGCCAGCAAAGGGCCGGCCGGCAGGATCAGCAGCGCGACAGCCATCAGGCCGCCGAACACCAGGTTGAAATAGGACGGACCCACCGACACCGCCCGCCCGAAGGCCTGGGCGATCAGCGGGAACAGGGTGCCGAACAGCACCGCCGCGGTGGCCGCCGACAGAAGCAGATTGTTCAGCACCAGCGCCGACTCCCGGCTGACCGCCGCGAACAGGCCGCCGGGCGCCAAGGTGGGCGCGCGCCAGGCGAAAAGGGCGAACCCCGAGCCGGCCGCCAGTCCCAGGATCTCCAGCAGCAGGGTTCCTCGCCTGGGATCGATGGCGAAGGCATGGACCGACAGCAGCACCCCCGAGCGCACCAGGAACGCGCCCAGCATCGAGAAGGTGAAGGCCAAGAGGGCCAGGAACACCGTCCAGGCGGCCATGGCGCCGCGCTTTTCGGTGACGATCGCCGAGTGCAGCAGAGCCGTCGCCGCCAGCCACGGCATGAAGCTGGCGTTCTCCACCGGATCCCACGCCCACCAGCCGCCCCAGCCCAGCACATAGTAGGACCAGAACGATCCCAGGGTGATGCCGATGGTCAGAAGGCTCCAGGCCGCCAGGGTCCAGGGGCGAACCCACCGCGCCCAGGCCGGCTCGACCTTGCCCTCGATCAGCGCGGCCACCGCCAGGGAGAAGACCACCGACATGCCGACATAGCCGGAATAGAGAAACGGCGGATGGATGGCCAGAAACGGGTCCTGCAGCAGCGGATTGAGGGAGCGGCCTTCCACCGGCGGATAGGCCAGGCGCAGCAGCGGGTTGGAGGCGAACACCGTATAGCCGACGAACAGCACCCCCAGCACGCCCTGGCAGGCGACAGCGGACGCCTTCAGCTTGGCCGGCAGTCCGCGTCCCAGAAGCGCCACCGCCGCGCCGAACCCGGTCAGGGCCAGGCACCACAGCATCATGGAGCCTTCGTGGCTGCCCCAGACGCCGGCGATCTTGTAGATCATCGGTTTGGCGGTGTGCGAGTTCTCGGCCACGTTGGCCACCGAGAAGTCAGAGGTGACGAAGGCGAACATCAAGGCGCCGAAGGCGACAGCCACGGCGACGAAGGCCCCGCCGGCCGCGCCCTCGCCAGCGCCCATCATGGCCGCCGAGCCGCGCACCCTCCCCGCGATCGAAAACCCCGCCTGGGCTATCGACAGGGCCAGGCCCAGGATCAGCGCGAACGAGCCTAGCTCGGCGATCATTGGCCTCCCCGCCACTCGCCGGAGGCCTTGAGCGCCTTGGTCACCTCCTTGGGCATGTAGCGTTCGTCGTGCTTTGCGAGGACCTCGTTGGCCTCGAACACCCCGTCGGCGCGGAAGGCGCCGCGGGTCACGACGCCCTGCCCCTCGCGGAACAGGTCGGGCAGATCGCCGCGATAGCTGACCAGATCCTTGGCCGCGTGGTCCTCGATGGTGAACTGGACCACGCCGTCGGGCTGCTTGGCGACGCTGCCCTTGGCCACCAGACCGCCCAGCTCGATCGGCCGTCCGGCCGGCACATGCGCCGCCCTGGCCTGGAACGGAGAATAGAACAGCGAGACCGCATCACCCATCGCGTAAAAAGCCAGGCCCGCCGCGGCGATCAGCACGGGCGCCGCGGCGGCCACCACCATCAACCGCCGCCGCGCTTTCCTGGATTTGGGTAACAGGGCCATCATGAAGTCCATTCCGAACGCCCGCTCGCGCCCGCGCCGCATGATAGCCCGGCCGGGGTTCGCCGCCAAAGATCGTAACCGTAGACCGCGCCGCTCATTGTCGCGCCTCGGCGGCCTCCTCGAACACGCGCCAGGCGTCGGGCCGGTCCTTGAACAGCCCTCGCGCCCTGGCCATCGCGGCCTCTCGGCGCGGCGCATCTCCCAGCACGCCATAGGATCGCACCAGACGCCCCCATCCCGCCGGATCGTTCGGCTGGGCCTCCAGGCGTGCGCCCAGTCCAGCGACCATCGCGCGGATGAAGGCCTGCTGGCCGGCGGCGGGGGCCGACGCCTCGGCTTCAACGGGCAGAGCACCGGTCTTCTCGACGGCGCCGATCTGCTGGAGCAGCACCGCCTTGCGCCGGTCGTCGGCGGCCAGATCACCGGCCAGGGCGCGCCAGTCCGCAAGGCCGCCCTGCACGTCCCCGGCGGCTATCCTGGCCTTGGCGAGATAGTAGCGCGGCTCCGGCGCCGTCGGATCCTGCGTATGCGCGCGCTGATAGGCGACCCTGGCGTCGCTGGACACATCGCCCTTGGATTCGGCGATCAGTATCTCGCCCAGCGCTGTCCAGTAGGACGCCTGCGACGGTTGCAGGGCGAGCGCCTTCTTGAGGCTCCGTTCGGCCGAGAAGACATCGCCGGCGGCCTGCTGAGCCCGCCCCAGATAATAGAGGGCCAAGGCGTCGCCGGGACGGCGGGCGACCACGCGCTGCAGCACGGCGGTCATCTGTGCGGGACCGAGACTGGCCGGGTCGGCCGTCTGCCAGGCGTCCACGCGCCGCGCGAACGGCTGGTCGGGCCGCTCGGGCGAGCCGACGATGAAATAGATCGCCAGGGCGAGCATCGGCGCCGCGCCGGCCAAGACCGCGATCAGCACCCGCCCGCTGCTCGTCGGCATGGCCGGCGGAGCGGCGGCGTCGACCGCGCCCAGCAGACGCCGCGCAGCCTCGGCTCGCGCCGAGCGCTGTTCGCCTTGCGCCAGCAGTCCGCGCGCCGCGAGGTCGTCGAGTTCCGCCAATTGCCGACGATAGACCGCCGCTGACGGATTGCCGTCCGATCCGGCGAGGGTTCGCGCCGCGTGGGCGCCGCGATAGACGATCAATCCCGCCGTGGCGGCCGAAAGCAGCGCGGCGGCGATCCAGAATGCGAACATGGCGGGCTGACTAGCTCAAACGCGAACCCGGCGCGAGACCGGCTGGTGACGCATCATCATCCGCCTCAGGCGACAGCCGCGCGGCGGCGAATGATCTGGCCGGCTTTTTCGCCGCGCGTCGCCTCCATCATCGAGGCGGATATTTCCAGATAGCCGCGCACCCGTTCCAGCGCCTCGACCTGCTGGCCGTGCAGCATCTCAAGCAGGTCCTCGACGTACTGGTCCAGGCGCGCCTCGATCTTCTCCGCCGCCTTGGCTCGCGCCGCGCCGTAGCCCGACTGGCTGGCGAAATGGCGGGTAAAGTCGAAGAAGGCCATCAGTCCCTCGGCGCGCGCCAGCGCCAGAGGGTTTGGGTCGTCGGTCAGTTTGGGATGGCCTCGCACGCCCTTGCCGAACTTGACCACATTCAGCGGCATGGCCGCGTCCAGCGCCTTGTCGATCTGACCCAACCTGACCTCCGCCAGCTGGGCCAGCGTCTGTTTCTGCTGGCCGATGCGCTTGCCCCACGGCCCTTCGCGATTGAGTTCGATCGAGGATTCGAATTCGACGATCTGCATGGCGGCGACATGGATGGCCTCGCCGGCCGCAACGCCCGCCGCGCGACCGCCGGCCGGATCGAACGCCCTGAACTGAGCCAGCTTCCGGTCTATGTCGTTCAGGAGCTGCTCGGCGAACATCGCCAGCTCCGAAACCGCCATATAGCGCTCGGCCGGGTGATCCATCACCGCCGACAGGATGCGCATGATCAGCCAGGGCTCGGACAGATTGGCGACCAGTATCTCGATGAAGCGCGGCCCGGCGTCGTCCGCCAGGTTCACCGCGTCCTTGTAGGCCACTCGCACGGCCGCGGCGCGGTCGTCGGTCATCCGGCCGACCCATTCGGGCAGCTTGATCATCGCGGCGCGGGCCAGCGGCGTCAGATCGAGATAGTTGGCGAACGCCGCAGCCCCATCGGGTTGGCTCGTGTTCAGCAGCGAGATGGCCGAAGCGAAGGCCGGGCTTTCGTCGCGCAGTCCCTTCGCGGCGGCCAGGCACAGTCTGTCGTTGATCTCGGCAGCCGCCGCCAGGTTTGCATCGGAGGGATTCTTCTTGCTCGCGAACCCGACCGCCGCTTCGACATCGGACGCGAAGGCGGCACGAAGCGCCGTCCACAGCGACTTTACGGTCTGGGACGGAAACCCGCCCTTGGGCGCGCAAAGCGCAATCAAAGGTTCGAACGCCGCCTGCTTGGCGCGGCGTTCGAACGCCTCCTTCGCAACCAGATTATACACCGCGGCCATGGAGCCGCCGCACATGGCGTCCTCGGACAGAGCCCGTTCGAGGCTCCGCACAGCGCTGTCGGGAGCCGATCCGAATAGCGTGCGCAACACTGAAGCCTGGATCTCGGATAGGCCGGTCATGGTGTCCAATCACGCGCACGGGGGGCGCGAATACAATCATGATCAACGCAGGTTAAGGTTTCCCGAAGCTATTCAACCTTCCGCACATGGGAGCTCCAGGGTGACCTTGAGGCCGCCCCAGACCGAATCGCTCAGGCTCACGGTCCCGCCATAGGCCCGCGCCAGTTCGTCGACGATCGACAGGCCAAGGCCCGATCCGGGCGCGCTCTCGTCCAGCCGCGCGCCGCGCTTCAGCACCTCGGCGTGACGGCCGGCGGGCAGGCCCGGCCCGTTATCCTCGACGACCAGGCTCAGACGGTGGACATCGGCAATGTCGGCCACGGCGCGGACCCGCCCGCCGCCATATTTGCAGGCGTTCTCCAGCACGTTGCCGATCATCTCCATCAGGTCCTGGCGTTCGCCCTGGAAGCAGAGTTCATCCGGCGCGCGCCAGTCGATCTCCACCTTCCGGTCCTGGAAAATCCGTTCCAGCGTAATGGCCAGCTCTTCCAGCACCGGGGCGACGGCCGTGCGCTCGCGCAAGGACTGGGAGCGGGCGGCGGCGCGGGCCCGGCGCAGGTGATGGTCCACCTGGCCGCGCATGGCGTCCGCTTGCCGACCCACCACCTCGGCCAGCGCCCCCGGATGGCGCTCGGCCTCCGCCAGCATTACCGACAGTGGCGTCTTCAGTGCATGAGCCAGGTTGCCGACATGGGTGCGCTGGCGCTCCACCACCTCCTGATCGTGGGCGACCAGGGCGTTCAGCTCCTGGGCCAGCGGCTCCAGTTCGGAGGGGTAGTCGCGCACCAGCCGGTCCGCCTGGCCGGTCCGCACTGCCGCGACCTCGCGCCGCAGCATGAACAGGGGCTGCAGGCCGACTCGGACCTGGATGAACACCACGACCACGAGGCCGACGCCGAGAAACAGCAGGACGCCGGCCGTCTCCACATCGAACCGCCGGTCGTCCTCATCCAGCGGCGTGCGATCCTCGGCCGCCATGAAGATCACCGGCGCGGGACGTCCCGACAGATGGGCCAGCATGGCCACGGCGCGCAAGGGCTCGCCCACAGGCCCGACGGCGTTGTAATAGATCGGCTTGCCGGCCACGGCCTGCAGCGCCGGGACCCCGCCGCCTGGACCTTTCAGCTCGCTATCCCAAAGCGAGCGAGACCGTTCCAGCGGATGCAGCCGCCCTGGCCCGGGCTCCGCGATCTCCCAGTATTTTCCGGAATAGGCGCGGGTCGCCCGGGAATCGGTCAGGGGCGGCGCGTCGACATCGCCGTTCTCATCCACCGTCGAGCCCGCATAGAGGCCGTTGGCCACGTCCAGCAGACCGTCGTCGAACCGGCTGACCGACTCCTCGTGGAACAGGGCGGTCAGGAAGACGCCGGTCACCACCAGGATGACAACGCTCCAGATCCCGGCAAGCAGAACCAGCCGCAGCGCAAGGGAGGGACGCCGCAGGTCCGGAAGTTTCACTGCTGCGACGCCTCGCCCTCCAGCGCCACCAGCCGGTAGCCCAGTCCCCGCACAGTCTCGATCCGATCCTGACCGATCTTCTTGCGCACCCGGCCAACGAACACCTCGATGGTGTTGGAATCCCGGTCGAAGTCCTGGTCGTACAGATGCTCGACCAGTTCGGTGCGGCTGATCACCCGTCCCTGGTGCATCAAAAGATAGTGCAGCATCCGGTATTCCAGCGAGGTGAGCCGCAGCGGCTCGCCATTGACCGAGGCCCTGGCCGCGCGGGGATCCAGCCTGAGGCCGCCGCAGGCCAAGGTCGCCGCCGCATGACCCGCCGAGCGCCGCAGCAGGGCGCGCAGGCGGGCCAGTAGTTCCTCGGTATGGAACGGCTTGGTCAGATAGTCGTCGGCGCCCGCGTCGAACCCAGCCACCTTTTCGCTCCAGGCCCCGCGCGCGGTCAGGATCAGCACCGGCGTCGCCTTGCCGTCGCGGCGCCAGCGCTCCAGCACCGAGACGCCGTCGATCTTGGGCAGGCCCAGGTCGAGGATCACCGCGTCATAAGGCTCGGTGTCGCCCAGGAAGTGCGCCTCCTCGCCATCGGCGGCATGGTCGACGGCGTAGTCGGCGTCGGCCAGGGCCTGTTTCAATTGCCGTGACAGGTCGGCGTCGTCTTCCGCCAGCAGGATCCGCATGGTTCAGCCCTTCTCTATCTTCCGTCGACCTGAAGTATCGCGCCGCTCTGGGCGTCGACGATATAGTCGATCCGCCTGCCGCCCGGCTCCGCCCAGCGGACACGGTAGACGGTGCGCCCGCCCCACTGCTCCAGCCCGGCGTCCAGTTGCCGGCCGGGCGTGCGCTGGCGAATGGCGCCGATCACCCGGGCCAGGCCCATATAGCGGCCCTGCCGCACGCCGGCGCGCACTTCGTCCTGCTGGCCGCCCCAGTCGGCGCCCAGCGAGTCCGTGCCGCGACGGCCTGGCGGCGGCGCGCCGTAGTAGCCGTACCCGCCCTGCGGCGGCCCGTAGGGTCCGCGTTGTTCAGGATAGCCGCCGCGGGCTCCGGGATAGCCCCGGGGATCGGGATAGCCGCCACGCAACGGAGGATATCCGCCGCCGCGTGGATCGCCGTACCCGCCGCGAGGGCCGCCGTAATAGCCGCGCGGATCACCGCCCCCGCCATGTTGCCCGTGATCGTGCCGCGACTGCGCCAGGGAAGGCGCGGTCGAGAGCAGCAGGGCGACGCTCAAAACAAGGGCGGACAGCGATTTCATTGCGCGACCCTTTTGAGCGCATCGCGCTGAACGCAGGCTGAACGTCGTCCAGGCCTGGGTTCGCGTCAATATGCTCAGCCCTTGCGGCGCGGTGCGTAGGGCCGTTGCTTGCGCCAGGTCTCCGCGAACTGCTCCAACTCCGGATCCGGCGGATCGGGCAGCATGATCTGCAGCCGGGCCAAGAGGTCGCCACGCACGCCGGTGCGCGGGTCGGGCAGACCCCGGCCCTTCAGCCGCAGGGTCGAGCCCGAATTGGAGCCCTTGGGCACGGTCAGGCTGACGGGCCCCTCGGGGGTCGGCGCCTGGACCTTGGCGCCCAGCACCGCGTCCGGCACCGAGATCGGCAGATCCATCACCAGGCTCTCGCCCTCACGGCGGAACACAGGGTGCGGGCGAATCGTCAGCTCGATCAGTGCGTCGCCGGGCCCCGCGCGGCCGGGCGAGCCCTGGCCCTTCAGCCGCAGAACCTGTCCCTCGGCCGCGCCCTTGGGAATGGTGATCTCCAGAGTGCGTCCATCGGAGAAGGCGATGCGCTTGCGCCCGCCCTGAATGGCTTCCTCCAGGTCGATCGCCACCTGCGCGCGAACGTCGGCGCCCTTGGCGGGACCGCCAAAGCCGCTGAAGCCGGCGCGGCCGCCCGCTCGATTGCCGAACACCTCGCCCAGTATGTCGTTCAGGTCGACGCCCTCGAACTGGGCGCCGGCGCCGCGCGCGTCGAAGCCGCCGCGGCCGAACGGATCGCCGCCGGCGAAGCCTGGGTGCGTTTCGCGACCATCAGCGTCGATTTCGCCGCGATCGAACTTCTTGCGCTTGTCGTCATCGCCCACCAGATCGAAGGCGGCGCTGACGCGCTTGAACCGCTCTTCGCCGGCCTTGTCGCCGGGGTTCTTGTCAGGATGGTATTGCTTGGCCAGCTTGCGAAAGGCGCGGCGAATTTCGTCCGCGCTCGCCGTGCGCGGGACGCCGAGCTCCTGATAGGGATCTTGCGCCAAAGGGGGTGTGCCTCGATCAAAATGAATGGGCCTCAATTAAGGGGTTCAGCGATCCGCGCAAGGGCCAATGTGATATTAATGCAACAGACGGACCACCTGGACCGTAGACCGGCCGTTAATCGTCGCTTCGGTCGCGCAGCAGATCGACATCCTCGAAATCGACCGCGTCTTCAGGATTGGCCAATGACGCCTCGGAAATGGTCTGGCCGCGGATACTGACGCCCGCCGCGTGCACGCTCTCGGGATCGCCGGTGATCAGGGGGTGCCAGGACGGCAGGGTCTTGCCCTCGTGCAGCCGGCGATAGGCGCAGCTCCTGGGCATCCACATCAGATCGTCGATATTGTCCGGCGTCAGCTTGATGCAGTCCGGGACGTGAACCTTGCGGTTGGCGTAGTCCGAGCATTGGCACCGCTGGGCGTCGAACAGCTTGCAGGCCACCCGGGTGGGAATGATCTCGCCGGTGTCCTCGTCCTCGAAGCGGATGAGGCAGCAGAGCCCGCAGCCGTCGCACAGGCCCTCCCATTCCGCCACGGTCATCTGGCGAAGGGTCTTGGTCTCCCAATAAGGTTTGCTAGCCATGGCCGGATGGCTCTTAAAGGGGTTTGGGACGCAATGCCCGAAAAAACCCAGTCCAACCCGTGAACGACGCGAACACCGAACCGTCCCCCAGCTTCAGCGCCCCGCCGCCCCCACCCGCTCCGCCGACCTTCGGACGCGGTCGCCGGCCGCCTGGACCGCCAAGGCGCCGCCGGGGGCTGCCAGTCTGGGGCGTCGCGCTGATCGTGGTCCTGGTCATCGTGCTAACCGCCGGCCTGGCCGCCGCCTGGCAGGTCGGCCGCCTGATGGACGGCGTGCCGGACATTCCCGAAAAGAGCGCCCTGGTGGTGGTCAACCAGGCGCCGGGCATGACCTTCGAGGACGCCACCGGCAAGGTGATCGCCACCCGCGGCCCGCACCACGGCCACCAGGTGAGCCTGCGCGAATTGCCGCCTTACGTGCCCCGCGCCTTCCTGGCGGCCGAAGACCGGCGCTTCTACCAGCACGGCCCGGTCGACCTGCAGGGCATATCCCGCGCCTTCTGGGTCAATTGGCGGGCGCATCGCACGGTCCAGGGCGGCTCGACCCTGACCCAACAGCTAGCCAAGACCCTCTATCTGAAGCCCGACCAGACCCTGACCCGCAAGTTCCAGGAGGCGGTGATCGCCTATCGGATCGAGCAGCGGATGAGCAAGGACGAGGTGCTGGAACTGTACCTCAACCGCATCTTCTTCGGCGACAACGCCTATGGGGTCGACGCGGCGGCCCAGACCTATTTCGGCAAGCCGGCCAGCCAGCTGGACCTGCAGGAAGCCGCCCTGCTGGCCGCGCTACCCAAGGCGCCGACCCGCCTGGCCCTGACCAACGATATGCCCGCGGCTCTGCGCCGCTCGCGCCTGGTGCTGGAGAACATGCGCGCCGAGGGCTGGATCACCCCCCAGGACGAGGAGGCGGCCCTGGTCGCCCCGCCCAAGCTGGCGCCCGAGGCGCCCGGCGAGGGCGACTATGGCTACGTACTGGACATGGCCGCGTCCCAGGCCGTGCAGGTCGCCGGCGGCGCGGCGCCCGACCTGGTCGTACGGCTGACCATCGATCCTGGCCTGCAGGCCACCGCCCAACAGGTGATGCGCGAGGCGATCAGCCAGAGCGGCCGGCGCGCCGGGGTCAGCCAGGGCGCCCTGGTGTTGCTGGCGCCCGACGGGGCGATCCGCGCCCTGGTCGGGGGGACCGACCACCGCGCCTCGGCCTTCAATCGCGCCACCCAGGCCCAGCGCCAGCCGGGTTCGGCCTTCAAGCCGTTCATCTACGCCGCCGCGCTGGAGGCCGGGGTCAAGCCGACCGACATCCGCCAGGACGCGCCGATCAAGATCGGCCTGTGGTCCCCCAGCAACTATGGCGGCGGCTATCGCGGCCCGGTGACCGTCGCCGACGCCTTGGCCCACTCGATCAATTCGGTGGCCGTGCGGCTGGCCGACGAAGTGGGCGTGGACAAGATCGGTGAGATATCCCATCGGTTCGGTCTGAACAGCATTCCCGCCAACCCGAACCTCTCGGTCGCCCTGGGCGCCTATGAGGTGAACCTTTTGGAGTTGACCGCCGGCTATCAGGTGTTCCAAACGGGCGGCCAGCGAAATCAGACCTATCTGATCCAGCAGATCTCCACCACCAGGGGCGATATCTTGTTTGTACGCGCCCCCTCGGCGGGCATCGGAGTCTATGATGCGTTCCGCGCCGACCAGATGGTGAAGATGATGGAAGGCGTGGTGCTGGAGGGAACCGGGACCCGAGCGGCTTTCGGCCGCCCCGCGGCGGGCAAGACCGGCACCAGCCAGAATTTCCGCGACGCCTGGTTCGTCGGGTTCACGCCCGACTGGGTGTGCGGCGTCTGGGTCGGCAATGACGACGGCGCGCCGATGAACCAGGTCACCGGCGGCGCGATCCCGGCCGAGATCTGGCGGCGGATGATGCTGGTCGCCCACGCCAACCTGCCGCCCCACGACTTCGACTGGATGGCCGCGGCCGAGGCCGGCGCCGAGCAGGCGTCGGATGTCGTGACGTCCGATGAGCCACCCTCCGACGCGCGCCCCTCCGACGAAATGGCCGAGCCAGATCCGGACGCGAAAACGGATTTCTACGACAACCTGTCCAAGGACTTCGACCGGGCTGCCGAAAACCCCGCCGCGCCGCCGCAGGACACGGCTCCAGACCCCGACCGTCCCCGCGACCCCGACGCCGCCTCGCCGCCAGACGCGGCCGCCCGCGACAAAACCCCGGATCCGAACCCCTGAACGCTCGAGCCCCCCTGATCGCCTTGAAGGACGTGCGCCTGGCCGACGGCCCGCGCATGCTGTTCGACGGGGTCGACCTGGGTCTGGAGCCCGGGGTGCGCGCCTGCCTTGTCGGGCGCAACGGCGCGGGCAAGTCGACCCTGCTGCACATCCTGGCCGGCCGGATCGAACCGGACGGCGGCGACCGCTTCCTTCGCCCCGCGACGCGGGTCGTGCTCCTGTCCCAGGAGCCCCGGATCACGGGCGCCAGCCTGCTCGACTATGCTATCGCCGGCGGCGCGGAGGCGCACGAGGCCGAGGCGGCGCTGCAGACCTTCGATCTTGATCCCGCCCGCTCCGCCGAGGGCCTGTCCGGCGGTGAAGGCCGGCGCGCCGCCCTGGCCCGCGCCCTGGCGGAAAAGCCTGACGTGCTGCTGCTGGACGAGCCGACCAACCACCTGGACATCTTCGCCATCGAGACGCTGGAGGCGCAGTTGCGCGCCAGCCGCTGCGCCGCGCTGATCGTCAGCCACGACCGCGCCTTTCTGGAGCGCACGACGCAGCGCTGTTTCTGGCTGGAGGACCGGCGGATCTGGCGGCTGGACAAGGGGTTTTCGGCGTTCCAGCCCTGGGCCGACAAGATCGCCGCCGACCAGGCCGAGACGCTGCGCCGGCTGAACAAGGCCATCGAACGCGAGACCTACTGGTTCTATCGCTCGATCACCGCCCAGCGCACCCGCAACGAGGGCCGCGCCCGCGAGCTGGCCGCCATGCGCCAACAGCGCGCCGCCCTGCTGCGCGACCAGTCCCGCCCGCTGGCCATGGGCGTCGAGGCCGGCGCGGCGTCCGGCCAGCGGGTGATCGAGGCGCGGGGCATCGCCAAGGCGTATGGCGATCGGGTCCTGCTCAAGGGCTTCTCGACCCGCGTCCAGCGCCGCGACCGCATCGCCGTCGTCGGTCCCAACGGCGCCGGCAAGACCACCCTGGTCAAGCTGCTGCTGGGCGAGATCGAACCCGACTCCGGCTCGGTTAAGCTCGGCGCCAACCTGCAGATCGCCTATGTCGACCAGGCCCGCGCCGACCTGCGGTCCGATGTAACGCTCTGGGACAGCCTGGCGCCCTCCGGCGGCGACCAGGTGATGGTCCAGGGCCGGCCGCGCCACATCGCGGCCTATGCGCGCGATTTCCTGTTCCAGGACAGCCAATTGCGCCAGCCGGTCTCGACCCTCTCCGGCGGCGAGCGCAACCGCCTGCTGCTGGCCCGCGCCCTGGCCCAGCCCGCCAATCTGCTGGTGCTGGACGAGCCGACCAACGACCTGGACATGGACACGCTGGACCTGCTGGAAGACCTGCTGGCCGACTATGACGGCACCTTGATCCTGGTCAGCCACGACCGCGACTTCATCGACAGGCTGGCGACCTCGACCATCGCGCTGGACGGGCGCGGCGGCATCGCCGAGACCCCTGGCGGCTGGACCGACTTCATGCGCCAGAACCCGGGCTTCTTCGACGGCTCGCGCGGCGGCGTGGCGAAACCGGCCGTCGCCGCGCCCAGCGCCGCGCCGGCCAGCGCGCCTAAGAAGGTCGCCAAGCTGACCTACAAGGACCAGCGCCGCCTCGAAGTCCTCGAAGCCCTGGTCCACAAACTGCCCGACGACATCAAGGCCGCCGAGAACCACCTGCACGACCCAGGCCTCTACGCCCGCGACCCCGCCGGCTTCGACCGCCTGATGAAGTCCCTGGACGCGATGCGCGCGGAGCTGGCGGGGGCAGAGGAGGAGTGGCTGGCGCTGGAGGAGAAGCGGGAGGCGTTGGCGGGCGGGGGGGCTGACTAGGATCGGTAGGGCGCTCGGGCGAAGCTCCTATTTGACCACCAAGGACACCAAGGTCACCAAGGAAGACACCAAGGCTTAGGCTTGCGCTTCGCGCCGGACTCCGTCCCCTCGATTGACCCTGAACTTGGTGACCTTGGTGTCCTTGGTGGTGAATTGTCTTTCCGTATCCAGCCTCGGACCGCCGGGCGGCTCTACAAGAGCGTGGACGCGTTCTCTTCGAGCCAGATCAGCTCCGACCTGACCTGGCGATCCAGGCCGCGCGCCAGGAAGCTGGCCCAGGGTTCAATCCCCGCTCCGCCCCATCCAGCGATCCTGTCCAGTTCCGCGGTTTGGACCGCAACCGCGTGGGTCAGTATCCATTCCGGGGCGCGCCCATAGGCGTTCGCGAACGCCTCCAGCCGCGCCGTCCGGTCGGGAACCCCGTCGAAGCCGATCGCACGCGCCATGCCGTCGGGACGCAGATGAGCGACGCGCAACGCCGCGAACACCACATTCTCCTCGGGCAGACCGGGCCGGGCCAGCTCGAAATCGATCACGCCGGTAAGTCGCTCTCCGGTCCAGATGTTTGTGAAGACCGAAATCGCCGTGGATCACGATCTGGCCAGGCGCGAGCGGCTGCGGTCCGTGGCGCCAGACCGCCGGATCGGAGGCGAGAAATCGGCGACGGCTGCGTGGTACGCTCGAAGCATCGCTCCCACCTGGGCCGCCCCCGACGTCGCCAGCAGCGCCGGGGGCCATGGGTGGTTCGACGCCTCGCCGGGGAGATAGCTCAGGATTTCACGGCCCGCGCTGTCGCGGCCCAACGGCTTGGGCGCTGGAAAGCCTTTTGCCTGAACATGAGCGAGGAGCGCGTGGTTCGTGGGCGTCCAATCGCCCGCTGGTCTGAGGACCGTATCGCCGACCTTGAACACCCGCCCCTCGATCAAGCCGCCGAACATAGGCTCCTCGACCCCGGTCATGAGCGGGGTCCTAATTTCAGAGGAAGCAAGTCGATCGCGAGGACACAGCTGCAGAACGCAACGCACAGCATGCTAGCCCCCCAACAGGCGAACAGTGTCCTTGAACGTTGGTTTCGCGCCAACCACCGCGTGGAACCGCCGATCAGCCGTGATCACGTAGGTGTCCTCCCGGATCGCCGCCGCCAAATAGAGGCAGCCGTAGACCGGATGGCCCAACGTGTTCGCCAGGTCGGCCGCCGCCGGGAGGTCGTCTTCAATGGCGATGGTGGTCACCGGGGCGTTGTAGAGTTCGGCGAGGCGTTCCTTGGCTTGCGCGGCGGTGATCTCACCGCGCCGGGCGCGTTTCCACAACGCGTTGGCGGCTTCCAGCAGCCATAGCGCCGGGGCGATCAGCTCCTCATCCAGCAGGGCGTCGGCGGCTTCTTTTCCGGGTTCGTCCAGCACCCATTTGAGCGCCACCGAAGCGTCGACGACGATGCTCACCGGCTGTCGCGATCTTCGCGGATGAGGTCCGCCGACTCGCCGACGATCCGGCCCTGGGTTTCCTCGCGCAGGAGACCGGCGCGCGCACGAAAACTCTCGCGCCCGGCTTTCAGCGCCTGTTCAAGGATCGCGCGGTGCTCAGCCTCCGCGCTTCGGCCATGGCTGGAAGCCCGCCGCTTCAGCGCCTCCACCACGTCGCGCGGCACGTCTCTAACCAGGAGTTGGGCCATGCGAAGCACGCTATCATATGATAGCGTGCCCGCAAGCGGGATTTTATCCGGGTCGTAAAACGACGCTGCACAAGCCGAACTTGATAACATCGGCGGTCACGCAAGACGCACGGAGGCGCGAGACCTCAATCCTTGTCTTGCCGGCCCGGCGCCGTACCTTCAACCGCCAAGACCGGGCCTCAGAGGAACGATCCGATGGACGCCATTGAAGCAATACACGGCCGGCGCTCCATACGCGCCTATCAGGCCCGTCCGGTCGAGCGCGGCCTTGTCGAATCGGTGATCTGGGACGCGGCGCAGGCGCCCTCGACGCCGGTCAGCGGCGCCCAGCCGTGGGTCTTCAACGTCATTGAAGGCGCCGAACGCATCCTGGGCTACGGCGAGCGGGCCAAGCAATATGCCAGGGATCATCGCCCCAACGAGGCAGGCTACGCTTGGGCGGACAAGCCGGAATTCAGCGTTTTCTTCAACGCGCTTACAGTCATCGTGATCTCCGGCCGCTCCGACAACTCCCAGGCGACGGCCGAGTGCTGCCGCGCCGGGGAGAACCTCATGATCTCGGCCCATGCGAGGGGTTTGGGAACCTGTTGGGTCGGCTCGCCCATGCTCTGGATGTGGGACAGCGCCGTCAAATCGGAGTTGGGGATTCCGGCCGGGTTCGAGCCGTTCGCCGTGTTCACCTTGGGCTATCCCGCGGAAATTCCCGCGGGCCAGCCACGCGAGCGCCCGACGATCATCTGGACCGCCTAGTGTGCCCGCTCGCGGATGGCGCGCAGGGTCATGAGTTTGGTGGTCAGATCCGCGTGCGCACGGCGGGCGAAATCGCGCACGCCGACGCCGTAGGCTTCGCCGCCACCGGCGACCTGTTCGGCAAGGATCGCCGCGTCGCTGAGCGCCTGGACCAGGACATCGGTATGCTCGCTCGCCACCGAATGTGCGTCCGCTCGCAGCCGTTCCATCCGCTCGGCCAGCGTGCCCGCATCGAGGGCGTTGGACGTCACACGAAGGGGATGCACCGACATGATCGCTCTCCTGGTCAACATCCCGGATTGGGATGAATACTGACGAAGCATGCATAATACGGGCCGGACGACTTTTTGGATGCTCGGCCGATACTTATTCTCATCGCCACCACTCCAGTCCACAGGCTCGGTCCGTCAATCTGGAGACCGCTGTCGAACCGTCAGCGTGTCGGGTGGGTCGCCTCCCGCCACTTGGCGAAACCAGCCCGGCCCCCTAGGTTGCGCCGGATGGTTTCGGGGAGGCTGGTTTTGAAGTCCTTGCGTCTGATCGCGCTGGCGGTGCTCGCGGTGCTGAGCGCCTGTTCGCCGGCCAAGGGCCCCGTGACCGAAGCCAACGGTCTGACGCCGATCAAGTTCGCCACCGATTGGCACGCCCAGGCCGAGCAGGGCGGATTCTATGAGGCCCTGGCCACCGGCGAGTACAAGAAGCGCGGGCTGGACGTGACCATCATCCAGGGCGGCCCGGCGGTGAATGTGCCGCAGCTTTTGACCACCGGCGCCATCGACCTGGGGATGGGCTCCAACAGTTTCATCGTGCTCAACCTGGCCAACGAGAAGGCGCCGGTGAAGGCGGTGATGGCCACGATGCAGTCCGACCCACAAGTGCTGATCGCCCATCCCGGCCAGGGCATCCGCTGGATCGCCGACATGAAGGGCAAGCCGATCCTGCTGTCCGACGCCTCGGTGACGGCGTTCTGGGTCTGGCTGAAGGCCAAGTACCACTTCACCGACGACCAGGTGCGCAAATACACCCACTCCTCCGCCCAGTTCCTGGCCGATCCGCGGGTGATCCAGGAGGGCTATCTGACCAGCGAGCCCTATACGATCGAGAAGGTCAGCGGGCAAAAGCCGATCGTCTTCCTGCTGGCCGATGAAGGCTATCCTGGCTACGCCGGCATGGTCCTGGCCCCCGACAAGCTGATCGCCTCCAACCCCAAGGCGGTGAAGGCTTTTGTGGACGGGACCGCCGCCGGCTGGAAATCCTACCTGTACGGCGACGCCAGGCCCGGCGACGCGCTGATCCTGAAGGACAACCCGGAGATGACCCAGGACCTGCTCGACCAGGCGCGGGCCAAGATGCGCGAAAAGGGCATTGTCCTGTCCGGCACCGCGGAGAAGCTCGGCATCGGCGCGATGAGCGACGGCCGTTGGGAGGACTTCTTCCTGATGGCCTCCAGCCAGGGCATCTATCCCAAGACCCTGGACTATAAGCGCGCCTATACGCTCCAGTTCATGCCGACGGGCGTGCGGTAGTGGCCTCAAAAACCACATCCAGCGCGGCAATAAAGCCTCTCCCCCTCGATGGGGGAGAGGTTGGAGAGGGGGTGCGTCCACCGTCGGCGAAGGAAAAATCGCGTAGGAATCCAACCGCGTTCTTCGCCCCGACCTCGGCGTGTTCACCCCCAACCCTGCCCTTCCCCCATCGAGGGGGAAGGGTTCCAGAGCGTCTCGCGTGACCGCCGCGATCGCCCGGCTTGAGGCCGTCGAGGTCGACTATCCCCGGGGACTCGCCCTGGGGCCGTTCGATTTTGAACTGGCGCCGGGTGAGATCGCCGCCCTGGTCGGGCCGTCCGGCTGCGGCAAGTCGACCGCGCTGCGGCTGCTGGCCGGGCTTGAGGCGCCGACGCGCGGGAGGGTCGAGCGAGCCTCGGGGCGCGGCGAGACGGCGGTGGTGTTCCAGGCGCCGACCCTGATGCCCTGGGCCAGCGCGCTGGAGAATGTCGCCCTGCCGCTGGAGTTGGCCGGAACGCCCAGGCCCGCCGCACGCGCGCGCGCCGCCGCGGCCCTGGCCCGCGTCAAGCTCACCGGGCTCGACACGGCCAAGCCGGCGCAGCTTTCCGGCGGCATGGCCATGCGGGTCTCGCTGGCCCGCGCCCTGGTCACCGATCCGCGCCTGCTGTTGCTGGACGAGCCGTTCGCGGCGCTGGACGAGATCACTCGCCGCGCCCTGGCCGAGGACGTCCACCAGCTGTGGGTCCAGTCAAAACCGGCGATCGTCTTCGTCACCCACAATGTCGAGGAGGCGGTCTATATGGCCTCGCGGGTCGTCGTCATGACCTCAGGTCCCGGCCGCGCCGCCGGCGGAACGGTGGTCGACGCGCCCCTGCCGCGTCCGCCGGGATTTCGGACGACGCCTCAGTTCCGCGAGGCCGCCGAAAAAGTCTCCGGCGACCTGGCGCTGGCGATGGGCGTTAAGTCGATGGAGGCGACATGAACCGCGCCCTGTCTGTGATCGCGCCATTCGTGCTGATCGCGATCCTGCTGGCGATCTGGGAGATCGCCTGCCGGGCGCTGGCGGTGCCGCTGTTCCTGCTGCCGCCGCCCTCGGCGATCGCCGCCGCGACGGTCCAGAACGCGCCGCTTCTGATGTCATCGGCCTGGAATACGCTGTCGATGGCCGTGCTGGCCTGGATTGCAGCCAGCCTGTTCGCCTGCGGGCTGGCTCTGTTGGTGGGAACCCATTCGCTGGTCGAGGACGCGGTGCGGCCGCTGGCCGTCGTGATCCAGGTGACGCCGATCGTGGCCATAGCGCCGCTGGTCAAAATCTGGGCCGGACTGGACCATCCCCAGCGCGGCGTAGTGGGGCTGGCGGCGGTAGTCGCCTTCTTTCCGATCTTTTCCGGCGCCCTGACCGGCCTCAAGGGCGCCGATCCGGACCTGGAGCGGCTGTTCGATCTCTATGGCGCCACGCGCCTGCAGCGGCTGTTCCGTCTGCGCCTGCCCGCCGCCGTGCCCTTCGTGCTGGAGGGACATAAGGTCGCGGCCGGCCTGGCCGTGGTCGGCGCCGTGGTGGCGGAGTTCGTCGCCGGCTCGGGTGGCGCCCAGGGCCTTGCGTGGCGCATTCTCGAGGCCTCAAACCGCCTGCAGACCGACAAGATGTTCGCCGCCCTGCTGGTGCTCGCCGCGATGGGTGTCGCGCTCTACGCCCTGCTCCAGGTGGCCGAGCGGTTCATCCTGCACCGATGGCGGGGGCGTTAGGCGCGGGTTAAGCTGAGCCGGGTTAGGGGTATTTTTCAAATCCGCCCGCCCGAGTCGTCTGCCGGAGCCGTCATGCCGAGCGCCACGACAATCGCCCTTCTGACCGCACTCACCGCGCAGGCGCTGGGCGTGTGGGCAAGCGCCGCGCAGGCCGAGGATCGCTACGGTCCGCCCCTTCCGTCGAATGTCTCTTCTCAACCAGCCGCCCCCGCGTCCGGTTGGCTCACCTGGTCGGCCAAGACCCCCGCTCCAGGCGGAGCAGAGACCGTGGACGTCGCGCCGCGCCGTGGGCGCGAGACGACCGCGCCGGCGATGCGGAGCGACCGGGCCGCCATCACCGCCCTGCCGACCAGCCTATACAGCGCCTATCCGCCAGCGAACCCTCGCCAGGCGCCCGCGACGCCTCGGTCTGTCTCGACGGCGCCGGCCCAGGCGGCCGTCAATCAGCCCCCGCGCTTCTATTCGGTGCATCGCGAGTTTGGCCTGAAGCCCGATCCGATCCCCCTGCCCCAGCAGTTCTTCGCGGCCGGCGGCGCCGCCGACCTGGCCGCCCCGCCACCGCCGCTGGACCCGCACCCCGTCCCTGGAACCCAGGCGGCGACATCGCCCCTGAACACCGCCGCCAACCGCGCGCGCGAAGTGGAGCTTGAAACCGCCGACAGCGCGGACAACTGAATCATGATGCAGACCAAGCTTTACGACCTGATCGAACTGGCCAAGGAACCCTCCAGCGAGCGCCGCCGCGAGCTGCTGCGACAGGTCACCGACCTGTTCTTCGCCGGCCCCGAGGCGCATCCGCCGGGCGAGATGGCCCTGTTCGACGACGTCCTGACCCAGCTCTCCAGCGAGATGGAGGAGGCCGTTCGGGCCGATCTCGCCGAACGGATGGCCGACACCGCCGCGCCGCCCCGCCGGCTGCTGCGCGGTCTGGCTTCAGACGCCCTCGCGGTCGCCAAACCTGTGCTGACCCGCTCCAGCGCCTTGACCGAGGACGATCTTCTGCGCGTGGCGCGCACGCGCGGCCAGGAGCATCTGCGCGCGATTTCCTTGCGCGTGGTGGTGCCGGAGGCCGTATCCGACGCCATCGTCGCGCGCGGAGACGACGCCACGCTGAGCGTCCTGCTGCGCAACGACGGCGCCGCGCTTTCGCGCGCGGCCCATGAAGCGGCGGTGGATCGGGCCGCGGTCAACCCGGACCTGCACGAGGCCGTGGTGGATCGACACTCCCTGCCACCTGACCTGCTCAATGAGATGTATTTCGTGGTCGAGGCGCGCCTGCGCGACCGTATCCTGGCGAAAAACGCCGAGCTTGACCCCGCCCATCTGGACGCAGCCCTCGCCAGCGGACGCAAGCGGGTCGCCGCGCGCGACGGCGCCCTGCCCCCCGACTACGCCAAGGCCGAAGCGGCGGTGCGGGCGCTGAAAGCGTCCGGTGGCGTCGGTCCCTCCACCCTGGCCGCGTTCCTGCGCAACGGCGAGACCACCAAGTTTCTCGTCGCCCTCTCCGAACTGGCCGATGTGGACTTCCACACCGCCAGACGGATCCTGGATCGCCGCGAACTCGACGCCCTGGCCATCATCTGCAAGGCGGCGGATTTCGATCGCTCGTTGTTCCTGACCTTCGCCGTGCTGATCCTCGGCCGCGACGACAACGCCATGGGCCGAGCTCGCGAATACGGCCAGCTCTACTCGGAACTGCCGCGAGACGCCGCAGCCCGGACGATCCGCTTCTGGCGCATGCGCCGCCAGACCGGCGACGTCGCGGCGGCATAGAATCCTTTGCTGGAACCCTCGCCCCGCTCTTCGCGGGGAGAGGGCAGGGTGAGGGGTCGCGCCGTCGCACGTGCCTCGCCTGAAATCATGTGGATCGCGGAACCACCCCTCACCCTGCCCTCTCCCTACTGCGTGGGGCGAGGGTTCTAAGGTCAGCGGCGCTGAGATCTATTCGTCGGCTTTGAAGTTGAAGGGGATGGTGGCGAGAAGACCGGTCGCCGGACGTTTCGGATCGGCCTTGACCTTCTGGGTCTCCGCCATGTGCATCGCAGCTTCGCCGAAGCCCTTGCCGGGCGGGTCTTCCGAAACAACCTTGCAGGACTGCAGCGCGCCATCCGCCATCACCAGGCACTGCAGCTTGGCCGAGCCGCTCTCGATCACCTTGCAACCATGCTTGGCGTCGTAGATCGGCGAGGCGCAGGCCGGAGCAGCGGGCGCGGAAGCCGGCGCTCCAGCATCCTGCGCCGCGGCGGATGACAACAAGGCGGAAGCAAGCAGTTGGGCGAGAATTGATACAGCCATGCGGGGACCTTTTTCCAAGTTAACGCCATCCAGCACGCCAGGGCCGGATTGGCAACACCGCGAGGCCGTTGAAAGGCCGCAGTTCAGCGACCGCGGATGCGCCGACGCGAGGACTGGGCGCGCAGCCGCTCAAGGCCCAACGCGGCCACGTCGGCCAGCGTGCGCAGACCTTGTTCCCCGAACACATCCAGCGCCGCCGTCAAGGCCTGGGCCGCCGCGGCGTCCTCGTCGGGGTCGCGGCCGGCGATGTTGGCGCGGGCTTCATAGAGGCGCGCGAAGCTCAGCTGGCGCACGCCCCAGGCCGCCGGATCCTTGGCCGGGTTGGACGCGGCCAGGTCGGCGCGCAAGGCGGATTCGGCCTTGGCCAGCCCCGTCAGATCGCCACGCAGCTCGGCGCTGCGAATCATGCACTGGGCGCGGTTGTGCATGGCGATCGGTCCATCGGTCAGCGCCGGCTGTGCCGCGAACACCGTCATCGCCGCCTCATAGCATCGCGCCGCCTGGTCGAAGGCCCGATCGCAATCAGCCGCCTCGCCCATGATCTGCAAGGCGCCCGCCAGCGCCTGTTGGGCGCGCGCCCAGTCGAGCGGGCTGTGGTCCTTGGCGACCTGGTCCAGCACCGCGACCAGATCGTTCACCGCTCCGGCCGCCTCATTCAGATCGCCCTCCATCTCCGCAAGGGCCGCGCGCGCCGCGCCGCGCAACATCGCCAGCTGAACCCAGGTCAGGGGCTCATAGGCCGGGTCCAGCCGCGTCAGGGCCTGGGCCAGACCGTCGAGCGCCATGCGAAGCAGCATCGGATCCTTGAGCCGCATCCCGCTGGCGGCCAGAAGGTCCGCCCGGTCGGCGCAGGTCGTCGCGGCCAGCAGTCTGCCCACCGCGTGGCGGCGGCCATAGGCGTGCAAGGCCGCGATCGGCGCGTCAAATCCTCTGGCGGCCGAGACCACCGCGTCGCGCGCGCCGGCGCCAAGCACCTTGCGCGCCTCGACCAGGGCCAGCGCCGCGCCCGCCATGGCGGCGGCCGGCGATTTGGGAGCGGCCGCTTGCGCCTCGCCCAAGGCGATCTCGGCGGCGGCGTTCAAGCCCTGGTCGCCGAACAATGCCGCGCCCAGAAGCGCCGCGCTCGCCTGTTCACAGCGCGCCCTCGCCCATCCCATCGGCCGCGCGTGGCGATCGAACCCCTTGGCGGCGGCTTCGGCGCCGGCGGCGGCCTTGCGCAGGGACAGCGCGTCGCCGGTGCGCCGGGCGATCTCACGCCAGATCACGGCCGCTTCGAGCTGGCGCAGCGGCCGATCCTTGGCGCTGATCCGGCCCGCCGCGATGTCGGCGGCGCGGGCCTCGGCGCAAAGCAGATCAAGCTCCAGCATTTCCAGCAGCGAGGCGTCGCCGCCGGTCAGGCCATCCTTGGGCGCGTCGGGCTGGAACAGGCGCTTCAGCTCGCGACCAAACTCAAACATCAAATGGCTCCAAGCTTCAGCGTGCCAAGCCGGGACGTCCGGCGGGACTTAACGCTTCATTCAGCAAGGTCGAAGCCGAGATTGTAAACAGAAATTAACTATTATGACTGACACGCGACGGCAGCGCTCGTCGCTCGCGCTCAGTAGAAGATCTTGCGCAGATTGATCGACACGACGCGCCCGGTCGGGTCCAGATAGGCGGACTGGTAGATCGCCGGCGTGGGGCCGGCGGTATTGCGGACGCTGATGCTCTGATCGAACAGGTTGTTCACGTTCACGGTCAAGCGCATGCCGCGCAGGATGGGGAAGCGGGCGATCAGGGCGCGCTGCGGTGAGAAATCGTCCCAGAGCCGCAGATTGACCGTGGCGACGTCGGAGAAGTCCAGGTTTCCCGTCGAGCCCGCCGCTCCGCCCGCAACCATCGTCGCGCTGCGCCAGTCGGCGCTCAGGCGCAGGCCGTAACCGTTGTTCGTGTAACCCAGCTGCGCCTCGATCTCATGCTGATACTGGCCGCCGGTGGAGCCGGCCGCCGCGCCGTTGAGCAGGTCGAGCACCGGCCCGCCCCTGCTGACCTGGAACTGATCCTTGAAGTAAACCGTGTGATAGAAGGCGATCTGGAACCGCCCTCCTACGGGTCCTCCTCCGCCGCCGCGGCCACCGCGACCGCCCCCGCCTGGCCGGCCTCCGCTGGGCGCGCCTTCAGTGTCGCCGGGGGCGCCCGCGCCGGTCCTGGGCGTCGCGTCCGCGCTCCCATCGCCGGGAGCGGCTCCGGCCGCCGCCGAGCCGCTGGCGCCGCCAGGATTCTGGGCGTCCGCCGCTGCGTTCCGGCGGCGCTGGAAGGCGCGTCGGTCGAAGGCGCGCGGAGGCGGCTGCTTGCCCACTGGCCGCGAATAGTTGATCCCCCAGCGCAGCTCCTCGCGCTCCTGGCTGGCGAAGTTGAGCGGCCGGTCGTCCACTTCCTCCAGTTCACCCTCGGCGTTGCGGATGAAACGATCCGGAAACGCCGCCTCGATCGCGGCGCTCGCCGCCGGGAAAGTCTCGATCGGATTGTCGATGTGGCTGTGGATATAGTTGGCGGTGAAGGTGAAGTCGGTGCTTGAGAACGGCTTGAACGTCAGCCCCACCTTGATCACGTCGCGGCTGTCGGCCGTCAGCGCGGGATTGCCGCCGCTGATCTGGGTGACCGACACCGTCTGTCCGGTGGCATAGTCGAAGATCCGGGTTCCCGGGGTCTCGACCATGGGGCCTTCGAGCTGCTGAATTGTCGGCGCGAGGTGATCGTGCGTTTCCGAGACGATCAGATTGTATCCCGGGATCGGCGTCCAGTTCAGGCCGTAGCCGAGCGTCGGCAGCACGCCGAAGTCCGAATAGTCGTCGATCGTGGTGTTCACGTTCACCGACAGCTCGCCCAGGGCGCCGAGCACGTGATGGGTGCGGCTGGCCAGAGGCAGGTCGAAGTTGAACTGGGCGGAGGCGTCGTTGCGCGACAGGCTCTGGGCCTGGAAGAGACTTGAGCGCAGCGAGGTCGAATTGGCGAGCGCCTCGGCGTCCCCGATCTTGGCGCTCACATAGAGGGCCCCGGCCGGGACTTGGAGCAGCGGACCGTTGGCCAGAAGCTGGACGTTGCCGCCGTCGGTTATCGCCCGGGCCGAGCTTTGCGGCAGGGGTTGCAGCACGCCGGCCGGAACCGGCCCGAAGGGATTGAACGTGGGCGAATCCTGGTTCAGCAGGGTCTGAAGCCCTGATGCGTCGAGGCCGATCCCGGTCACCGTCACCGTGTCGGCGTGGTTGTAGGCGCTGGTCAGGGACAGACGCCAATCGCCCAACTCGCGGTTCAGCGTGACGCCCAGATGGCCAGTCCAACCGTCGATGGTCTGCTTCAACGGACTTTCGCCCGCGACGTAGCGGTCCACGGTCACCGGAGAACCGAAGGGCGAGAACGGATCGCCTTGGAGGACGAGCAGACTGACGCCCGGCAGGCCCTGGAGGGCGTAGCTGGAGGTGGCCCCCAACGTCGCGTTGAAGGTGGCGTTGATCCCCGCGAAGATCGGCCGGGCCATCACGGCGTTGGCTGTCAATTGTTGGGTCGCCGGCAGGAGACTGTGGTCGGCGGCGGTGTCGGTCACGTTGGCTAGGCCGGCCGTCGGCGCGAAGTCGGCGAGGCTCAGCCTCTGGCCCGCGGTCACGCCGGCCGGAACGCCGGCCACGGTTACGGGCCTGCCCACCAGCGCGCTGAAAGCCGGATCGATCTGGGCGCCCGATGTCGGCGATATGACATTGCCCGCCAGATCGAAGGGCGCGCCGGTGGTTGTCTCGCTCAGGCCCCGGTCCGCGTCGGTGAGCCCGGAGGCGGCCTGGTATTTCAGGTCCAGGTTCAGCCGGGTGTCGCGCCGGACTTGAAACTGATCGATTTCCGCCTGCCCAGTCGCGTCGCCGCCGCCGGTGGCGGCGCCGCCGACTATCTCGCCGGTGATCGCGCGGAACCTGCGCTTCAGCACGAAATTCACCACCCGCTGGTCGGCGGTGTAGCCGTATTTCAGCGACACCTCTTCCGGCAGGATGTCGACCCGCAGGATCGCTTCCGTCGGGATGTTCTGGATTTCATTGAGGCTGGAAATGCGTCGGCCATTGAGCAGGACGACCGGGGTCGTGGCGCCGCGGCCGCGGTCGCTGCGCGTCTGCGGCGCGAGTTCGTTCAAAAGCTCGGTGACGGTGCTGACGCCGTAGGACTGGATGTCCGACGGAGACAGCTGAAGCTCCGGCTGGATGTCGCCGACCACCGCGCCGGGCTGCCGGGGGCGATGACCTTTCACCGTCAGCGGAGTGACGGTCGTCGGTTCATCTTCGTCATCGTCGTCTTCGACGGGCGGCTTAGGCTTTGGCGCCGGCGGCTTGGCCTTTTGGGCGGCAGGCTTCGTCTTGCGCGCGGGAGTCGGGGCGGACGCGGCTGGAGACTGGCCCTGCGCTGTCGTCTGGGCCAAGGCGGGCTCTGCCGCGCAGGCGATGAGCGCAGCGGCGCCGCCCAAGGCGGCGCACAGCAGCGCCTGGTCCGACCTTTCGGCCAGAGTGTGACGGACGCGCCTTCGTTCCCACTTGATCATCGCCCACCCCGGACCGTCCCGGCGGCAATTTCACATCGAGTTTGCAACTTGATGTCGGGTCACGAAACACCCGACACATTTCGGCCGATAAGCCGCCGACCTCGGCTAAAGGGGCGGGCGCCCTACCCCCGCTCCCGCGTGCGCAGGAACCGCACCTTGGGAAACTTCTCGGCCACATAGCCGATCTCCCAGGCGGACTTGGCCAGGAACACCGGCTGGCCGTCTATGTCGTCGGCCATGGCGGTGCGGTGCTTGTTGGTGAAATCCTCCAGATCCGCGCGCTCGCCGGCGATCCAGCGCGCCTCGGCGTAGGGAGCGGCCTCGAACACAACGTCCAGCGCGTATTCGCCGCCCAGCCGGTCGGCCATCACCTCGAACTGCAGTTGGCCCACCGCGCCGACGATGAAGTCCGCCCCGAACGATGGCCGGAACAGCTGGGTGACGCCCTCTTCGGCCAGACCCTCCAGCGCCTTCTTCAGGTGCTTGGCCTTGAGCGGATCCTTGACTCGTACGCGGCGCAGGATTTCCGGGGCGAAGTTGGGCAGGCCGGCGAAGCGCACCAGGCCGGTCTCCGACAGGCTGTCGCCGACGCGCAGCACGCCATGATTGGGGATGCCGATCACGTCGCCGGCGAAGGCCTCCTCCGCCAGTTCGCGGTCGGAGGCGAAGAACATGATGGGCGCATTGACCGACAATTGCCGGCCGGTGTTCTGCACCTTCAGCTTCATGCCGCGCCGGAATTCGCCGGAACAGAGCCTCAGGAATGCGATCCGGTCGCGGTGGTTGGGGTCCATATTGGCCTGGACCTTGAAGATGAAGCCGGTGACTTCACCGTCGCCCGGCGCGACGTGCGTCTCGTCGCCGGACCTGGCGGCCCGCACGGCCTTGGGCGGCGGGGCATAGGCGCCGAGACCCTCCAGCAGTTCATCGACGCCAAAATGGCGCAGGGCCGAGCCGAAGAAGATCGGCGTCATGTGGCCTTCCAGGAACGACTGCGGATCGAACGGCTTGGCGGCCTCGGAGACCAGCATGGCGCCCTCCTCGACCTCGGCCTGCTCGTCGGCGTCCAGGTACAGCGCCATGGCGTTGGATTTCAGCGCCACCGCGGCGGGGTGGCCCTCTTCGCTGGTGGAGGACTTCTTGGCGTAGGGCAGGAAACGCTGCTGGCGCAGGTCCAGCACGCCCTTGAACCGCCCGCCCGATCCCGCCGGCCAGTAGAGCGGCGCCGGATCCAGCGCCAGCTTGGAAGCGATCTCGTCCAGCAGCTCGAACGGGTCCAGCGCCTCGCGATCCATCTTGTTGATGAAGGTGACGATCGGAATGTCGCGCAGGCGGCAGACCTCGAACAGTTTCAGCGTCTGCGGCTCGATGCCCTTGGCGGCGTCCAGCACCATGACGGCGGCGTCGGCTGCGGTCAGGGTACGGTAGGTGTCCTCCGAGAAGTCCTCGTGGCCGGGGGTGTCCAGCAGATTGAACATCAAACCTTCGTGGTCGAAGGTCATGACGCTGGCGGAGACCGAAATGCCCCGCTCGCGCTCGATCTTCATCCAGTCCGACCGGGTGCGCCGCTGTTCGCCGCGTGCGCGCACCGCGCCGGCCGCCCGGATCGCCCCGCCGGCCAGCAGCAGGTTTTCGGTCAACGTGGTCTTACCCGCGTCGGGATGGGAGATGATGGCGAAGGTGCGCCGGCGCGCGGCCTCAAGAACGGGAGAATTGGTCATGGCTGCGCGCGATAGCCCTCTTGGGGCCGCGTGTCATCCGACATCCTCGACCGTCTCGACCAGGAAGTGGCGGCCCTGGTTGTCCTGGATCTCCACCACCCAGACATCCGGGTCGATCCTTACAGTCCGTTCGACATAAGCGTCCAGATCGCGCTCGTCGCTCGAATTCAGCGGACGCATCCAGACGCGCTCCCCGTCGCCGCGCGTGGCCTCGGCCAGGAGCCGGCTGGATCCGGCGCGCGGATTGACCAGCTTGATGAGCACGGCGCCGGCCCGGGCGTCGCCCTTGCGGATGACCGCGGCGAAGGCTCCGCCCTGCTCGACGCGTCGGATCAGGGCGGCGACCCAGATGTCGGTGGAGAGCAGCAAGTCAAAAGCTCCGTTCGGGGCGGCCGATAAGAGAAGGGAAAGGCATTGGCGCTATCATTATCCCGCCTTTCGCCAATGACGAGACCCTCCAACATGCCGCGCCCGCGTTTTGCACATCTTGGTCCGGCGCGGACCGGGCGCGGTGACGCGGCGCGTCAATTCCTTCCCCGTTGGGGGAGGGGGACCGCCTGCAAGGCGGTGGAGGGGGCCTGGCCGGAGAGGTCTCAGCCGCGGCCAGGCCCCCTCGGTCGCTTCGAGCCAGCTCCCCCAACGGGGGAGCAACAGGCGAGATCGTTCGTCGCCCGCCTCGCCCTGGCCGCCGCGCTGTTCGCCGCGCCCGCGCTGGCCCACGCCGACGCGCTGGGCGCCTATTATGAGCGTTCGGTGATGACAGCGGCGAACCAGCGGTGTGGGCTGTTCACGCCCGATCTGGCCTCCGCGCTGGCGACAGCCCAGGCCCAGGCGCGCGGCGCGGCGCTGAGATCCGGCGCCACCGGCGGAGCGCTGGTCCAGCTTGTGGAACGCGCGCGCGGCCGAGCCGACGCGGTGGCCTGCACGTCGCCTGACATCATCAAGGCCGCCGATCGCGTGCGCGGCGCCTTTGAGGGCTTCAGCCGACTGCAGCGGATGAACTTTCCCGGCGAAACCTCCGACTGGATGGCGAACCGGAGCGCCTCGCGCTTGGGGCCGGTCTGGAAACTGTCGCAAACTGCGCGGTTTGGCGACGCCGGCCTGGTATTCGGCCTGGCCGGAAAGGGTGACGCGCGACTTCTGGTGGCCGTGGTCGGCTTTCCAGGCAACGCCCAGCCCTACGCGGCGCGGCTGATCATGCGCGACGCCGCCCTGGCGCCGGACCCCTATCTGAACGCGATCCAATCCCGTGGGCGCGGCCCCCTGCCCCTGGACGCCCGCATGCCGCCGCGTTCGGCGACTCTGGGGGTGCTGGCGGAGGCTCGGGCCCAGGCCGACGCGCCCCTTCTGCCGCCCGGCGTCCGGTCCGGCTACGCTTTCCGCTTTCCCTCGACCACGATTGCAACTCTGGCCGAGCTCGATCCGCGCGAGGCGATCGCCATTGAATTCCTGTTCGCCGATGGCCCGCGCGACGAGGTGCGCACGGCCTATGTCGAGGTCGGAGATTTCGCAGCGGGCCGCGCTTTCCTGACCACCGCTCAGCGTTGAGGGGCGAAGGCGATCACATTGGCGCCGGCGGATGCGGCTGACCGGTCGGGTTCGAGTTGCGGCTCGCCCTCATCCGGCTTTGGCGTCGGCAGGCGCACGGTGACCGCGGTGCCCTCGCCCAACCGACTCTCGATGACCATCTCGCCGCCGTGCAGTTCGGCGAAGGCCCGCACCAGTGACAGGCCGAGCCCCGTACCCCGCCCTTGCTGAACGGAATCGCCGGCCTGTTCGAACGGCTGGCCGAGACGCTGGAGGTCTTCGGCCGCGATGCCCAGGCCCGTATCGGCCACGCTTAACTCAGCCGCGCCGGCCTGGCTGTGCAGCGATACGGTCACCAGCCCGCCCTGGGGCGTGAACTTCAGCGCGTTGGAGACCAGATTGAGCACGATCTGTTTGAGCGCCCGCCGATCGGCGTCGATGTCCAGCGGCTCGCCGGGCAGCAATCCGCGTAGCTGCACTCCGGCGTCGTCGGCCTGCACCCGCATCAGGCGCAACGCCGCCTGGACCGGCTCGCGCGCGTCCAGCCGCTCCAGGGAAAGCTCGTAACGCTCCGCCTGGATCTTGGACATGTCCAGCACGTCGTTGATCAGGTCCAGAAGGTGGCCGCCGGCGTCGTGGATCAGATCGGCGTATTCCGCGTACCGCGGCGGCAGTTCGCCGAAGATGCGCTGCCGCATGATGTCGGAAAAACCCATGATGGCGTTCAGGGGCGTACGCAGTTCGTGGCTCATATTGGCCAGGAAACGCGACTTTCCCACGTTGAGAGCCTCGGCGTCGGCCCTCGCCTGCTCCAGCGCCGCCTCGCGCGCGCATTCGGCCGAGGCGTCGCGCAGCACCGCGATGAGGCGGGTGGGCGAGACCCGGCGAAGTTCGATGGCGGCCCAGGTCTGGTTCGCGTCGGCCAGCCGGAAGACCGCCGCGGCGCGGCCTTGGTCGATCGCCGTCGCCATGGCGGCCTCCAGCACCGGACGCCCGGCCATGTCGGCGGTGGCCAGCAGGCCCTCCCGCTCCAGCCGCGCGGCCGGAAGGTGCGATCCGAACGCGTCGCCGAACACCGCGTCGATCCGCCCCGTCCCGTCCAGGGTCACAATCAGATTGGGCTGCTGGTCCAGCACCTCGCGCCCGAAGGTCGCGACAGGGCGTTGCACTTGGCCAGCCCGCAGCGGCGCCAGCAGCGCGGCGGCCAGCCCCACGGCGATCGACGTCACGCCGATCAGGCCCAGGCCAAGACCCGTCATGCCCACGGGGACCGGGCCGGTGAGACGATCCGCCTGGGCCAGGCCCGTAACCGCCACGGCGAGCAGGGACCAGATCGCGCCGTGGACCATCCGCCGCGCCCCGCCCAGCACAACGGCCGCCAGCATCGGCGTCGCGCACCAGACCGCCAGCGGGCCGGACGCGCCGCCGCTGAGCCCGCAGGCCGTTGCGCCAGCCAGAGCCCACACCGCCAGCAGCAGATCCCGCCCCTCCGCGCTGTCGCGGCGATGCAGCACGAAGGCGCCAAGGCTCGGGACCAGTCCGACAGCCAGGGCGGGGACCACGCTCGCGGAGCCCCGGGGTGCGGCGAACGACAGCGCCAGGATCGCCAGAATGACGCCCCCGGCCCAGCCAGCGTGCCAACGCATGACCTCGTCCGCATCCGGGAGGACGGCTTGAAGAGGCGAATTTTGCTGTGAAGGAGCCAATTTTATGGGGATTTCAGCAGTCATGGGGACCACCGAAGGCTACCATCGCGGGCCGACCAGCGCGAGTTCGCTCGCGCAATAAGCGACCAGGCACGGGGAGCGGACGCGAGCGCAATGACGCCGGTCCGGCGAATGCTGATCTGGAGCGGGGACGTTTGAGGATGGAATCACCGATCAAATAAGCCGCGGTGGGAGCATCGCACACATTGCCGGATACGTCCTGGGCGCCTAAGTGGTACCCTGCTCAGAGCGCGCCAGGCGAAAGTGTATGCGGTTTCGCCGCTCGAACGCGCTCTAAACGTTTGAATCAGAGCATGTTTTAACGGGTCAGATGCTTCCATGTGACCCTGACATGCTCTAGCGCTCGGCCGGCCATGACCCCATCGATAATGCAAGAGCTGGACGACCTGTCCTCGGAATTCGACCTGTTGGACGATTGGGAGGAGCGCTATCGCTATGTCATCGATCTTGGGCGCGCCCTGGAATCTCTGAGCGAGGCCGAGCGCACCGACGCCAATAAGGTTCGCGGCTGCGCCAGCCAGGTCTGGCTGGTTCGGCAGGCCGGCCCCGACGGACAGCTCGAATTTCGCGGCGATTCCGACGCGCATATCGTGCGCGGCCTGATCGCAATCCTGTTGCGGCTCTATTCGAGACGCTCGGCCGAGGAGATATTGGCCTTCGACGCCCGCGCGGCGTTTGACCGCCTGGGCCTGTCCGGCGCCCTGTCCGGGCAGCGCACCAATGGTCTCTACTCGATGGTAGAGCGCATCCGGCGCGACGCCGAAACGGCGCGAGCCGAAGAACTGGCGAAGAGTTAAGCGGCGCGAATCCCCGACGCGCGGATGCCGGACACCGCCGAGCCGCCGCCCTGGGGGCCGATCACCGCGTCGTAGCCGAGGATCATGTCGACGTCATGGCCGTTGCTGGCCAGCGGCAGGCGCAGCCAGAGGATCGACAGGTGGCCAGCGCCGCGCCAGGCGAAATTGTGCACGCCTACGCCAGGACGGCGCTCCTGCACGACCTTATCCAGTTCGGCCCGCCAATAGTCGGCCGCGGCGGTATTATAAACCTCGGCCAGGGTTCGGCCGGTGATCTCGCGGCCGTAGACGTTATAGAGTCCCGTTCCCGCCAGCCTCAGGCTGTAGTCGCGCGGATCGTCGAGCACGTCGATCAGGCTGATCGTCGGCAGGTGCCGCTTGAAGTGCGACGGGTGGATGTTCCCGCGCGCAGGCAGGCGCGCGCCATCCCGACGGGACGCCCAGTAGGCGAATATCTCTTCGTGTGCACGGGCCGCCGTGGCGGGGCCGCTCATTTGCGCCATCATCTGCGGATTCCTCAACAACCCATTGGAATCACGATGATTCACTATCGCTTAACTATCGATTCGCTGGCAAGTGAAAAGAGCGATGGTGCGGCGTTTGGCGTGCTGGACCGAAACCGGAAGGCTCCAAAAACAAACAGCCCGCCGCCGGATGCCGGCGACGGGTGATGCGATCGAGTTCGAACAGGCCTATCCCACCTCGATTGATTCAATCGAAGTGGGATAAAAGGCCCTAAGACATATAGTTAAAGCGCTTCCTCATCGCCAGACCGGACCCACTTTGGCGGGAAGCGCTCCAGAACGTGACAACCTTAAGCGCGCGCCGGTTAGGCGGCCGTCACGTTTCAGACTGAAGAAGTGAGAGCTTTTTCAACCCTCCAGATGGAGCCATCCGAAGCTAGAGGCCCGGGAAACGCGATCAGCGTCCCTTGCGCGCGGCCTGACGGCCACCTTGTCCCAGGCCCATCTGCTTGGCCAGATCCGAGCGCGCCTTTGCATAGTTTGGGGCGACCATTGGGTAATCCTTGGAGAGACTCCATTTGGCGCGATAGTCTTCAGGGCTCATGTTGTATTTGGTCCGCAGGTGCCTTTTCAGGGACTTAAACTTACGACCATCTTCCAGACAGACCAGGAAGTCCGGGGTAATCGAGCGCTTTACCGGTACAGCCGGCTCTTTCGGCGCAACTTCAACGGCCTCCACTCCAGTCGAAACACCCGCCAGAGCGCGGTGCACACTTTGGATCAATGAAGGCAGATCGTTCGCCGAAACTGAGTTGTTCCCCACATAGGCCGACACGATGTCCGCCGTCATTTCAATGATTTCCGATTTATCGTCCATGTTCATCTCTGCGTGTCAAAGCGTGGGGCCACTGGTGCAACTCTGATTCTTGATCAGGTTGGCGCCTTGCATATCGACCTTCCGCGATCAAGACAACGCGGAAAATCAAAATCTGAAGTGCTGTTTGAAGGAAGATAAAGGCAAGATAACGGCGTTGCTGAACCAACACTACGGTTTGGTGAATGCACGCGTGGTCTTCCACCTTGACGCGCTGCTCGACAGCTCTATCGTCAGTCTCGACACATTGTGTGTCACTTGAAATATATTTTACCGTGTAAAATCACTTGAGAAGGCCAACAACGCCGACTTCTGTGGGA
>Ga0302314_10001914_pt1 | contig 38789 bp, 33 predicted proteins | sample III_Palsa_N2_3_FD_200533 | JGI IMG/M metagenome (GOLD analysis project Ga0302314, IMG submission 200533) | Peat permafrost microbial communities from Stordalen Mire near Abisko, Sweden - III_Palsa_N2_3 | ecosystem: Environmental > Terrestrial > Soil > Palsa > Peat permafrost | place: Sweden...
ATGTTCGGCAGGACGCCGAGCGCTGGGTCGCCGTGCACTAGCGGATCGAGCGCTGCGAGCGCATCGAGTGCCGCTGCGCGAGTTTTCTCGCACGCGGAGCGCCGGGCGACCTCCTCGCGGCAGGCGAGCTCGACGGCCAGACCGAAGCCGGCGATTAGCGGGACGGGGAGTGTCCCAGGGCGAAGGCCGCTTTCCTGTCCGCCACCCACCATAATAGGCGCCAGCGGAGGTCGGACGCCGCGACGTCGCCGGGTTATGAGGGCCCCCACCCCCTTGGGCCCGAAGACTTTGTGGCCGCTTATGCTGATGAGATCGATCCGATTCGAACGCAGCGCGTCGGTTGCGCGCCCCACCGTCTGCGCCGCATCGACGTGGAGGAAGGGGCCATCCTCGGCGAGCCCTCCCGCGATCTCGCCGATAGGTTGGATCGCTCCCGTCTCGTTATTCGCGTGCATGACACTGACCAACAGGGTGTCCGCTCGAACAGCGTCGAGGACGCTCGCGGCCGAAACATGTCCTTCACGCCCCGGGCGCACGCGCGTCACCTCGAAGCCTTGGTCCTCCAGGCGGGCGAGGGGTTCGAGGATCGCCTTGTGCTCGATCGCGGTCGACACGATGTGCCGTAGTCCAGTGCGGATGCCATGCTCGGCGAAACCGAGCGTGGCCAAGTTGTCGCTCTCGGTGGCGCCGCTCGTGAAGACAACCTCTGACGGGTCCGCCGCGACGCCACGGGCTACCTGCGCTCTTGCCGCGCTGACATGCCTTAGAGCGGCTAGCCCGTAACCATGCGTGCGGCTGCCGGCGTTACCGAAGTCCTCACTCATGACCGCGAAAATCAGATTCGCCACACGTGGGTCAACGATCGTCGTCGCGGCGTGATCGAGATAGATGGGTTCCGCGGAATTATGCATGCTGAATATGCGAACTTTGCGTCGATCGTTGACGAAGGGGATGTGGTGCCTTAGCATAGCAGCGTTGTAGACCATGTGACAGGGCGATCATGGATCCCGCTTTCGAGTATGCATTTCCAGCGATCCGCGGCGTGCAGGCCAAGCGGCAATTCTACGTCTCGATGTGCCCGCTGCGCCTCATCCCGCGCCTCTTCCTCTTCAACGAGGCCGAGATGGTCCCGGAGTTGCGCGCGCAGAGGCAGCTGAACAAGCAGCGGCTGCCCGAGATCGCGCGTTACATCTCGGAGAACCGCGACAGCTACGTTTTTTCCGCGATCACCGCATCGGTGGACGCCGACGTCAGGTTCGATCCGCACGAGGGTTCGACCGATCTGGGCGTGCTGCGCGTGCCGATGGATGCGCGCTTCATCATCAACGATGGGCAGCATCGCCGAGCCGCGATCGAGATGGCGCTGCTGCAGTGTCCGGACCTCGGTGACGAGAGCATCTCGGTGGTGTTCTTTCTCGATCGCGGCCTGGCCCGCTGCCAGCAGATGTTCGCGGATCTCAATCGCTACGCCATCCGACCGTCCACGTCCCTTAACGTGCTCTACGATCAGCGCGATCGGAAGGCCCGCCTGGCGAAGATGGTCGTCGAACGCCTGCCGGCGATGAAGCCGCTGGTGGATCAGGAGAGGTCGAACCTCGCCAAGGGGTCGAAGCATCTGCTGACCCTGAGCGCGCTGTTCACGGCGACGAACACGCTGCTCGAGCATCATGACCTCGGAGATGACGAGGAGGAGACTGTGGTCGCCTTCTGGTCCGCCGTGCTCGGCGAATTGGAGGGGTGGCGCGACGTCGGTGAGGGGCGGATGACGGCGGCCGTCTTCCGCTCGACCAACCTTCATGGGCAGGCTGTAATTCTCGATGCGTTCGGGCGCGTCGGCAACGCTCTCGTCGGCGATTCCAGGCCGTGGCCTGAGAAGCTGAAGGGGCTCGGCCAGATACACTGGGGCAGAGATCACCCGCAGTGGCAGGGCAGGGCCGTGATCGGGGGCGCATTGAGCAAGGGGCGGCAGAGCGTCATTCTCACCGCTGCCCTCATCAAGTCGAAATTGGGCATCGCCCTGGGCGCCGACGAGAGCCGCGCCGAGGAGGCTCTGAACCGAGGTGACCGTGCAGCAGCTTGATACCCTGGTTCCCGTTCGGACGGGTGCGTTCGCCGTCGCGGGCTTCAAGGCAACCGTCGCGAGGGTCCTATCCGAGGTCTCCGACCTCTATGAGGCCGACGAGATACCCTGGGTCGTCGGCTACAGCGGCGGGAAGGATTCGACCGCCACGCTGCAGCTGATCTGGATGGCGTTGTCGCGGCTCCCGGTGGAGCGCCGCGTAAAGCCGGTCTACGTCATCAGCACCGACACGATGGTCGAGAACCCGGTCGTCGCGGCGTGGGTGGCGCGCTCCCTCGACCAGATGGCGGTGGCCGCGGCGGGCGAAGGTCTCCCGATCACTACGCATAGGTTGACCCCCAAGGCGACCGACACCTTCTGGGTGAATCTTATCGGGCGGGGCTATCCTGCGCCCCGGCCCAAGTTCCGCTGGTGCACCGAGCGTCTGAAGATCAATCCGTCGAACAAGTTCATCTCGGATGTGGTGAAGGAGAACGGCGAGGCGATCGTCGTGCTTGGCATGCGCAAGGCCGAAAGCCAGGCCCGGGCGAAGGTCATGGACCGCTTGGAGGGCGCGCGTATGCGCGAGCGCCTGTCGCCCAACGCGAGCCTGCAGAACTCGTTCGTCTACACGCCGATCGAGGATTGGACCAATGACGACGTCTGGACCTTCCTGATGCAGGTCCGCAATCCGTGGGGCTTCGCCAATCGCGATCTGCTGACCATGTATCAGGGCGCATCGGCGGACGGAGAATGTCCGCTCGTCATCGACGCGTCGACGCCGAGCTGCGGCGACAGTCGCTTCGGATGCTGGGTCTGCACGCTGGTCGAGCGCGACCGCTCGATGCAGGCGATGATTCAGAATGACCAGGAGAAGGAGTGGATGCTCCCCCTGCTCGAGCTCCGCAACGAGCTCGACGAGGACGACCGCCATCTCCGCGACTTCCGTCGGATGAACGGGTCGGTCCAGCTCTACAAGGACCGGGTGATTCCGGGCCCCTACACGCAGTCGGCCCGCGAGCACTGGTTGACGCGACTGCTCGCCGCCCAGCAGCACATCCGCGCACACGGACCGGCGGAGATGTCCGATTTCGAGCTGGTCACGCAGGAGGAGCTCGCTGAGATCCGGCGGATCTGGGTTCTCGACAAGCACGAGCTCGAGGACAGTCTGCCGGGGATATACGAGAAGGCCATCGGCAAACCGTATCCCGGCGGTCGCCTCGACGACAGCATGACGCTTGGAGCCGAGGAGATGTCGCTCCTCAGGGATCTATGTGACGACGATCTTCACTACCAGCTCACGCGCGAGCTGCTCGATGTGGAGCGGCAGCATCGATCGATGGGCCGCCGCCACGGGCTCTTCAAGGCATTGGACAAGGCGTTTCGCCGCGGCGCCCACGACAGTGCGGACGAGGCCGAGGCTCGAGCGCTGGACCGTCGCGATCATCTTGACGAACGGCGGGCGGAGGCGATGGAGCTACCGCTGCCGCTTCTGGTCGATCGCATGGCCGGTCCGGAAGCAGCCGGTCGATGATCCTCGACGAGCTGGTGCTCCACGACTTCGGTCTCTACGGCGGACGCCAGTCCCTGATACTGACGCCTGCTGCACCCGATCGGCCGATAGTGCTTATCGGCGGATTGAACGGTGGCGGAAAGACCACGCTTCTCGAAGCTATCCAGCTATGCCTCTTCGGTAGCGCCGCACCCGCCGTCGCGCGATCGCAGGGCGGATATCTGGAGCATCTGCGCCGTCGCATCCATCGCCAGTCCGATGTCCAGGAGGCGGGAGTCGAGCTGTCGTTCCGGCACACCTCCAACGGCACGGAGCATTCGTATCGTCTGATCCGCTCCTGGAGCGTCGCGTCGGGCGGCGCCTGTCGCGAGGCGTTCGAGGTGTTGCGCGACGGTACGCTCGATAGGGTGGCGACGGAGAACTGGGCCGAACGCGTCGAGGAGTTCATGCCCGCGCGCATCGCGAGCCTGTTCCTGTTCGACGGCGAGAAGATAGAGTCCTACGCCGATCCCGAGGAGGCGCCGGCGCTCATTGCGACCGCGGTGCACAACCTGCTCGGCTTGGACATCGTTGAGATGCTCGCCGCTGACCTGTCGACGCTAGAGCGTCGGAAGCGTGCGGATCGACCCGTGATCGAGGGCGGCACGGCGGCCGATCAGGCGCGCGCGCTTCTCGCGGAGCGGCGTGAGCGGCGCGTCGAGCTCCATCGCATCGTCGCCGCCGGCAATGATGCGCTCGACCGGGCATCGCGTGAGATGAAGGCGGTCGACGAGCGCTTTCGCCGCGAGGGCGGCGATCTCTATGAGCGCCGAGCGGCGATCGAAGCCGAAACGGCGCAGGCCCGTCGCGATGCGACCGAATCGGAGCGCATGGTCCGCGAGCTGTCCGGCGGCGCCGCTCCGCTCCTTCTGGTGTCGGAGCTCCTTCTCGCCGTCCGCGATCGCGATCGCGAGGAGCAGGAGACCCGCAAGGCTGCGGAAATGTCGAACGCGCTGCTGGATGAGCATGCGGCGCTCATGGACATTCCCCAGATCGCGGCGCTCCCCTCGCGGGACCGTTGGTCGATTGAGGCCACCCTCGCCGAACGCCGCGAGGCGCTGGCCGAGCTTGGAGACCGGAAGACGCATCTCGACCTTCCGCCCGAGGCGCAGGCGCATCTCGCATCCTTCGTGGGCGCCGGCCTCGACGAGTTGCGAACGCAGGTCATGGGCGCCGTCGGTCGCGCGAACGACACCCGCCTCGCCGCCGACGGGGCCGAGGCCGCGCTCGAGGCGATCCCATCGACCGAGGCGCTCGAGCGGCTGCAATCCGATCGGTCGAAACTCAGGGCGGACGTGGCGCGGCTCGAAGCCGAGACGCGGGCGTCCGGAGAGGCATTGGCTGCGGCTGACCGGGAGATCGAGCAGCTCCGGGAACGCGAGGCGCGATTGGCCGAGCAGGAGGCGGTCGAGCGCTTCCATTGCGAGGACGTGGATAGGACGCTTGCCCATTCCGCGCGCGTCCGCAGCACGCTGCTCCGCTTCCGCGAGGCCGTCGTCGAGCGTCACGTCGAGCGGATCCAGAGACTGGTGCTCGAGAGCTTCCAGGGCCTTGTCCGCAAGCCGGATCTCGTCACCGGGCTTCGCATCGACCCGCGGGGCTTCGCGATAGAGCTGACCGGCAGCGATGGTCGTCCGCTTGCGGCGAGCCAGCTATCGGCGGGCGAGCGCCAGCTGCTTGCGGTGGCGATGCTCTGGGGACTGGCGCGGGCATCCGGTCGCCCTCTGCCAACGGTCATCGACACGCCGCTTGGGCGGCTTGATTCCGAGCATCGGTCGCGGCTGGTGGACCGTTATTTTCCCCATGCCAGCCATCAGGTGATCCTGCTGTCGACCGACGAGGAGATCGCCGGTGGCTACCACGAGGCGCTGCTGGGCTCGATCGGCCGCAGTTATCGTCTCGGGTTCGACGCCGACAGGGCGCGCACCGTCGTGGAGGAGGGATATCTGGAGACCGGGGAGATGCGTCGTGTCGCTTGAGCACATCCGCGTCTCCAAACAGGCGCGCGAGCAGCTGATCAGGTTGAAGCGCTACACCGGCATCGAGCATTGGAACGTGCTCTGTCGGTGGGCCTTCTGCCGGTCTCTTGCGGAACCGAGCGTGCCCCCGAAGGCGAAGATCCCGTCGGACAGCAACGTCGAGATGTCCTGGCGGGTGTTCGGCGGACGCCATCACGACATATATCTGGCGCTGCTGAAGGAACGCTGCCTGCGGGATGGGCTTGGCACGGATGACGAGAGCCTCGATGCGCAGTTCAAGCTGCACCTCCATCGCGGCATAGCCTATCTCGCCGGTGATCGGCGCATCAGGGGCGGTGTCGCGGTGCTGGCCGGTCTGGCTGTCGGGTAGGGGACACGTCCGGTGCTCATCGCGCGTCACCGGACGGCACTGACGAGGACCGACGTCTCGCGCCCGCTACGCATCGCGCTCGGCGATGGAGTGCTGCATGTCGGGCGGTCGCTCATGGACTACGGCTGCGGTCGCGGTGGCGACGTCGCACGATTGAGATCGGCGGGACTGGACTGTGTGGGCTGGGATCCAGTGCACGCGCCGGACGGCGAACGACGGCCTTCGGCGATCGTGAACCTCGGCTACGTCGTCAATGTAATCGAGGACCTGGACGAACGCAGGACGGTCGTCCGGAATGCGTGGGAGCTTGCGCAGTCCGTCCTGATCGTTTCCGCACGACTGGTGGACGAGCGCCCGACGCGATTGCAGCCCGCGCTGGCCGATGGCATCGTGACGCGGCTCGGCACGTTCCAGAAGTTCTTCGAGCAGCAGGAGCTGCGGGCCTGGTTGGAGCAGACGTTGGACCGCCGCGTCGTGGCAGCCGCGCCAGGCGTCTTCTACGTCTTTCGCGCCGAGGAGGACCGGTCGGAATTTTTGGCACGTCGCTTCCGGCGTCCGGATCGGGTCCCGCGGTTGCGGATATCGGACCGTCTGGTCGCCGAACATCGCGATCTTCTCGATGAGCTAGCCGCGTTTCTGGGCGCGCGGGGTCGCCTTCCGGAGAAGGGCGAGCTCTCGTCGCACGAGCGGCTGGTCGCGGCGATCGGCAGCGTCGCTCGTGCCCACCGGCTGCTCATGCTCGCGACCGATCCGGCGGACTGGGAGGTAGTCAGACAGTCCCGCGGCGAGGATCTCCTCGTCTATCTGGCGCTAGCGAAGTTCGATGGACGTCCAGCGCTCGGCGATCTGCCGATCGACATGCAGCGCGACGTGAAGGCGTTCTTCGGGTCCTACGCGAAGGCCTGCGCCGCCGCTGACGGGCTCCTCTTCGCACTCGGTGGTCAGGAGCGGCTCGACGCCGCCGCCGCCGCATCGCCGGTCGGCAAGTTGTTGCCGACGGCACTCTATGTCCATGTGGACGCCATCGCGGACCTGGCTGCGCCACTTCGTCTCTACGAGGGGTGCGCCCGTGCGGTGCTCGGCGAGGTGGATGGGGCGACGCTGGTCAAGTTCCGCAGGGACGAGCCGAAAGTCTCCTATCTCTGCTATCCGAGTTTTGAACGTGACGCGCATCCTGCCCTGGTGGAATCCGTGTCGGTCCATCTGCAGACGTTCCGCATCAAGACGAGGCGCTACGAGGATTCGGCCAATCCGCCGATCCTCCATCGCAAGGAGGCGTTCGTGTCAGCGGATCATCCCCTTCGCGAACGCTTCGCACGTCTGACGAAGGCGGAGGAGAAAGCCGGGCTCTACGAGGAGACAGCTCGGATCGGCCTGCGATCGGGATGGCAGGAGGTCCTCGAACGTGCCGGCGTCGACATCCGTGGGCATAAGCTGGTCGGGAGGTCACGCCGCTGACGCGCTATGATTTAAGCGACAGGCCGGGTGCGCCGGCGTGGGCTTCGCGGCGCCGCGGGAATCCCAAGCTTTCTAAAGACGCATGACACCGGCTCGGCGGTTAACATCCATCACTACTTGAAAGTAGTGATGGATGTTCCCAGATCGTGCGCATGGAAAGCATCATCGACAGGATCACCGTCGTTTCGCCCGTGGAGGGACGGCTGCTGGTCCGCCGGCTGAAGAGCATGGCCGAACATACCGGCCTGGAGCTGGAGGAGCTCGACGCGGTGGTGGCGTTCGGCGGCGAGAACGAGTCGGCGATCCTCGAGCGACGGGCGCGGCACTTCGATGTCGTACTCACCGTCGCCGGTCGTCTGCTGGCGGACGATCGGGCGGTGGGCGAATGGCTCCGCAAGTCGAACCCCGCGCTCCTCGGCATGTCTCCCCTGCATGCTCTAACCACGCACGAGGACGCGCTGCGGGCCATCCGCCGCGCGCTGGTGGCCGAGCATCGCGACGCCTACCCCGACGGCGGCATCTGATCCATGGTTGGCGACCCGTCAGACGCATTCGACCCGAGGCCGCGCGTCACTCGGATGGCCACTCTGGGCGACATCGCCCGCGTCATCGCACGCGAGCGTGCCGCCGTGCGGGCGGTCAATCGCTTCGTTGCGTGCCAGTGTGCGCGACTTGGCATCGATCCGCGCAGGAACCCTTGGTCGACCGTGATGACCTACGACTTCGCATACGGGTGTCGGATCGCGGTGTGTCGGCTGACCGTGCATCGGTATGATCCCGATGTCCTGATGACATCGCACGTCCGGGGGCGGGTGGGCGGTCGGGTCCGCTCTGATGGTTCCCTCGAGGGGACGATGAGGACCGCCATAGTCCGGCGTCTTAAGAACCTGCGGCGCTGTCTGGCGTTCGAGGACAAACTGAAGGCCGCTGGTCTCGACAGTAATGTGCCTCCGGCCGTCGCCTACCGCACCGATCTCATGACGCGAAGGCTTTTCGAGGCCTGGTCGGTCGACCTCGATCTCTTCGTGAGCCTGGCGCCGAAGCCGGTCCGCAGTCGACGCTACAGGGTGGCCTCCCTCGGTCTCGAGTCGTGCTTCGATGACGATCCGTCCGCTTCCTTCCCGGTGCAGAGCCCGGCGTTGGCCGACGATTTTCCTGCGATCGCATGCGATTTTAAGGCGGGTCTCCTGCGCTCCCGTTCGATTGACCTGGAGCGGATCGTTCAGGTCAGGCCGGTTGCATCCGGCGCGCACGCTTTCATCGCGGTCTCGCAGCGGCTTCCCGAGACGATCGTCGCAGCCAGCATCGGGTTGCCGCTGGCGGCGCTGGTGGCGAGCGAGGTCTTCGATCATCCGGCCATCGTGATCCTGGGCGCTGAGGCCACGGCGACCGGAACTCTGTTCGTGACATCAAACCCGATCGTGCCGCTTGCCGGCCCCTACTAGGATCCGCGGCGTGCTCGATCGACCTGATATGTAGTGATGCGGAGTGGACAGATGACGGATTTCTTCTCGATCCGAACCACCGGCGGCTTCGCGCACCTGCCGGGCATGGCCGTGGACAGGCCAACCAGTTTCGATGAATTGGGCCAAGAGGACGCGGATGCCGTCGTGGCCGCTGTCCTTTGCTCGAACTTCTTCGACCGGCCCGATCCCGCCGTGCAGACCGGCGTCAGGGATGCACGCACGCACTTGATATCGGTCCGGTCGGGCGGACGTCACCGTTCCCTCGTCATTCCGGAACCGATCGTGGACGCGACGCTGGCGGAACTCGTGCGGATACTTCGGCGCATCCGAAACCGCCGACCGGGCTAGGCGATGAGCCTATCGGCGGCACGTTCTTCGCGGACGGCTTCGAGGACTTGTCCGGCGTGTCGGATCGTCTAGGATTGGATCGGCCGGGGGATCCGGCGTCGGAGGGGCGGGCCGATGGCTGACATTCGGGCAAACGCGGCAAGGGCGCGGTCCGCGCTCGTCGAGGTGGCGCAACGCAGCGACGACATGCGGACACGGGCTCGAGCCGAGGCCCTCGTCACCGAGATCGACGACTGGATGGCAACGGGCGTGACCCGGGTCGACGCGTCCGATGACGATGCAACGTCGGACCACATCGAGCAGTCGGTCAGGGCGATGTCGGACGCGTTGGGCGCATCGAGCTTCGATGACGTGCTGCACCATGGAATGGCTCTGGTCGGGTCGCTGCCGGGCAATCCGCAGTCGGGACAGAAGCCTCCCAGGAGGCCATGACGGGCGATGTTCGCGAGCCTACCGAAGATCTTCGACAAGAGCTTCGTCATCGGCTTCCTGCTTCCGGTGATGATCCTCCTGATCGCCTTCGCCTGGCTGTTCCCTTCGATCGCGATCCTGGCACCGCTGCACTCCTCCTCGGTCAAGGACGACGCGCTGGGCAAGCTGCCCTATCTCATCCTTCTGTCATACGGATTGGCCATTCTCCTGATGATGGGGAACGACGGCTTGTATCGACTGCTTGAAGGGTATCATCTGCCGGCTTGGCTCTCCGCTCGTCTGCGCGGGCGGCACGATCGGATGAGGCAGGCCTATCACGACGAGTGGGTGCCGCTCATGGAGCGCTGGAGGAACGAGCAGGACGCGTTCCCGCAGGCGGATCAGGATCGGGCCAATTATCTGAGGCGACGTCTGGTGGAGGACTATCCGCCGATGAGGTCGCATGTGATGCCGACGATGTTCGGCAATGTGATCACGGCATTCGAAGCATACCCGTTCGAGGTCTACGGCGCCGACGGGACGCCCGCGTGGCTTCGCATGGCGTCGGTGATCCCGAAGGATTTCGTCGCCGAGCTCGACGATGCGCGCTCGCAGGTGAATCTTCTGATGAACGGTGTGTTCCTCCTACCGCTCGTGGCGGTGGCGGCCGCCGACCGGACGACCCAGGGGACGCCTTGGCGAGATCTGGGACGGGCCGCCGCGTCGTTCCATCTTTCGGGATGGCGTCTCGAATGGCAGGCCGTCCTGGCCGTCCTGGCGGCGTTTCTCGTATAGCCGACTTATCGCGCCTCGGTCGACCAGGCGCGGAGCTGGGGTGCGATCGTGAAGGCGGCGTTCGACTGTTACCTGCCGGCTCTGATCAAGCAGCTTGGCTATGCGCCGCCCGAAACTCTGGAGGCGCGGTTGGCGGCGTGGCGCGAGGTGAACGCGATCTTCGTCTATGCGACCCCGCCGGATGGCGACTTCATCCGACTTGCCGATGCCCCTCCTCCACCGTCTCCGCGGCGAAGCTTGCAGGATCGCCTTCGGAGATAGCGCACGTCGGGTTGCGGCTCGCGTCGCTCGCCCCGTCCGGCATCGGGGCGGTCCGAATCTCGATCTTGGCGTGAAGGATGACGAGCGGTTAGGGTCTCGGAAACCCCGTTCGGACATAGTCGCGCCATGGCCTCTCTCTTCAACGAACTGCTGGCCGACGCCGGCATCGCGCCTGCCGACGTGCGCCTTCTCCGTCACCATACGAAAGCGGGTATCGGCGGCCAATCGCTGCACGATCTGTGGCTCAACGACAGATCCGGTTTCGAGCTTTATCAGACCACCCAGGATCCCAAGAAGAAGCTATTCAGGTCCGGCCCTGTGTGGGCCGCGTTCACTTCACCGTCGCCCGGGCGGACACTCTTCACGGGTCTCTACGATGCGCGCTTCGTCGAGCGGACCGAGGCTGACTGGAAGTGCCCCTACCGCGGCGGTGCGCCGGGGCGAGGGAAACCGGTCGACGTCTTCGAGACGAATCTTCGGCCGGAGCTGAAGGACCTGATCGGTCGTCTGGAGGTCGAGTGGGATCCGGCCAAGGTAAGGAACTGGGCGAGATACGCGGTCGATGCGCCATTGCCCGTCATCGGTGCGGTTTCGCCGCACCGAACGGTGCCCCCCACTTCGGCCGGAGGGTTGGCGACAGCACTGCTCGCCGCCGGCTTCACCGAGCGCCATCGCACGCAGAAGGTCGTCGGCTACGGTCGTGCCGGCGTATCTGTGTATCTCAAGGAGAACACCCGACGCCATCCGTTGGTGATACATCCACTCTATTTCGATCTCGCCGATCGGCTCGACGCGATACCCGGGGTCGAATTCGAACGCCCGCTACGGCCCTACATCGACAGCAACATGCGTTCGCTCGCTGTGTACGAGACGACGGAGCGCGCGACCCGGAGCCGCTACGGCTTCGCGATCTCCGCAGCGGCTTCCTCGATTCCGGCGCTGGTCGACGTGCTGATGGGCGCGCGGACGATGGTGACCGTCGATGGGCGGGTCCGGCTCATGGGCGACGACGAGAATCCGCTGACCGAAAAGGAGCGCCTTGCGACGGCTCGGATAGGGCAGGGCGAATTCCGGAGTTCGTTGATGGGAATGTGGAACGGCGCATGCCCTGTGCTCGGCGTCGATCACCCGGCACTCCTGCGCGCTTCCCACATCAAGCCGTGGCGTTCGTCGAAGGATCGGGAGCGGCTCGACCCCTACAATGGCCTGCTTCTCTCGACCCACGTCGACGCCCTGTTCGATTCCGGCCTGATCAGCTTCTCCGACGACGGCGATATGCTGATATCGTCGGCGATCGGCCGGGAGAACCTCGCGCGCATGGGCATCTCGGCGAACTCGACCATCGGCGGTCTGGATCGCAGGCACGCGGCTTACCTCGCGCACCATAGGTCAGACGTCTTTCTCGGATAGGAGCGTGAAGGGAACGCTCCTGGCGCCGAGGAGCGGGGTCCTGTCGGGACGTTTCCGTTGCGGTACGAAAGAAACGCCCCGGCTCACGACGGGCATGACACACGGGCCATCTCATGACCCGGCGAACAGGGTCCTCAGCGCGGAAGCGACCGGCGATCCCAGCCCCGTGCAGGCATCCCAGCCCGTCCTGGCCTCGAACCCGATACCCCCGGACCTGTTGTTGCCGTTCGTGACGTCGCGCAGGGCTACCGGATGTCCATAGAGCTGCGCGTGAATCTGGCCGAGCGGTGATCCGCGCTTGGCGTTGAGGCCGGCGACTATTCCCGCCCACAGAGGTGCCACCGCGCTGGTGCCACCTACGAGACCTGTCTGTCCGCCGGTCACGATCCGGTATCCGCTATCCGGATCGGCGTCGCCGGCGACGTCGGGAACGCCGCGTCCGCCGACCTTGGTCGGCGTTGGCGGAACACCCGCGGCCTGCTGATATGCAGGCAGTGCGAACAAGGAGCTGACGCCGCCGCCGGTCCCGCTGCCGTTGCTGTTCCAAACGGTTTCGTCGGTGATCACCGTCGCCGAAGCCGTGATCCTCGTTCCGCCGCAGCCTAGCACGAGCGGATGCGACGCCGGAAAGTCGACGTGAGCCTCGCCGTCGCTGACGCCGTCGGTCGCAAGCCCATCTCCCGAGGCGGCGCACACGGTGACCCCGAGCTGCGCCGCATCCTGGAAGGCCTGGCCCATCGCCGCTATCGCCTGGGCGGTCCAGCCGCTTTCCGCCGAGCCCCAGCTGATCGAGAGTACCGAGGGTCCGTTGGTCTGGTCGTGGACCGCTTGGCTGATCGCGTCGACGAACCCCTGATCGGTGTTTGGCGCGAAGTATACCGCGATCGCCGAGCCCTGCGCGATTCCGCCGGCAACCTGGATGTCGAGCGCCACCTCGCCGTTGGCTCCGCTGGTGTCGGTGGGGTCGTTGGTCGCGCCGTCGACGCCGACCGCGACGATGTTCGGCACCGCCAGCGCCATCGCCTCGAACGCGGCCTTGTTGTCGGCATCGGTGTAGCCGCCGCCGAGCTCGATGATGCCGATGCATTGGCCGGATGCATCGACAGCGTCGAAGCCGTAGAGCTTCGCGACATCGGTCGGCAGGAACCCGGACGGAGGGGTGGGACCGCGATGCGGCACGATCTTGGAGGTAGCGATCGGCCGCGTGTCGAGACCGAGTACGGCGACGATGCGACCCGCGATGCTGGCCGGGACATTCAGCATCCCCTGACGAGCGCGGCAGATCTGCCCGTCGCCCTCGTAGCGATGCAATTCGGTGTCGAAGGCCTTTTCCATGGTGGATGCCGTGCCGCTCAGGCGGACCATCCGTCGGCCCGCATCGCTCGATTCCACCTTGAGGCCCTTGTCTCCGGCGAACGCGGTGAACGCGGCGATATCGTCGGAATGACCGGCGTTGCGGGCGGCCGCTAGACTGGCGCGGCTCTGGATGTGGGCCGCTTCATTCGGGGCGGGGGACGAGCCCTTCAGGTAGAGGCTGATCGTGATAGGCTCATCGTCCGGAACGCGCCCGATGGAACGCATGCCGCGCGGCGGGTCGCGGTGGCTGCCGGCGAGGGGCTGTGTCGTTTCGACCATGCTGGTTCTCTCTCGTTCGGTGGATAGGAGGGGATGGGACCGCCCGATCGCAAGGCTCTGCGTCGGCGGACCGGCTCAGGCGCGTCGCCGGAACGCCCAGACGAGCTTCGCCAGGCTGAGGATGATTGCGGCGACGCCGGTGAGAAGGGGGGCAACGAATGCGTCCATGAATCGACTCCATCGCTTGAGATGCATTCTGTTCCCTATTCGTACCGTGTAGGAAAGCGTTTTTACCGAAGGTCCCGGACGAGTGCGGGCACCGGACCACGACGGGAATCGACGATCACCTCACCGATCGCCTGACGTCTTCCAGCAGCCGATCGTCGCCGCTACGATGGCTAATCCGTTTCGGATCGGGCGGTTTCACCGTCCTACGCGTAGCCGTTGCGTCCCGGTCGCTTCCAAGTGTTCGTCGGCAATTGGGGATGGGACATGCGCAGATATGGAAGAGTGGCATCGCTGCCACTGATCGCCGTCGTGACGGCAAGCCTGATGGGCTGTTCGACGCTGAAGACGCCTGGGCCGCTAGGCTACCGCCTGACGGACGATCCAAACAACGCGAAGCCCGGGACGGTTGCCGGACCGGACGCCGTGCCGAGCGATCCGACGGTGGCGATGCTCGTCAAGCACGTGACCTGCGAGCTCTACGACGCGATGCAGGCGCAGGCCGGTCAGGGGGTGTGGAAGCAGCTGGTGACCGACAACTTCGTCGCGGTCGTCAGTCTCCGACTGGACGTGACCGACACGGGGGCTCTGTCGCCGAACCTGTCGTTCATCCATCCGATCACGGGACCGGTGGGCAGCGGAAGCCTGAGTCGGGTACTCGCTATAGCCGGCTCGTTGAGCAGGACGCGCGACACCCAGTTTCTGGTCAACTTTCCGATCGACATGAGCGTCCTGGCGACGAAGGGCGCCGATCTGGGTTGTCGGAAGGTTCCATGGTCGACGACAAGCGAGGGCGCCGTAGCGCCGTCCGACAAGAAGAATTTCGCGGCGCGAGACGGAACCGGAGATTATCTCGGAGGCGATCTGGATCTCCGGTCGACGATCAACGACGGCCTGCAGGCGATCGACGAGGTGAGCGCGGTCTCGCTCTACAGCTCCACCGGACCGACCCAGAAATGGAAGCAGACCGGTTCATTGTCGAGGACGATAAGTGACGACGTGAGTAGAGGCGTCATCAAGCCCGAGGCTTTTGAGCAACTGGACCAGCAGGCTGACAAGGACGCATCGACAACCGTGAGAACTCAGGACGAGGTCGATGCGCTTAAATACGCTCAGGTCGGCACGACGGCGCTTTCGGCCCTGATCGATAAGCGGGTGGAGCAGGCTACTAGCGCCGGTCGCCCCGCGCCTGACGATTTGATGAAGGCCCAGCGCTTTGCCGCAGCCGCCTCCGACAAGGCGCGATCCGGAGGGGCGAAGCAGCCCGGCTCCAGCACGGCCAGCGGCACCCTATTCTCGACCATGATCAACTTCGCCGTCCTGAAGAGTCTGGGCGGCGGTCCGAACTGGATCCTCGTCCATTTCAAGGGACCCGGGGGAGGAGCGGGGGGCGGCTCGGGCGGCGGTGGCGCGGGCGGCGGCGGCGGCGGCGGCGGTGGAAATCTGCTGTCCTACAACACCATTCACACGGACGAGGTCACGATCACCTTCAGCGCGACCTGCGCCAGCGCGCCACCGCCGGGTCAAGCGCAGATAGATACCGGTCCAACGAACTACTGGGCGTCGATCCCGAGCTGCGACGCGCCGGGGTCCAGCAGGGACGACAGCGTTTCGTCGACGATCCGAACGCTGACGGACGTGAATCTCTTCTCGACCGCCCCGTTCCTTCAGACGAGGCGGCGCATACCATAGGCCGATCATGGTTTCTTCGGTGGATGAGTGGTCCTCGCCCCCGCGCCCACTTGGATTTGCCATCACCGAACGTGCTGGGGCGAGGAAGATCAGTTGCGACCGGGCGGAACGGCGCCGTCGATAGGGACACCGCGTCTTGTTCCTGCCGCCTCGAGGCGCGCCCTGGTCTGCGGCGTCGCCGGGACGACCATGTATCCGTTTTCCAGGTCGCCGAGCATCATGGACGACTCCCTCGAATGTCGCCGCCACCGGAGCGAGATGAGAAGGCAGAGCATGGCGTCGAGACGGTCCTGATCTGCCTTCTTCGGTTCTGGCATCGCCGCGATCCCGCGGCACCAGTGGGCGGCGTCGTCCAGCCCGTCGTGCTCGAACCAGAGGCCTGCAGTCGCGGCGACCCTCCCCCAATGCTCGACGTTGAAGCGGCGGGAATTGCCCGGATTGTATCTCGGCGCACCGCGATACCGGAAGAATTCCGGCTCGAGCGCAGGGAGGGCGAGCGCCGGGAAGACCTCGATGAGGTGCAGTCCGGACCGACTCGTCCTCGCCACCTCCGGATCTTCGCTGGCGCCGAGCGCCGCAAGGAAGCCCCAGATCGGGGAGTCGTCGCAGAACATCCCCTTCTTGCCCCTGTTCGAGGGCTGCACGCCGCCGCCGATCCAACCTATCACGCTGCCCGCGACCCGCTCGACGGGCCGGAGGCTTGATTGGTTTGGGACGATCGTCGGCTGATCGAGGGCGACGAGCGTGTAGTCGGACCTGGACGCGAGATCCTGGATGAAGGTGAGGGCGGCGTCGAACCTCACCAGGCGCGGCTCGATCAGGGATTGCGGAACGCCGTTTCGGAATGCGACCGCGCAGATCGCGCCGGGTGCCTTCACGCTGTCGGTCCAGGCGGAATCGAAGCCGACGAAAGTCTCGATCTCGCTCATGTCGCTCGCCCCGACAGTGCGGACGAGCGATCCACCCGTGGTCCCCGTTTCATGGGAGAGCCGCGAAGTCGGATCGACGATGTTCCTCGACCATCGCCTTCAACCGGTCGGGGGCGACGACCTCGACCGCATCGCCCCACGAATAGAGATGCCAGCACATCTCGAGGAGGCCGGAGGCATGGAAGCGGACTTCGAGCGATCCGTCCGCCGTCTCGGTCACCTGCTGCTTCGGATGGAATACGAACCGCCGGGCCTGGTCGGCGGCCTCCGGACGGAAGCGCCAGACGATCTCGCCATATTCCTGCTCGCTCTCGAAGCTGCCGAAGCCGCGTTCCGAATGCGCGCCGATGTTGAACCCGGGATCGAGTTCGAAGCTCTCGTCGAGCACTTCCGCGCGGTAGATCTCCTCCACGCGGTAATGCTGCAGCCGCGCAGTGTGGGCCTTCGACGTATCGCGGGCGACCAGGTAGCGACGGACGCCGAGCAACAGTCCATGCGGTGCCACGATGCGCTCGCGGGGCTCCTCCTCCTTTCTCTTGCGATACAGGATGCGAAGCCTGAAGGGGCCCTTGAGTGCCTCCGAGATCGCCGCGTCTATGGCCTCGCTCGCGGCCGGACGGGGCCCGGGACGGGCCGCGTGTCCGAGCGCCTCGAGCAGCGCCTCCTCGTCCACTGCGAGACGCCGGCCGGCGGTAGGCGGGATCAGCGCGCGGACCTTGCGCTCGAGCTGCCGCATCGTGGCGGCCTCGGTCCGCATGCCGGCGCGGTCCAGTTCGCGGATCGAAGCGCTAAGCGCGGTCAGCTCCTCGGCGGACGGCGTCAGTAGCGGCGCCACCGCCCGGCTGGGAAGCATCCACCGTGCGCGCCTGTCGTCGTCGAACCTCTGCTCCACCGCGGGAAAGACGGCTTCGAGGGCGTCCGTCATGCGCTGGGCTGTCCGGTGGGAGCACCCGAACTCCTCGATGATTTCGTCGAGGGACACGCCTCTGCTGCGCGTGGCGAGCATCGCGAGGCCTAGAAGCTCTTGCGCCTTCGAGAATGCCACCCCATTCCTCCATGACAGATTCTGTCACCCTCGATCGGTATAGGGATGACGGAGGAGATCGGCCATGCGAATCTTGAACGGCTCTTTGCGACTTTCGGCATCGGACCTGATGCGTTTCAAGTCGTGTCGGCACGCCACGACGCTCGATCTGCGGATGCTCGAATTCAAGGATCTCGTGCCGGCCGGGGAGAGTGACGACGCCGAACTGCTTCAGAAGCAGGGCGACGATCACGAACTTGCACACCTCGGGAAGCTGAGAGCGCTCGGGCTGGAGATCCTCGAGGTTCCCAAGGCCGGCCTTTCGCTAGAGCGATCAGTGGCTTTGACGCGCGAGGCGCTGAAGACGGGCGCCGACGTTGTCTTCCAGGGGGCGCTGCTGAGCGGGGCCTGGGGCGGCTACTCGGATTTTCTGGAGAAGGTCGATCGGCCGTCGGCGCTGGGCGGATTCTCCTACGAGGTCGTCGACACCAAGCTGAAGCGCAAGCCGGACGCGAAGCATGTGCTCCAGCTCAGCCTCTACAGCGATCTTCTGGCCGAGGTTCAGGGGGTGGAGCCGGAGTTCGCCCATCTCGAGCTGGGGGACGGAAGCCGCTTCAGCGTCCGCCTTGCCGACGTCTCGGCCTATTCGCGCCACGCAAGGAAGGTCTTCGAGACGTTTCTTGCGACGCGTCCCGCCACTCGGGCCGAGCCCGTCTCCACATGCGGACTCTGCAAGTGGCGCCTGCACTGCGCCGCCGAATGGGATCAGAAGGACGATCTTTCGCTGGTGGCGGGCGTGACCCGGACGCAGCGGGCGCGGATCGAAGCGGCCGGCATCTCGACGGTCACTGGTCTTGCGGCCTTCAAGGACCGCGTTCCGAGGATGGTACCGGAGACGCAGGCGCGGCTGCAGACCCAGGCACGGTTGCAGACCGCGCGACGACTGGGCGGGCCTCCCGACTTCGAGCTGCGAACGCCGGAGCCCGGCAAGGGCTTCGGTCTTCTTCCGGAGCCGGATGACGAGGGGGACGTCTACTACGACATCGAGGGCGATCCGTTTTATCCGGGGGGCCTGGAATATCTTCATGGGCTCTGGTTCCGCGATGACGGCAGGTGGGTGTTTCGCGCCTTCTGGGCGCACGATCGGGAGGCCGAGGGCAAGGCGATCGGCGGGCTTCTGGCGTTTCTGGTCGACCACGTCCGTCGGCACCCTCGGGCGCACATCTACCATTACGCGCCCTATGAGATGACCGCCCTGCGCAGGCTAACCGCCGCCCACCGCGTGGGCGAGGCGGCATTGGACCAGCTTCAGCGCGAGCGTCGCTTCGTCGATCTCTACAAGGTGGTCGCCGGAGCGCTTGTGGCGTCCGAGCCGGGCTATTCCATCAAGAATCTCGAAGCCTTCTACATGGAGAAGCGCGACGCCGACGTCGCGACCGCCGGTGCCAGCGTGGTCTATTACGAGCGCTGGCGCGAAACCGGTGACGGCGATCTCCTGGTGAAGATCCACGACTACAATCGCACGGACTGCATATCGACCCAGTTGCTTCGCGACTGGCTCGTGTCGTCTGTCAGACCGGTCGACATGCCCTGGCCGTCGCTCGGCGACGTCGCCGCCGCAGGCCCGCTGGCGAACGTCGCGGTGGAGGACGACGAACTCGAAGCGCTGCGGGAGCGCATCGCGCCGGTTCGCGATCGTCTGGGCGGTGACGTCGCCGAGCTCCTGGTCGATCTGTCCGGGTTCTATAGGCGCGAGGCCCGCCCGTCGTGGTGGGCGATCTTCGATCGGCTCGCGCAGGAGAGCGAAGCGCTCGTCGACGACCTCGAGTGCATCCAGGGTCTTGAGGCTGTCGGGCCTCCGGTCAGCGTGACGGCCAGGTCGTTCGAGCGGACGTATCGGTTTCCGCGCCAGGAGACCAAGCTCCGGGCGGGGAAGCGGCCGTGCATCAAACCGGCGGCGATGCCGGAGGACATCGACCTGCGCGCGATCGATCACCGGAACTCGTCGCTGGTGCTGCGGCGTTCTACCGCGAAGGGGCCGCTCCCCGATCGGTTGGACCTGCTGCCGCCCAAGCCGATCAGGAACGACACGCTGCGCGATGCGGTCACGGCGGTGATCGACGCGATCATCGCCGGCGGCGATCCCGCGACCCTTCCGATCGAAAACCTGCTCTCGCGCGGCCGTCCCGTATTTGTGGACGGCTTCCGAGAGTCGATAGTCGATCCGCACGGCGATCTGGCGGTGGAGACCAGCTCGGCGATCGGCTCCATGGCGGGCAGCACACTTGCGATCCAAGGGCCGCCCGGATCGGGAAAGACCTTCGTGAGTGCGGTCGCGATCGTCGAACTCGTGCGGTCGGGGCGCCGCGTCGCGGTGTCCTCGAACAGCCACAAGGCCATCTCCAACCTGCTCATCGCCGTCGCCGACCGCGCACGCGCCGAGAGGGTGCGCTGCCGGATCGTCCAGAAGGCCGCGGACGACGGGGACGACGATGCGCATCCGGGTGTCACCCTGGTGTCCGGCAACGATGCGCCTGAGATCGCCGCGGCCGACGTGGTCGGAGCGACGGCTTGGCACTTTGCACGCTACGACGCCGCTGCGTTCGATCATCTGTTCATCGACGAGGCTGGGCAGGTATCGCTGGCCAACATCGTCGCCATGTCCCGCGCGGCGCGAAATCTCGTGCTCGTAGGGGATCCGATGCAGCTGCCGCAGCCGACTCAGGGAACGCATCCGGGATCGAGCGGGATGTCCTGCCTCGAATACCTGATCGGTGATCACCGAGTGGTCCCACCTGACCGCGGCGTGTTCATGCCGGTCAGCCGTCGGATGCATCCGGACGTCTGCCGCTACATCTCGGAGGCCGTGTACGAGCGACGGTTGGTGAGCGACGCGGCGGCGGGCACTCAGAGCCTCGTCGGACGGGACGGCGTATCGCTCGTCGGCGCCGGCCTGCGGCCAGTCGAACACCTCGGCCGGTCACAGGTCTGCCCCGAGGAGATCGCCGCGATCCGTGATCGGATCGACGAACTCGTGGGATCCAGGTATCGCGGCCGGGATGGTGCCGAACGTCTGATGACGCATGCCGACATCCTCGTGGTGGCGCCCTACAACGCGCAGGTGAACGCCTTGCGCGAGGCGCTGCCGCCGACGATCGCGGTGGGCACGGTCGATCGCTTCCAGGGACAGGAGGCGCCGGCGTGTCTCGTCTCCATGACGACCTCGAGCGCCGAGGAGCTGCCGCGCGACATCGCCTTCCTCTTCTCGCTGAACCGCATCAATGTTGCGGTGTCCCGTGCGCAGGCCTCCGCGATGGTTTTCGCCAGTCCGCTTCTCCTCGAAACGCCCTGTCGAACGATCGAGGAGATTATGCTCGTCAACGCTCTTTGCATGCTGCGCGAGCATGGGGGTGACAGCTTCTGACACTGATGTGATTTACAGCGGTCTCGTCAGCACGAAGGAGACGAGACATGAAGATCGCCAGTACCGATGCGCCGCAGCTCCGCCATATCGTAGACGTCGATGGGCTTCTCATCGGTATCGAGCCGGCGACCGTGAGCACGACGATGCTGCAGGCGCTCGCCGGCGTGGGCGGCGATCTGTTCCAGCTCTTCGGCGAGCGCGAGGTGGCGCTTGGCCGCTGCCAGGCGATCCCGCTCCGCGAGGACGAGATCCTGTACTTCCGATCGAGGAAGGTGACCGTGACGTCGAAGGCAGGCTGGCACCACCGTCTGGCGGCGTGACGGAACGCGTTGCCCGGGCCGTCGGCCCGACATTGGGTCGGCGGCGCTTACAGTCTCGATCCTCCTTCGAGACCGTCGAAGAGATCTGCGAGCGTGACATGCAGAGCGGCTCCGACTCGGAGGAGAGTGCCGAGCGAGAGGTTCTGGCGACCGGCCTCGATTCGCCAGGCGTAGGCCGGGTTGAGTCCGGCCGTCTTCGCGAACGCCTCGATCGTGTCGAAACGACGCTTGCGTCGCGCCTGGATGCGGCGGCCGAGCGCCGCCTTCATGGCGTTCAGCCTGCCGTCGGGATCGGTCGGAGGACTGGGCTCGACCGCGACGCCGACGGCGTTCGGTTCGTTGCGAGATGCTTGGAGATCGAGAGTGTCCATCACCTGGAGTGCGAGCGGGTCCGAGCCGTACAGGTGCTTCATGCTGTTTTCCCCTCGAAGGTTGGTGCATCCGATCTGCTCCGGACGGACTTCCTCCGACTTTCGAGACGATGTGATCCGGATGAGGATCGCACCGTCAGCGTTCGATGTCTTGACGACGACGCTGCATCGACGAGCCGCTCGTCGCATCGGCGAGGTCATCCCCTTCCTTCCACCGGGCGATGTCCTAACTGGGGCGCGGACGGAGACTGGCGTGACCCAACATCGATCGACGGTAGCGCAGGAGATCATCGACTGCATCGCAGAGGGGAGAGATCCAACCGTTCGCGAACTCGGGCGACTTGCGGATCGGATCTCCGGTGAGGTTTGGGGTCCGGGATCAGCCTTCTCCTGGGGCTCGGCGACGCGAGACGGTTCGATGAGGCTCATCAGTCTCAGGCTGGCGCACGTCGCGCTGATCGGCGAACTCGTAGATGTTCAGCCGCAAGGCGATCGAAGCTTGATGCCAGCATCGACTCCCAGTCCGATCGGATTCTAACGGCAACGGCCTTCCGTTGGCCCAACTCGATGTGAACGTAGCACCGACGTGGCGACGCATCCGCGCACGGCGTTGCGATTCATCCTATCGCTCGATAGATAGCGGGGAATCGATTCGATCGGGCATTAACGGGAGAAGGGTGTGGACGAGGGACTGATCTACGAGCGCGGCGCGGCTGAACCCGAAGCGATCGAAGCGGAGGCGCGCAAGATCTGGGCCTCGACGCTGACCTCGGACGAATTCGTCTCGACCCTCGCAGGCGCCGGGCTGACGAGCGATGATATCGGAACCGATTTCCCGTTCACGGTGTCCGCGGACAGTGCGGGGTTGGTCGTTACCGGAACCACGGTCCTGGTCGGCATCCTCTCCCCGGTCGCCAAGGACGTTCTCGTCGACGTCTGGCGCAAGATCCTCCTACCCAAGCTTCGGCGGAGGTTCGGCGAGGACGTTGTCGGCAAGGAGAAGGACGCCAGCAAGGACAAGAACGAGAAGTAGGCGCTCCGAAGTGCCTGACCATGCACCGCTCTACGCCCGGAAGCTGTTCGCCGCGAGGGTAGCCGTCGTCTCCGCGTTCGCCGACGTCGAAGACACGCCCATGACGACGGCGGAATTCGACGGAGCGGTGGAGGCGCGCGATGCGCTGCTGGCTGGGCTGAAGCGGTCGACCACGGGTCTCGACCAGGAAACGCCTTCTGACAACGACGAGCGTCTCGATGCGTATCTCTCCCGCCAGTGCAGCACGCGGATCGGAGGATTCGCGACGAACGCCTCGGCCAGCTCGAACGCGCAGCTGCTGAAGAGGCTGAAACTGGTCGAGGACCGCTACGGCACGCTTAGCTGCGCCGCCTGCGCGGCGTGCCGGCCCATGACGCCGCCATGCCGTGCCGAGAACGACGATGATCTCCTCGTCTCCGCTTGCGGAGAGTGCATCCGCGAAGTGAAGGGAATCTACAGCTGGGCCGAGAGCTTCGCTGCGTCCGTCTATGACGACGCCTTGGGCTCGAGCACGACACCGGTGGCAAGTCTGGTCGAATGCGTTCTCTCGACCGCATCGAATCCCGCCGCCCTCACCGCGAGCACGACGTTCGTGGCTGGGGACCCGCCGCGCAGCCTGATCCAATTGAACTTCCCGGAGACCGCGGAGACGCGCGACTTCGCGACCATCCCCTACGCGTTCACGCACGAGCTCGTCGCCCACGCCTTCCAGGGGGCGCTCTCCGGTGCCGCGAGAGCGCAGCGTGGCGCCTTCGAGGAATGGTCCGAGGGGTGGATGGATTGCGTCGCCTATGGCCTCCTGCGCGATCACATCGACCGCGCCAGGCCTGTGATCGTTTCCGCGCCGCCACCCTTCACTACGGTGCAGCTGAGATCCGCCAGCCAGACGATGCACGACGCCCGTTATTCCGTGGCGATGGCCCCGGCGCCGAGGGGGAGCCGGCTTCGCGAAGTCCGCGCCAGGTTCGTCGCGATGGAGGGGCGGATACGTTCGTGCGTCGGCGACGCCGGAAGGGTGACGTTCCTCCAAGCGCTCCTCGTACTCAACGCGAGTGGAGCCCCTCGCGAGGCAGTGAATGGCGTACTGGCGGCGTCTGCGTTCTTCCGAGAGGGGGTGGCGTCCGGCCACGCCGAATTGACGTCCGCGGAGTTCGGCGTGTTCCAGGCTCTGGTTCGCTACAGGGACCATCGTAACGCCCATGAACTCCTGCGGGAGATGTTCGTTTGACTTTCCCCCGGAAACGGGAGAAACTCGGCGGAGCCGAGTCTCCTTCGGCAGCTCAGCCAGGCGGATAGATGGAAAAGACCAGGGTTTTGGCGATAGCCGTCGGTTTCGATCGGTTCACCGTGCAGGACCTGATATCGGCCACCGGCGCTGCGGATAACACCGTGCGGTCCACCGTGACCGAATTGCTGAGGTCCCAGTCGATCATCCTCGCCGGCAAGCGCAACTCCAAGGTGCTCGGACGTCCCGCGAAGGAATACGAGTGGATCACCAGTGGACGCGAGACATGTCTGGCCGAGCTGCGAACGCAGATCCCGACGGGCGTTCGCGGACCCGTTCCCGCCAAGTCGGACTGGAGATCCGCGGAGGACCGGGGATTGGCGGAGGTCGATCCGGACCCGTTCAACGCTTCGCTGGCGCTGGCTACGGATTTCGTTGTGGCGCTGGAGGGCGGAGCGACCGGTGAGGAGGCTCTCCAGTTAGCTTCGCGCGCGAAGTCAGAGCTCCGCGTGCTCCAAAAGTGGATGAACAGCCGTGGAGACGACGACGTCAGCGCGGTTGCGGCGCTGAGTCTTCGGTTGGAGGAGGTTGAGCAGGATCCGGACGTCGAGATGATCGTGAGCGAACTGAAGACATCCCAGGCGGATATGCTCCGAAGGATCGCGGGGATAACGGAGTCGCGCGTGCCGGAGGACACAGTCAGCGAGCAGCTCGAGCATGGCTTTGGCATTGTTCTCAACGTTTCGCGCCAGGGCAATCCGGCTTCGAAGGCGATCGCCTCGGCATTCGACGACATATCGCGAAAGTGTTTCACGATGAATGTTCCGCGGCGCGAGACCGAGCGTCTCAAGCTTCTTGAGGAACTGTCGACGTTCCTGACTACGCAATTGTCCGCGATGGCTCGCGTCTTCATCGTGACCGACGGACGCCCGGACTCCAATGGCCGGGCGGCGAAGATCGTTCATTGGTTTGGGCAGATATCGAATCTTCGGAGCACCGCCCGACAGGCCGGCATTCGTGCGAACGATGCCGTGTGGAGATTCTCCAACGAGGCCGCACTGAACTACAGCGTGAAGGGCCTGCGCGGACGCGATTGGCTGAGTCACGGCTTTCACAAGCAGACGGCGATGCGTCACGCCGTGGCGTTGGTCGCGAGACATCCCAACGAGGCGCTCGGGCTGGCCGCGGCAAAGCTCGCGCTCAACAATCCCGTGATCATCTATTGGACCACTTCCGAGAAGTCGGCGATGCACGACGAGCTCAATGCGCTCATTCAGCGCACGACGAGCGACAAGCGCGTCATAAAGGGGCTGGTGATCGGGTCGTTTTCCACCGAGGTCAGGATTCGCAGCCTGTGGCCTGAACAGAACATCTACGATCCATTCGTCACGATTGGCGCGCCGAGTGTCCTGACGCATGATCCTTCCGATTTCTTCGGGCCTCGACAGGAGACGGCTCTTCTCCCGGCACCGGCGGCGTTCGAGAATTAGCTCCTCTAGACCGGATGAGAAGGCGGATAGATCGGGGACCGTGCCCTCCAACCGCGAAGATCCGTTCCGCTGCGCGCCCTACGCTGGCGCGCCGGCCCAGCGGATGGCTCCCAGGAAGTCACTCTTGCCCACGTCGACGCCGCCTTGGCGAAGGATCGCGTAGGCCATCGCCATATGGAAGTATGCGTTGGGCACGACCATCTGAAGAAGGTAGTCCTTTCCCGGAAGCACCTTTCCAGGTGCCCAGGAGAGCCGGACCTTCTGCTCGGCGGCTTTTGCATATTGGCCGTCGGTCACACCTTCCGCGAAGTCTGCCGTCTTGCGGATCCGGGCGCGGACCTCTCCGACCGTCGTTTCGGTGTCAGGATGTCTGGGCGGCTGCTGACCTGACAGCCAGGCTGCCCCGGCCTTCACGTAGTCGCAGGCGCTCTGGACCTGGTAGATGAAGGCCTGCATGTCCGGCGCGAGTCGGGCATTCAGCAGAACGCCGATGTCGATCTCCTTGTTGGCCGCATATCCCTCCGCCTTGTCGAGACAGGCTTCGAGATTGCGCAGCGATTCCGAGCACTGACGGATTACTTCAAAATACATGATTCATCCCGCCGTTGTCGTGGAGGCCGGCGCGTCATCGAGATCACTCGCCTCGTGGCGCTCCTCGATCCGGCCTGGAAGGTCGACCCTGTAATTGCCGACCCGGCGTCCGCGCTGCGTCGCGGGACGTGCCGAGATCGCGTCCCCCCAGCGTTGCAGGTTGCGGTAGTCGCCCGCCGAGAGGAACTCGACGGCGTCGTAGGCGGCCCCCTTCACGAGCGCGCCGTACCAGGGGAAGATCGCGATATCGGCGATGCTGTAGTCGGACCCTGCGATGAACTCGCGGTCGGCGAGACGACGGTCGAGGACGTCGAGCTGGCGCTTCACCTCCATAGTGAAGCGATCGATCGCATACTCGATCTTGACGGGGGCATAGGCGTAGAAGTGCCCGAACCCTCCGCCGAGGTACGGAGTGCTCCCGACCTGCCAGAATAGCCAGTTCAGCACCTCGGTGCGCCGGACGAGATCCGTCGGCAGGAGGGCGCCGAACTTCTCGGCGAGGTAGAGCAGGATCGCGCCGGACTCGAACACGTCGACCGGCTCGGGCCCGCTGCGGTCCACCAGGGCCGGGATCTTGGAGTTCGGATTGACGCCGACGAAGCCGCTGCCGAACTGGTCGCCCTTGGAGATGTTGATCATCCAGGCGTCGTATTCGGCCCCGTCGTGACCGAGGGCGAGCAGTTCCTCGAGCATCATCGTGATCTTCACCCCGTTGGGCGTGCCCTGCGAATAGAGCTGAAGCGGATGCCGTCCGACGGGGAGCGCCTTCTCGAACGTGGCACCGGCCGTGGGGCGGTTGATGTTGGCGAATGTGCCGCCGTTCGGGCTGGCCCATGTCCAGACCTTCGGCGGCGTGTATTCTGCATCGACGCTCATGACGGCTTCTCCTGACGTGTGATCGGTTACGCCGGGGCCCGGAACGGATCCGACCTCGGCCCTGGAATTAGCGGGGCTTCGCCGCCGGACCCTGTTCGGTCCATGCCTTGGCCAGGCGCTCGTTCGCTCGCGACACGATCGCATCGAGCGCCTGGACGTGGGTGTCGGGAGGGAAGCAGCTTCCCACCACGCCGACCACGACGCTCTCGAACAGCATCATGACGTCCGACATCGATCCACCGGCGGCGATCGGCTCGTCGAGGATCTGGGCGACGATCCGATTGGCGATCTGGTTGTGGAACTCGACGGCATCTACGCCGACGAGCGTGGGTCTTCGCTTCACCTGACGCCTCCTCTGGATTTCGGAACCGGGTGGCGACGCTCCCGGGCGGTAGCGGGCGAGGGCGCGCTCATGCGACGCGTTCCAGGTCTCGCCTCGGAGGGCCGACCGCCTTCGACGCCGGCCCCGCCACGTCCCGCAGGGCGCCGAGGAGCTTCTCCAGCAGACGAATCAGCGTGGCGAACTCAGTCGGATCGAAATCCCCGAGCACCATGTTCCAAAGCGCGAGATGATGAGGCAGAAGCGCCTTGGCGGCGTGTCTTCCGGCGGATGTCACGTTGATCGCGATGGATCGCCGATCCCTATCGCTGCGGACGCGTTCGATCAGGCCGGCCCGTTCCATCCGGTCGATGTGACGCGTGACCGCACCGCTGGTGTAGCCGAGCAGCCCGGCGAGGTCGCCGGGCGTCGTCGCGACGCCCTCGCCGAGCAGCATGAGCGACATGAACTGCATGAAGCCGAGATCCGCTTCGTGCGCGAACGCATCCTCCGCGAGCCCCTTGGCGAGTTTCGAACTGCATACCATCAGATAGCCGACGGATCGTCGCAAGTCGTAGGTTGCAGGCGTCAGCGGAAGCGCCGCTGCCGCCGTCCCGATGACGTCGTCGGGAAAGCCAGAACCTTCAGCGCGGGACACCGGCATCCTCCACGATCTCTTGCCGCCGGAAGCAATGCGCCTGATGATCGTTCACGATCCCGACCGCCTGCATCCAGGCGTAGACGATCGTGGGTCCGACGAACTTGAACCCGCGCTTCTTCATGGCCTTCGAGATGGTCTCGGAGAGTGGCGTGATCGCCGGCAGCGCCACGCCGTCTCCCGTCAGCGTCCTGCCGTCGGTGAAGGACCAGCACCAGTCGCCGAAGCTCTCGCCCGCGTCCTCCATCGCGCACCAGATCCTCGCGCCCGATATCGTCGCCTCGATCTTGGCGCGCGAACGGACGATGCCGGGATCGACGACGAGGCGGTCGACATCCGCCGGACCGAAGCGGGCGACATCGCGCGGATCGAAACCAGCGAACCCGGCCCGGAACGCGTCGCGCTTGTGCAGGACGGTGATCCAGGAGAGGCCGGCCTGGAACCCCTCGAGCGCCAGCATCTCCCAGAGCATGCGGGGATCGCGCTGAGGTACGCCCCACTCTCGGTCATGATAGGCCTGCATCCGGGCGTCGGTGCCGGTCCACGCGCAGCGTCGGACGTCGGTCATGCGCTTCAGTTCCCGACGTTCTCGAGCAGCGCCACGGCACCTTCCCCGCCGTCGGCGCAGACGCTGACGATCGCCTTCGATCCGATCGGCATCGCCGCCAGCTCCTTGACGGTCTGGCTGAGGTCGCGCGCGCCGGTCGCGCCGAACGGATGGCCGAGCGCGACCGAGCCGCCGTTCGGATTGAGGCGCTCCCAGGGGAAGGGGCCGAAGTCGCGGAGGATGAGCGTATGCTCTGCGATCCAGCCCGGCGACTCGAGTGCAGCGACGTTGGCGAGCAGCTGCGCCGCGAACGCCTCGTGAATCTCCCAGAGCGCGATGTCGGCGTAGGCGAGGCCGTGGCGGTCGAGGAGGCGGGGGATGGCGTCGGTGGTCGCCATCAGCAGCCCTTCGGTCTCGATGTCGACGGCCGCGAGTTCGTAGTCGACGAGCTTGGCCGCCGGGATGCCGTCCTCCAGGCGTTTGCGCCCTGCGCCAGAGACGACCCAGACGCCGGCTGCACCGTCGGTGATCGGCGAGGAGTTCCCGGCGGTCAGCGTGCCGAGGCCGCTCGTCTTGTCGAACGCGGGCGGGAGCGACGCCAGCTTCCCGATCGACGTGTCCGGACGGGGGTTCGCGTCCTTCGCCAGCTCGGGCAGCGGGATGACGAGATCGTCGAAGAAGCCGTTCTCCCAGCCGGCTACCGCGCGCAGGTGGCTCTGATAGGACCACTCGTCCTGAGCCTCGCGGGTGATCCCCCATTCCTTCGCGGTCTGCTCCATGTGGTCGCCCATCGTGCGGCCGGTGATGCGGTTGGCCCAGCCCTTGGCGGGCAGGATGAAGTCGGCCGGCGTCAGGCTGCCGAGCGCGGCGGCGGCGGCGGCCGGATCCCTGGCGAACAGGCCACGCAGCCGGTCGCTCGTCGCCGGCGTCAGTGCGATCTGGCCGCGGCTCATCGTCTCGGAGCCGCCGACGAGCACGACGTCGATGCCTCCCCCGATCATGCCGGCCGCTGCGAAGGACGCGGTGATGCTGGTCGCGCATGCAAGCACCACCGAGAAGGATGGGACCCGGGGATCGAGCTTCGCGTCCGACCAGATCTCGCGCGCTATGTTGCTCCAGCCGAGGTTCGGTATGACCGTCCCCCACAGTACGAGATCCGGCCGCTCCTCCGCGACCTGCTTCGCCATCGCCTGCACCACCGGCACCGACAGGCTGATCGCGTCGTAGCCGGCGAGCGCGCCGCCGCCTCGGCCGAATGGGGTGCGCAGGCCGGCGGCGATGAAGACGTCCTGTTTGAAGCGTGTCATGATCGATCCTTCGTTGAAGCGTTCTTCCACCGCACCCGTCAGCCTCCGGTCGACGGTCTCGGCGTTCCGGGACGGGCGTCCGCCTCGCGGGCCGGCGGCGTCCAGCCTCCGCCGAGCGCGCGGAACACGGCGACGGCCGATCGGGCGCCACCCGCGCGCTCGTCGTCGAGCGCGTCGCGCGCGACGAGCAGCTCGGAGTCGGCGTCGAGCACGTCGGTGAGCGTGATGGAGCCCGCCTTGTAGGACTGCTCGGACAGGTCGCGCGCCTTGGTAAGCGCGTCCACCTGTCCCTGCAGTTCGACCTGACGCTGCTGCGTCTGGCTGAGCCCCATCAGTGCGTTCTCGACGTCCTCCGCGGCGCGGAGCACCGACTGGCGATAGAGCGCGAGCGCTTCGGCGTTGGCACCGCGCGCCTGCTTGACCTCGGCATCGACCTTGCCGAAGTCGAACAGCCGCCACCGGATCAGACCGCCGCCCGACGCGGCGAACGCCGGCTTGGTGAAGAGATTGCTCGCGCTCAGACTGTCGAAGCCCAGCGCGCCGGAGAGCGAAATCTTGGGATAATAGTCCGAGATCGCCACGCCGATCCGCTCGTTCGAGGCGGCAAGCCGCCGCTCGGCGGCGATGATGTCGGGACGACGCCGCAGCATGTCGGTGGGCTGGGCGTTGCCTGGGATCGCGGGAATCGCAGGGATGGCGCCCGCCACGGATAGCTCCTGCGCGTAGGTGCCCGGCTGGACCCCCATGAGGACGTCGAGCCGATTGAGCTGCGCCTCGAGGCCGACCCGGAGTGTCGGGATGCTTGCGCGCGCCTGCTGGAGGAGCGCCTGCGCCTGAGCGATCTCGCGCCCGTTGCCGGAGCCCGCGTCGTAGCGGCTATGCACGATCTTCAGCAGATGCTCGTCGTCGGAGACCTGTTGCAACGCGACCGCCAGCCGCGCCTGGTAGCCGCGGATCTGCAGATAGGCGTCGGCTGCGTCCGCGGCGACGGTGATGCGCGTCCCGACGCGGTCGGCTTCGGCGGCGGCCTCCTCCTCGCTCGCCGCCTTGGCACCCCGCCTGAGTCCGCCGAAGAGATCGATCTCCCAGCTTGCCGCTCCGCCCGCCTGATAGTCTTCGACGTTGCGCTTGAAGCCGGGGACTTCGGTGTCGAGGATGTCCTGCGGGTTTCGGTCGCTCAGATGATAGGCGGTAGCCCCTCCCTGCAGGTCGAACGTCGGCAGGAGCGCCGCACCTGCCCCCTTGGCGACCGCACGCGCCTGCTGGACGCGGGCATAGGCGGCAGCCAGATCGAGGTTCTGGTCGAGCGCGCGCTGGACGACGGTCACCAGCATCGGGTCGTTGAACCCGGTCCACCAGCTGTCGAGCGGCGGTGGCGTGAACGCCGCGGTCTGGGGGGCTGGTGCCTCCACCTTGTTGTGGAAGGGGATCAGCTTGCTCTCGGGCTTCACATAGTTGGGCCCGACGGCGCAGGCTCCGAGCAGGAGCCCGAGCGCGACACTACCCAGTTTCAGGCGGCGCATGTGAGGGTGCGTGTCCATTATGCCGGGCTCCCTTCGGCGACCGTGCCGTGGTCATAGGTGGGGGGATTGCGGCGTTGGGTCCGCTTTTCGCCGATCGTCCGGACGATCGTGTAGAAGGCCGGGGTGAAGGCAAGACCGAAGAGGGTCACGCCGATCATCCCGGAGAACACCGCCGTGCCGAGTGCCTGGCGCATTTCCGAACCGGCACCCGATGCGATGGCGAGCGGGAACACGCCGCAGATGAAGGCGAGCGACGTCATCAGGATCGGGCGCAGACGCTCCCTGGCGGCGAGAACGGCCGCCTCCTGAGGCGACACGCCTTCATGATCCTGATGGTGCCTTGCGAATTCCACGATCAGGATCGCGTTCTTCGCAGCCAGTCCCAGCAGCACCACGAAACCGATCTGGGCGAGGATGTCGATCGGCATCGTCCGAAGATGCAGGCCGGTCGACGATGCCAGAAGGCACATCGGGATGATCATCAGGATCGCCAGCGGGATCTTCCAGCTCTCGTACTGGGCTGCCAGCACGAGGAAGACGAAGAGGGCGGAGGCCGCGAAGATGAAGAGCGGCGAGCCGGTCTGCGACGTCTGCTGATGAGCAAGGTCCGTCCACTCGTAGCTCATGCCCTGCGGCAGGGTTTGATCCGCGAGCCTCCCCAGTTCCCTGAGCGCGGTGCCCGATGCCACGCCGGGGGCGGCCACACCGATGATCTCGGCCGAAGGATAGAGGTTGAAGCGAGGCACACGGTACGGCTTGGTCTCGCTGGTGAACGTCGTGACGGCACTCAGTGGGACCATCGTGCCCGCCGTATTGCGGACCTTCAGTTCTCCGATGTCATTGGTCGTGTCGCGGAACCGCTTCTCACCCTGGACGAAGACGGGATAGGTACGGCCGAAGAAGTTGAAGTCGTTCGCATATTGCGAGCCCAGATATAGTCCGATCGTCGAGAATATATCGGTCGGCGTGAGGCCGAGCTTCTCGGCTTTCTCGCGGTCGATATTCGCCTTCATCGAAGGCGCACCCGAATTGAACACCGTGAAGGTGCCACCGAAGATCTTATCCTTGTTGGCAGCGGCCACGAGGTCGTTGGTTGCCTTCGCGAGCGCCTCGGGTCCGAGACCACCGCGGTCTTCGACTTCGAGCGTGAAGCCGCCCGGTGCGCCGAGGCCCTGGACCGCCGGCGGCATCAGCGTGATGACGTGGGCGTCCTTGATCCCGGCTGTCGCCTTGGTGAGTGCCGCGACCACCGTGTGTGCGTCGGTACCATGGATGTGCTTGCCGTATAGCGAAGGCAGGCCCGAGAAGACGGTGCCTACGTTCGGCGCGTTCGTGCTGGTCACGACGTCGTAGCCCGCCACGGGCGACGTGCCGCCGATCAGATTCTCACCCTTCGCGGTCTTGAGGCTGAGCATGATGTCGTTGACCTGTCGGACGACCTTGTCGGTACGCTCGAGGCTCGACCCGGGCGGCAACTGGATGATCGTTGCGAGATAGCCGATATCGGATTCGGGGATGAAGCCTTCCGACATGCGCGACATCTGGAAGACGGTAAGACCGATCAATATCAGGTAGGCCACCGCCATGACGCCGGTCCTGCGGACCGCCGTGCTGGTGAGCCGGCCGTATTTGTCCGACAACGCGTTGAAGCCGCTGTTGAACTTGCGGAAGAAGCCGCCGAGATACTTCTGCAGACCCCGGGGCTCGCGATGCTGATCGGGGGCAATATGGGGTTTCAGGATCACCGCGCAGAGAGCGGGGCTGAGCGTCAGCGACACGAAGGCCGAGATGATCGTCGAAGCGGCGATCGTGATTGCGAACTGCTTGAAGAACAGCCCCGAGATGCCTGGGATGAAGGCGGTGGGAACGAACACCGCGCACAAGGTGAGCGCTATGGCGATGAGTGCCGTCGACACCTCTGTCATCGACTGGCGGGTGGCGTCGCGGGCGCTCATGCCGAGCGCCATGTTCCGTTCGACGTTTTCGACCACCACGATGGCGTCGTCGACGACGATGCCGACGGCGAGCACGATGCCGAAGAGCGAGAGGTTGTTGATCGAGCCGCCGGTCGCCCCCAGCAGGGTGAAGGTGCCCAGCAGCGAGATCGGGATGGCGACCACCGGGATGATCGTAGCGCGCCAGCTCTGCAGGAAGAGATAGACCACACCGACCACCAGGAGGATCGCGATCGCGATGGTCTTGATGACCTCGTCGATCGACTGGCTGACGAATGTGGTCGGATCGTAGATGTTCAGATAGTCGACACCAGTCGGGAAGCTCTTCTTCAGCTCCGCCATCTTCGCCCAGACCGACTTCTCGACCTGCACGACATTGGCGTCGGGGGTTGCGACCACGAACCAGGGCGTGGAGACGAACTTGTTGGCGTAGGCCTTGGTCCCGTAGTCGGATGCGCCAAGCTCGGCACGGCCAATGTCGCGGATCTTCGTGACGCGGCCCTGCGGATCATTCTTCACGATGATATTCTCGAACTCCTCGGGCGTCGTCAGGCGTCCGAGCGTCTCGACGTTGACCTCGTAGGCGCCGTTCGAAGCCGAGCCGTCGAGCGGTGCGTTGAGACGACCGGTCGAGACCTGCGCATTCTGCGCGCGCACCGCTGCGAGAATGTCGCTGGCGCTGATGTTGTAGGCCGCGGCCTTGTTCGGATCGATCCAGATGCGCATCGCATATTCGCGAGGACCGAACAGCTGATACTGCGAGATGCCCGGTAGACGAGAGATCTGGTCGCGGATCTTGAGCATGTAGTTGTAAAGATATTCGGGGCTGCGCGACCCATCGGGCGAATAGACGTGCACGCCAAGCACGAGGGCCTTGATCGTCTTGTTGACGTGCACGCCCTGGAGCTGGACTTCCTGCGGGAGGCGCGAGACGGCATCGAGCACGCGGTTTCGGGTCAGGATGAGATCGAGGTTCGGATCACTGCCGACCTTGAAGTAGACCGTCGTGTCGAGATTGCCGTCGCTGGTCGACTGGCTCGAGATGTAATCCATGTTCTCGACGCCGTTGACCGCCTGTTCGATCGGTGTCGCCACCGTGCGGGCAATCGTGTCGGCGTTGGCGCCCGGGAACGATGTCGTGATGTCGATGGTGGGAGGAACGATGCTCGGATACTGCGCGATCGGCAGGAAGAACATCGTGACGAGGCCCGCGATCGTGATGAAGATGCTCAGCACCGCCGCGAAGCGTGGATGGTCGATGAAGAAATGAGCGAGTCTCATGGCATCAATCCTGATCGGGGCCGAACCGGATCGCGCCGGTTTGAGGGTTGACGGGCGCGCCGGCCTTGACGGTCGGGATGCCGTCGATGACGACCTTGTCGGATGGGGTGAGGCCGGAGGTGATGACCCGAAGACCACCGCGCAGGGCGCCGATCTCGACCTTCTTCTGCGACACGACATTATCCTTGCCGAGGACGAAGACGGCGTGGTCGCCCTGATCGGTCAGCACCGCCGCGTCGGGGACGAGAAGCGCCGGGGCGGGTGAGGAGACCGAGAGCCGGACGCGGCCGAACGATCCGGGCGTCAGCATCGCGTCGGCGTTCTGGAGCGTCGCACGGGCATGGATCGTACCGCTCGAGCGGTCGACCGCATTGTCGAGGAAGTCGAGCGTGCCGGAGTGATTGTAGTCCGTGCTGTCGCCGAGCTGGACTTCGACCTTGTTGGCGAGCGGCCCCTGCACCTTCGCACGCTGCCGCTGGAATGCCGCATAGTCGTTCTCGCTCATGTCGAAGTTGAGCCAGATCGGATCGATCGACACGAGCGTGGTCAGGAGCGTGGTCGGACTGGCGGCCGCGCGGCTGCCTGCGATCAGGTTGCCGGCGGAGACCAGGTGAGTGCCGATCTTGCCGGTGAACGGCGCGTAGACGCGGGTCTTGTCGAGGTCGAACTGCGCGTCGTGGAGCGACGCCTTGGCGCCATCCACAGCCGCTACGGCCGCCGCCTTGTCGGCAAGCCGCTGATCGACATTCTCGACCGAGCCCGCATCCGTCGCCTTGAGCTGCTGGGCACGGGTGTATTCGCGCATCGCGAGCGCAAGCTTGGCATTCGCGCTTTCGAGCTCGGCCTTCGCCTCGTCGACCTTGATCTGGTAGGGCACCGGATCGATCTGGAAGAGCAGCTGGCCCTGGTGAACGACGGCACCGTCCTTGAAGAAGAAGTTCTTCAGCGTTCCGCCGACCTGCGCGCGAATCTCGACCGACTTCGGGGCGGCGAATTGGCCGAGGAAGCTCAGACGTTGATCGACATCGCGTTGGAGCGGCGTGCTGACCGACACCGATGGCGCGGGCTTCGCCGCGGGTGGCGCCGGCGCCCATAGATAGTGCGAGCCGAGCTCGACGGCCCCGAACACCAGCACGAGCGCTGCGGCTCCGCCGATCCATGTCTTCCTGTGTCCGGGCATGTGCTGGTCCCTTGGGTAGGTTCCGATCTCGGGCAGGGGTTCGAGCTGGTTCACGGTGTCCCTCACTTCGATTGGGCGAGCGCCGTTGCGCCTCGCGGTTTCGTCTTGGCTACGCAGGATGCTCCGAACCCAGTCTTCGGGATCGCGGCATCGAATTCTTGAATGCTCGGCTGACATTTGGATCGTGACGACGGCGCCGCCGGCCGGCCGGCTCGCGCCTCAACTGATCCGGGCCAGGTCCTCCGGAAGCAGATTCTGTCCGGTGCGGTCCCTGATCGCCGGCAGCTCGGAGACCCGGGCGTGCCATTCGGTCAGCGCCGGCAGGCCGTCTGGGATCAGATCGACCGCCTTGGCGAAGTAGAGCCCGGCGAAGAGGGTGATGTCGGGCATCGTGAAGCGCTCGCCCGTCACGTAGGGGCGGGTGGCGAGCAACCGGTCGAACCAGCGGAGGCCTTCCCGCGCCTTGTCAGCTTCGCGCCGGGCCCATTCGCCTCGCGCCTCCCATTCGGGCCACTTGTGCTTGGGCAGTTCGGTGCCCCAACCGGGTGTGCCGAAGTGGAAGAAGATGCCGACTGGCTCGATCACGAAGGCCTCGGCACGGTGCTGCATCATGAGGATGGTCGCGCGGTCGAGCGGCGTGCCGCCGGTCAGGATCGGATCGCCGTCGAGATTGTCGAGATAGACCGTGATGGCCGTGGACTCGGTGATGATCGTGCCGTCCTCGAGTTCGAGGATGGGCACCGTCCCGGACGGATTCTTTTCGAGGAACGGGCCCTTCTTGTGCTCCGCGTCGATCAGATCGACCGGGACCCATTCGACCTGGGATTCAAGCCCCTTGGCCGCCACGACCGCCCGCACGCGGATGGGATTGGGGAAGCCCTCTCTGTCGTAGATCCTGAACATGTCACGAGCTCCCATAACCAATCTATCGATAGATAGCCTGCGTGGGAGATGGATCAAGTGGGCGAGGGTGTCAACAACAATCTATCAATAGATAGACAAGGGTGGGATGGTCGGAGGCTCACCTCGAGTCTGGCGGTTCGACCTATTCGGAGAGCCGGCAGCCGTGCCCGCCAAGCCAGGGGAGTTCGGGCCGGCGCGATGGCACCGGCTACGAGCCGGCCGTGTTTTCCAGCAGTGGCGCGGTTCCGAAGTGGCGTTGGACGCCCGCAGCCCAGATCCGGGACTCGGCGGATTTTTTCAGGTCCGTGACCTCTTCGACGAGGTAGCGCGAACCGCGTTCCTTGAAGTCGTCGAGCAGCGCGTCCGCGAGGTGGAACGCCTGCCTCAGGTTGCCGAGATCGGAATGGCACCGGACGAGCGCCACGGCGGCCCAGATCAGTCTGTTGGGGAGGCTCCGCCACTTCCCGTCGCCGAGGTTCGCCTCGAGCCATGCGAGCGCCTCACGCGACCCGTTCGCCCGCACCTCAACGACTGCCGCGAGCGTGTCTATCCACGACTGCCACCTGGCGTGGTGTCCGAAGCGTGTCCGCATCTCCTCGATACCCTGCCTGGCCATCGCCCAGTCGCATCGCCCGATCGCGATCCGGCAGGTGAGGTGGGAGAGCGCCACGAACAGCGACGGGAGATGCTCGCCGGCCTCGGCGATGGCTCTTTCGAAGAAGGCCTTCGCATCGTCATCACGACCCTGGTGGAATTCTATGGATCCGAGCGCGCACAGGGCGAGAACCCGGTGGTTTAGGCCGTAGCGCATGGCGTCCTCGACGCTTCGCGAGGCTTCATATGCCTCGAGGACGTGCGCGAGATGACGGCGAGCCTCGTCGTATTCCGCCATGTCGTGCAGCGCGCAGCCGATCATGCACCGGGCCACCTCGACGGCGGCGACGTCGCCGAGCTCGTACGCCGCCGCATGGAACTCCCTGGAGAGCTCGAGACACTTCGAAGGTCTCCGGTCGGCATAGGCGGCGATGGTCAGTCCCGAACGCGCCTGGAGTGCGCTCGGGCCGTCGCCGAGCCAGTGCGCGCTGCGAAGGGCCTGACCATAGAGGTCCATCTGCGTCGGCGGATCGCACCGGGACTGATGCAGGGCGTTTCCAAGATTGATGACGAGCGCCAAACGGTTCCGCGGCGAGGATTCCGTGAGAAGGGCCTGGTCGATCCACGTCCGAAGCTCGAACGCAAGTCCGAGATGGATCAGCATTGGGGTCGCGGCCAGGACGAGGGTCGAGGCGGATCCCTGTCCGGGCGACTGGAAGGACCTTTGGACGGCGTAGCGCAGGTCGTCGACGAAGCGCAGCGCGAAAGACGCGGCCTCCGCCGACTTCAGTTTCACCGCGGTGTCCTGGAAACGCCCGCAGTCGACGACGATGCGCTTCACCAGCCGCTGGAAGAGCCGATCGTCCGTGTCGTAGACGCGGTACTTCTCGCGGGCGTAGTTCCGGATGGTCTCGAGGAAGAAGTATCGTGGCCGGGTCCTGTCGGCGACGAAGACGATCAGCGACTTCTCGACGAGGTTGCCGATTATCTCCGGCACCTGTCCGGAGTCGACCGGCGACCAGCCGGCGATGTCTACGGCGGCGTCGAGCGAGAAGGCTCCGCTGAATATCGCGAGCCGCATGCAGACGGTGCGTTCCGCCGCATCAAGCAGTTCGAAGCTCCAGCTGACCGCCGCCTGGAGGGTCTGGTGCCGGGCCAGGCCCGTGCGGTTGCCGTGCGACAGCAGGCCGAACCGATCGTCGAGCCGTGCGGCGACGCCGCCGAGGCCGTAGGCCGGCACGCGGCTGGCGGCGAGCTGGATGGCGAGGGCTATGCCGTCGAGCCGGCGGCATATCTCGGCGGCTGCCGGCGCCAGGTCGTCGGTCAGCGAGAAGTCCTGCTGGGACGCCTGGATTCGCTCGACCAGGAGCTGCACCGCGGGATAGGCGAGGGCGGACTCGGCGCCACCTCCGACATCGGCGTCGGGATAGTCCAAGCCCTCCAGCCGGACGACGGTCTCGCCGTCCGCGCGGAGGGGTTCGCGGCTGGTGGCCACGATCCTGCTGTTGGGCGTGTGGCGCAGGATCGTTTCCGCCATTTCGGCGGCCGCCTGGAGCACATGCTCGCAGTTGTCGAAGATGATCAGGATCGTCCCGTCGCCGATCCGCTCGAGGATCGATCGCGTCTGATCGCGGACGC
>Ga0302314_10001916_pt1 | contig 38781 bp, 37 predicted proteins | sample III_Palsa_N2_3_FD_200533 | JGI IMG/M metagenome (GOLD analysis project Ga0302314, IMG submission 200533) | Peat permafrost microbial communities from Stordalen Mire near Abisko, Sweden - III_Palsa_N2_3 | ecosystem: Environmental > Terrestrial > Soil > Palsa > Peat permafrost | place: Sweden...
TGGGCACCAAGCTAGATATGTACCAAAAATCGCCCTGACGCCGGCTGGATATTGGAATGCCTGCGACCCGGCAAAGCATGCAGGGGGCTCGCGCAGTACACGAGATACACGCAGCAAGCTGATCGGGTCGCGCGTCCTACGCCCCAAGATCGGAGGAATCGGATCCAAGCTCAGCCTCGACACGCCGCGGCAGTTCGATCGGACGAACGTGCGGAGAAAATCCTCGGAACTCGGGCGATTGAGGACGAGCAGGCGTTGAACGGTGATCCACATCGATGAATGCGGCTGCACTGTTCCCGGAACCCATGTGACCTGCCGTCCCATCTTGATGCGATCATGACGCGCCGAGTCGCGGGCGTTTCGGATCGTCAGGAATGGGACCGGCACGCTCGGAGCCTCTACCGACGGGTTGCAGGCATGCCGGCCGATACCAGGCGCATATGGTCGTCCAGATGCGTCATTGCGAGCATGTCGATCCACGAGCTTTGCGAGACGACCTCGTTCCAGTCGTCGTCGCGAGCCAAGCGTCTTAGCACCTCTTCGACCGAGCGAGCGACGTGTTGCATCGGAAACATGGTCGGCCCTCGATAGTCTGCCGGCAGCGTGGCTTCGAGAACACGCCATAGCACTGGGGCGCTGTGGGCGAGACGTTCGCCTCGCGCAAAGGCGAGCGGCGCAAAGTGCGCGAGGTACGACGTGCCGCTGCCGCGGGGCCACTCGGAATCGGTGTCATAGCCTTGGAGGACGAAGGCGAGTTCTTCTTCGCTAGAAAGGCCAGGGAATGGCCAGTGCGCGACCATGAATCGGGCTGCGACATGAGCGTAGTCGACATGGCCCATGAGCTCGTACTGGTAGCCCATCTGATGTGCTGCAACAGAAAACACGCTCAAGCGAAAGCCCTCCCAATCAAGTGTGTTCTGCAATCCGAGCAGCCACTTCCATTCGCGGAGGGTCATGTCCTGCGCCTCGTCGACGATGAAGACGATCAGGGAGGCTTGGGCCGAGAGTGCGGCGCTGATCAGGAATTCCTTGAACGCGTTGCGCCATTCGGCTGCTCCGCGCGGCGCCTTATCCTTGGCAAATCGGTGGTTTGCCGCGAGCATCCAGCTTTTCCAGAAACCGGCCTCGCTCGTTTGGCTATCGGGCGGCCGTACCCAAATGACGAGCGGCAACCTTGCAGCAAAGCGCTCGCCCAAGATTTCCCGTACGTGCCATTTCACGCCTCGCGATTTGCCAAAGCGGGAGGGGCCGTAGACATAGCCGCCGGGCTGCTGTTGTTCAATCCAGTCGCCAAGCTTGGCCGCCATCTCGCCGACCGGCGGCGTGAAGACCGCGTACTCCTGCCTGAGGACAGGGTGCTTGGGATCAATGTGCGGCGGAAGGTTGAGAAACATGACTTCTTCACTTCTCAGCTGTTGGCCGCCATGCGCCGAGCGGGCAAGGGCTTACCTGGCTTTGCGGCAGCCGGTTCGGGCATCGCCACCGATTGATCCGAAGCTGTCGGCCCGACCGGCGGCGTGATCTCCTCTGCGTTTGAACGTACAGACGCGGCAGCGGACGCTTTCATCCGGGAAGCCCCAATCGAGGTCGCTGCGTCGAGTTTCGCTTGCACCTTCTGAATGCGCTCGGCGTCATCGGGTCGCCGGGCGTATTCGGCCAGAATGCGCTGCACTGCCAAGTAGGCCGGATGGACTGGCAAGCGCCCTCTTCGCTGCGATTCCGCGAACTCGATGAAGGACGTGATCGCGTCGCCGCCGGAGGCGATCGCGAACATGCGCTGGCGCACCATCGTCAGAATCGCACTGCGAATCGCAAGGCTGTGCGGCAGGCGATGCCACGGCGGCGCGGCGCGCAGCACCCCCAGGCTCATTCCAGCCTCCGTCGAGGCGAGTGCTACTCGCGCATCGTCCTCAAGATGGTTGATCACGTGGATGCGTTTGCCCACCAAGTCGTGCCTGCTGGCCAGGGTGGCATTGCTGTAGCGAACGCCCTGGAAGTTCACGTACGGTGCATGCCCATCGGCGTAGCCACCCTTGACGACGCACGCCTTGCGGAAGCTCAGCAGGCCTTGGACGAGAGTCGGGTCCGCGCGGCGCTTCGGTAGCATGCCCTTGGAGCGAAAATAGTCGAGCTGCGCAAGCGGCGATCGGTGGCCCAATCCCGCATGTGGCGTCGCGTTGTAGTTCGCGATGAGGGCGGCCAGGAGTTCCTCGAGATACGGCAGTTGAAACTGCGCAGCTTCCGCGATGGCGTCGGGGTCGCGCCCCTGCTTGTCTTCAGGCTTGCCGCCGGTCGAATTCGATAGCCGTCCCAGGCCTCGAACGGATAGCGTTCGGAAGAACGACTCGATGAACGGGCGATCGTCCTTGCTGCGGCGCGAGCTGTAGCCCTGAGCGGGGCTGCGCAGTTTGGAGCCAACAACGGCCTCGAGCTTGGCAGCGACCGTCTTGCATGTTTCTGCGAGCGCGCCGTCGACACTGGTTTCGTCCCAGCACATGCCGACGTACTCGGCGTGATGGCTCGACGGAAGTCCTGCTTCGTCCATCAGCGCCACTGGACTGTACGAAATAGAAGGACAGTTCCAGGTAGAAAGGGCGCACTTGATCGCGCGCAAGACGTCGTCCTTCGTCACCTCACGACCCAGGCTCAGGTAGTAACCCAGAACAGCCCTGGAGTCGACCTCGAGAATCACCGTGACCCAAAGGCGATGAATGATCTTCGGCACCCAGCCACCTTTCAGCATCGGCATGAGGATGCAGAGTCGGCTGTCGAGCTTGTGCGCGTCCATCTCGACCCGCTCGAACGGCCTAAGCGCCGGGCGCCCCGCCCCGTCCCCCGCGACCATCTTCCGCTCGCCGTCCGGCCCGCCGACGACTCGCGCGGCCCGACCAGGATTGGCGGCAAGCGTCTTGTCTATGAAGCGCACGACGCTCGAGTAGCCCATCGTTTCGACGGTAAAGGGCCATTCGTTTCGGATCTCGAAGCCCAGCTTGCGAAGTTCGACCACGAACCAGGCCCAGACCGCATGCCGCGGTCGACGGCTCTCCCCGAGCTGACGGTCACCGCAAGTCTTGATGATGTATCGCTCGAATCGCCTGGCGAAATCGGGCTCGCGCAACAAGAGCGCGCCAAGTGCGCCGGCAGACCCTCGGCCGCCGGCGTCAGGCCTCACCGGCGCTTGTCGAACGTAGCCTCGGATCCTGCTGTGCTTCAACAGCCCGCGCCAGCCGAAAATGCTCCCGTCCGGATGCGGAGCTACGCATCGCTCACGGATCAATCGATTCAAGTGACGGACGCCGAAGCCGTGCGTTGCGCGCAACTCCGCTTCTCCGGCACCGGAGAGGTACAGCAGGACAGCGGCTTTGCGGCGGAGGTACTCGGCGGCGGCTTCGGGCGCCAGCGCGCCCACGTCGAGGTCATGCCATCCCCCAGGATCGAAGTCTGGCTGATCCGTGACCCCGACGATGCGCCGACCTACCGGTACGGAGAGGATGTCTGCCAAGCTTGCCCCTTCGCAGAAGCTTCGCGAGAGCCCTCGGCGAGAGAGATGCGCGCGGAGCGACATTGTGGAAGGCGGCGAGCCAGGAACAACTTTCGTCTACACAGCTTGGCGCGAAGTCGTACGAAGGAGGCCGCGGGCTCCTATGGTGGCACTATTCGGCTACGCGTACAACTTTTTGAAAACAGACGGCTGCCGGTCTCCACCGCGCGCACGAAGCATTGCATCCACAGCAGCTTGCCTGTCTGCCGAATCACGTCGCCCTTCTGGTCGCGTGCGGCCTCCGGCTCGGGGAACGCGCTGTTCATGGTGTCCTGTCGCATAGATAGAGAACGGAATGGGCTGTTGAGTCGCTCATTCATGCGATCTAAGCATACGTCATATGACCTGGCCCTGCCTTCCGGAAGCGCGTGGGGCGGCGCCACACTCCGTCTTCGTGAACAGACCATGCAGGAGAAACCCATGAAGATCGAACTCAACGGGCGCAAGGCCCTCGTCACCGGATCGACCGCCGGCATCGGGCGAGCCATCGCCGAGGGCCTCGCCGCCGCAGGTGCCGCCGTCGTCATCAACGGGCGCACCAAGGAACGCGTCGATGCCGCGCTCAGTGAACTTCGCGCACTGCTGCCGAACGCGGAATTCATCGGTGTCGTCGCAGACGTCTCGACGGCGGAAGGCTCTGCTTTCCTGGCCGCGCAGGTCAAGGACGTCGACATCCTCGTCAACAACGCCGGCACCGCCTACCCGAAGGATTTCTTCGAGCAGAACGACGCCGACTGGCTCGACATCTTCCAACTCAATGTCATGAGCGGTGTGCGCGCGGCGCGAGATTACATGCCCGGCATGATCCAGCGCGGCTGGGGACGCGTGGTGTTCATCAGTAGCGAATCCGCGATTGCCGTTCCGAAGGAGATGATCGACTACGGCGTCACGAAGACGGCCCAGCTTGCCGTGTCGAGAGGGTTGGCCGAGCGGGCCAAGGGCACGGGTGTGACCGTCAACGCCGTCCTGCCTGGCCCCACGCGATCCGAGATCATGGGCAACTGGATGAAGGCAGCCGCGAAGGAGCAAGGCATCACCCAGGACGAAGCCGAGCAGAACTTCCTGAACGAGACGCGACCGTCCACGCTCATCAACCGATTCGCGACCACCGAGGAAGTGGCCAACATGGTCGTGTATGTCTGCTCGGAGCAGTCCTCCGGAACCACCGGCTCGTCGCTGCGAGTGGACGGGGGCGTGGTTCGTTCGATCATCTGAAGGCTTCGATGGTGCGTGCGCAAGACCGATCGCCGGAGCGCTTCCTGGCCCGGCGGAATTCGCGAGTTTGGATTTCAAAGCAGAAAGTTGGTTCTCCATGAGCAGTACGACTCTTGAACAAGTAAGTCCGGCGCCCCTGTCGTTCGACCTCACCGGCAAGCGTGTGGTCGTCGTCGGGGGCAAGAGAGCGATCGGCCTTGGAGTCGCCCAGGCCGCTCACGGCATGGGCGCAGCAGTCACGATCGCCAGCCGCAGTGACGTCTTGTCCGAGCGGCGCCCGGAGCTGGCCGCCTTCGAGCAAGTGATCCTGGACATGCGCAGCGAGGCGAGCGTGGCGGCCGCGTTCGAAGCCATTGGCGCGTTCGACCACCTCGTGGTCACCGCCGGGCCGGAAATCGGCTCCTGGGGCTCGTTCATGGATCCAGACATGCGCGGCGTTCGCAGCTATCTCGAGGGCAAGTTCCTCGGCACGTGGGCGTGCGCGCGACATGCAGCGCCGCGCATGGCTGCGGGCGGCTCGATGACGTTCCTCACGGGCGGCATCGGCGCTCGGGCCAAGTTCGGTCTGGCCGCGGTCACGTCGACGTTCGCGGCCGTCGATTCCCTGTCGCAGTCGCTCGCGTTGGAGCTCGCGCCGATCCGGGTCAACACGATTCGCCCGGGATTCATCGACACCGAGTTCTGGGACGCGCTCCCCGCCGAGCAGGTCGAGGCCATCCGCGCCAAAGTCCGAGCGCAATTCCCCGCGCGCCGGGTCGGTACCAGCGCCGATGTCGGTCACGCAGCCGTATTCCTGATGACCAATCCGTACGTTACCGGAACGGTGCTCGAAGTCTCGGGCGGCGAGTTGCTTGTCGACTGGTTGTTCTGACCTCACGCCACCAAAGGTCGCGGGCGCTCCCTGAAGGCCGAGCTGATTCGGATCACCTGCGATTGAACGTGGCTCGCTGGCTCGCTGATGCAAGCCGCCGCTCGCTCGACTCACGGAATGTCGACCAGCCTGGGTTCGCCATCTACCGGTGCGATCATTTGATCGAGACCGGGCGCTTGACGCTGGAGCCCTTCCAGTAGCTGCTCGCAACGGTTCTGTCGCAGTAAGCCTGTCGACGAGAATGGGCGATCCTTTCTTTACACGTTCAACTGGTGAACTCGACCCTGCGCGGGGCACTCAAGCGGCTGCACTTTCCGCTGCAGGTGATGGTGGTGTGCGTGCGCTGGTATCCGAGGTGCCGCGCTGCGCGGCAGCGGAATAGAAAAAATCCTGAAGTTCACCGGTGAAGCCAACAACTAATGTCGATAGTCGCTCAAGTTGAAATGAGCCCATCTGCGAAATCAACGACTTGGCGAGGCTAGCTTCAGTGCGTCTGGAATTCGCAAGTCTCTGCGGATGGAATTCCGGGCAAAAAAAACCACTGAACTTGGAATTCGCGATTCCCGAGGTTGCCGGGCGTCCGGCCAACCGCTCTGTCAAGCCTTGCGCCACTTGTCCGGCGAGCCTTCCGGCGTATGCCGAACGCGTTCGACGTGTACGGCCGCGTTCGGGTTGAGCTCTCGAGCCCGCTCGATCGCCTTCGCCTGTGTGGACTCGACCGCACTGGCGCGCTCTGCACCGGGCTTCCGGACGGCGTAGTCGCCTTGCTCGCGACGTTCCACGTAGAGGTTGTTCTTGCTCATACTGGCTCTCCAAGTTGCCATCTGGCGACTCGCCGCCAGGACGAAAGACACTACCCGTAGTGCCCACGGGAAAAGATTACCACAGATTTAGTGTTATTTGTGTTTTTATACAGCACCAAGTAGCTCACCTGGCGAGCCACTGCCGGAGCTAGACTCGCCTGAACTTCCAATCAAGGAGTCTCGCAATGGCTATTGCCGAATGCCAATTCGAAGAAGGCGATCGGATTGATCACCGAATCTTCGGATTCGGAACGGTGAGCGGCTCGCCGGTGCCAATGGCCGGCCCTGATATGAGCGCGCCGAGTGGGGTGATCGACAAGGGCTGGCGAATACCAGTCCAGTGGGACGATCCAACGAGGACTGCGACCAGCGTTGCCGATTGGGCGCTTCGCAAGGTCGCGAGCCCCGATTCCCGTCCATTCGGCTATTGGATTCGCCAGTGGCAGCCGCTTCTGCGTGCATGGCTGGCCGCGAGAAGGGACGTTGAGCAAGCGGTCAACAATTTTCGACCACGCCCCGCGCCTTCCTACACGGCGAGGCTGCAGGATGCCGAGACAACGGCGCTCAATGCCATGAATCGGTTCCTCGACGAAGAGCGATTGGGGAAGCACGCGTAGAAATGCAGCGAAGCCCACACGCGGGTGGCGAACCAACTTACAGTATCGACGTGGCAGCTTCGGAGTGCCGAATGAGAGCTTGGCTCAAATCACAGTTTGCAGATCAAGATCGCGCGCGGCGCGCCGTACTGTCGGTCGCGATGTTGTTCGGAACTGTAGGCTTCTGCGTGATGATGGGCGCGCTGCTGTTCGGCCGATAGCCAGTTGGGCTTTGGAGGCACCGAAGCGTGCTTTGAATCTTCTGCGCGTGCGCGCCACCTGGCCCCCGTCGGGCCGTAGCCATTTCGCGCCAGAAGCCCCATCCATCTTGCAGAGCCGCATCAGGTATGCAAGCGAATGCAGCAACCAAGGAGCCCGGCATGCGAAATTCCCTCTGGTACGAAATCAAGCGCGCCGCCTATGAGGCGCCAAGAATGTATTTCGCCCCGATCACGGGAGCGTTCAAGGGAATTCGGCGCGAATACCGTGAACTTCACAAAGCTTTCGCAGCACGCCCACACGATAGGCGGCCGGAGGCTGAAATCGACAAGTGAACTTGGTTGTGACAGTGCGCAGTCGCCGGACTTGCGGATTGCTCACTCACCGTCGACTTCGGATTCGGCCTACTGTTGGCGGCGGATTGTGGAGGGTCATTGACTCGCGGTCGAGCATGACCGATGGCGTCGTGCGCTTCGCGGCGAATCAAGGCACGAGGCTGATCGACGCCGCGGCGCCTGAAGACCCCCTCAGTTGCGAAGATTGATTCGCAGCCTACCCGGGAAGTGGCTCCTCGCTTTCTGTCCGCGCCCAGCCAACCTCGCTTTCACTTACGGTACAGAGCGCTTCTGCCCGCTCGCGCCACAAGGCTGCGGTCGGTCCGTACCCCTTCCGGGCTAAAAGCCCCATTCGATGGAGATCGCGAAGCCTACTCAACGGGAAGACACGGTTGTCGGGCATCTCCACACGCTGCTGAAATAGCGCCGCCATCAGCGACGCCCCATTCGACAACAACAATACCTCTGCCTTGGTGAAATGCCTTCCCGCGTCCGTGATGTCGGCCACGGGTCCGTGACGCGAGCGGGCACCACAGTGTCGGCACTGGTCGAGGCTCGTACAGTCAACCCGCCGGGGACCATCAATGCCAGGAGAGAACGGCAACACTATCAGTGCGCGGCACCGCCAGCATCCGTCTTCCATCATGCACCGATGCGTAGGACAGGACCGCCATGCCTCGAATCGGCATTGAAGTCCGAAATGCGCCGTGCGCTGCGCTCCAACGCATCGCGGACATACGCGGTAGCGCGGCCGCCCGGCTGATGTCATGAGAAGTCTCTGTCCACTTCGGTTCAGCATCTCCACCGAGCTCATGACACGCCTGGCTTCGCTGAACGCGTTCAACTTGAGTCCACAGAGCCTGGTCAGGCGCCAAAATTCTTCGCCGAGGAACTGGACATCGAGATCGCCCGCACCATCCAGCTTCAAATGTTCCAGGAACTCATCGATGCCGACGCCAACGGATTGCGCCGCGCGACTGATCCAAGATGCCGGAGACTCGAAGGGCAGCACGTCCGGCAAGCCCCATAGGGCCTCTCGAGAGAAGTCACTCATTGCGCCGCTCCAATTCAAAGAGTTCGCCCTGCTGCCCTTCGCCCTCCCCTTTGCCCGATCGGGATCTTCGTGGCGCTGCGCCGGACCACCGAAGAAGTCCCGCCGCGGCAAGTCGGTCAGCCTGTTCTGCGCCTCTCCGCCACAACCGCTGAAGCCCCTCTTCATAGAGGTACCTCCTCAAATCGCTCGGACAACGGTCGCGCAAGTCACCGGACCGCCGAATACGAGCGATTCCTCTCTCAAGAACCTCGGCTGCGAGTAGCGTCGAAGGTGGCAACGTAGCAGCCGCACTCGCAATTCGCTCGAAGGGCTCCCGGCGGATTCCGAATGCAAACGTCGCGGCCAACAGGCCGTCCGCCGAAAACGCATCAAGCCATCGAGGAAGTTCCTGCGCTGTGTTCGAGATAGGCGACGACACGCCACGCACTGCGGCAGCTAGCTTGGCAATCCAGCCGAGCAGCTCGTCGCTCACCCGCGGGCAGTCGGGATCCCTCGCCAGGAAGTGTCCGCAGGAGCAGACATCGATGGATGGTCGCCACCAACTGAGGCGACGTCCACAGTGAAGGCAGGCGTCAGTCAGCGGACATTGGTGCCGAAGGCACGCAACAAAACCAGTCAGCTCCCACTCAAGCATGCAAGGTCGCCCCTCCCGGAGGCATTCGGTGCAAACCTGTGGATACGCTCCCCGGAGCGACAGCGAGCACGTCCATAGGCGATCTCGCCACCAGGCACAGCAGTAGCCATCGCGCCTGCTCGCGACGGCTGTGGTGTCCAGGAGCCACGCATGGTCAACTTCCGTTGTTTGAGCCAAAGCTACAAGGCCTTCCCTCGTCGGCCGTGGCGATTTCGGAAGCTCCAACGCCTCGAGCAACCCCGGCAGGGACAGTCCGTTCGCGCGTGCGGCGCGCAGCATGTAGCCCAGGCCGCTTTCACCAGGGGCAGGCTCAACTCTGACAGGCAGTGGGCTGGCGTCACGCATAAGGATTCCCCATCCGCCCAACATCTCCCGATATGCTGTCAAACGCCCTCTTGAAATGCTCAGGGGCGACGACGTTCGCGTTCGAATCCGCGCAGATGAGAGCCGCCTCTGTTACGAGGCGTTTGAATATCCTGAGGTTCCCGGTCGTCGCCACGTAGAGCTTTTGTGCATGCTCCACACTGTCGATGATGCCGAGATCGATCTGCGTGCAGTGGCGCCTGAATGTCGACAGAAATCCCCGCCAGATCCCGTTGTCAACGAACGCCTTGAGGTGGAACCGGGCACTCACTCGATTGTCCAGATGACTGTCGATCGCCGCGAGCTGCAGCAGTTCTTCGGTGCCGGATAGGCAGAGGCCAACCGAAGCCTCGTCGACCAGTTCACGCAGGCAATCCGTGACGTTGGTTCCATCGTTCGCTCGACTTCGAACTCGACTCTGGTCGCGTAAGTTGTGGCTCTCGTCAAGGAACAAGAGCCTCGTCCCACGTTGACGAAGTGACTCAATCAGGACTTCGCGCTTTATGGCCAACGTGTGGCTGGTCACCTGAGGAAACGGGTGCTTCAATTGCCGCAGCATTGTGCCGACCAAGTGTCCGACGGTGGGTTTGCTCGGAAGCCGTACAGCGATTGCGCCGAAGCCCTGCTCGAACAAGCTCGACTTCGGCAGAGATGACCGGAAGTACTTGATCAGCGCCGTCTTGCCGACGCCTGTGGAACCAGCCAGCACAATGACCTGCTGTTGCGATAGTGCATCACTCAGCTGGAAAACTCGGTCGCAGCCGGTCAGCGACGTCCTGCAATCGGGGTGGACGATGAAGACCTTGTCCACGCTTGCTGCCACCTTTATCGCCTGGACGCTATACGTGAAGAGGCGTCTCGTTCGGGTGCTCCGCTCTTCTTCATCCGGAGCATCGAAATCGTCATCGGAAATGATGTTCTCGTTCATGATTCACTCCATGTCGACGGATTCAAAAAGAGGAACTTCCACAGGCTCCTGAACCTCCACCACGCTCACGGGCATCGAGGCTGCTGCAACGGGATTTGAAGACGGCTCGCCGGCAAATACCCGACTAGACGTGAATCCCGCAGCCCTGGCCGCTAACAGCGACTCGCCCTTGCGCCGCGGACGCGACGCATCCATCCAGAAGTCATGGAGCCGAAGACGCGCTTCAGCCAGTTGCTCCTCGGCACCCCTCGCTTTGAGATCCTCCCGGCGATAGGTTCGAATCAGGCGGTGCTGGTTCCAGGACAGGCCGTTGGCGTAGTCCATCCAGCGGCATGTCGCGGTGTGCCAAGTCGTCGTCGACTGAGGGTCTTGGACCCAGATGTTGGCCATGTCATCGGGATCCCATCTGCATTCAGTCTTGAAATTGCCGCCGATCCGGTTCTTGAGTTCGCGAAGTTCCGGTCCGCCGTATGGCAAACCGAGAAGGTTGATTCCACCCTGATCCACAGTCAGACGCTTCGACATCCCCGAGATCAGGCGCAGGGCCTCTCGATCAGCCGGATACGCAGCTGGCGGGCACCGCTCCAAACCCTCAGCAAACAGGTCATAGGGTCGCGCCAACTTGCGCTGATTGATCTGCATCGGATGGACATCGACCGCAAACATCGTGAGCCCCCGCACCAGGTCGGAGAAGGTCACACAAGCATCCTTGTACGGATCGATCTTGAGGACGTTGGCGACCGTCTTCGAGACACGCCCGCGGGCCAGCGTGAGCCAGTTCAGATCCGCGAAGACGCGCTCCACGTGCGGCTTCAGCCACGGCGTCCGCACCCGGCAGTAGGTCATGTCGATTCCAAGGTGCCAGCACATCGACTTGAACACCTTGGCATGGAACTCGAGACCGTTGTCGAGGACGAACTCGTCCGCTAACCCGTGAGAGAGCCAGCGGCTCTTTAGCCCAAGAGGCGCGATCAAATCGTCCTTGATCTCGATCGAGTTCCTCAGAACACCCGTCACGCTGGTCACGCCGGGCCCATAGAAGGACAAGTACAGTCCTACGATGTAGGAAGAGTTCGCATCAACCGCGATCGTCAATACCGGCCGTCCCAAAGGCAGCCCAGTACGGTCGCATATCACGACCCAATTCAGAATCGTGTGGTCGATCTCGACGCGTTGCATCGGGTAGCTCGCGTGGCCGCCGTCGATGCTGGTTCGACAGACCATCCGTGCTCTCGCTTCCCCTTCCCTGGCAGCGATTCGTTGGTACTGATCGATGTCGTTCGCTCTACGCTGGAGAGTCGTGAGGCTGACTGTCGCTTGATCGAGCGAGATTGCCCCGCTCGACGCCAGATTCTTCAGTTCGCGTCGAAGGCAATCGTGCGCATGACGCAGTGTGTGCCTGGCTTTCGTGTAGTACTGCTCTCGAAGAACCCGCGCAATCATGTCCTCGACCGGCGCCGCCAATCGCCGCGGCCGCAGCGCCGTCTTGTTGAGATCCAAAAGGGCGAGCGGATTGCAGTGCGACAGCTGATAGCGTCGAGCCCACCGCATCACCGCCGACGTCCCGGGCGCCCTCTCCTCGCGCCGAAGAGCGACGTGCTTGACCAGGTCTGCAATCCGCGTCCGCTGGCCGCGCGTCAAATGGGCTGCACGTAGCGCCTTGACGTACTCGAGGCGATCTTCGATCTGGTCTCGCCATGCCTGGGGAATGCTGTCGATGGCGATTTCAGGCAACGAGGTATGAGGCGGCTCGTCGCTCGCGCTTTTCGTCAGCGAAACCCCGCCCAGCACAACCTGAAAGCGCCCGCTCCAGACTTGCTTGAGCACTTCGGCAGTCTTGAGCGTCTTCGGATGCCGGGTCTGCGCGTCCTCGAACTGAAGCTCCGTCGCGCTGAGTACTCGTGTCAGCTCCAGTGTGCGCTGACCATTCCTGAGCATCAAACCATTCGTGAACGTGAACTGCATGATGGGTGTCCTTTCCGTTGACGGCGGCGACGCAAGCGCCCGTGTGGATTTCGTGAACGCGCGACGCGACAAGCCTTCGGCTGGCGAGCAGATGCAGCACGCAGCCGACGCTGACCTGAGCTCGGAGACAAAGCGCTGCAATGTCGAGGCTCCCGCTTTGCGCGCCAGATAGCAGGTCGACAACCCGCCGAGACTCGTCGGCGCCGAACACCGACTTCCGGTGCCTCAGGATGTAGCTGGCTCGCTCGTGGGCGCGGTTGCGCCGGATCTCGCGCTCAGTCAGCACCAGAAAGCCGAAGCCCTGTCCGCGCAACGCGCTTGCTGCCTGATCGAACATCGCCGCGTTTCGATCCACCTTACTAAGAGGCTTCACTTCGACGAGGCAAGTGGAGTCATCGGTGTGGCGAACTAGGAAATCCGGCGTATACCAGCGCCCTTCTGGTAGCTCGAGACGCAGGGGCTGATGCCTAAGGTCAGCGATCCAGGGACACAGCGCTGCCCGGTACACGAAGTCGCGCTCCAGCGACGATTCGCATTCCACGGGCGCCGGGAACAGACCCGGCATGTTGAGTAGGCGGACAGTGCGCCAAGGCGCGCGCGTCACAACCTTCCGCGCGGGCGGATGATTTTCCATATTTCCTCCAGGCGTAGTGGGGCCTGCGCCACGTCGAGAACGGGCGCAGCAGGCTTGACAGGGGTGGCCTGCTGGAAGAAACTCAAGTTGTCACACCGTAGGAGTTTCTTCTGCGGGGGCCACGCCAGTCATCCGAAAGGGTACTGGCGTTGCTTTTTTCTACATGGCAGGTCTCCTCACAGCGTGGCGCCGGTGACCACACGACTGCGGTTGCGGCAATCGAGTCATTTCACCTCCATTGCACGCGCGCCGTCAGCAGAGTCTTCAAGCGGATATTCGATTCGCTTGGATATCCACGATCTGATCAAGCGTGCGACGTCTTCCGTGCAGTAAATCTGTTCCCTTCGGCCGTCAACCTGAAGAGGGCTGAGGGGAAACGATTTTCTTGAGCGCGCCACTCGCAGCGCAGCTACGGTCATCTTCAAGGCACCAGCGACCTCCTCGGTCGACATGATGTTTCCGAATCGCGCGTAGAGGTTTGCCTTGATCTCAACCAAGGAGGGTTCAGCGGCAGGCATGTTTTGCATTGCTACTAGTTGCGCTGCAAAACCATAGCGCAGGCCGAGATGCAGGTAAATACCCAGATTGCCTTAGTTTCTAGATTTTCTGCGTTAAGCGTGAGTTGGCTTACGAGATTCTCATGCGTCTAAGCCAAAAAACTGTTGATTTAGGTATTTGAGGCGCAATTGGCCGCAAGCAGTAGATTTTTCAAGCTACTGCCAATTAATCTACCAAAGGTTATTTTCCACGTGCGAAGGAAATTTTCCTCTCATGGCGCTAAAACCTGGTTGACCGCTATCGGCGCGCTCGGTCCTCGACGCCGTCAATCAGCGTTCCAGTTGGACAGTGCCCCGAACGGGTCGAGCGCGGGCACTAGGATCGGCACGACCGGCGGAGCCGGGGGCGGGCCTGTGCGGCCGCCGTGCCTCCGTCCACCAGCCGTTCGGCGGACGGGCACTCTGCCGCAACCCGCATGGATACAGGCTTGAGCATCGGCACGGCAGGGAGCCCGCCGCGGCTTCCGCCAAGCGCACCTGGTGAGCCTGCCGCTTGCCACCATGCGCCCATGATCAACGCTGACCGCGGCCCCACCGTCCCACCACGAACCGACCGGCCTTGCTGGTACTGCGTGCACTGGGCCGGCCCCTGCTAGGGCGATCCCTACATGGCCGACTGCAGGCGCGGTGGCTGCAAGAGTTGCAAGCCCGACGCCGCGCATGGGTGCGTCCACTGGTTGCGCGAGACGGGCGTCGACGACGACGGCTGGTCGCCAGCACCGCTCATACGGCCTAAGACGCCCGGCAAGCGGCCTTTCGAGATGACGCCCGAGCTGTACGCGACTGTCAACCGGATACAGGCGGATCTCGATCGCCAGTGAGTGCTGCCACCGCTTGTCGCGTCATGTCGGGAGGGGCGCATTGCGGATGCGCCGGCGCAAACCGCGGCTAGGGATAGACGCCTGCGGTGCGCCGGGCAGACTGACGGGTCAATTCAGCCACGGGTCAGGAATGCGAATCTTCGGAACCGCCGCCGACGTGAAACGGTCGATCTCCATTTCTGGCGACCGCGAGTCTGTCGGCTCTCACCATGTTGTCACGCTGCGCATAAACAAGACCGCCGTTCAGATCGATATGGAGTCGGCCCTGTTCATATCGGATGGGGACCAGATCGAAGTGGCGGGCTACAAGCAAGGCGGGGCGCTGTACGCGCTCGCCTTCGAAAATCGGACGAACAACACGAGGGGTCACATGGCGGTGTGGCCTCATCAGATTGGATTTTTCGTCGCCGCGGTGCTGACGCTAGGCTGCCTGCCGGTGACGGTATTCGCGGTGTCCGAGGGTGAAATACTCCGAGCCACGCTGTTGGGCTTGCTCTGCCTGACCTTCGGAGTCATCGCCTATGCATGCCGAACTGATTGGCTTTCCCGCAGGAGAGCTCGGGCGCTGTTACGGAACAAGACCGCAGTGACGTGACACGCGAGTGGGGCTCACGGCAGGTCAACGATCTCGCCGAACTCGCTGGCAACGAAGGCGCGCATGGCGGCTTGAAGGGCGCGATTCGGATCTGGATCGGCGACCAGCCGTCGTCATCGAAGCCTGGCACGCGCTCGTAGCTACCGCAGCCCCGATGCTGTAGTCCGAGTCTGCCGCCGGCCCCCCAGCAGGTCGCTAGCCGTTCGACCGATCGCGCGAGAAGCGCAGCGTGGTCAACGATGCCGATCGGTCACGCAAGTGCCTACTCAAATTCGGCCTGAGCTGGGACGGGCCTTGATTGTCGTCGGTGCACTAATTCCCGGGCACCCCAGCGAAATGCCTCGAATTTTGCATATAGTTGTATTGAACAACTTATTGACGTATAGTGAATGCACAGACACAGAGGAATGCCCCATGAAAGCCGTCTCCCAGCTCCTGATCGTCGACCCGCAGAACGACTTCTGCGACGTCCCAGCCGCGTACCGCCCCGTGGACCCGCTCACCGGCGTCGCCATCGACCCCGCCCTGCCCGTGGCCGGGGCCCACGTCGACATGCAGCGCACCGCCGCCTTCATCCGCGCCGCCGGCGCGGTACTGGACGACATCACCATCACGCTCGACTCGCACCACCGCGTCGATATCGCCCACCCAACGTTCTGGCAGCGAGCCGACGGCGCACCGGCGACCCCGTTCACAACCATCACCGCCGCCCAGGTACGCGCCGGCGAGTTCCGGCCCCGCGACCCGGCCGCCCTGCCGCAAACGCTGGCCTATCTGGACGCGCTTGAATCTCACGGTCGCTACACGCTGATGGTGTGGCCGGTGCACTGCGAGATCGGTACCTGGGGCCACGGCGTCCACGCCGACGTGCGCGCCGCCTACAACCAGTGGGAAGAAGCGCAGCTGCGTGGCGTGCGCAAGATCACCAAGGGCGAAAACCCCTGGACCGAGCACTACAGCGCAATCCAGGCGGAGGTGCCCGATGCCGACGACGAGCACACGCAGCTGAACCGCGAGCTCCTCGTCGAACTCGACCGCGCTGACACGCTCTTCATCGCCGGCGAAGCCAGCAGCCACTGCGTGCGCGCGACCACTGAGCACATCGTCGCCAACCTGCCAGGTGGGCACCCAGAGCGCGTCGTACTGCTGACCAACTGCATGAGCCCGGTTGGCGGCTTCGAGACCCAGCATCAGGCCTTCCTCGACGAGATGCGCGCTCACGGTGTGCGGTTGATGACGTCCAGTGAGGCCCTGCTGCTGTTGAACGTCGCTTGAGTCCCCCCGAACAACGAGAATCCCGCCATGACACCCATCATCACGAGCCTACTCGAGACCGACCTCTACAAGTTCACGATGTGGCAGACCATGCTGCACCGCCATCCGCAGGCGCAGGCCGAGTACCGCTTCGTGTGCCGAAACGCGCCCACGTTCCCGCTCGCCGAGCTGCTGGCCGAGGTCAACGCGCAGCTCGACCACCTGTGCTCGCTGGCGTTCGCTGAGGACGAGCTGGCATACCTCGGCGCGCTGCGCTACGTCAAGAGCGACTTCGTCGACTTCCTGCGTATCTTCAAGTTCCAGCGCCGCTTCGTGCAGGCGTCGATCGCGGAGGATGGCCAGACTTTGGAAATCGTCGCTGACGGCCCGCAGGTGCACGTGATGGCATTCGAGATCTACGTGCTCGCAATCGTCAACGAGCTGTACTTCCGCCGCGTCGACCAGGCCGGCGCGCTGGTCGAAGGCCGCGCCCGCCTGCAGGCCAAGATCGCGGCTCTGCGCGCGTTCGGCGCGGCCGAGCCCGCGCGCGCGCACCCGTTCGAATTCTTCGACTTCGGCGTGCGCCGCCGCTTCTCGGGCGCGTGGCACGAGGAGGTGGTGCGCACGTTGAAGGACGAGGTGCCAGAGTTCTTCAAGGGCACATCCAACGTGATGCTCGCGAAGAAGTTCGGGCTGGTGGCGATCGGCACGATGGCCCACGAATATCTGCAGTCGTATCAGGCGTTCGACGTCCGGCTGCGCGACTTCCAGAAGATGGCGCTCGAGAACTGGGTGCAGGAATACCGCGGCGACCTGGGCGTCGCGCTGACCGACGTGGTCGGCATGGACGCCTTCCTGGCCGACTTCGACCTCTACTTCGCCAAGCTGTTCGACGGCCTGCGCCACGATTCGGGCGATCCGGTCGAATGGGGCGAGAAGGCGCTGGCGCACTACGCGAAGCTGCGCATCGACGCGCACACCAAGCGCCTGACGTTCTCGGACGGCCTCGACCTGCCCACCTCGTTCACGATCTACCGCCACTTCGCTGACCGCACACAGCTGGGCTTCGGCATCGGCACCAACCTCACCAACGACGTCGGCCTAGTGCCGCTCAACATCGTGATGAAGCTGACGCAGTGCAACGGCCAGCCGGTGGCCAAGTTGTCGGATTCGCCGGGCAAGACGCTGTGCAAGGACGAGACCTTCCTCGCCTATCTGCGCCAGGTGTTCCACCACTCGGCGCCCGAAGCGGCCTGAGGACGACGCGATGCTCAAGATCACCGTTGCCCAGCTGAACTACATGGTCGGCGACATCGGCGGCAACGTCGCGAAGATGATCGCGGCAGCGCGCGATGCCGCCGCCGCGCAGGCCGACCTCGTCGTGTTCTCGGAACTCTCGCTGACCGGCTACTACCCCGGCGACCTGCTCGACGAGTCCGACTTCCTCGAGCGCGCTGCGCAAGGCCTGGCCGAGCTGCAGGCTGCGTCGAAGGAGTTTCCAACGCTGCACTGGATCGTTGGCGCGCCGCTCGCGCGCGACGGTATCGGCAAGCACCTGCAGAACGCGCTGGTGGTGCTGAAGGCCGGCGATATCGTGCTGCGCTACGCCAAGCAGCTGCTGCCCACGTACAACATCTTCGACGAGCTGCGCCACTTCGCGCCCGGGCCCGACGTCGCGAGCGTGCTGCGCATCGGCTCGACACAGGTCGGGCTGATGATCTGCGAGGATGGCTGGAACGACGAGGGCGCTGACTACGCGGTCAACCCGTTCTCGCGCCTGGCCGACGCCGCGCCCGACCTCGTGGTGTCGATCAACGCGAGCCCGTCCGACATCGGCAAGCGTGAGACGCGCCACCAGGTCTTCGGCGCCGCCTGCAAACGCCACGGCTTCCCGCTGCTGTACGTCAACCAGGTCGGCGGGCAGGACACTGTCGTGTTCGACGGCGCGTCGTTCGCGGTCGATGCCCGCGGCGCCGTCTGCTACGAGGCGCAGCGCTTCGTCGAGGACGTCACCACGCTGTCATTCGACGACGGCTGCTTCGCGTCGGGCAGCGGCGTGCCGCTGGCGCCGGTCGACCCGAAGGGGCTGTCGACGATGGCGTTCTATCGCGCGCAGATCGTGCTGGGCCTGCGCGACTACGCGCGGCGCTGCGGATTCTCGAGGGCGGTGATCGGCTCCTCGGGCGGCATCGACAGCGCGCTCACGATGGCACTGGCTGTCGACGCACTCGGCGCCGACAACGTCGTGGGCGTCACAATGCCGTCGGTGTACTCGTCGGCCGGGTCGGTGGACGACTCGGTCACGCTGTGCCGCAACCTCGGAGTGCAGCTGCTCACCCATCCGATCGCTGACACCGTCGCCGCGTTCTCCAGGCAGTTCGAAGCCTCGTTCGGCCAGCCACTGAAGGGCCTGCCGCTCGAGAACCTGCAGGCGCGCGTGCGCGGGACGACGCTGATGGAGTTCTCGAACGCGTTCGGCCACCTGCTGCTGACCACCGGCAACAAGTCGGAGATCTCTGTGGGCTACTGCACGCTGTACGGCGACACCAACGGCGGCCTCGGGTTGATCGGCGACCTGTACAAGACCGAGGTGTTCGCGCTGTCGCGCCACGTCAACGAGGCCACGGGGCGCGAGATCATCCCGGTCGCGATCATCGAGAAGGAGCCGTCGGCCGAGCTCGCGCCCGACCAGCGCGACACCGACAGCCTGCCGCCGTATCCGGTGCTCGACGAGATCCTCAAGCTGCTGATCGAAGGCGCTCGCCTCGCGCCGGCCGAACTGGCACACGCCACCGAGTTCGTCGCAGCGCTGCGCTGGCAGCCCGGCGGCGACGCGCTGGTGACACGCGTGCGCGGCATGATCGCGCGCAACGAATACAAACGCCGCCAGGCGCCGCCCATCATCCGCGTGCGCTCGCGCGCGTTCGGCAGCGGTCGGCAGATGCCCATCGCCGCCAAGGTCGCCTGAGCCGAGAACTGACATGAGCTTCACTTCCGACATCGCCGTCCTCGTTGGCCGCTTCCAGCCCTTCCACGATGCGCACCTCGTGCTGCTGACGCGCGCGCTCGCGATCGCGCCGCGCTGCGTGGTCGTCGTCGGTTCGGCGTTCCAGGCGCGCACGCCCAAGAACCCGTTCACGTGGACGGAGCGCGCCGAGATGATTCGCCACGCGCTGCCCGAGGCCGAGCGCGAGCGCGTCACCATCGTGCCGATGCGCGACTACTACGACGAGGCGCGCTGGGTCGCCGCGGTGCGCGAATCAGTCGCGGCGCTGGTCGCCGGCGACGCATCGCCGCGCATCGCGCTGGTCGGCCACTTCAAGGACGCCACCAGCAGCTACCTCGCGGCCTTTCCGGACTGGACGCTGGACTCGGTGGAGCGCCTGCCCGCCGCCGACGGCGCGCAGCTGCGCGACGCGCTGTTCGCTGCCCTGCCCGAGGACACGCACGCGCCCGTCGCGCTCGACGCGGCACTCGCGGCCCTGGTCGATCAGGCTCCGCCGTCGACCGTGGCCTTCCTGCGCTCGTGGACGGCGCTGCCGTTCTTCGCCGAGCTGGCCGTCGAGTGGCGCATGCTCAAGCACTACAAGGCCGCCTGGCGCGCTGCGCCATACGCGCCGACCTTCGTGACAGTCGACGCGGTGCTGCAATGCGCTGGCCAGGTGCTGCTGATCAGGCGCGGCAAGGCGCCTGGCCGCGGCCTGTACGCGACGCCTGGCGGCTTCATCGAAGCGCGCGAGACGACGTGGCAGTCGTGCCTACGGGAGCTCGAAGAGGAGACGCATCTGAAGCTGCTGGACGAGACCATGCGCCGCAGCCTGCGCGAGGTGGCCGTGTTCGACCACCCCGACCGCAGCCAGCGGGGCCGCACGATCACGCACGCACACTACTTCGACCTCGGCGATCGCGAGCTGCCAGAGGTGCGCGCGGACGACGATGCCGCGGCCGCGGCCTGGGTGCCGATCGCCGAGCTGCAGGCGATGGAGGATCGGTTCTTCGACGATCACTTCCACATGTTGGATCACTTCCTCGGCTTGACCGGGCAAGCGTAGGAGCACCGGATGCAGTTCCAGCGCCCCTGCTGGATCAAATGATGCTCGAGGATTGGCCGGCGTCCACCGGGCGACGCGCGATCGCGACGAGACGTCGGCCATCCAGGCGTTCCCGCGGGTCCAAGCCGAAGCTGCCGCGCAAGCGGACTTCTTCGAAGCCCGACGATTCAAGATGGAAAACGAGTTCCTGCGGGAACAGCAGCCGCAACGACTCCTCGGGATCGCGCTGTGGCGGCTGGCCGGGACAGCGCCACGTCACCTGCTCGCTCATCGTCTGCGCTGCCAGATCGAGGCGCTGGCGAATCGTCGCGGTAGCCGTGACGCCCCCGTGTGAGAACGCGTGACGCGTGACGGACCGGAACGGCCGTGGGCCCGCGAACGCGATTGCGTTGAGGACATCGAGCAGGATCAGCCCGCCCGGCCGGACGTGCTCTCGCAGGCGAGCGAGCGTCGCGGTGATCTCGCGATTCGTCAGGTTGTAGCAGAAGGTCGTGCCGAGGCAGACGACGACATCGAAGACCCGGTCGAGCACGAGCGTGCGCATGTCGCCAACATGAAATCGTCCGTCCGGATCCTTTGCTCTGGCTGCTTCGACGAAGCGCGGATTGATGTCGACGCCTTCGGCATCGATACCGCGTCGACGCAGCAAACGACAGAACGAGCCGGTGGCGCAGCCGACATCGAGCAGACCACCGCCGGCCGAGCGGGCGAGTTCCCCGATGAAGCGTGCGCGGGCAGGTGGCTCGCGGAACACGATGTCCCACAGTTGTGGATCGTCGGCGAGCAGCGTCATCGGGCCACGTACGCGTTGGCCGTCAGCGCGCTGGCAATCGAGAGGTCTTGGCGCGGGCTGCCGAAGACGGAAGCGGGCAGCGCGAGCACGCGATGGTGCGCCAACAGAGCCGTCGCGCTCGCCTCGATCGCTACCAGATATCCCTGCGCCGCGGAGCGTGAAGCCACGCCCGCCTCGGCCAGGCGTTCCACCAGCGTTGCGCGTCGCCGCGCAAGTTCGTGGGCGAGCCGCGTCGGGAAGTCGCGGAAGCGCATCATCAGCTCGCGCGCCAGGAACAGCTGGCGCTGGGCGGGCTGCAAGTCCCGGAAGATGTCCTGCAGCGATTCTCGATCGCGCTCCGGTACGAGCACCATGCCGAAGACCAGCTCGTGCAACCAGCCCTTCGACAGCGAGTCGAGATAGAAGACCTGGTCGGTGGCGATGAGCCGCAGGAGCGATGCGTCCAGTGGCTGGCCGAAGGCGTAGACGCCGTCCAGCAGAATTCGACGCTCACCGTCCTGCGCGAGCCAGTGGGCGGCGACATCGGCCTCGGCTGCCGTCCACGCGCGGCCATGCAGCTTGAGGGGCGCGGGCAGCAGGACCACCGATGCGCCGTCCACCGTTGCCTGCGCCAGGAGTTGGGGAAGATCGAACGTCGGGAAAGTGTCCAACGCGCTGGTCGCAACGCCCACGGTCGCGGCGATCCGCCAGTACACGGGGTAGACGTCGCGCGGCATGGCGACTCGTCGGCCAGCCTGCGCAAACGCGCGTAGCAGCAACTCCAGCCCGTGGCGGACACCGTTACAGGCAAATGCCGTTCGAGCCGCTTCGGGCGGCAGGCCTTGCAACGCGCACCATACCGGCGCGAGGTGGCAGCGATGCACCCGCGCGAACGTCTCGGGGACGACGACCTCGGGCCGCAGGTCCGCCAGCGCGTGGGCGATGCGAGTTTCCGCCACATCGACCAGATCGGTGCGCTCTGCCCGCAACGGGCGACTCCATTCAATGAAGGCGGCGAAGTCCATCGCTGCATCCAGCACATGATCGCTCATGGTCGTTGCTCCGGGGGCTCATCGCCGACGAGGCTTGCCCGATCTTCGAGCGAAGCCAGGCAGCGCCCGTCCGCCATCACATTCCAGCTTCGCGCGGTGCCATTGCGGCGCTCCCAGAAGAGGCTGGGCTCCGTGTAGGCGGCAACCCGCATCTCGCGGCCGCCGATCGATCCACCGTAGATTGGCGCTCCCCAGGGCAGGCGCGCGATCTCCCGCAAGCCTGCCGCATCGGCCCAGCGATGCACGAGCGACAGCGGCACCTGGTGGCGCGCACTCCACTCGTTCGCGCCGTGCGCGTACCAAACCGATTCCTCGCTGGTCGACACGTACAACTCCTTGAAGCAGACCTCGTCGGCGCCGTTCGCGGCGGCCCAACGCACGTAGTGGTCGATGGCCACCACCGAGTCGACGCCGCCGCGCTGCAGCACGCACACCAGCCGCAGGCGCAGCCCCGCGGGGCGTTGCGCAAGCAGAAGCACGGGCGTGCGGGTGTCGATGTTCATCAACGCGGTGTTTGCGGCTTCGTCGACGTGGTGGCGCGACACAGCCAGGACACCCAGTCCGGCCGCGCGCAATTCCGCCAACCATCGCGTCGCCTCCGTCTCGCCGTGCGCCGCCAGGGTCAGGCCATTGGTGATCATCACGACCTTGTCGAAGCGCTCGCGGCAGACTTGAACGAGCTGCAGCAGCTCGGCGCGCTTCATCAGGGTCGGTTCGCCGCCTCCGGTGATCACGGCACGTTCGGCTCCGTGGGCCTGTGCACGCTGTAGCCAGCGGTCGACGCCGGCCCAATCGACGCGAGCCTGTGACTGTTCGGCGGATGCCGACGCTTCCGAGAAGCAGAATGGGCAGGCCGCCTGACAACCGCGCGCGATCGGCAAGAACGAGATCGATCGCGGACGGATCGCCCCCCAGGGAAGGAATGTATCGGCGTGCAGCGCCAGTGAGCGAGCCATCGCGTCTTCGAGCCGCAGGGCTTCCCCGAGGCCTCCATCTGGGGCCACCTCGTGCAGCCCCGCGAGCGGCAGGTCGGGCGATGGCCAGACCAGTCCAATTCCGTTGCGAAGGTTCGGCCGCAGCGATTCGTGCGGCAGCTCGGCGCGCAGAACGAGCAGGCGATCGCCGGCGATGGCGAGCTTGTCGAGCAGACCGCGGGCTTTGTTGACGCCGATGTCCAGCTCGGATTTCGTCAGCAGATGGAACGCGTCGGGATAGCGACTTTCAGGAATCGCGGACTTGCGGTAGGTGCCCTTGTACTTGTCGTAGGCGCGCGCCAGGTTGGAAAGCAGCGTCACGTGGAACATCGGAACGATGCCGTCCGGTGCTGTTGGTGCACGGTGAATCGAGACCTCGGCGAGGACGGGGTGGGCTGTTGTAGACATCTCGGCGAGGAGTTTGCTTGAAGTGACGTCGATTCACCGACCGGCGACGTCCATCCCAAGGGTGGCCAGTTGCGTCGTGTAGCAGACCAGGTCCTCGTCGGAGAAGCAGCAGAAGATCACCTCCTCGATCGCCGTCGAGCCCGACAAGAATGCCGACACCGTACGAACGGCGATCTCAGTGGCTTGCTGTATCGGGAAGCCGTAAGCCCCGGTGCTGATGCTCGGGAAGGCGACCGCGCGCGCATCCTTCGACATCGCCGCCTGCAGCGAATGCCGATAGCAGTCTGCCAGCAGCTCTGCCTCGCCGTGGCTGCCACCCCGCCAGACCGGGCCGACGGTGTGCACGATGACGCGGGCCGGGAGTCGAAAGCCCGCAGTCACCTTGGCCTGTCCGGTCTTGCAGCCACCCAGCAGCCTGCAGGCCTGAAGCAGTTCCGGCCCGGCCGCACGGTGGATGGCGCCGTCGACGCCGCCTCCGCCCAGCAGCGAGGAATTGGCGGCATTGACGATCGCGTCGACCGCCAGCGTGGTGATGTCGGCGCGAATGGTTCGGAGGGTGGCGGGCATGTTGGGATGACTTCTCGAAGGAGTGGCGGTGCGATTCGTGCAGCGCCGTGATCAGGTTGTGAATGAGTGAATGACTTCGATCTGCCCCACGATGTTCGCATTGAACGCCTCGAGCTCCTCCGCCGGAATCCACCATTCCTCGTGCCGCGCGCCGCCGACGATGTGAGTTTCGTAGCGCTGCATGAAGCTTTCCAGCACTTCGAATCGCGTGACGTATCCCGAGCCGCTCTGGGGTACGTTCCAGTCGCGCGCGATCTCCACCGCGTACGTCTCGTTGGTGACCGGGTAGAAGATCGGTTGCTCCGGCAGCCTTGGCGGCCAACGCCGATAGCCGCTTTCCGCGACGAGGGCGAGTTCCTTCGGTCCGGTCGGGCGGTACAGCGTCACCGTTTTCCGGCTGGCTTCGATCTTGGCGTGGTTCGAGAGACCTGACACCTCGCGCGAGACCTGTGCGACGTTGGGGTAGACCCATTCGGTAGGCGTCATGAGCTGGGACCAGTCCCCTGTAATCCGTGTGCGCTGCTCCGCGACGAATTCCGTCATGTCGATGACCTCGAGCAACGCCGCCTCCGCGAGTTCCGCAAGCGCTGCTCCGCGCAAACCGAGTTGCACGGCGCGCCGCTCGAGCCGCGCTCCGTCGGGCGCATGGTCCGGATCCCACTGCAGGCGGACGTCGGAGGCTTGGACCGCTGCGACCCAGGCGTCGCGATCCTGCATGCCCGATGCCTCGAACGAGGATGGCACCGCCTCAGACAGCAGCCGGTCGAAGAAGGTACGGCGGATGCGCAGGCCCAGCGTGACCTCCTGCCCTTCCTTCGTGCCCCAGCCCGAGCGATACATCATCCACAGGAAGTTCGGCTTCACCCAGCTCATGCGGTTGAAGCTGAAGGCCGGTCCCCCGAGCTGCCGGTGACGGATCGCCCACTGGCCGATCTCGGGTCGGTAGGCCTGGTAGACGACGATGGTGTCGGCGTCATGATGGGCCAGGATGTGTTCACCGCGTTCCGGCCAGCTGGCCTGCTGGTCGACCCAGCGGGCGCTGGGAATCGGCGCGGAGTGGTTCATCGCTTGCATGTCATTGGTCTCCGGGCTTGCCGTGGAGGCGCCTTGCCAGCAACTGATCCATCAGAGGCTCGACCACGTCGCGGCCTTGCAGACCCTCGCGCCAGCGAGCCGGAATGCCAGCCAGTCCAAAGCGAATTCCGGCGATGCCACCGGCGATGCACGCCGTGGTGTCGGTGTCGTTCCCGAGGCGGATGGCGGCGCGAACGATGGCTTCGTAGTCGCCGGCCGACTGCACCTGGCGTGCCGATCGCAGCGCGTCGACGACGTAGCCTGTTCCTCGCCCGGTCGCATCACCGTCCGGCCGGACGTGGAACTCCAGTTGCTCGACGGCTTCTGGAGAATTGGCCAGAAGCGCGCGTGTGGTCCGCACGGCGTCCAGCCACGCAGCTTCGACCTCCTGGCCGTCGAGCAGACGGCGCGCCCACAGCACGTAGATCGCGCAGCAGACCTGCGAGCGAACATGACCATGCGTGGGCAGCGACTGCAGGAAGGCGTCCCGCACGAGCTCCGCGTCGCTGCCGGCATGCCACAGCGCCAGCGTCAGGACGCGCATGAGGGAGCCGTTGCCGTTGTCGCCCTCGGACGTCCCGCCCGCGGTCAAGGCGGCCCGGCCGCTGCGAATGCCCTGCAGCGCGCGGCTGGTTTGGATGCCGACGTCGAAGACGCGTCCATCGGGCGTCATGTACCCATGGTCGTTCCAATTGACGAGGCGACGACCGAAGTCCTCGACATCCAGGCGATCCTGATGAAGGACGCTCGCGAGCAGGCAAAGCGCCTGCGCGCCGTCGTCCGACCAGGTGCCGGGAGGCGTTCCAGAGTGGGAGCGAAGAAATCCAGCGGGCGGCTCGAACTCGATGTCGTGGGCATCCGGGACCTCAGCTGGCAGCGTGAACTCGTAGGGCACGCCGAGGGCATCGCCCACCAGCAGACCGATGAGACCACCAGCGAGGCGATCGCGACGCGATGGCGTTTGTTGCGCGGTGTTCACTCCAAGATCTCCAGGTAGCGGGGCGGCACGGCCTCGGCCAGCCACACGCCGTTGGCAGAGCATCGGAAGAGATGACTGTCCTCGTGCATGCGCCGGGCATCGACGCGCAGCAGCACCGGGGTGCCGTAGCGACTGCCGACGGCGATGGCCGTGTCGCGGTTCGCCGTCAGGTGTACATGATGGCGTGCACGGCGTGACAGGCCCTCGTGCCGGATCGCGTCGAGGAAGCGTGTGGCCGTGCCGTGGAAAAGCGCATCCGGCGGCACGTGCGCAGGCAAGCCGAGCTCGACCTCGATGGTATGCCCCTGATTGGCCCGGACGCGCAGGCCGTCGTCGCTGATCGCGAAACGCTGCTTGTCGCTGGTGGAGACGACATCGACGAGATCGTCGTGCGTGAAGGCGCGGCCGGCTGCCGCGCTCAGACGCAGAAGTTCGTCGATGCCCGCCCAGCCGGCGGCGTCGAGTTCGAGCCCGATCTTTTGCGGCTGGTGCCGGAGCACGAGGCTCAGGAACTTGCTGACCGAGACCAGCTCGGCGTTCGTTTTCATGGTCTACCTTGTTGAATCAATTCGTCGGCGCCGCGCCAATACGTCGCGGACTTCCATCAATGCGAATCCGAGCAAGTTCAGGCCGCGCCAGCGAGAGGGATGCTGGGTGTCCAGGTCCTCCGCCGCCAGGCCGATGCCCCAGACGCGATCGACTGGGCTTGCTTCAACCAGTACCGAATCGCCGGTGTTCAGGAGGAACTCCGACAACTGTGCGTTCCGCGTGAACTTGCCCAGGTTGGCGTCGACGACGATGCGCATGCGCTCTTGCGCCCAGACATCCTCATCGAAGCCGACGACTTGCCTGCCAAGCGCCTTCGCTGCGCCCGGGGTCTTCGCAGCCAGGATGTGCTCGCGGGTTTGGACATCCCCAAACAGCGCGGCCTTCGCGGCCATCATGTAGTGCTCGGCGGTCGGATAACTGACACCCGCTACTTCAAAGGGCGATTCGTACCACTGGCTGAAGCAGGACTTGGTGATGCGCCCGTCTTTCGCGGAGCGATGGCCCCAATAGAACAGGAAGTGGGCCGTCTGGCCCTCATCAAGGGCGCGGACCAGCTCTGCGACGGAGCGGCTGTCGGCTACGGACATGATTGGAAGATCGAATTAGTTGTGTTGTACGGCTTAATAAAGGTGTACAGTACAACCCATGGTTTCGATTGTCAAGCAGACTTCCGGTGCCGCGACTCGCGCCAAGGCGGAGAAGGCCAAGTCCGAGCAGCCTTCCGCAAAGACGGGCGGTAACGACTTCCCTCGGCCGTACACCACGGTCGACGTCGTGATCTTCACGGTATTGAACGACGCGCTGCAGGTACTGCTCGTGCAGCGTCCTTTGGAGTCTAAAGACCCGCACCCCGCGGCTTGGGCCTTGCCCGGCGGATTCGTGAACGTCGACCTCGACCCGGATTTGCTCGCGTGCGCCCGTCGCAAGCTGCAGGAGAAAACAGGCGTGACCAGCCCGTATCTGGAGCAACTGGGCAGCTGGGGCAGCGCGACCCGCGATCCACGCGGCTGGTCGGCCACGCATGCTTACTTCGCGCTGATCCCGTCGGAAGGTGTCGTTCTGGTGAAGGGCGCGAACGCGGCCAACGTCGCCTGGTTCGAGGTCGATCGCCTGCTGCAGGGAACGGTGGTGCTGGCCTTCGACCATGGCGAGATCCTGCGCGCCGCCGTGGAGCGTCTTCGCGGCAAGGTGGAGTACACGTCGCTACCTGCGTTCCTGCTGGCAGAGCCATTTACGCTTCCCCAGCTGCAGCAGGCCTACGAGGTGGTTCTCGGACGGCCTGTCGACAAGAGCGGCTTCCGTACCCGGATGATGTCGGCCGATTTCCTCGAGGAAGCTGGCCTCGTCGAGACCGCTTCACGGCGCCCGCCGATGTCCTATCGCCTGAGAGATCGCTCGCAGCCGGTCTATTTCCCACGGACGTTCAGTCCGCGCGGTGTTGACTGAGGCTGGAGCCCTGCATGGCCATCTCAGTTCTCGATCGACATCCTCCCGTCAACGCCGCTGTCAGCTCTGGAACCGGAACGGGACGAACGCCGCCGATGACCGGACTTCCGCTGCATAGCGGACGTCGGGCCACTGTTCCCAATCACGTCTGCTGGCGGATTCAATCGATCGACGAGCCAACGCCGTTCCGGCGTGCATACCAGCGCTGCGGGCAGCCTGGCGAGCAGGAATGCGGCGACTTCTTTCGTGCTGTAGATGTGGTGGCGCCGCCCGTCCATGAGAATCGGCTGCAGCGGGAATTGATTTCGCGAGCGCGCCATGCGCAGAGCGCCCACGCTCATCTTCAAAGTCTCCGCGACCTCTTGCGTGGACATGGTGACGCCGTAGCGTGCGTCCAGCAGCGTCTGGAGCGTCGCGTCGGTTGCGTGCTGTGATCCGTTGTTGGGCATCTGGCAGCTCTTGCGTTGTCTGCTCGCTTGAGTTGAACGCCGTCGAGCCGCTTGAGCAATATGGCAAAAACCCTTCGCGGAATCCGACCCCCAGATATCCGCTTCGCACCCTCAGGGCAAGGGAAAGTCATCTCGAGCAGAAGGGTGCTGCTTAGTCAAGAGTACGCCCCGGGCCCGGTCTGGACGCCCTTCTGGACGCAAAATTGAGGCTTCGCCGGGACCATGGGCGAGTTCCACAAAATGTCCCCCAAGGACGCGGCAAGACATCGCTCAGGGCGCCTGCAGTGCCATCAACGTTGGATGAGCGGCAAAGTCTTCAAGCGCTGTATTGAGCAGCGTCGCGAAGGTGATCGAGCGGCCACCGCCGCCTTGCCTCAGCTTCCGAAGTGCGGAATGCCATGCGGCCTGGCCTGTGGATTGGAATTCGAGGCGAGCGAGGTCGCCGCCCGCCCGACTCCAAATTTCCTGGTCTCGAGGCCCAAACGGGTACAGCTCGACGAGCGCCGATTCAAGAACCGTCCACGGTTCCTGAGTCGGCACCGAGGAGTCCATCCCGGCCGAACCACTACGCGCAGCCGCCTTCGCGCCGCCTAAGCTCAAGGCGATCGCGAAATTCACCTCTAGATTCTCTGCTTTGAAGATCGGGTGCTGGCCATCGGGGATCTCCTTCGGGACTTCCTCTGCTACGTAGTTGAAGAGGTCGAAGAGCTTGATGAAGCCGCTGCCAGTTTTGTCGGCAGCGCCCCGAAGGCCGGCCAGAAGCGCGGAGGTGAAGACGCTGTTTCGAGCGCCTGGGAACACCGCGGAAACTTCGTCAGCACGGCACGACGCCATAAGAGCACGGCCGCAGCCGGTGGCTAACCTGGCGAAGGTGTTCGGCGAGTAGCCAGACTTGAACTCGTGGCCTTTGCCGTCCGTCAGTGACTTCGAGACAGATGCGCCGCCTGCGTGGCAGGCATCGATGAAGACGAGCACACGCTTGGCCTTGATCTTGGACAGCGCCTGGCCGAACTCGGCAGAGCTGATAGATGTCCCCTCTATGTCGGAGAGGTCTGTGTCTACCGTGACCAATACGCTGTCTTCATTACCAGGGCTGCCAACGATTGCGCCGTGACCCGAGAAGAACACACAAGCCGTGTCGTCGGTGCCTGCGCGGACGGCCAACTCGGTCAGGCCAGTCAGAATCTCCGCCCGCGTGGCCTGACCGTCCAGTAGCGTGACCACATTCGCGGGGCTGTAGCCGCAGTAGACCGTCGACGTCAGGGTCGCAGCGATGTCTTGAGCGTCGTTCAAGATGGCAGCAGGCAAGCCCGAGACATGCTGGTAGTTCGCCACGCCGATGAGCAGGGCGTGACCTTGTGGATAGCCAGTGGGATTCATAGAGCGAAGAGTTGTCTGGGGTCGTCAGCGCCGTCCAACAATGTCGGTGTCACTTGCGAAAAGGCTGAGCTTGTCGCTTCCGCTGAAATCGTTGCACATCACTCTCAGCAGGTCGCGGACAGGCGGGCGGCCACCGTAGCGAAGAGCCTTGAGCGCAGAGTGCCACCGCGTCCGACCGTTCTGCGACTGCCCCGGGAGGTCGGCATTCTTGCCGCCCGCGCGGGACCAAAGCTGCTCGTGATCTGGTCCGGTGGGATAGAACTCGCACGCAACCTCTTCAAAAGCCTGCCACTTATCCTCGATGATGGGTCTCGAGATTCCAAGCTTCCAGCGCTGGAAAATGGAAAGGAAGTCTGCGCATTGCTGCAGCGCCGGCGTTAGATCGTACCGGCCGGCAACGAGGCGGTCGCAGAGATATTGGATCGCACGCTCCCAGCGTCTTGCGCTCAAAATTACACCGAGCTGAACGGAATCTGCGTGAAGCAGGGAGCGATTGACACGCAATAGATGGTTCAAGAAGTCCGTGAATGCGTCCTCGTGGAATGCGGGTAAGGCACTCACGATTGCCAAGCTTGTCTTCGGCGGAACTTCCGCTCCTTGAAGAACAAACTGAAATTCGGAGCTTGTTAGCACTGCGCCTTCGAGCTCAGACTCCGGTGTTTTCACGGCGTGGCCGCTAACCGCGGTGTTCAACCATCCATTAGCGGTCGCTTTCAAGTACAGGTCGCGCTGAGAGGCGGGCAGTAGCGACCAAAGCCGTTCCCGGTCCGGTGCCGCGGTCAAGTCGGCAAGCGGTGTCTTTGCCAGCGCTTCGATAAGCCCAGCGAATGGGGCTTTGCCGCTGCTGAGCTGAGCGAGGACGCGGTCTCGGGCATCGACAGGGTTGCTCGGCGCGCTCCACAAAGAATTGCTCTTCCCAATGGCGCCGGCCCAAACCTTCTGCTCCATCAGGTCTGCGCAGCGGATGCCCGAAAGCATCTTCGGATGCGTGACCGAGAGATCACCGCACATCTCTACCAGGCGCTCGTCCTTCAGATCGAGCGTGGTCTGCAACATCTCAGCAGACGTGGCATGCCGGAGTGCTGCCCGCAAGCCAGCTTTGTTATCAGGCTTCCTGTCGACCTTGAGCTGTTGCTCTGCAGCTGCGCGAGGAGACATGAGGGCCGACAGAGCAGTGCCATGGGCCGTCAGCCATCCCTTCTTGAGCAAGAGCGAAGGTGCGGCAGCTGCCTGCGTGGCGTTGAGCTTCCGAGGCGCAGCTTGCACCAACGACGCTTCAGACGAGGCGTCAGATGGCAGCACCTCCGTCGCGATGGCGAAAGCCGCATGGCTGAACTCGGCCCATCGCCAGATGGCCCTCCAAAGGCCCGATTCCGCTGTACGCCCCGCAATGGACAGCCCGCTCCTCACTGCTTCGCGCCAAGCCGGAAGAGCAAGGTCGCTATCGGCAGATGCTTCGACCAGCGCGACCAGATCAGCGTCCTCAGTCTGCGCAAAGTCGAGCTTGCTGACCAGAAGGCCTACGGCCGACCAGAGCGCCCTCGCATTCTCGAAGCTCGGCAGCTCCAGATTCCTCATCGGCATCAGCTGCTTGCAACTTGCGGTGGGGACCAGCGCCGCGAGTAGCGTTATCAGGTTTGCCTTCAGCTCTCTGCCGAGATTAGGCCTATTTGACAGGCCGTCGATCAGTCGCATGGCTTTGAGCAGATCGTCAAAGCTGTCGACGTTAGCGATCAGGCTGTGAAGCCTTTCGAGCCTGGTCAGGTCCTTGATGGCGATGGCCTCGAGTCCAAGCTTCCGAGCCAAGTCGACGTACGGGCTCGCGTCCTGCTGGCCACACAAAACCGCGGCAGACGGCGATTGGGGGGCCTGGTCAGCCGGATTGACAACACGATGCTTTATCCAACGCGCCTGCAGCTGCTCTGGCGTACACACAATTACCGGCCCCGGCTGGGCCTCGAGATCCTTGGGGCCAAAGCTCAGCCGGAAGGCGAAGGTCTTCCTCATGGACGGCCATAGGTGCCGCCAAAGCGCAGCCACCAGGCTTTCAAAGCCAGCTACGCCCAACCAAATCGCCGGCCCTTGCTGTTCAGCCAAGGCATTGGCGGCACCGACTAGGTCCATCGGGGGGCTCTGAGCTCCGGCTGCGACCTCGATGTCTAACGCGGTGAGTTCGGCGGGGAAGGACTCAGGGGACTTTGCCAATCGCTGAAACAGCGCAGCTAGGTCATCGGCCTGGCAGATGTCGTCCAAGCTGACGATCAGTGCGTGAGTCAGCACCATGCCGCCGCGCGACGAGCCAGAGTCAAAGAATGTCCGCGCCAAGACGTAGTGATCCTCAAACGGAAAGCCTCGAACAAACGGCGACCACGCCAAGACATCCGGCGGAACGCCGTCGGGGAGATCCAGCTGGCTGGCAACACTCACAGCGACCGACGCCTCGGTGCTTGAGCCTTTGAGGCCGTGCCCACGCCCTTCGACCTCTCCGTACAGCGCTTGCTCGACGCGCATCTCAGGCCGTTTCAGCCATCAGTCGCTTGATTGGCAGTGTGATGTCGTTGCTTCTCTGACCGTCCGGCAGGATCACGTAGCCAAACTCTTCGGGGCCTCGAATGGCGTAGTCCGCATCGGGGTCGGTCTTGCTTAACGGTTTCTCGAGGGCTGACAGGCCGATGACACTGGGCGAGGACCAGTTGCTGCGCACGAAGGCCCAAAACATCGGCAACCTGGCCGCCAACAAGTCAGGCGGCAACTCGGCGGTTTTGAGCTCGTCCCAGCAGCTGAGAAGGATTGTCAGGCGTGGCTTGTGTAGCGGCCTGTCGAGGGAAAACTGCGCGAGATACAGCAGCATCTGAAGAAGCTCTATCGTTCGAGCTTGGTCTGATGGCTCAAACGCAGCACGCTCGTCCTGGGTTGCTACCGCGGCGAAAGATTGGAGCGGTCGCGAAAACAGATCTTCTTCAGACCGAAGTGAGTGAAGCCGGATGAGGACGACCCAGTCCGTGGCTTCCACAACCCGCTCGCGCCAAGTCGCTGGTATGCGGCGTTCGGTCACCAGATTCCGTACCTGCTCACCCCCATAGTCCGGCCAGACCAGCTCCGCCAACCGGCCCGAGTCATCACGGATTGGCCAAACGCTCTCCACGTAGCTGCTGGCTGGCGTGTGGTCGGTCGCCCTGCCTTCGGTCAGGCAGCCAAGCGCGGTTGTGAACGCTTCAAGGTTCGTTGGCGCACCGTGCATCTGCAGGGCACAGGCCTTGACCATGAGCCGCTTCAGGAACTGAGCGCCGTAGTGGGTTTTGCCGACGTTGGACTCGCCGACCAGCAAGATGGTGTGTTGTTCAGCCACGGTCTAATTCCTGCTGAATCGGAAAAGGGGATCGTGTCCGGACGGCTGCGTCGTGGGTACCACCACTCCGCGGCGCCTCGTGCTGACAATCCAATCGAACAACTTTCGGAAGCCGTCTGCAGGGTCGATATTCTCGCGCTGAGCCACGCTCACGGTGAACTCAGGGACGGCCGGCGACACGGAGGCGACTGCTCGTCGAATCTGGGCCTCCATTGCTGCAGCCACCTCGACATCCCCCTTAGTCCAGACCAGCGCCAGAGGACGACCATGCGCTTCCGCAATGGCGCGCTGTGCGAGCAACTGGAAGTCGTTGCGCGCTGTTCCCATCCTCGAGCCGGAGAGTGCCTGGCGGTCCGCGATGAGTAGGGTCACGTCAGCATGCTTAGCGATCCAGCGAGCACCTTCAGCGTCCGGCGTTTCCTGGTTGATAGCCCATTTTCTGAACCACTCTCCCGGCGCATCGGCAAAGAGCAGCTCGCGGAGCGTTCCGTCCTTGCGGCGAAACGCGAGATGCAGCATGCCCGGCGCACGCGCCTTTCCACTGGGCGTGTGCGGCGGAAAGCGGGGCGGCTGTGGGCCTGGCTTCCAGCGCATGGATGCTGCGACCGCCTCCCAACCGGTCAAGGTGTACGAGTTGCTGAAGACGTTGTCCTCGGTCGTTAGTGCACCTCGACCGAGCAGGAGATAGAAAGACCCAAGGATGGTCGTTTTACCGGCGCTTTCCGGACCAACGATGCCTACAGTTATTGGTTTAACCCGGCCGCTGACGAAGTTTAAGTCGGACTCCCCCATCGCCAAGCCGCTCCACGGAAGAAGCATCTCGTCCGAGACCGACTTCGCTGTAGCCGTCGGGCTCTCGACGCGCCGCCACTCTGGGCACTTCCCCCGATCGAGGTGGCCGAGTGTGCAGGTGGTGTTGTCGTCGGCGAAGCAATCTTGGTGGGGGCATTTATCCATTCGCTACTCACCGCTTCTTGGCCTGCTTGTCGTTGTTAGCGCTCGTTGCCCGGGCCGCCTGAAGCTCGCGGAACAAGAAGGTTCCCCATTCGCCCGGTGACATTGTCGATGAGGCATCCAAGCCAACAAGGCTGCTCAGGGTTGCCGCTTCAGTTGCTGCAGAATCCTGGTTGTGGCCAATCAGAGCCAGCAGCGGGCCGCGTCCAACCGGTGCCGGCGCGTACTGCGCAGCCAACGCCCGGAACGGCTGCATGAATGCAGCGGTCTTGGCCTCGCGAACCAGCGATGCGACATCGTGCCTTCCGCCACCTTCGCCTTCGGGTTCCACCGGTAAGCAGCGAATCGCTTCATTCAAGAATGCCGACACGCTTGCAGGCGAAAACGTGGGCACCTGTTTATGAAGATCCAACGCCATGAGCGCCGCGGCCTGGAAGGCAGGCATCTCGAGATAGCTTTGGTGAACACTCGGCGAGTACAGCGCCTCTTTCCACCACAGTAGGAGGGTGCGACGCTGTAGGCCGGCGGTGGCGCTGCTGATATTCGCTAGCGCCGCTTCGACGTGAGAAGTGACCGCCTTGGCGAGCGAGGTCAGCGGCGCCGACAAATCGACCGGGGCGGGTGCAAGCGCTTTAGCCATTGCATCCATCGTTTCGGCGATGGTTACGCTCATCTTGTTCGCGAACTCCTGCGCCCAAGGCTGAGGTTGGCTGTTGGGCTGGTATTGGTTCGGGTTGTTCGGCCCCCATGGGCCGGCAGCGGAATAGACCTTCTCCTTCAGGGTAGGTCGATCAACAACAGGCAGCTCAAACTCGACCTTGCCTGGTGCCGGCGGGGTGTATTTGAGCGGCTCGACCGAAATCATCTCCGGGGTCGCCCACTCAGCCTCCGCCCGCGCGTCGACCTTGGTCTCAATTTCGCCGATTGCATCACGCCATATCGGAGCTTCGTCGGCTGTCTCGGCGTGAGCCAGCGCATTGCGCGCCGCGTTTACGAACGCGACCGCGATAGCGTCATCCTGACGAGCGGCCTGGACGATCGCATCCAGTAGTACCGCTCGCAGCACAGTCACGGGCCGGCCAGTGAACGCGTTTGATACCGTCTCCCAGCGCTTGCGAACGACCGCCATTGCCTCGTCCAGCACAGGGTCTAACGACGGCACTGACGGATCTGCCGCCACCATTGTGAAGCTAACGGTCTTGGCGGGCGTCTTTTGCAGCACACCGGCCAAATCCTTGACTGCCGTACGCAACTTCTCCAGCTTGGTGTCATCGCTATTGAGGCTAAACGCCCCGATATCGAGGAACCTCATCAGAAACTCTTCCATCGACATCCTCCCTGCCTTTGTCGTGATGCATTTAATAATACTGGAGCGCCCCGTAGATTGATGGTCGCGAGCAGCTGCCCGACTGCGCACCGGGTGGTTAGACCTGCGGTGAGCGGGGTAGGCGTGATCAGCAAGCTAGGCATTCGTCGCTTTTGGCGCGCTTACTCATCGTACACGCCGACTGGTCAAGAGTGAACAGCGGCTAGCTGTGAAGTGTCAACACGTTCTTACGGAACGCGGCGAGGCGTGAGACCGGCACGTTGAGCTCGGTGCCGTGGTGTTGGGGGTGCCAGTTGTAGAAGTGGGTCCAGACGGGCAAGGAGGCACTGCGCTGAGCCGAGTTGCCGTACGCGTGGCCAATGACCGGGCTCAGTCTCTTGCCGTCGTTGCACGCCTGCCAGCCGATGGCAGCAATGCAGCGGCACCCGTCGTCCGGCTCGCGACGCCGACCGACAGGTGCCTCTGCATTGCGTTCCTCGCCGCATGCGCTCGAGATTTCCGGTCTGGCGCTACAGGAGGGCCGAGCACCTCCTCGAACACATCTAACTGAGGCACTAACTAGCGCGGCGATAATGCCCAGCATGGTGCGCATCCCCCCGCGCCGGAGCAACCGCCGTGGCCGATACCGACCCCGAAGTGTCCCCCGAAGAGCCGGATAACTTCCCCGATAGCCAGCAGGAAAACGAAGACGACCTTCCGAAGGTTTCATTCAAGGACGCCGTCGTCACGAACACCGACTGGACTATCGAGTCGATCAACCTTCAGATGAACAAGGGAACGATCGACCTGCAGCCCAGCTTTCAGCGCCGCGGCGCTTGGGATGAAACGCGGAAGAGCCGATTGATCGAGTCGATCATCGTCGGCATGCCGGTCCCAAACATCGCGCTGGCCGAACGCAAGGACCATCGAGGGCGGTTCATAGTCATTGATGGCAAACAGCGTCTGCTAGCGATCCAGGAGTTCATGAAGGACGGCTACAAGCTGCGCGGACTCGACCTCCGTGAGGATCTCAACGGCAAGTCGTTTGGCGCGCTCGAGGACAGCGACCGCGAGTCGTTCGAGAACAGCACGCTTCGCGCGACACTCATCAAGAACTGGAAGGACGAGAACTTCCTGTGGGCGGCGTTCTACCGGCTCAACGTCGGCTCGCTGCCACTGTCGCCTCAGGAGCTGCGCAAGGCGCTTATCGGCGGCAAACTCATCGACGCTATCGAGGAGTACCTGCAGAACAGCAGGCCGTTCCAGAATATCTTCGGCGTCGGCTTGGACAAGCGCATGCGCGATTCTGAGCTCGTCCTGCGCTTCTTGGCTTTCGATCGGGATATCACTGCCTACAAGGGCGATTTCAAGGACTTCCTGGACCAGACGACACGCTACTACGAACAAGACTGGGATGCGCGAGCCGCCGAGGTTCACGCTGGTTTTGCGCGCCTTGATCTTGCTCTGACGACGGCAAGCACGATCTTCGGTGAGTTCGCCTTCCGTAAGTGGCTTGGCAGCCGGTATGAGCGCGTCACGAACCGCGCGGTGTTCGACTGCATCGTTCGGTTCTTCGCGGAGGCGGATGTGGCGAACTTGGCAGTGAATAACGATGGCGCCGTGCTTGGCGCCTTCCAGGGGTTGTGCGGCGACCCGAAGTTCCGGACATACATCGAGGGCTCAACCAAGACCCTGGACGCCACTTATACCCGCCTGTCGATGTGGGGCGACGGCCTGGCCAAGATCATCGGCAAGGGACTTGATCTCGTCACCCTTCGCATCTCTTGAGGAGCCATGCCCTGCCCTCACATGCCGGCTCTCCGGGCCCGTATCGGGGTGCTCCGGTCAAAGTTTGTGGACGCGCAGTTGGCGACAGAGCGCGCCGATCCGCTCACGTTCGTGCCGGACATCGACAACCTGGCTGCGTTTCGACTCCTCGCGCATGCGGAGTTTGAGGACTATCTGGAGACGAAGGCGCGGGACGGGCTAGGCAGCATCGAGGCAGCATTCCGGAGTGGGCAGAACACGGTGCGGCAGAACCTCAGCGTGCTGGTGATTGCCATTTCGCTCGCGAGGCAGCTCCGCTTCGAGCTCCCGAACTGGCCGACCGACGTGGCAGAGCTGCTGCGTGCCGCGCGCGAGTGGATCGGGAAGAACAACGGCATCAAAGACGCGTCGTTCACCATGCTCTCGGTCTTCAGCGGAAAGATGCCGGATGAGGTTGACGGCGCCTTGTCCGCGAGCCTGAGCACCTATGGCACCAGCCGAGGCGACGTGGCGCACAAGAGTGCGACGCGGGTGGCAACCATCCAAGCACCGAGCGTGGAAGCGCAGGCCGTCGAGGATCTGATCACCGGGCTGGACGGCTACTTCGCATAGCCGAACCAAGCAGGCTGCCGCGTTGGCAAGACTGATTGCCGCCGTACTGACCGACGGCGTTTGTGTTTGCAACGAACTGCTCGACGACCTCCGGGTGCTTGGCCGGTTCTGCGCACGGCAGTGTCGCGAGTGGCGTTCAGCTGACCCTGCGCAGAGTTGAACAGCCAGAAAGTCAGAGCTGTCAGGCACGCACAGTCAAGTGGCTCAGGAGCACATGCGGAACCGATCTGATCCGCGCCAATCGGCATCGTCGTCGAAAAGCATTGCCCCTCCAACGAACGTTCCTCCTACGCGACCAGCGTCGCACTCGCGTCTCGGCGCGCAGCGCGGGTTCGCCAGTGATGAGTTCCACTCCCAGTGGGAAGAATTCCAAGTTCAGCGGTTATCGACAACTAACGCGAGCCCCCTCCCCTTGAATCGTCACATCCGGTCCCTATAATGCTTGCTAGCACTCAACAGACGCGAGTGCTAGCGAGGGTGGCGTGGGCCGCCTGAGCACTTGCCAAATCCTCTGCGAGTTGGCGCTCACTTACGAGCGATCCCGCCGCGAGTCTTACTGCGATTGCATTGAAGGAGATAAAATGAAGCTTCGTCCGTTGCACGACCGTGTTGTCGTCAAGCGCCTGGAACAAGAAACCAAGACCGCCTCTGGCATCGTCATCCCCGACGCCGCCGCTGAAAAGCCGGATCAGGGCGAAGTCCTGGC
>Ga0302314_10001917_pt1 | contig 38770 bp, 31 predicted proteins | sample III_Palsa_N2_3_FD_200533 | JGI IMG/M metagenome (GOLD analysis project Ga0302314, IMG submission 200533) | Peat permafrost microbial communities from Stordalen Mire near Abisko, Sweden - III_Palsa_N2_3 | ecosystem: Environmental > Terrestrial > Soil > Palsa > Peat permafrost | place: Sweden...
GCAGACGTCGCAGATCTACCTTCCGTCCGCCACCGGGATCACCGATAACTGGTCCGGGTACCGGCTGTCGGACAGCCCAGCAGAAACGCGGAATCGGATCCTGCAAGCGATGGGCACTGGCGACATGATCAGCATCGCCGTCGACAGCGTGCTCAGCACCGGGCAGGTCTTCCTGAACGGGGCGACGCTTTCCTTCGTCGTCCTGTGCGAGCCGCGGGTTTCGGGCGCAGCCGCGTTACAACGGCAAGCCTGCCCATAGCGAAATTCACCTCCCCATGCGCATCCGCCCCGTCGCGAGTGTCACGCTGCGCATGTATTCGGAACGCCGGGCATCGCCCGGCGCCGACAGGAAAACGGGAGGATGCTGTGTTTCACATGGAAAGCCGGCCGCACCGGCTGTCCCTGGCCGCGGCGGCCGCTGTCGCCGCCGTCGCTGTCGTATCAGCGGTGGGCGCGTCCGCGTCGGCCGCCACCGTCCGGGCGGGGGCCGCGGCGGCACAGCCCGCCGCCAGCACGAGCGGCAACCTGTTCGCCAGCGTGTCCGAGAGCGGGACGCTGGTGAGCGGGACATCGGGTGCGAAGGTGACCGTGCTCGGCACGGGCCAGTACGAGGTCACGTTCCCGCAGAACGTGTCGGGCTGCGCGTACGTCGCCACGACCGTCAACGCCTACTCGCAGGCGCTGCAGGCCTACACCGCCGGCGGGCACCTCAGCCCTGACGGGGTGTACGTCGAGACCAAGAATCAGGGGGGCGGGCTCACCGCGGGCCCCTTCAACCTCGTCGTGGACTGCGGCAGGCCTGGCTGGTCGTACGCGGTCGTCGGCTACTCAGCCAACCTGGTGCGGTCGACGCCAGGCACGACACTGACCAGCCTGGGCGTCGGCCGCTACGACGTGTCGTTCCCGTCATCGGTGTCGAGCTGCGCCTACCTGGCGACCGTCGCTGACCCTGGCAACGCGCTGGTCTACAACCCGGCCGGGGTGTACACCGGCTCTGGAGACAATGCCAACACGGTCTACATCGAGACGAAGAACACCGGCGGCGGCCTGAGCTCCGGGATTCCCTTCCATCTGGCGGTGGTGTGCCCCGGCGCGGCCAGCACGAACTTCGCCGTCGCGAATGCCTCCGGCCTGCCGGTGCGCACCTCGCCCCTGACGAGTTCCTACCAGGCGGGCACCGGCTCGTACGTCATGATCGTCGGCTCGAGCCTGGCCGGCTGCGCCACGGTCGCGACCCGGGGATCGGTGGACACCAGCGTCCCGTACACCCCCGCGACGGTGGAGATCGTTCCTGGCAATGGTGCCAACTCCGTCGGCATCCAGGTGCGCGACCTCCTGTTTTTCGGTGGCAACCTCGACAATCAGTCCTTCCACGCGGCGGCCGTGTGCTGAAAGCCGTGGCTGACTGACCCTGCACAGGCGCCACCGTCCGTTCGGAATGATGAAAGAATTTTCCGAACGGACGGTGGCGTCTGTCACCCGCCGAACCGCTCGTCCACCTCCTCGCCGGTCAGGCCGAACTCGTCGAGCGTGTACCGGTGGGCGGACTCACCGCCGGCGCGCGACGACGCGGTCAGCGACCGGATGGCGTCGGCCGCCGCGCCGGTCAGCGGCAGCTCGAAGTGCCGGTAGATCGCCTCCACCGTGCCCACCGGGTCCGCTACCAGGTCGTCGTAGAGCACGTCATGGAACTGCGCCTGATCGCGGGTGGCGCGCTCGGCGGTGAACAGGGACAGGCCGCGGGCCCACAGGTCGAGCTGCGAACGCCCGATTACCGTGCCGGTGAAGACCTGGGACCAGCCGGCGGACGCGTGCGCCGCCAGGCTGCACGCGGACGCGATCGCCGTCCGCGGCGAGCGGTGCGTCTGAATCACGAGCGCGTCCGGGTAGGCCGCGAGCAGCGCGTCGAGCGCGAACAGATGGCTCGGGTTCTTGAGCACCCACCGCCGGCCGCCGTCGTGCAGGCCGATCATCTGCAGGTTGCTCCGGTGCCGCAGATACGCGCCCGTCCAGTCCTGCCCGCGAAGCCAGGCCGAATAGCCGGGCAGGTACGCGAGGGTCTCGAACGATATCGAGCGCATGGACTGCTGCAGCAGCTGCCAGCACTCCTCGACCTGATCGGCCGCCATGTAGTGCACTCCCATAAACTCGGGGTGTTCTTCATGGTGCTTGGAGAAACCCGCCTGGATGTACTGGAAGACCGGGTCGTCCTGCCAGGTGTGCCGCGGCGGGCGGGGCTGCGGCACCTGCGTGAGCCACATCTCCAGGCCCTGGCTGGCCGGATCCGCGGTGAGCAGCCGATGCAGTGCCGTGGTGCCGGTCCGCGGCAGCCCGGTGACGAATACCGGTCGCTCTATCGCGACCTTGGCATATTCCGGGTGCGCCCGCCACGCCGCCTCGCTGAAAAGCCTGGAGGTCAGCACCCCGCGCAGGAACGCCCGCTGTGCCTTCGCGCCGAGCGGTGTGAGCCCGGCCTCGGATGCGTAGGAATCAAGCAGTACCGCTAGCCCGTCGGTGTAGTCATCGGGGCCGAAGTCGGCAAGACCGGTCCGCCGCGACGCGGAGGCGTGCAGGTCCTCGACGGTCCCGACCGGATTCGCCGGAGTCAATGGTGGTACTCGCCGCAGTTGACGTCCAGGCACTGACCGGTGATGGCCCGCGCCATGCCGGACGCGAGGAACACCACCGCGTCCGCGATCTCATCGGGTTCCGGCAATCTGCCCAGGTCGATGGGGGCCGCGGTCTCCTCGTAGATCTGCTCGACCGTCACGCCGCGCTTCTTGGCGAGGTAGCCGAAGTACCACTTCAGCGAGTCGCCCCAGATGTGTCCAGGCGCCACGGAGTTCACCCGGATCCCCTGCGGGCCAAGCTCGGTAGCCAGGCTCTGGGCCATCGCGAGCAGGGCCGCCTTGGTGAGCTTGTAGGGTCCCATCGTCAGCTGCGAGAACCGCAGCACCATCGAGTTGACCATCACGACGGAGCCCTTGGTCTCCGCAAGGGCGGGCACGAACAGCCTGGTCAGCCGGAGCGCGGCGACGACGTTCGCGTCGAAGCTCACGCTGACCGCGTCCAGGTCGACGTCGCCGAGCTTTTTGATTGGCGGCATCGCGAGCGCGTTGTACACAAGCGCGTCCACCCGCCCGAACGCGTCGAGCGCCGTGTCCGTCAGCCGCTGCACCGACTCGGCGTCCGCCAGGTCGGTGGGGACGGCGAGCCCGCGCCGTCCAAGCGCGGTGACTTCCTTGGCCACGTCGTCAAGCCGGGCGGCCGTGCGCGCGGCGAGCACCACGTCCGCCCCTTCCCGCGCGCTTGCCAGTGCGATGGATCGGCCGAGGCCCGGGCCGACCCCGGCCACCACGACCACCTTGTCCGCCAGCATCAGCCGAGCATCCTCTCTGCGGTCGCGGCCTGGCGCGCGGCGATGCGCGCCCGCCACTGGAGTTCCGACACCCGTGCCTCGTCGTAGCACGGCAGGCGGCCACCGATCTCGGCGAACGGGACGACCGACACCTGCGGTCCGTCCTCGGGCCCGAGGTCGCGGGTCAGCCGCTGCCAGCGGATCTGCACGTAGCCACGTTGATGACCGGTCAGCTCCAGCCAGTTCGCGACCCCGGGATCCCGCTCGCTGATCACGAAGCGCATCAGGCCGTCCGGGTCGATCCGCGCCTGATCGGCGGTGAGGCTGGTCTGGTGGTTGATGTAGTCGAGCGAGATGTACCACATGCTGCCGAGCTGTATGCCCTGGTACGGCGCAATTTCCTTGGCCGCGGCGGGCACGGTCACGATCATCGCCTCGTCGTCGGCGAGGTCGAAGTGGCCCGCCGAGGAGAACTGGGTGGCAAGGCCGCCGGGCGTGGAGCGCGGCGGCGTCATCGTGTTGACCGGCTCGTTCAGGTAGAACCATTCGGGGAAGGCGAGGAACGTCCGCAGCCTGGACAGCAGGATCTTGCCTGCCACGCTGTAGCGTTTCGCCGCGGTCGCGGTGTCCGTGACCGGCGGCGGCGCGCAGCCGGCCTGGTCGGCCCGGTGGATGCGGAGGGTGCCACGGCGCTCCGCGGTCCAGTCGCTGTACACCTCGCGCGCCAGGAGCATGGCAGAACCCGCGCCGAGCGTGAAGTAACCGCGACCATGCTTGCCAAGACCAGGCTTGCCCGGGCCAAGCCGGAACTCGAAGGAACCGTCGTCGGCTATCTCGATCGCCCGGTCGTCGAACGCGCTCAGGCTGTCCGGCACCTCGACGGGCGTGTAGTCGCCCTTGAGCACCTGGAAGCTCAGGTCGGCGGTCGTGCCGCGGACGCCCGTGACCACGTATTCCGTGTCATCGCGCAGGTACGCGTGGAAGTACATCGTGTCCGGGTTGTCCAGTCCGAGCTTCGTGTATGGACCGGTGGAGGAGACGAAGTACGGGAAGTCACGCTGATAGGCCCAGGCCAGGCGGAGTGACGCCTGGATGCTGCCCGCCAGGTAGTCGTATCCCTCGGCGAGATCGCGCTCCGACTTGACGTGCGGCGCGCCTGCGATGATCTGCTCGGCCTCGGCGAGCGCCTCAGCGAACGGTCGCGTCAGCAACGCTCGCCCCTGTCTGCTTGGGCAGCCCCGCCGTAAATTTGAAGCTCGGCAGGTCATCAAGCGACATCATCGCCTCGTAGGTGCGCACGTACCCGGTATGCGCGATCCGCCACTTGCCGTCCTCGCCGCGTTCGTACCTGTCCTGGTAGAAGGCCGCCCCGGTCACCACGACGCGGTGCTCCGTCGCGATCACGGTGTCCTCGAACCGCCAGGTGCCTGTGGCGGTCTCGCCGTCCACGGTGATCTCCGGCTGGCCCGCGGCGTGCACGGTAATGACCTCGGGCCCCAGGTTGGCGCGGAAGAACCCGACGATCTCATCCCGGCCGGCCAGCTTCAGCGGCTTACCGTAGACGCGCGTGCCGTAGTCGACGGTGGCGCCGGAGGTGAACACGTCCGCCATCTCGTCCCACAGCTTCTGGTCGACACAGCGAAGATAGCGATATTTCAGCTGGCGGATCTCTTCGAGCGTGACTAGGTCCATGCCACCTAGCTTGGTGCATCTTCTTGTATGAAACAAGAACCTGTTCTAGTTTTAGCAGCGGAATTCGGGTTAACGGAAGGTGGTAAGCGCGATGCGGTTCAGCTATGCCGAGTCGATGACCGACCCGTCGTTCTACGCGCCGCTCGCGCGCGCCGCGGAGGAGGCCGGGTACCACTCGATGGTGATACCGGACAGCATCTGCTATCCGTTGCACGCCGACAGCACGTATCCCTACAACCCGGACGGCAGCCGCGAGTTCCTCGAGGACAAGCCGTTCCTTGAGCCGTTCTCGCTGATCCCCGCGCTTGGCGCGGTGACAAGCCGGATCCGATTCGCCACGTTCGTCGTGAAGCTTCCCATCCGCAACCCGGTGCTGCTGGCCAAGCAGGTGACCTCGACGGCGGTGCTCACCGGCAACCGGCTGGCGCTCGGCGTGGGGACAAGCCCCTGGCGCGAGGACTATGACGTGCTCGGCGTGGACTGGGCCGGCCGTGGACGGCGGATGGACGAGTCCATCGCCATCCTGCGCGGGCTTGCGGCCGGTGGCTACTTCGAGCATCACGGCGCGATCTTCGACCTGCCGCCTGTCAAGATCGCTCCGGTGCCGACCGAACCCATCCCGGTGCTCATCGGCGGCCATTCTGACGCCGCGCTCCGCCGCGCCGCCGGGCTTGACGGCTGGATGCACGGCGGGGGAGACCCGGCGGACCTGCCCTGCCTGCTCGCCCGTCTCGCCGAACTCCGGCGCCAGGTCCCTGCCGCCTCGAACCGCCCGTTCGAGGTGCACGCGATCTCGACGGACGCCTATACCGTCGACGGCGTGCGCCGCCTCGAGGAGCAGGGAGTGACGGACGTGATCGTCGGCTTCCGCTGGCCCTATGCCACAGGCCCCGACACCGAGCCGCTCGCCGCGAAGATCGACCACCTGCGCAGGTTCGCGGACGACATCATCACGAAACTGTAAGCCCCCTAGTCGCACAGACTAGAACTTGTTACAGTTCATCAAATCAAAGTTACTCACCAGTTTCCTTCCGGAGGTGGAGCGCCATGATACGGCTGATCATCGCAGTCGTCGCCGGTCTCGTGATCGCTGTCGTGGCGGTCGCGGTCGCGGAGAACGTGCTCGCCAACGCAGCCAACGGCACTCCGAGCAACGGCACGCTCTACGTGTACGGCTCCCGCTGAGCCCGCCGCCAGCTACTCATCAGCAGCCTGAAGGGCCCGACGTGCGTACAAGGCTTCGCATCGAGAGCGTTCGGGCCCTGCTGATCTGGGTGCGGGCGAGCCCTCTCGCGCGGCTCGGGCTGCTCGCCGTGGTGCTGGCCTGCTGTGGCTACGGCCTGGCCGCCGAGTGGCCGGGGGTGCAGGCGGCACTCGGCCGGATGCGCTGGTACTCGGTCGCGGGTTCGGTGGCCGCGGCGATGGCCGGTGCCTGGGCCATGATGCTGGCGTGGCGGGCGCTGCTCGCCGATCTCGGCTCGCCGCTGCCCGTCGCGACGACGGCGAGGATCACCTTCGTCAGCCAGCTGGCCAAGTACGTGCCCGGCGCCGTCTGGTCGTTCGCCGCCCACGTCGAGCTCGGGTACGACCACTACGTGCCTCGCAGGCGCGGTGCGGCATCGGTCGTGATGGCGCTGGCGGTGACCGTCGCCGTGGGCCTGGCGATCGCCGCCCTCGCGCTGCCGCTCGCCTCGGCCGCGGCCGCGCGGCACTACCTGTGGGCGCTTGCCGCGCTTCCGGTGATCGGTGTCTGCCTGTGCCCTCCGGTTCTTGGCGCTCTGATCGACCGGGCGCTCAGGATCATCCGGCTGCAGCGGCTCGAACGGCGGCCGACCTGGCGCGGCCTCGCGGTCGCGGCCGGCTGGACCGTGCTCGGCTGGCTGTTGCTCGGCCTGCAGGTGTGGCTGCTGCTTGACAGCATGACCGGCCGGGGCGCGAGCGTGCTGCTGCTTGCCGTCGGCGGGTATGCGCTTGCCTGCTCGGTGGCCCTGGCGCTCGTGGTCTTCCCGAACGGCATCGGGCCGCGTGAGCTGATCCTGATCGCCGCGCTTGCCCCGGTACTTGACCGGCCGGCGGCGCTCGCGCTCGCGCTGCTCGCCCGCGTGGCGACGACGATCTCCGATCTGGCCTTGGGCGGGATCGCTCTTGCCATCGGCCGGCGCGCAAGGGCCGTGCGCGCAAGGACCGTGCGCGCAAGGACCGTGCGCGCCGGGACCGTGACAGCGGCCGAGTCGGCGGCCAGCCGCACCTTTCTCGAACCCGACGCCGGGGGAATATCGTGGTAGCCAAGGACGGGACGAGGTACCCGGAGCTTGTGCCCCCCGCGGTCGGGGCCGCGCGGCAGCCCAACCAGCCGGGACGGCACGTGGCGTTCATCGCGTGGCGCGACCTCGCGAGCCCGCGCGCGGGCGGTTCTGAAGTCCTTGTGGACCGGCTCGCCGAGGGGATGATCGCTCGCGGTGACCGGGTGACATTGCTGTGCGCGGGACCGACGGCCGCCCGCGGCTACCGGGTGATAAGGAACGGCGGGGCCTACAGCCAGTTCCTGCGGGCGCCGCTTGGCTACTGGCGCCACCTGCGCGACGCCGATCTGGTCGTTGAGGTCTGCAATGGGATGCCGTTCCTCAGTCCCCTGTGGTGCAAGCGTCCGCTGATCTGCCTCGTCAACCACATGCACACGGATCTATGGCAGCTGCGGTTCCCGGCCCCGGTCGCGGCGGCGGGAAGGTTCGCGGAGAGCAGGCTGATGCCCAGGGTGCACCGCGACAACCTGTTCTTGACCGTGTCCAACTCGACAGCCGACGCACTCAGGAAGATCGGCGTCGGCGGTGACCGCATCAGGCAGATCTGCAACGGAGTCGTGCAGCCGGACCCCCTGACGCCCCGTTCACCCGAGCCGATGTTCCTTGCGCTCGGCAGGCTGACCGACTACAAGCGCATCGACCTGCTGCTGAAGCTCTGGAGCCGGGTCCGCCGTGTCGTCGGCGGCACCCTGGTGATCGTCGGCGACGGCCCGGAACGGGCCAGGATCGAGGCCATGGCCGGTCCCGATGTGATCATGACCGGCCGGGTGTCTGAGGAGGAGAAGCACCGACTGCTCTGTGCCGCCTGGCTGCTGCTGCACCCGGCGCTTATCGAGGGCTGGGGAATCGTGGTCGCCGAGGCGGCCATCCGCGGGACCCCGGCCGTCGGCTTCGACGTGCCAGGCCTGCGCGATTCCGTCGTCAACGGGCAGACCGGCGTGCTGGTCGGCAGCGAGGGCGAGTTCGCCTCGGCCTGGGCGTCGCTGGCGCTTAATCACCAGGCCAGACAGGCAATGGGGGTGGCCGCCCGCGGGTTCGCCGAGCGGCTGCACTGGTCGCTCGCCGTGGAGGGCTTCGCCCTGGCCGCCGACGACGCACTGGCCAGAGCCGCACGGGCGGCGCGATGAGCACCACGTCGCTGCGGAACTTCTACGAAAAGCCCGAGGTGCCGGCAAGTTCGGGTGCTGACCGGGCGCGCAGGCATGCGCTGATGCTCAAGAAGGTGCTGCGCGACGTGGGTGTGCCCGCCTTGATCGTGGACATCGGGTGCGGTGACGGCGCCGCGACGGCCGCGGCGGCGCGGGTCAACCCGGGCCACCGGATCGTCGGTCTTGACTGGTCGGCCGACGCGCTGCGACATGCGCGGTCGCGCGGGCTCACGCTGGTACGCGCCGAGGTGGAGCCGACGGGCCTGCCGATCGCCTCCGGTTGCGCGGATGTCGTGGTCATGAGCGAGCTGATCGAGCATCTCCTCGACCCGGATTCGGCGCTTGAGGAGGCACGGCGAGTGCTCAAGCCCGGCGGGACGCTGCTGCTCTCCACACCGAACCTGGCGGCGTGGTACAACCGCGGCCTGCTCGCGCTCGGTGTCCAGCCGCTCTTCACCGAGGTCAGCCTGCGCGGTGTGTTCGGCAGGCCGGGGAACCAGGTAGCCGGCCACCTGCGCCTGTTCACCTCCAGGGCGCTCGTCGGGCTGCTCGCCGCGCGAGGTTTCGGGTCCATCCGGGTTTCCGGCGCCTGCTACCACGACGTGCCGCGGCCGCTGCGGCCGCTTGACCGGGCGTTCTGCGGATGGCCCGCGGCGGCGTCGATCCTGCTTGCGCGAGCAAGCAAGACATGATCGGTGGCAGCACCGCGGTCATGCCGCGCGGCCTGCCGCGCCCGCGGCAGCCGAGGCGCTGGCCCCCGGCTGCCTGGCCGGCCGTGGCGGGGCTGCTGCTCGGCCTGCTGGCCATCGGCCCGGGGCTCGCCCGCGGCTTCATCCTCAGCTACGACATGGTGTTCGTGCCTGATCCGCCGTTCTCCTCGGCCCTGCTAGGGCTGACCGGCGGCCCCGCGAGGCCCGTGCCGAGCGACGCCGTGGTGGCCGTCGCGGCCCGGCTGATTCCCGCCGACCTCCTGCAGAAGCTCATCCTGCTGTCGATCTTCGTGCTCGCCTGCTCCGGCGCCGCGGCGCTGCTCGCCGACTGCTGGCGGGCACGCACCGGCGAGCGGCCGCCACCGCTCGCGTCGCTGGCCGCCGGGGTGTTCTACACCTGGAACCCGTACCTGGCCGAGCGTCTTGTCATGGGCCAGTGGGCGATGCTCCTCGGCTACGCCGGGCTGCCCTGGGTGCTGCGGCTGCTGTGCACGGGGCCGGTGCGGATCGCGCGGGCCCGTCTTGTGCTTGCGCTGCTCCCCGCCGCCATCGGCGGCTTCGCGGGTATGGCCATCACCGGCCTGGCCGCCGCGCCTGCCGCGCTTGCCCGCGGCGCCGGCCCCAGCCCAAGCCCTGGCCAGCGAGCGCGCAGGCTCGCCGTCGTCCTCATCGCGTGCGCGCTGCTCAGCCTGCCCTGGATCATCCCGTCACTGAACGAACCGGTGCGTTCCGATCCAGTCGCGGCGAATCTCTTCGCGGCGCGGGCGGACACGCCGTTCGGATCCCTCGGCAGCCTCCTGCTGCTGTCAGGCATCTGGAACGCCCAGGCGGTACCCATCGGCTACGGCGGCGCCGTGGCCGTCGTCTGGCTGCTCGTGGTCGCCGCGGCGGTGGCCGGCTACCTGCTACTCGCCAGGCCGATGCGGCTGTCTCCCGGACTCGGCGCGGCCGCCCTGATCGGTCTCGCGGTGGCCGCGCTCGGGGTGACCTCGCCGGGCCGCGCCGTGCTGCGCGACCTGATCTCGGCCTGGGCGGGCTTCGCGATACTGCGGGACGGTCAGCAGTACGTGGCGGCGCTCGCGCTGGCCGAGGCGATCGGCCTCGGCGCGGGCGTCACCTGGGTGCTGCGCGGGGTCAAGAGCAGGCCCGCCGCGGACTCGGCGGGAGCGGTGCTCCTTGGGGTCCTCGCCGTGCTCGCGCCGGTCCTGCTGCTGCCCGGCATGGCCTGGGGGTCCGCCGGGCGGCTGCACGCGGTGCAGTACCCGGCGGACTGGCTGACCGCGCGGCAGCTGATCGACTCCGACCAAAAACCGGGAACGGTGCTGCTGCTGCCCTGGGCGCAGTACCGGCGCTACCCGTGGAACGACGGCGAGGCGGTGTTCGACCCGTGGTCCCGATTGCTGGCCCGCGAGGTGATCGACAACGACGCGCTGACGGTCGGCAGCCAGACCATCGGGCAGGAAAGCGCCGCGTCCATCAGGCTCAACCGCGTCATCACCCAGCCGGGCCCGCTGACCGGGAGGCTGGCGGCAGCCGGGGTGCGCTACGTCGTGGTCGACGCGGGCCCGCTGCTCGGCGCGCCGCGGGTCGGCCTGGCCGGAGCGGCCAGGCTGCCCGGCGCCCAACTGGTCATGGCCAGCGGGGACCTGGTGGTCTTCCGGCTTACTGAGGGACGCTCATGAGCGCGGGCCTGGCGAGGTCGGTGCGCCTGTTCCGGCTGTTCTTGCGCGAGCAGAAGGATCCCGGGCTGTTCTACAGCAGCCTGGCGAGGGACACGGTCAGCCAGCTCGCCGCGTACGGTGGCGAGCCGGCCGGCAAGACGGTGGTCGATATCGGCGGCGGTGCGGGCTACTTCACCACTGAATTCCGTGCCCGTGGCGCGGACTGCTACCTGTTCGAGCCCGATCAGGCCGAGTTGCTGCGCGACGGCGGCGCCCCGGAAGGCGCCGTGCTCGCCGACGGATACTGGCTGCCGGTCCGCGACGGCGGCGCCGACATCTGCTTCTCATCCAACGTCCTCGAGCACATCGGTGACCCGATCGGCCTGATCGGCGAGATGATCCGGGTCACCAGGCCCGGCGGCCTCATCTACCTGTCGTTCTGCAACTGGTACTCCCCGTGGGGCGGCCACGAGATGTCGCCGTGGCATTACCTTGGCCCGCGTTTCGCCGAACGGCATTACCGCAAGCGGCACGGGTGCGAGCCCAAGCACCAGGTTGGCAGCACGCTGTACCGCGTCCACATCGGGCCAACACTCCGGCTCATCCGGTCGCTGCACGAGGTGGAGATCGTCGACGCCCTGCCGCGCTACTACCCACGCTGGTGCCGGGCCGTGGTCCGGATCCCCTGGCTGCGGGAGGTGCTGACCTGGAACCTCTTGCTGGTCCTGCGGCGGAAGGAGTGACCGAGCCGCATAGCGGGCAGCGTTCGACCGCCCTCGCCCCCTACAGGGAAACCGCCAGGCCACCGCTGCGGATCGAGTGGCCGAGCCAGCCGGGGCGGCCGGGCGAGCCGGTCAGGCTGCGCGACCGATGGTGCTTCCCCGCGGTGTTCCTGATCGCCCTGCTTGTGTTCGCAGGCACCGACACCGGCCGGATGATCTTCGACACCAAGCTCGGCGTGGACATCGACGCCGCGGGCTTCCTCTCCCGGCTGTGGCCGCTGTGGAATCCGCTTGAGTGGTTCGGCACGCTGCAAAACCAGTACATCGGCTACGCGATACCGATGGCGCCGTTCTACCTGCTTGGCCAGCTCGCGCACGTGCCCGTCTGGCTGATCGAGCGGTTCTGGCTCGCGGTTCTCATCACCGTCGGCTTCGCCGGCCTAGTCAAAATCGCACGAGCACTAGCGATCGGAACGGACGGTTCGCGACTGCTAGCGGCCACGGTTTTCGCGGGGTGGCCGACGTTCACCATCGTGATCGGATCCAGTTCCGCGGCCGCCCTGCCCGGGCTCGTCGTGCCCTGGGCGATCCTGCCCCTGGTCGGTGCGGTGCGGGGTGGGCCCGACCGGCGGCCCGCCGGGCGGGCGGTGGCGCTCTCCGGTCTCGCGGTCGCCGCGATGGGCGGCGTGAACGCGGTGTCCACCGGCTATGTCCTGATACTGCCGGCCCTGTTCATCCTCACCAACGCCAGCGGCAGGCTCCGGCTAACCCTGCTGGCGAAGTGGGTCGCCGCGGTACTCGCGGGGACGGCGTGGTGGCTGATACCGCTGCTGTTGCAGGGCAAGTACTCGGTCAACTTCCTGCCCTACATCGAGCAGTCCGGCACCACCTTGCGATTCATGTCGGCGGCCGCCTTCCTGCGCGGCACGAGCAACTGGACCGCCTACCTGAACCTGGGCACGCCATGGCTGTCGGCGGGCTGGTCGGCCGTCACGTCGCCCGCGGTGATCGGTGCCTCGGCCACCGCGGCCGGCGTGGGGCTTTACGGTCTCGCCCGGCGGGACATGCCGTCGCGGCGCTGGCTGCTCGCCTGCGTCGGCCTGGCCACCGCGGTGGCGCTTGCCGGGTACTCGGGCCCGCTCGGCGGCCCGCTGAGCGGTCCGGTGGACGAGCTGTTCAACGGGGCGCTTGCCCCGCTGCGCAGCCTCTACAAGATCGAACCGGTCGTCGCCGTCGCGCTCGCCCTCGGCTGCGCGCATGCGTTGTCCCGCTGGATCCGGGGCGAGGTGCCGTTGCGGGTCGGCCGGGTGCCGAGGAGCGTGGCGATCGCGCCGCTCGTCGCGGTTGTCCTCCTCGGGCTCGCGGTGCCGCAACTGTCCGGCCAGATACTGCAGCCTGGCTCGTTCAGCCAGGTGCCTGGCTATTGGGACCAGACGGCCGCCTTCCTCGCCGCCCACTCGGCCCGGCAGACGGCGCTTGTCGTGCCGGCCGACGCGCACGGACTCTATCTGTGGGGCGACCCGATCGACGACCCGCTTGAGCCGCTGGCCACGTCGCCCTGGGCCGAGCGTGGACTCGTGCCGTATGGCGGACTCGGCTCGCAGGTCTTCCTCGACACCGCCGAGCAGGCGGTCGAGTCCGGCCAGGCGGTGCCCGGCCTGCCCGGCTACCTGGACCGTGCGGGCATTCGCTACGTGGTGGTCAGGAACGACCTGAGTCCCCTCGCGATCGGCTACGTCTCGCCGCAGATCGTCAACGAGACGCTGGCCCTGTCCGGATTCGAGCCCGTCGCGTCGTTCGGACCGCTGATTCCGTCCTCACCCAGCTATCTGGCGACGCAGCCGCTGGCACCGGGGCCGGCCCCCCGCTACCCGGCCGTGGAGATCTTCCAGGCGGCGAACCCGGCCTGGCGGCCCGCGGGCCCGGTGACCGTGCTCCCCGCGAGCCGTACGGTGCTTGTCAACGGTGGACCTGACTCGCTCCTGCAGCTCGCCGGGCAGGGCGTTGTCACCGGCCGGCCCGCCGTGATCGCGGGGGACCCGCTGCCGGTGCGGCCGGACCTGTGGGCCATCACCGACGGACAGCGCCGCGCCGACAACGAGTTCGGTCTTACGTCGCAGAGCGTCTCGTTCACCTACACGGCTACCGAGACCAACCCGCCTGACGACCAGTTCGGCGACTCAGGCGGCCCGCCGCGTCAGCTGCTCCCCGAGCCGGCCGCCGGGCACCAGACGGTGGCCGTGCTGTCCGGCGCGGCGCAGGTCACCGCGTCGTCGTATGGCAGCTGGCTCGAGCAGGAGCCGCAGTACGACCCGGTCAACGCCTTCGATGACGACCCGTCCACCGCCTGGGCGGAAGGGTCCGCGTACACGCCGGTCGGCCAGTGGATCCAGATCGGGTTCGATCGCACGCTTGACCTGCCAAGCGTGATCGGCATCCAGCTGCTCGCCGACAGCCCCATCCGTGAGGCCGCCAGCGAGGTCCAGGTAAGCACCGCCGCGGGCACGGCCACGACCAGCCTGGCTTACACCGGAGCCAGGCAGGCGCTCAGCGTGCGGCCTGGGCCCACGAGCTGGCTGCGCATCACCATCACCGCGGCAAGCGACGTGGTGCCAGGCGCCCCCGGTGCCGGGTTCACCGGCGTGCTCATCCCCGGTGTGAAGGTGACCCGCTACCTGGAGCCGGCCCAAGACCCCGCGGGCGCCCAGGCGGCCTCGGCCGTCTACTCCTTCCACCAGCAGGCCGCGTCGCCCGCCGTGTCGGGTCCCCAAGCTAGCCAGGTGCTCGCGCGGACGTTCCAGACGCCGGCCGCGCAACGGCTCGGCCTGACCGCCACCGCGGTGGCCACGCCGGGCGCGGCACTCGATCGCCTCATCGGCCGCCTGGTGCCGGCCAGCAGGTCAACCTTCCGGGTAACCGCAAGCTCAACCTGGGACTCGCTGCCCAAGTACGGCCCGGACAACCTGTTCAGCTCCGCGAGCGGTCTGCCCTGGCTTGCCAGCCCGGCGGATGCGAATCCAATGCTCCATGTGACCTGGCGGGGCAGGCGGACGATCCGCGAGCTTGTGCTGAGACCGGCGTCAGGCTCCGCCACGTTCCCCGCGAGCGTGGAGGTGGCAAGCCCGCAGGGCATCCGGCTTGCCCGCGTCGGCAAGGGCGGCGTCGTGCGTCTTGTGCCGCCGCTGCGCACCAGCCAGCTGTACGTGGCCTTCCCCGATACGCAGCCCGTCGCGGGCAGCGTCGACGGCCAGCCGGAGCAGCTGCCCGTCGGGCTGGCCAAGCTCACGATTCCCGGTCTGGCCGGCCTGCACGTGGCCGCGCCCAACGGCCGGGCCACGTTCAGGCTCGCCTGCGGCGCGGGACCGACCATCAGCGTCGACGGGAAGAATTACCGCACCTCGGTGAGCGGCACCCTGGCCGACCTGATCGAGGCCCTGCCGGTCCAGGTGCGGCTATGCGCTCCCGGCGGCCAGCTCGCCCTGAGCGGCGGACGGCACTGGCTGCTCGCGACGCCGTCAAGCGCATTCGTCGTCACAGACCTGGACCTGCGCACTCAGCAGTCAGGCACGACCGGCGCGAGCACCACTGGGCAGGCGGTCGCCGCGAGCACTGCCGGGCAGTCGGACGCTTCCGCCGGTCAGCGCTCGTTGCGGGTGCTCGGCTGGCAGGCCGACGACCGCAGCCTGAGCATAGGACCCGGCGCCGCGAGCTACGTGGAGGTCCACGAGAACTTCAACGCCGGCTGGACCGCGACGCTCAACGGACGGTCGCTGACCGCCGTGCGGCTCGACGGCTGGCAGCAGGCGTTCATCGTGCCGGCAAGTCAAGGCGGAGTCATAACGCTGAGTTACGCGCCTTCCACCGTCTACCATGTCGGCCTCATCGCGTCGGCGCTTGCGCTCGTGGTGCTCGCGGCGCTCGCGATCGGGCTCGGCCGACGGCGGAACGGGCGGCGGCGCTGGGTCCCCGGCTTCGGTCGCGCCCTAGGCGTCAGTCGCGCGACCGGCGTCGGTCGCGCCGCCGGTCTCGGTCGCGCCGCCGGTCTCGGTCGCGCCGCCGGTCTCGGTCGCGCCGCCGGTCTCGGTCACGCGGCTGGTCGGGTAACTGGTTGGGTAAGGGGCCAGCCGCTGGTCCGCACGGCCGCCGTCCTCGTACCGCTCGCCGTTGTCATCTGGCTGGCAGGCGGCCCGCTGGTGATCGCGGTGCCGGTGCTTGCCTGCCTCGGCTGGTGGCGACCGCGCTGGCTGCCGCCGGTGGCCTTCGGCGCGATGCTGCTCGCCGGCGTCGCCGCCGCGATCACGGATAGCCCCACGGCGGTAGGCGGCGGCGCCTTCGGCGGCCCGGCCCAGGCCTGCGCGCTCGTGGCGCTGACGGCCGCGCTCATGCCGACGATCGCGCGCACCGCCGCCGCAGCGATCACCCGCACGACCGAGGTATCAGCCGTTCGCGAGGAGGGTGCGGAGTGAGCCGTCGACTGCCGCGTGGTACTGACCTCGGTCAGCCGCCGCGATCGCCCTTCGACCTCATCGACGAGCTCTCGTGTTACTACGACACACCCGCCGAGCCCAACAACGAGCTTTTCGAGGTGCTCGTGCCCGGCTCGATCGACTACCAGGTCCTGCGCCAGGCGGTGGCGGGCGCGCTCGCGGCCGCGCCGCGGGCCCGCGGCCGGATGGCGGCCGGCCGCGCGTTCCGCCGTCGCTACATGTGGGAGTTCCCGCCCGTTCCCGACGTCGACCCCTTGTCGCATGCCACGTGGTCTGACGAGGATGAGCTCCTGGCGGTGCGCATCCGTTTCCTTGCAAGCGCGCCGCCGCTGCACACCTCGCCGCCCGTCCGGCTGCTGCTCGCGTCGGGCCCGGGCGCGAGCTGCGTGATACTGAACGCCCACCACGCCGCCATGGACGGGGTGTCCTGCGTGGAGTTGCTGCGCGACATCGCCGTGCGGTACCAGGCCATCACCGGTGATTCGCCCACCGGTGATGCGGCGCCTGCCCGGCCTGCCGCCAACGTGCCTTCCGTGCCAACGGCGCAGGACCCGGTGCCCTGGTCACCGCCGCGGTCATGGCTGCGCGCCCCCGTCCGCGCGGTCCGCCGCCATCTCGTCGCCCGCATCGCTCCCGAGCGCAACCCCGCGGAAGGGCGCGACGGCTGCGGTCTGCGTATGCTGCTCCTGCCCTCCGTGCCAAGACCGCCGGGCGCGACGGTGAATGACATGCTCGTCGCCGCGCTGATCGCGACCATCAGCAGATGGAACGCGGCTCATCACCGCCCGCCCGCCGTGATCAGGATCACCGTCCCCGTGAGCGTGCGCGAGCCGGGCCTGCGGGGGGTGGCAGGCAATGACACGCGGAACGAGACGGTCATCGCCGACCCGCTGACGGCCGCCGGAGAGCTGCCCTCGCTGCTTGCCGCGGTGACCAGGCAGACAACCGCCCTCAGGCAAGCACACCCGCGGCAGGCCTCCGCCGGAGCGCTCGGGCTCGCGCCCGGGTGGTGCCCGGTCGCGGCGAAGCGGCTGGCGATCAGGTTCGCGCTGCGCGCGATGGGCCCGGTCCTGTGCGATACGTCCATCCTCACCAACCTCGGCAACGTCACGGAACCGCCCTGGTCGGGACCGCGTGGCCCGGTGCGGATGGCGGTGTCCGGCCCCGCGCACATGCCGCGCGGCCTGTCCGTTGGCGCGATGACCGCGGATGGCCAGCTGCAGCTGACCTTCAGGTACCGGTACGCGCTGTTTGATGAGGCGGCCGCGGCCCGGTTCGTGGCCGCCTACGCGGCCACGCTCGACGAGCTCACCATGAGCACAGGGCCGCACGAGCGAGTGGGCGCAGACAGCCAAGGAAGGAGATACCCGTGACCCTGGAGCAGTCGCTGCTCAAGATCCTCGTATGCCCGGTCGACAAGGGCTGGCTCATGTACTTCGCCGACGAGGACCTGCTGTACAACCCGCGCCTGAGGCGCACGTACCGTATCGAGAAAGGCGTCCCCATGATGCTGGCCGAGCGAGCCGAGCCGGTACCCGAGTGGGAGCACGAGCGCCTGATCGCGCGTGCTCGCGACGGCGCTGCGACCATGTCCGCCGCTGATCCCCCGGGCCCCCCGAGCTTCGCGAGGACCGGCAACCCAGCGGACTGGACGCAACGCCGTTTAGCCAGAGGTCCCCGGTGGGGCTTGGCGCAGGCGTGAAATCCGGCGGCTATACAAGGCATGCCTGGTATAGGGTGATATCGTCGCATCCATTTTTATCGGCGCGGGCGGATATCCGCAATTGATATGCCGCCCGCATGCAGTATGGAGTTGAAAATGCAAGAAGTCATTAATTATATCGAAGAGCAGCGGAAGCGCTACGAGGATCACGATTTCTTTGCCCAGCTGCTGGCTAACGAATCGCTGCCCGGGGATAGGCGTCTCGCGTGGGCACCGAGCGTCATCCCCTTCATCATGGGCTACTCCGATCTCAACAAATACGTCTTTCGCAAAGGCGAGGGCGATACCCATCTCGAACCCTTGCAGGCCCTGCTTAATGCCCATACCTATGAAGAAGACTTTCATTGGCAATGGATGTTGAACGACCTGGAGAAGCTTGGAGCCGACAGTCAGATGCCGCTGGCGGACGCCGCTCGCGTGCTATGGGGAGCGGAATTTAAGCACTCTCGACTTCTTTGCCTGAAGTTGGCGTCGCTTGCATCGGACTCGCCAGCATATGCCGTTTTCGCGATGGTCGAGGCCATCGAGGCGGTTTCGATAACGATATTCAAGCGTTGTCAAGGAATCACCCTGCAAGATGGCCGGGAATGTGAATTCTTCGGCACGAAGCACTACCTTGCGGAGGCATCGCACAGTATCAAGTCGCCAGAGCTGGCCGAATCGACCCTGCCGATCCTTGACGATCTCCAACGCGAGCATGCAATGCTGATGGTGGATCGAGTCTTCTCGCTGTTTGACGAATGGTCAAGCGGGCTTTTGCAATTCGCGATCGAGAATGACGTGCCCACCGTTTCTTATGCAAGAATGGTTCGCCAGAGCAAGGAGATACAGCCAGATAACGGCGCTTCTCTTTAGCCGTCGCGCTGTCAGCCAAGTCAGAGGGCTCATAGTTGCCGCGAGAGTGCTTCGATGCAGGCTCGCAGCGCGTTACGCTGATCTCGACGAGGGATTGGCAAACTGTTGCCATATGCGACTATTCGCACACTAAGAGTGATCGAAGGCCTAGCATGGAGAGCAGCGACCAGCCGAGGGAGAAGACAGTGAGCGAAGCCGCCGTGATGCTTGACGACGTGACACGGGTTGACCTGCGCCAGCTTGCTGACCGCCTGCTGGAGACCACCAGGGTCGAATACGTCGATGATGGAGTCCTGCTCGTCATGAATCCCCCCGCCCCCGGGCACCGCGCAATCGTGCGGCTGCTGTCAAGAGCGATCGATCGAGCGTTTGTGCGTGGCGGCACGCCCGTCGAGTGGACGATCGATTCGGAGAACTTCCAGTGGGAACTGCCCGGCCAGTCCGAGCGGTTCTACGTCCCGGACATCGTGGTGAGCCATCCGGGCGCCCGCACCCCCGAGGAGGAGCGTGCGGCCACTGTGCTTATCGCCGAGGTCACCTCGCCCGCGTCCGCCGACACCGTCTACAACGACCGGGTGGTCAAGCCCGCCCAGTACGCGAAGGCCGGCGTTCCGCTTTATCTGCTCGTCGATCAGGAACGTACCGCGTGGACGCTGTTCAGTCTCGGGGAGGAGCCCGGCTACCAGGTGCTCGCCGCGGGCAAGTTCGGCGAGAGCGTCCCGCTCCCCGCACCGCTTGGCTTCTCCATCCCGACAACGGAGTGGCCAACCTGACCCCGCCTACTCGTCATTCCTTGTTGGAGAGCAGGTAGCGAAGGTACAGGGCGGGGTCGTTGAGGAAGTCGCGCCAGGAACGGACGATCCCAAGTGCGGCGGCCGGTGACGACCGGAGAGTGCCTACGGCGTCGGCAAGCCCACGACTGTGGGCCTCCGTACAGCAGCGGACAATGACCGGCAGTGCATAACTGCTCACGGAATTCCTGCGCACGCGTGTCCTGGAACTGGCCGTGCACGGCCTGGACCTGGCCGCCGCGCTGGAATGCCGGCCATGGATGACCGCCCCGGCTCGCCCTCAGCTAAGGCCCAGAACAACCATTTCGGTGCTCAACCGGCATTCTCCGGACGCGACAGAGAACGGCGCGTACGCGCGCGCCCGGGAGCCGGTACTCCTGCCACCGATTACTGACCAGAGCTTCCCGCTGGCGCTAACTCAGCGTGGCGCGACCCGGCTGGAGCCGTAGCTGCCGATCTTGTTCAGTGTCTTGGTGGCCAGGTCGTAGCATGCGGCGAGCAGCGGCGGCTCGGCGTGCTCGCGGACTGGAAGGAGGGTCCGCACCTGCTGACCTGCCGGCAGGCCGAGTACACCTTCAGCCTGGTGAGCGCCGCGCTCGGCAAGGACGAGAGCCGGACGGGCAGCCGTCACGGGAGCTGCAGCGCGCCTGCGACGGCCTGCTGGAAGCATCGGTCCAGGAAGAGCTCAAGGACGCCAGCCGCTCGCTGGCCGTCGACTGGAGCGACCCGCGGATTAGGAGGCGCCGACGTCGGAATTGGACGGGCGGCCGTTACCCGGCCACCGCGAGCGGCGGGAGCGCCGACCCCGCCTCGGACGGCAGGAGCGCTCCGGCCTGAACGTTCCCGATGCACGGTACGGCACCGCTGACCTGCTGGATCACCACCGTCCCCGCGGTCGCGCCCGATACGGGGACATAGGCGGCGTGCAGGCCTTTCTGTACGCTTGACAGCAGCGATTGCGTGCCGAAGGTAACGAGCACCTGCCCCGGGCTCGGCGCCAGATAGCCGATCCGCAGCGTGCGCACGCCGGTCGCCGTCGAGCTCAGCGGCACGACGATGTTGCCGTCGGCATCGGCAGGCCAGCAGCTGCCTCCGGCCGGCACGGGCTGGCTGGCCACGCCGTAGATGCCCGCGGGCACGAGCTGGCCGTAGCCGTTGAATTCCAGCAGCCCGTCGTAGGTGCCGTCGGGCTGCGCGATGAACGTGGGCCGGCCGCCTGGCAGCCCGGAAAGCAGCGGGGACAGCACGTTTGAGGCCTGGCCGACCGGTCCGGTGAACAGTCCGCCTGTAACGTCCGACGGAACCGGGTCGTCCAAGATCACGGTGCCGCTCGGCGCCTCGGCCAGGGCGAGGCGCGCGGTGGCGATGTAACTGCGGGCGGCGGCGGCCGTCGGGTCGGCCGGGTAATTGTAGAACGACCAGAGCGAGCCGAAGACGATCGCCACCACCACGGTGGTCGCCGCGGCGAACTCCGGCCTGCTCAGCCGCCGCGGGCTCCGCCATGGTCCTGGCCCGCCGACGAGCGGCATGAACGCCAGGCCCAGGCACAGGACCAAGATCCCCGTGGCGTCCCATACGTATCTGGCCGACAGCCCAAGCACCTCGCTTGAAACGAGACTTGACCGCCCGGCAAACACGGGCACGATGTCCACGACGATGAGCCAGCCAGCCAGGATCGCCCAGGCCCGCCAGGCCCGCCACGCGTACATCAGGCTCGCGAGCACAACAAGGACGGCGAGCACCCAGGACAGCCAGGCCAGCGCGGACGGGGGATCCGTCAGTGCCCCTACGCCCGACGAACTCCAGCGCCATGGCCCGCCGAACGCGCCGGGCACGAACGTCTCGCGCAGCAGCGTGCCCGCATAGCCGAGGACGTCGGTAAAGGTGGCCGGCTTGGTCAGGGCCTGGCTCGAGGTGGTCAGCCTGACCAGGTACAGCGGCACGTAGACGGCGGTCAGCGCGAGATAAAGCCCCCACGTTCGCCAGTGCTCGCGCAGCACCGGCCACAGCGCACGCGACCATGTGCCCGTGGCGAAGAACGCCGACGTGATGGCGAACAGCAGGAACGACACCGCCGCACCCTGCAAGCTCGACAGCATGGCCACCACCAGCCAGGCCGCGGCGGCGACGGCGTGCTTGAACTCCCTGGTCCGCAGGTAATGCACGTGCGCGGTCACGGCGCAGAAGATGGCCAGCTGCAGCGGCAGTTGCTCGAGCGCCACCGTCCACCAGGAAAGGCCCGGCAGCGAGAGCGGGCTCAGCAGGTACAACGCGAGCAGCAGCAGAATCCCTGGCCGGTCGCCGAACAACGTCCGCAGCATGCGGAGCAACGCGAAGCAGGTGCAGCCAAGCAGTATCAGGGTGGTCGCGGCGGCGACCGTCCAGTCCTCCGGTGCGATCCTGACAAGCACCCAGGCGATCGCCGAGCCCACGACATCCAGGTGGCCGGCGTTCACCCACGTCAGGTAGCTCCAGGTCAGCCCCTGGCTAGACGCGTGTTCTATGTAGTAGTAGTCGTCAAGCCTGAAGAAGGACTGCCCGAGCAGCCCGGCCTTCCACCACAGCTGCGCGGCGATGAGCAGCAGCCCGGCGGCAAGCACCGGGTTCGCGCGCAGCCACCGCACCGGCACCGCGAGTTCCCACTCCGCCTGGTCCGTCTGGTCCGTCTGGGATACTTCAAGTGCCCGCGGCGTCTGCGCCAAAATGCCACCTCTTTCTATGCTCCTACCTTAAAATAGAACGTGTTACAGTAATGTGTCTGGATCTTAGGGCTGTCAAGTGCAAAGGTGTCAGTATCTACTCGACAGTAACCTGACAGACTCCGGAGGGACGTATGCGCGGCATCGTCGGACTCATGCTCGCCGGACTCGGCGCGTTCCTCATCCTGGTGGCGATACTCTTGCCCACCTGGGTCACCAGCCAGGTCGTCAAGTTCCCGTTGAACGAGTACGAGACCGCCACCCTGGCCGCGACCAACGCCTCGTACTTCAGCGCCTCCGCGCTGACCGAGAAGACCGGCGTTAACATGCAGGCCACCTACACGATCAAGGGCGACGCGAGCAAGGGCAACTCCTCGACGGCCGTGTGGAACCTGTTCACCTACGTCTACGACACGACCAACCATCAGCCGGTACAGGAGACGACGCGCACCCTGGCGTTTGACCGGCACACGGCCCAGCTTGTCGACTGCTCCTGCGCGAGCCTCAACGGCGACACGTCGATCCGCCAGACCGGGCTCGTCGGTTATGTGTTCCCGATGGGCACGCAGAAGCAGACCTACCAGGTGTTCGACACCACCCTGAAGAAGCCGATGCCGTACGTGTACTCGGGGACGGCGAACGTGAAAGGCATTCAGACCTACGAATTCGTCGAGAACGTCACGCCGACGCAGACCGGCTCGCTGACCGTGCCCGGCTCATTCGTCGGGATGAGCGCCGCCTCGGTCACGCTGGGTGAATTCGACCAGGCCCACGTGACCTACGATGTGGACCCAGAGACCGGTGCGCTGATCGACGTGAACGAGCAGCAGTCGACAACCCTGCGCACGAGTGCAACCGCCGCTCCGTCCCTGGTGCTCTTTGATGCCGACCTGATCGTGACGCCGGCCAGCCTGACGGAGATCGTGGGGCTCGACAACAGCGGGCGGAACAAGCTCGCCCTGATCGACACCACCCTGCCCCTCGTCTTCGGTATCGTCGGCGGCGTCGCGCTGCTCGCGGGAATCTTCCTCAGCCGCAGGCGCCACGAGGACGCGGCCGAGCTCAACGACGTGACGCGCGAAGCCCCCGCCCCGAATTCTGGTGAGCTCGCAGGCGTCGTACCCGGCCTGGACGACGAGCCGGCAGGCCGCGCCGCACAAGCACCACAAGCTCAAGAAGGGGACGGAACGGACGGCGCCGGCTCTAGGTCCGCCCGCTAAATCATCGCCTCCCGAAACTAGAACACGTTCTAGTTTTCTGTTATGGTGACGAGACAAGCAAGCGCTTGGTCAAATGCCCCAGGAGAGCCGATGGAGCCTCGCCACGATCCCAGCAACCGCCGCCCGTCCAGACGTGCCTTCCTCGGCGGCGCGGCCGCCGTGGGCGCGCTCTCCTGGGTGCCGGTTTTCCGTGCCACCCCGGCAAGCGCGCAGGCCACAACCGCGCCGCCGCCCAACTTCCCCTCGTCCATCTCCGTCTACCAGCAGGCCTATGAGAACTGGGCCCAGATGATCGTGATCGAAGACGTCTGGACCTGCGCACCCGCCTCCGCCAGCGACGTCGTCACGCTGGCCAACTGGGCCTACGCCAACGGGTACCGGCTGCGCGCCAAGGGGATGAGCCATGGCTGGTCGCCCATCCTGCTCCCGGCGGGTAACACCGGGGCCGGGTACGTGCTTGTCGACACCACCCAGTACCTGACGTCGGTGTCGGTCACGGCCGGCACTCCGGACACGGTCACCGCGCAGGCCGGCATCACGATGAACGCCCTGACCACGACCCTCGCCGCCGCGGGCTACGGGCTGTGCGCCATCCCGGCACCGGGCGATATCACGCTGGGCGGTGCGCTGGCAATCAACGCGCACGGCAGCGCGATCCCGGCCACCGGCGAGACCCCGCTGTCCGGGCAGACCTATGGCTCGCTGTCGAACCTGATCCTGTCCCTCACCGCCGTCGTCTGGAACTCCGCGCAGAGCCAGTATGTGCTGAAGACCTTCCAGCGCAGCGATCCGGACATCCGGGCCTTCCTCGCCCACCTTGGCCGCGCCTTCGTCACGCAGGTCACACTCCAGGTCGCGGCCAGCCAGAACCTGCGCTGCCAGAGCTGGGTCGACATATCGGCGGCCGACCTGTTCGCGCCGCCCGCCACCGCCGGCTCCAATTCCCTCGCGAGCTATGTGAACGGCGCCGGGCGGGTCGAGGCCATCTGGTTCCCGTTCACCACCACTCCCTGGCTGAAGGTCTGGTCGATCGCACCGACCAAGCCCGCGCTCTCCATCGGGGTCACCAGCCCGTACAACTACTCGTTCACCAACAGCGTCACAACGGCGGAGAACACGTTCTTCGACGAGGTGGCGACGGGAGACACCTCGGGCACGCCCGCCTTCGAGGGCACCGCCATGTCCCTGGTGGACACGGGACTCGTCTTCACCGGCACCTGGGACATCTGGAGTCAGTGGCAGAACGTCTTGCTGTACGTGGAGCCGACCACCGTGCGGATCGTGGAAGCCGGGTTCGCGGTCCTCACGTCGAGGGCGAACATCCAGCAGGTGGTCAGCGACTTCTACACGCAGTACACCAGCCGGCTCAACTACTACGCCGGGCTCGGCGAGTACCCGATGAACGGGCCGGTCGAGATCCGGGTCACCGGTCTTGACCATCCCGCGGACGCCCTGGTGACCGGGGCGCAGTCGCCGATCCTGTCCTCGGTCAGGCCCAGGCCCGACGAGACGAGCTGGGACGTCGCGGTCTGGCTTGACATGGGCGTGCTGCCGGTGACGCCGGGCTTCTCGCAGTTCTACGCGGACATGGAGTCGTGGATCTGGAGCCACTACACCGGCAGCTACGCCGCGGTGCGGCCCGAGTGGTCCAAGGCCTGGGCCTGCACGTCGGCCGCGCCCTGGACGAACACCACGGTCCTCGGCAGCAACATCCCGGCCGCGGTCAGCGCGGGACAGGCGAGCGGCGACGGCTGGTCAACGGCGGTGTCAATCCTGACCGCGTATGACCCCAACGGAGTGTTCAGCAACCCGTTCCTCGACACCCTGTTCGGCTGACGGGGCGCGGATGCCAGCGGAATCAGCGCAGCAGCAGGCGGGCGGCGAGTTCGAGGTGGCTGCTCACGTCGTCCGCCGACGATCGCCTGGTCACCCAGGCGATCAGGTTCGCCAGCCACACGTCGCCGATCACGCGGGCGACCGCGATGTCGTCGGCGGACGGCTCACCGTCGTGCATGGCCTTGGTGAACATGCGCACCATCTGATTGGCGACCGTGTTCACCTCGGTCGCCGCGCTGGGGTCGGCGAACATGAACGCTCGCGTCATCGCCTCGGTGAGCATCGGGTCACGCTGCATGCTCCCGGTGACCCGCGACAGCACGTACAGCATGCGGTCGGCGGGCGTCTCCCCGGGGATCGGCCTGCGGTCGAGCTTGTCCTGTATCTGTTCCATTTCCTCGGTAAGCGCGCCCACCAGCAGGTGGATCTTGGACGGGAAGTACCGGTACAGCGTGCCGAGCGCCACGTCGGCGCGTTCCGCGACGGTCCTCATCTGCACGGCCTCGTACCCGCCCTTGGACGCGAGCGCGAGCGTCGCGTCCAGGATCCGCTTGCGCCGTTCGCGCTGGGCGGCCGAGCCGGCTTCGGCATCGGCCGTGGCGGTCGGCTGGTTTCTGGCACGCGTTCTCGTCGCTGGCATTCGAGGACCTCTCGTCGTCTTCCCACCCATGATCAGCGTACCCAGGGCGCGGCATGCCATGCGCTCTCATTACTGGGCACACGAAGATGTAACGTGTTCTACTTATTGCGAAACGGGGAGGAGGTGACGATGCCGGTCGCCATGACGCGGCAGCACGGATGGACTTCAGCCTGACGGACGCACAGCGGGAGATAGCGCGCCTCGCCGGCCAGTTGCTTGACGATGGCAAGGCCGACCCATGGAAGGAGCTCGCCAAGGCCGGCCTGCTTGCCCTGTCGCTGCCCGCCGAACTTGGCGGCGACGGGCTCGGTGTCATGGAGACCGCCGTGCTGCTCGCCGAGATCGGCAGGCGTGCGGCGCCGGTGCCCGCGCTTGCCACGCTGATGACCGGCGTGCTGCCCATCGCCCGCTGGGGAGATGCCGACCTGCGGCGCGCGCTGCTCCCTGCCGCCGGCGCGGGAGAGATGATCCTCACCGCCGGGATCCGCGAGCCGTCGGATCCGCTACCCCCGGTCCCGGCGGTCACGGTCACCGAGGGCAGCGCGACGGGTACCAAGGTCGGCGTTCCCTATTGCGCGGAGGCGAGCCACGTCCTGCTCGCCGTGAGCTTCGAGGAAGGCACAGAATTCGAGGAAGGCACAGAATTCGAGGAAGGCACAGCAGGCGGGACGGGCGTCGTTATCATCGATCCCGCGGCGGACGGCGCGCACGTGACCCGCGCACCGACCGCGACCGGCGCCCCCGAGTACACGCTGCGGCTTGACCGGGTTCGGGTCGAGCACGTCCTTGGCGGGGCCGACTGCCTGGCGGACCTCTATCAGCTTGCGGTGGCGGGAGCGTGCTGCCTGGCCGACGGTGCCCTGTCCGCGGCCCTCACGCTGACCAGGAACCACGTCGCCGCACGGCATCAGTTCGGCCGGCCGCTCGCGACGTTCCAGGCGGTGGCGGGGCAGATCGCCGACGTCTATATCGCGTCGCGGACCCTGCACGTGGCCACCCGCTCCGCGTGCTGGCTGCTTGACGCGGGCAGGGACGCGGGGGGCGACCTCGACGTGGCGGGATACTGGTGCGCGCAACAGGCGCCACGGTCCGTTCGAACCTGTCATCACCTGCACGGCGGGTCGGGCATGGACACCACCTACCCGCTGCACCATTTCTCGTCGCTGATCGGCGACCTCGTGCGGTTCCTCGGCGGCGCCGACTACCAACTGGAGCGGCAGGCATGTTCGTCGACCTGACGCCGGAGCAGGCCGCGCTCCGCGACACGCTGCGGAGCTACTTCCGCGGCCTGCTGTCGCCCGCAGAGCGCGTCGCGCTGCTCACCGAGCGGCACGGCACCGTCTACCGCCACGTGGTCGCCAGGATGGGCCGCGACGGATGGCTCGGGGTGGGCTGGCCCACCGCCTACGGCGGGCGCGGATTCGGCCAGGTGGAGCAGCAGATCTTCGTGAACGAGGCGGCGCGTGCCGACGTACCGCTGCCCGCCGTCACCCTGCAGACCGTCGGCCCGGTGCTGCAGGAGCACGGCACGCCCTGGCAGCGGGAGTTCTTCCTGCCGCGGATCCTGGCGGGCGAGATCCACTTCGCCATCGGGTACACCGAGCCCGAGGCCGGCACGGACCTGGCGGCGCTGCGCACCGCCGCGGTGCTTGACGGCGAGGAGTACGTGGTCAACGGCCAGAAGATCTTCACCACCGGCGCCCACGAGGCCGACTACATCTGGCTGGCCTGCCGGACCGACACCGGCGCGCCCAGGCACAAGGGGATCACCATCTTGATCGCCGACACCGCCGATCCCGGGTTCTCCTGGACACCGATCATCACGCACGACGGCGCCCACCACGTCAACGCGACCTACTACGATCACGTGCGCGTTCCTCTCGCGATGCGGGTTGGCGCGGAGAACGCAGGCTGGCGGCTGATCACCAGCCAGCTCAATCACGAGCGGGTGATGCTCGGCCCCGCCGGGCGGATCGCCGCGCTGACCGACCGGGTGCGCGAGTGGGCCGCGGGGCGGTCACTGCTTTCCCGGCCCGATGTGCGGCGGGCGCTGGCGCGGGCCTCGGCCGTCGCGCGCGTCAACGAGCTGCTCAACTGGCAGGTGGCGGCGGAGCCCGAGCTGAGCATCGCCGACGCGTCGGCGACCAAGGTGTTCTCCGCCGAGCAGGCGCAGGAGATCGGGCAGTCGCTCGCCGAGGTGGTGGGCAGGCACGGCGACCCGGCGGACCCGGACACCGCGGCGCTGATGACCTGGCTAGACGTGCAGCTCAAGCGGAACATCGTGTTGACCTTCGGCGGCGGCGTGAACGAGGTGCAGCGCGAGCTCATCGCCTCCGCTGGCCTTGGGCTTCCGAGGGTGCCACGATGAGGGGGGACTGGGGTGTGTCCCCCCGGGCTAACACAGTGATGTCAGAGACCGTGACTCCGAAGACCGTGACTCCGAAGACCGTGACTCCGAAGACCGTGACTCCGAAGACCGTGGCACCTGAGACCGTGGCACCTGAGACCATCAGGGCCGCCGCGGACCGGATCGCCGCCGCGGGCGACAGCAAGCCGTGGCTCGCCCGCGATCCGGTCAACCTGCCCATGATCCGCAACTGGCTGGAGGCGATCGGTGACCCGGGCGGCCCCGGCGGCCAAGAGAGCCCGGACACGGCGCCTCCGGCGATGATCCAGGTCTGGACAATGCCGGGCCTGCACGGAACCCGCGGCGATGACGATCCCCTCGCCGTGACGTCCGCGCTGCTCGCCAAGGCCGGGTATACCTCGGTCGTCGCGACCAACTGCGATCAGACCTACCACCGCTACGTGCGGGTCGGCGAGCGGCTGGCCGTCCAGGCCCGGCTCGTGGACATCACCGGGCCCAAGCGCACCGCGCTCGGCGAGGGATGGTTCGTGACCACCCGGTCCACCTGGACCTCCGCGGGCGAGCCGGTAGCGACCATGGATTTCCGCATGCTCAGGTTCAAGCCCGCGCCCCGCAAGCCGGAGCCACGGGAGCCCGAGCCCCACAAGCCACCCCCGGGGGAAGCTACCCCCTCGGCTTCCCCTGGGGGTCTTATCCGACCGGTCGTCTCGCCGGACACCGCGTTCTTCTGGGCAGGCACCGCAACAGGCGAACTGCGCGTACAGCGCTGCGACGGCTGCGGGACGCTGCGCCATCCGCCGGGTCCGATGTGCCCGTCGTGCGGGAACCTGACCCCGGGGACCCCGGGCTATGTCGTCGCGGCCGGCACCGGCGAGATCTACAGCTACGTCGTCCACCATCATCCGCCGGTGCCGGGCAAGAAGCTGCCGATCGTGATCGCCCTCGTGCGGCTGCCTGAAGGCGTCCGGATGGTCGGCGAACTGCTCGGCGCCGACCCGCACCAGGTGCGAATCGGGCTGCCTGTGCGCGCCGAGTTCGTCAGAATCGATGACGAGCTGACCCTCCCCGCCTGGCGCGCGCTGTCCGACGCGGACTTGCCTCCGCTGGTCATCGACGTCACTCCGACGTTCGTGATCTCCAGCGCCCTCGCCACCCGCGACTTCCAGGACGTGCACCACGACCGCGATCGCGCGATCGCGGGTGGCGCCAAGGACATCTTCCTCAACATTTTGACCACCACCGGCCTGGTCCAGCGCTATGTCGCCGCCTGGGCGGGACCTGACGCGATCGTCCGCGCGATCTCCATCCGGCTTGGCGTGCCCTGCCACGCGGGCGACACGCTGACCCTGACCGGCAAGGTAACCGCCGAAGACAGTGCCGCCGAAGACAGTGCCGCCGAAGACAGTGCCGCCGAAGACAGTGCCGAGCGGGTGATCTCGGTCGTCGGCCGGTGCGGCCTTGGCGATCACGTGACGGCGACCGTTCGCCTCGCGCCGGCCGGTGAACGCTGATGCCGGCGGGCACGCTCGCGGGCACGGCGGCGATCGCCGGCATCGGCGCGACCGAGTTCTCCAAGAACTCCGGGCGCAGCGAGCTGCGCCTCGCCGTCGAGGCGATCACGTCGGCGCTCGCCGACGCCGGCCTGACCGCCGCCGACGTGGACGGCCTGGTCACCTTCACCATGGACGGCAACGCGGAGATCGCCGTCGCCCGCGAACTCGGCCTCCGCGAGCTGCGGTTCTTCAGCCAGATCGGCTACGGCGGCGGCGCCGCCTGCGCGACCGTGCAGCAGGCGGCGATGGCCGTCGCCACCGCAACGGCGGACGTCGTGGTCTGCTACCGCGCGCTCAACGAGCGTTCCGGCCGCCGGTTCGGCCAGGTGGCGGCCGGACTGGCGGGCAACCCGACCACCGCCGGCATCGACAACGGCTGGCACTACCCGATGGGCCTTGCCACGCCCGCGGCCATGGTCGCGATGATCGCCCGCAGGTACATGCACCTATCCGGAGCGGGCAGCGAGGACTTCGGCCTGGTCACGGTCGCGGACCGCCGTCACGCCGCCGACAATCCGAAGGCCTGGTTCTACCAGCGCCCGGTCACGCTCGCCGAGCACCAGGAATCCCGCTGGATCGCCGAGCCGCTCCGTCTCCTCGACTGCTGCCAGGAGAGCGACGGGGCCGTGGCCATCGTCGTCACGAGCCTGGACCGCGCCCGCGACCTGCCGCGGCGCCCCGCCGTGATCGCCGCCGCGGCGCAGGGGAGCGGTCCCGGGCAATACATCATGACCAGCTACTACCGTGACGATCTCGCGGGGCTGCCGGAGATGGGCGTGGTCGCCGGGCAGCTATGGCGGCAGGCGGGCATCGGCCCGGCCGACGTGCGGACCGCGGTGCTCTACGACCACTTCACCCCGTACGTGCTCATCCAGCTGGAAGAACTAGGCTTCTGCGCACGCGGCGAGGCCCGCGAATTCATCTCGGGCGGCGCGATCGAGCTGGGTGGCCGCCTGCCGCTCAACACCCACGGCGGCCAGCTTGGCGAGGCCTACATCCACGGCATGAACGGCATCGCCGAGGCGGTCCGCCAGGTCCGCGGTACCTCGGTCAACCAGGTCCCAGGCGACGGCCCCGTCCTGGTGACCGCCGGCACCGGCGTGCCCACCAGCGGCCTGATCCTGTCTTAGCAACGGAGAGGTGGGCGCCGGTCGGCGACGCTCCCGGCGGCCCGGGCGCGGCGACAGTTCTTACGAGCCCGTGATTTCGTCCCCGCGCCCTCGTTCCGGGACTATTGTGCGACGCGTGACGGCTGAAGGGATGGGCCATTGGTAGCGTCAGTGGTGATCGGCGGCTTGTTCTTGGCGGGAATGGTGGCCACCGCGGGGTACGCGGCCTGGACGCTGCCGGCCGGCGCGCGCGTGCCGCTGAACGCGGGGGTACCCGAGTTCAGCCTCTGGCTGCCGAAGCTCGCGGGTCTAGCCGCCTGGCTCGGGGCTGGTGTGGTGACGTTCGCGGTCGTCGCCTCGGTGACGCTGAACGGCCATGCGGCCACCTGGGCGTCATCCCTGCGCGTCGTGCTGCTGCCGTGCGCGATAATGATCGTGCTCGCGGCCGAGGCGGGAGCGGTCATCTCGGCCCGGCAGCGGGCGGATGACCGAGTGGCCGCCGAGATGCCCGCCGCCATGCCCGTCGCCGAGCCGGACACGGCCGCGGAGAGCGCGCCTGAGGCAGCGTCGGAAACCTAGTCAGCCGGGCGACAGATACCTCATAACGCGCCCGCGGATGTGCGCTGGGAGCGGGATCTCGTCGCGCAGTTGCGGGTCGGGGAGCGGCTCGCCGAAGGTGACCGAGATCGGGAGCACGCCGGCCCACACGTCCAGGTCGTGGTCCTCGGGTGCGTCGATGGGCATCCCGGTGCGCACCTTCACCGACGCCTCGGTGAGGGGCAGCGACAGGACCGCGGTGGCCGCCATCTCCTTCGTGGTGGGCTGGCGGGCGGCCGCCCACCGGCCTGGGATGAGGTGGTCGGTGATGAGTCGCAGTGCCTGCCAGCGCTCGTCGGAGTCCTTGACAATGGCCGCGGTACCGAAGATGACGGCGCTGCGGTAGTTGACCGAGTGGCTGAACACCGACCGGGCGGCGACGAGCCCGTCCATGTGCGTGACGGTCACGCAGACCCGCTGCCCGTCCGCGGCCAGGAACGCGCCGTTCGCCGACGACCCGTGCAGGTACAGCGTGTCGCCGTCCCGGCCATAGGCGGTGGGCAGCACCACGGGGTCGCCGTCGGCGACCACGCCGAGATGGCAGATCAGGCCGGCATCGAGGACCTCCCGCAGCACGGCGCGGTCGGTCTGCGCACGTTCGCGGTGCCTGCGCAGGGTGGTGCGCGGCGTGCTGGACAAAGGCGTGGTTTCAGCGTTCATGATCCCGTAGCCTAGACGGCAAGTGGACTGGCACAAATAGCCAATCATGGAGAAGTTCTGATGACCACTTTGCCGTCCGACCTGCCGGTCGTGGTGGACCGCGCGGGCCAGGCGCCGCTTGCCGTCCAGATATCCGCCCAGCTTGAGGCGGCCGTCACCGGCGGCGTGCTACACGCGGGCGACCGGCTGCCGTCCAGCCGCGACCTGGCGGCCACGCTCGGCGTGAGCCGGACCGTGGTCACCAACGCCTACGCCCGCCTGTTCGCCGAGGGCTGGCTCGAGGGCCGCCACGGCTCGGGTACCTATGTCGCCGACGTGACCTCGCCGTCCGCGCCCGGTCAGGGGCTGAGCCGGGAGCGCGGCCGCGGGTCCGTCGCGGCCGACAATCAAGGTGATCCCGAACGGAAGCGTGTTTCACGCCATCGCCCCGTTCCCCTCCTCAGCTCGAAGACAACACCGGGACCGCTTGAGGCCACCCGCCAACCGGACGGGCGCGCCACGCTCATCGATTTGCAGCCGGGCATCCCCTGGGCCGCGGGGATCGAGCCCGCCGCCTGGCGGCGTGCGTGGCGGCAGGCCGGCGCGCATCTGCCGTCCAGGTGGCCCGACCCGCACGGGCTGCCGGAGCTCCGGGCGGAGATCGCCGCCTACCTGCGCCGCTCCCGCGGGCTCGCCGTCACCCCGGCGCATGTCCTGATCACCCAGGGGGTCTCGAGCGGCCTGGCGCTGCTGGCCGAGGCGCTGCTTGCGCCGGGCGACCGGGCGGGCATTGAGGAACCCGGCTACGTCACGGGCCGTGAGGTACTGCGCCGGGTTGGCGCCCGGGTGGTGCCCTGCCGGGTCGACGCGCACGGCATCGTCCCCGAAGACCTCCCCGGCGATCTAGCGCTGCTCTACACCACCCCCGCCCACCAGTACCCGCTCGGCGGCCGCCTACCGGTCAGCCGCAGGCAGGCCCTCATCGCCTGGGCCAGGGAGACCGGCGCGGTCATCGTCGAGGACGACTACGACAGCGAGTTCCGCTACGACGTCGGCCCGCTGCCCGCGCTGCACAGCATGGACCCCGGCGTCATCGTCTACCTGGGCACGGTGTCCAAGGTCCTCGCGACCGCCTTCGGCGCGGGCTGGCTGGTCGCGCCGCCCGAGCTCGTCGACCGGCTGGCCGCCCTTCGCCCCCTGCTCGGTGCTCGCATCCCCGAGCCGGTGCAGCACGCGGTCCTCGCCCTGCTCCGCTCGGGCGATCTGGAGCGCCACGTCCGCCGGATGCGCCTGGAGTACGCTCGCCGCCGCACCGCCCTGGTAGACGGCCTAACTCAGCACAGCAAGGACGGCGCAAGTGCCGACGAAAACCGGGTGCCGTTCCGGCTCCTCGGCGACACCGCCGGCATGCACGTGATGCTCGAGCTCCCCGTCGGCTATCCCGCCGCTCGCCTGGTCGAGGCAGCCGCCGAGCGCGGTGTCGCGGTCTGCCCGCTCGACCGCTACTTCGCCGGCCCGCCGACGATGAGCGGCCTCATCCTCGGCTACGGCACGGCCACCCTGCCCCAGATCCGCAGCGCCGCCGCCAAGCTGGCTCCGCTGCTATACCCGGCGGCGTGACCGGAGCCAGCCGCTTCCGTTTGGGATAGCGAAGGTTTGGCACCATCTCGAACGGAAGCATGGTGGGCCGCTAGGATTCGCAAGATCACGTTCTCACCATCGCGGAAGGTTCCATGAGCTCATCACGTGACCTGGCGGACCGTTTCCACGAGCGCTGGCTGCACGCCAATCCGTTCGCCGCGACCATGTACGGCATTCCCGGCTACGACGAGCTGCTCCCCGACCAGAGTGAGGCGGGCCAGCAGGCCTGGCGCGCCGAGGCCGTGCGGTTCCTCGGGGAGGCCGAGGCGATCGACCGTGCCCGCCTGACGTCGGCCGATACCGTCACGCTCGACTGCACCACGGAGGCGGCCGCACAGGAGATGGCGGTCGTCGACCTGGCCAGGGATGACTACACCGTCACGGCCATGCCTTACAGCGGGCCCGCCGCCTTCCTCGCGATGGCCGCCAGGACGGTCCTGCTCGATCCGGCGGCGGCGGAGGCCTATCTCACGCGGTTGCGGGGCGGCGGCGACTGGCTCGACCAGGTCGCCGAGCGCTTGCGGATCGGCGCCGAGCACGGGCGGTCGCCGGTCGCCGCGCTCGCCGAGCAGGCCATCGGCTGGGCCGAGGGGATCCTCGCCGCGCCGGAGAGCAGCCCCGTTCTCGCACCGAAACCACCGCAGGGGTGGGCCCGCGCGGGCGAGTGGGAGCAGGAGCGCCGATCGGCCGCGACGGACGTGGTGTACCCGGCCCTGGCCAGATGGGTGAGCGCCGTCAGGGAACTGCTCCCGCGGGCCCGGCCGTCCGATCGGGCAGGCCTCGGCTGGCTGCCAGGCGGAGAGGCCGACTACGCGCAGGCGATCCGGATCTACACGACCCTGCCGCTTTCGGCGCAGGAACTGCATCAGACCGGCCTCGATCACGTCGCGGCGCTTGAGGCCCGTGCCGCGGAGCTTGGCGCTAGCCTCGGGCTGACCGGACGGGATGAGGTATTCGCCGCCCTGCGGGAGTCGGCGGGAAGGATACCTCCGGACGAGGCGGTCCGCAGGGCGCTTGCCGCCGTGCGGCGCGCTGAGGAGCGAGCGCCTGACGTTTTCCCCGCGCCGCTCCCGCCGCCGTGCGAGGTAACGCCCATGCCGGACGTCGTGGCCCTTGGCGGCGCCGCGCCACACTACACCCCGCCCCGGCTTGACGGCGGCAGGCCAGGCACGTTCTGGTTCAACACCCGCCGGCCCACGGCCGGTACCGGATGGGACCTCGACGCCGTCGCCTTCCACGAGGCGGTGCCTGGCCATCACCTTCAGCTGTCCCGTCTCCAGCTGCTAAGCGAGCTGCCTGCGCTGCAGCGGCAGCGCAGCCTGCCCGTCTTCTCCGAGGGCTGGGGCCTGTACGCGGAGCAGCTCGCCGAGGAGATCGGCCTCTATGCCGACGAGCGCGGCCTGCTCGGCGCGGTCAGCGCGGCCCTGATGCGAGCCGTCCGGCTGGTCGTCGACACCGGGCTGCACGCGTTCGGCTGGAGCCGCGAGCGGGCCGTCGCCTACGCGGTCGAGCATGTCCCCATGCCGGCGGAGTTCATGGCCGCCGAGATCGACAGGTACATCGTCATGCCGGGCCAGGCGCTTGCCTATCTCACCGGCAGGCTGGAGATCGTGCGGCTGCGGGATGAGGCTCGCGGCCGCCTCGGAGCGGCCTTCTCCCTGCCCGACTTCCACGCCGCCATCCTGGACAACGGCTCGCTGCCCATGCCCACCCTGACCCGCTGCATCGACGCCTGGCTTGATCGCCAGGCGCCCCCAGGGTGACGCCCGTGTCCGGCGGGACGGTATCGTTCGCGGTTACCGACGATTAGCGGCGCCGTAGATCGTGCTTGAGGCACCGGTTGTCATCGCCCAGTACCGGTCGCCGTAGGACCAGTGCCACCATTCGGTCGGGTAGTTGACGAACCCCGCTGTGCGAAGGGCTCCGGCCAGGATGCTGCGGTTGCGCCGGGCTTCCCCGCGGACCGAAGGGTGGTGGGTGTAGCACGCTCCTGCCGACTGTTCCGGGGTGGCGTTGACGGGGGTGCCGAGGTCGAGTTCTGTGCCGTCGTCGGCGCAGAGCGTCAGGTCGATGGCGGCGCCTGCGCTGTGCGGGGCGATCTCGGGCGGGCTGACGTACCGGCTGGTGAGCATCCGCAACTGTGCTTCATCGCTGCCCGGGCTGGCCTCCCGCAGGGAGCGGAGGTAGTCATCGAAATAACGTCGTTGCAGTGCGGGCGACCGGTATCCCTCGACGAACAGGAGGTGCACTCCGCGCGGGAGTTCCCTGGCGGCCTGGAGCAGCCTGGCAGCGAGCCCGGCGCGGACATGGGCGAAATCACCGGCGTCGTCGGCCAGGAACGCCGACACGCGCAGGCCGTGGTCGCGGACGTCGGTGAGTTCTTCGCCGTTGTCGCTGACCGGGATGGCGGTCACGCGCGGATCGCCCATCAGGACAATGCTGTTTCCGCTGTTTCCCGTGGCCGGTACGTGGGGCGTGGTCATGTGGTGCTGATTATTAGCCTCGGCCTGGCTTGCGGCGCGGCCGCGCGGAGATCGGGACGTGCTTGTAGCCCGACACGAATGTGGAGCACAGCCGCTGTGGCGGCCCGGCGAGCCGGAAGTCCTCAAACCGGCTCAGCAGCTCGTCGTACAAGATCCTGAGCCCGGTCCTGGCCACGCTATGGCCGATGCAGTAGTGCGGCCCGATCCCGAACGCCAGGTGCTTGTTGGGCCGGCGCCGGATATCGAAGACCGATGCGTTGGCAAACACCGCCTCATCCCGGTTCGCCGCGCCTGGCCAGACGACCACCGCCTCGCCCGCCGAGATCTTGGTACCCCGCACCACGACGTCGCGGGTCGCGTACCTGAGCAGGTGGTTGACGGGCGCGGACCAGCGCAGGGTCTCCTCCATGGCAGCGCCATCCGTCTCGGGGTGGGCCGCCCAGTCAGCGAGAACGCCGGTTTCCGCGAACTCGGCCATCACGAAGTTCGGACCGTGCGGTGTGGTCACATTCGCGCCGAGCAGCAGGCTGTAACAGTTCGCCACGACCTCGCCTGGCGACATGTACCGTCCGTCGAACTGACTCGTGATCAGCACGCTGATGAGATCGTCACCGGGTTGGCCACGACGGAACCTAAACATGTCCTGGAAATACGCGAATAGCTCACGATGGGCCAACACCGTCGTGGCCTCCTTGCCCCCCGGCTCCTGGTACTCCGGATCATCGGCTGCGATGCACATGGTGGTCAGCCGGTTCAGCCACGGCCAGTCCGACCGTGGCAGGCCCATCATCATGCCGGTGACCGACATGGGCATCGCGATCATGGCCTGGCCGAAATCGAAGACACCCCCGTCACCGATCGGCAGGATGAGTTCGAGCACCAGCTCACGGATCTCCGCACGCCTGCGGTCCACGTTCTTGACCGCCAGTGCCTTCTTCAGCCGTGCGGACATCTTCGTGTGCTGGGGCGGGTCGGTGGCAGCGAGCTGCTGCCCGCCAACGGGATCGTCCGTGCCGAGCAGGTCAAGCATCGTACCGCGCTCGGACGTGAAGGAGTCCGTCTCACGCAAAACCCTGTCGGCCTCGCGGTACGTGACGACTGACCAGAACCCCTTGTCCTGGCCCACCTGGGACCAGGTCAGCCCGTCCGTGCCGCGCATTTGCTCCCAGACGGCATAGGCGTCACCGCTGCTGTAAAGAACCGGGTCGACGAGGTCGGCCGTCCCCGCGTGCACCGGGCAGCCAGGCGCGTGTCGGACCTCGGTCATCTCGTATGTCATGTGCTTTCCTCCACGCAGTTCAGCCTCTTATGACTTCCGGCTGGGGGATGGTGCGGATCGCGCGGACTTCCCGGCCGGCGCGGCCAGGGCGGCGAGTGCGCGCCGGTCGATCTTCCCGTTCGCCGTCAGCGGCATGCGGTCAACCACCGCCCACAGCTCGGGCACCATGTACGGTGGCAGGCTGGCCGCCAGGCTGTCTCGCAGGTCGGCCGGCGTCGCCGTCGCACCGGGCGCGAGAATGACAGCGGCCATGATTCGCTTGCCGGCGCTGTCCCCCTCGGTCACGGTCACGATCGCATCCTGTACGCCCGGGCAAGCGGTCAGCGCAGTGCCGATCGCACTCAACTCGATGCGGTAGCCGCGCACCTTGACCTGGTCGTCGGCCCGCCCAAGGAAGCGCAGGCGACCGCGGTTGTCGATGCGCACCATGTCTCCGGTGCGGTATAGCCGCTCGGGTATGTCAGGACAGAAGTAGCCGAAGAACCTTGCGGTTTCGGCTTCGTCACCCAAATAGCCGTCGGCCAGGCCCTCACCGCCTGCGTAAAGTTCACCCACGGCCCCGGGAGGTACCTGTCGGCCCCGCTCATCAAGCACGTAGACCCGCGTGCCTGGCACAGGGGTGCCGATGGGCAATGGCCCATCGACGTCCTCGGGTCGTGTCACGGAGTAAACCGCGGTGAAGGTGGTGTTCTCCGTCGGCCCGTAACCGTTCGTGATGACCAGCTCGGGGTTGCGCGTGAGCGCACGAGCTACGTGCTCGTGCGGCACGACGTCACCGCCGGTTAGCAAGTGGCGCAAGCCCGCGAGCGAATCCGGGGCGAAGTCCACGACTAGCCGGAACAGGCCCGCGGTCAGCCAGGCGTGCGTTACCTCGCGGTCTACAAGGAAGGCCCCGAGCTCGCTCGGGGAGAGCAGGCCTGGCTCGCATACCTCCAGCGTAGCTCCGTTAAGTAGCGCCCCCCAGAGCTCCAGCGTCGAGGCGTCGAAGGCCAGCGGTGATAGTCGGAGCATGCGTTCACCTGGGCCCAGCCGCAGGAAGTCAGCTTGATGCACCAGACGGGTCACGGCGCGGTGCGGTACCGCCACCCCCTTGGGCTCGCCGGTAGAGCCGGAGGTAAACGCCACGTAGGCCAGCCGCCCCGCAGCGGCGAGTGGAGGCGGGACGTCACCGTCAGCCTGTGCCCATCCTGGGTTCCAGGTTTCCACAACCGGCACGCCATGTGACATCATGCGCTTCGCATCCGCCGGTCCGACCA
>Ga0302314_10001918_pt1 | contig 38767 bp, 37 predicted proteins | sample III_Palsa_N2_3_FD_200533 | JGI IMG/M metagenome (GOLD analysis project Ga0302314, IMG submission 200533) | Peat permafrost microbial communities from Stordalen Mire near Abisko, Sweden - III_Palsa_N2_3 | ecosystem: Environmental > Terrestrial > Soil > Palsa > Peat permafrost | place: Sweden...
TGCGCGCCGCCGCCTGCATCGACACCAGCCAGCCCGGAAGCAACTGCTCAGCAATAGTAAGACTGGAGCTAATCCGCAACTGCCGATGCGCATCCTCCCGCAACGCCGCGATCCCCGCATCGACCTCCGCCGCAGCCTTCAACAGCCGCTCAGCCCACTCCGCCACCACCACCCCCGTCGACGTAAGCTCGGACCCCCGCGGCCCCCGCACCACGAGCGACACCCCGGTCTGCGCCTCCAGCGCCGAGACCCGCGCCGACACCGCCTGCTGCGTGACGCCGAGTTCCGCAGCGGCGGCGTTGAGACTGCCAGTACGCGCCACCGTCAGCAGTACTTCGAGCGCCGCCAGTTCGGGCATCCGCGGACCTAGGGGCATAGTCGAATGGTAAACCGCTCGTCAGCGCTCGGCCTGCCGCGTGAAATCGCGCTCGCCACGAGCCCAGGCGTCGAAGGCTTCCTGCCACGCAGGCGATACGGGCAAAGTGGGGAGAGTTCCCGCTGACCTATCGCCACGCCGCCACGCCATGTGTACCTGCAAAGCGGCGACCCCGTCCAAGCTGCTCGACACCGTCGTCTTTGAGCTCCGCATCCTCCATTCGATTGAGAGCGCCACAATGAGCGCACAAGCAAGAAAAACATCGCTTGCGACGACCGGCTGCACTGTGCTTTCGTCTTCCAGCATGTGTTCTTGGAATGCGGTATCTGGATACACCTCTGGCCCGCGGCGGCGAAGCTCAGCCGAAATCGCTCCTAGTACCACCAAGCACTCGTCGGCCGGCTGCTCATGCTCAACCAAATGCAACGTATGTTGAATGACGATAGCCGCATATTGAACCGAGTATACCCACAGGCCTCCATTCAGAAAGCATGGCGATAGATCGGGCATCGATTGCAGAAGTTGCAGGAGTTCGTCTGTCAGCCCGCTGTACACGAGCCCGGCGAAAATGCCGGATTCGACAGCGGCCAATGACCTCGCAAGTTCGAGATTCTCTTGCAGGAGCTTAAGTCTGACGTCGCTCCAGTAGCGTTCCATCTCCACCGACTGTCGGCCACGGTGGCCTGGAGAGTCAATAACCCCCAAATTTCCCAGGGGAAGGATCAAACCCAGCCTTATCCCATCGGCACGATTGGACTTATCCGGTGAGGCAACCAGCTCACCGATCTTCCTCACTATCGTGTCCCGCACAGCGTCCCGTACGGGCCAACAGCCCGTGGTAAGCAGAGCCATGGCAGTGCCGTCCTCCCCTGGCAGTTCGCGTGGAGAGGGGAATGTCCGCTCGATGATCTCCAGAGTGAGTCGCTCCACAGCGTCAGCGGGCAGCATCGCCCAGGGCAGGCAATCCGCGATAAGACTCAGGATCCGCAGTCTCGCCGCCGAAGAACGCTTGCGTCCTTCGCCGAGCAGGCTGAGCAGCAGCCGTTCGGCACCCCTATCAATACTCTGATCCTTGATCTGCACGGCCAAGGGCGCGACGACCGGCCATTCGTCGCGGGCCACGCGCGGGGCAAGGGCGCGGGCTAATTGTTCCGGCGTGTCGTACGCGAAGCTCAGGTAACGCGCCGCGAAGAACTCCAGGAACGTCCGATGCGTGAACGTGTAGAGGTTCTCGCCGCTCGCCGTCGTGCCGACGTCGGTGAACACCCACGCTCGGCCGCGACAGAACTCGACGAACTCGGCGGCGGCCTCGGTCGCCTCGTCTTCGAGCACGAAGGGGCTGCGATCAGCCAAGTAGCGGGCTGTCTCGGCCACCAACTGTCGTTCGGTGACTGCCGTCTGCGCCGTGTCCCTGGTCAGCAGCCAGTACGCCAGATGCTGCAGGATGCGTCGCACCACCGAGTCCGAGCCCTGCGCTACCTTTAGGTGCACGTGGATGCGCCTGTGCGAGTCCCATCGGCGAAAGAGTAGGTCGGCGCAGCGCTCGTAGACGTCGCAGCGATTGCGCGGAATCGAGCCCTCGCCGCGATACAGAATGCACATCAGGGACAGCAGAAGCGGGTTGGACCGCAGGTCTTGAACCGTTTCGCTCTCCTGCACGAACGACGACGCCCACCCCTCGCTCTCCTCGTCGGTCAGCCCGTCCTCCTGGGCGAACCACTTCGATACATACTCACTGACCTGCGCACTTTCGAAACCGTGGATCCGATACCTGGTGAACTGGCGGTCGTCGAGGCGCGCCTGGTCGTATCCGACGACGCGCGAGGTGACCAGGACCGTGGTCAGCGGATATTCGCTGCAGAAACGCTCGATGATCGCCGACACGTCCGCGCGGCGGGCCGGGTCTAGCAGCTCGTCCAGCCCGTCGAAGACCACGAGTGCCGCGCCGTCCAGCAGAAGCCTGCCGATCAGGCCGCGTGGCGCCGGGTGCTGCAGGCGGACCTCTAGCTCGTGCTCGAGATGCGCGAGGACTGATCGGACGGGCGGGTCCTCGGCGGCGAACTCTCGCAGCGTGATCAGGAACGGGGTTCGCTGCTTCGGATCGCCGGCGCAGTGGTGCAGTAGCACTCGACTCGCCGTGGTCTTTCCGCAGCCCGGGTCTCCAAGCAGCACCGCGCGATCGACCCGCGCCAGGAAACGCCACACGTCGATCAACGAACCCGGGTCGTCAACGCGGACGGGCACAGCATCGTTGACCTCGACGATGCCGGGCGAGACGTACAGATCCTCTACCGGAACACGCCGCCGCCGGTTGAAGTCCGGCGGCTCTATGACTCCGTACACCTCGATGAGATGGCGCCGGTATCCCTCGAGAAACGCCTGCTCGGCCGCCACGTCCGCGTCACCGGCCAGCGCCTGTGCGTGCCGCTCGATCGCGCCGAGGATCGCGGTGATCCGAGCCGCGCGAGCCTGGGTCCTGATCAGCTCGAAGTCCTTCGGCCGCGCCTTCTCCAGACGGTCGGCCACACCGGCGAGCAGATGATCGAAGGCTGCGAACAACTTTCCGAGATAGGGCGCCGTCAGGGGCGGCGCGGCGCGCGTGCCGACGCGGGTGAACGTGGCACGCAACCCGGCTATGTCCTGCTCCGGGGCATCGGTCAGCCGGGCCGCGAGCAACTCGTGCAAAACCGCGTGCACGCCGTCGCCGCGCAGGAATTCCTCGAGCTGCCGCCTCGTGAGACCTTCCGGCAACGGTGGCAGGCCCAAAGGCGTTGGATCAGTCAACTGATACGTATCGAACCAGGCCGCCAACTCGAGCTCCGCACGCACGCCCCGGTCCTTGAGCGTGCGCAGCGGCTGGGCCATCTTGTGCCCGAGAGACGCGACGACTCCTACCGCGAGCTCGGTCACCAGCTCGTTCGCGTCCGCCGCGAGATCGACCACTGCGCCCCTCCCACCAACCGGCCCCAGCAGTACTCGATTACGACCAATCATAGCGAGCAGCCGCTACTGTGGAATCCACAACGCTGACGAGCCGGAGGTGCGCGGTCGAACTCTGGTCGATCACCCGTAAGCAGCGCGAAGATCTCTTTCACATCATGGTGGACGCCTACAACACCAGGGATGCGCTGAACCGGCTGCTGTGGATTCAGCTCGATAAGGATCTCTCTTCGATCGCGGCGGAGATCGTGACTCACGATCAAACCGTGTTCGCGGTGTTGAAGGCCGCCGAACAACAAGGCTGGCTCGAGCAGCTCGTCTCGGCCGCGCTCGAAGGGCGTCCCGAAAACCTGGCTCTGAAGCGTTGGGCGAAGGCCCATCTGCCTTCCCCGGACCGCCCCGACACGGACGCGACGGTTCCGATCATGTCCTTCGACCTCAATGAGCTGCGACGGATAGCCGGTGCGTCGATCGCCGAGGGCGCAGAGCTGACCTTCGTGTCGGCCGAGATCTACGTCGGCGCCGCCGTGTTCACCGCCGACCAGCGGGACGCCGTACGGCACGTGCTGGTGCGCGTCGAGAGCACGACGCTCGCCGAGGCATCCGAGCGGGATCGATTCGGCGAGGAGGTGGAGCGCGCACGCCAAGCCGCGCCGCACGTGAACGTCGCGGACCTGCTCTCCTCAGGGTTCACAGCGGCAGGCTACCCGTACGTCGTTCAAGGCCTCGACCAGGCGGTCAGCCGCGCCGCGGGACCGCTTTCCGCCGAAGCGGTCATCAACATCGGCGCGAAGCTCGCGGACGCCCTCGCCGTCGCCCACAACCGGGGAGCGACATTCGGGCGGATCAGACCATCGCACATTCTGCTGACCGCGGACGGCGAACCGATTCTCACCTTCCCGCAGCTGCCGATGTTCGCGCCGCCTGGACCGGCCCCCTCCACCCCGCAAGAAGACGTGAGCACTCTGTGCGAAGCGCTTCAGTCGATGCTCGACGCGCCGCGGACCGACAGTGCGCGGACGGACGGCGTCACCTCGGGTTCAGCGGAGACGAAACTGAGGCGCATATTCACGGCCGCGATACAGGGCAGGCTGATCGCGGCGGCCCTGCGTGATCAGTTGGAGACCCTTAAGAGGGAATCGGCCCCGGACCAGAACGGCTCTCGCGTGCTGGGCTACGCGTGGTCCGGCGGCGTCAGGTGGCCTCGTGTGCGGAACGTCCTGCTCATGCAGGGCGACCTGCTCGGTGAGAAGGCCGATCTCGTCGTCGGCTTCAGCGACACGTTCGACACGGCGACGTCGGGCAGCACGGTGATCAGCCCTTCGAGCCTGCAGGGCCAGCTCCTGAGTCGGCTCTACCGCGGCGACGTCGCTGCCCTGGACGCGGAGCTCGATGGGGCGCTCGCGGCGTACGAGTTCGAATCCATCGAGACGCCCGAGGACAAGGAGCGCGGCAAGCTACGCCGGTATCCCGTGGGCACGGTCGCCGTGCTCGACGATGACAGACGCAAGATCTACGCCGTCGCACTGAGCCGGATGCAGAACGATCTCCTGGCGGACTCAGGCCCTGAATTCATTCAGCTCAGCCTGGGCAGACTCTGGCCCGAGGTGCGCCGTTACAGTAGCGAGAGAGTCGTCGCCATGCCGATCATCGGTTCCGGCCTCGCCCGGCTGACGCTGAGCCGGGAGGAGCTCGCCGACATCATCCTGGCGTCATTCCAGGAACACGCTCTCGTCGCACCGGTATGCCGAGAGCTGCGCATCATGGTGCACGCGTCGGACGCGGGGCGCTTCGAACTGTCGAAGACCGAATTCCGTGCGTTCAACTGAAACTCGATCACCGGCTTGCCGAGCCGCTTCGCGTAGGCGATCTCCTGGCGCACCCCGTCGGCGGCGTCGGCGTGCGGGCTCGCCACGACGAGCAGCGCCGAGCAGTCGTCGATCCGCGGAAACACCGTCTCCTGCCACGCCGGGCAGTGCCACTCGGGGCCGCACATCCAGGTACTCAGGCGGCCCTCCCGCAGCCGCGCCACCAGGCTCAGCGCGCGCGCCCGATCCCATCGGCTGTAGCTCACGAAAATATGCCCGGGCTCCATGCCAGTGCGGAGGTCCACGCGCTCATCACCGTCCCATATCGGTCGCACCCCTGATACTACATTCGAGGACGCCCGAACGCGTGGTCGTATACGCAGTCAGGATGAAACATGGCAATAGACGGCCGGACCGCCTTCCAGCTCAGCGAGGCGTTTCTCGACGCTTTCCTGCCGGACCAACTGGACCAGCTGCTGTACTACCGCCTCGACAAGCAGCGGCACCGCATCTCGATGAAGGCCAACTACGAAGCGATCGTGTTCGACGTGATCCGGGCGGCGGACGCCGAGGGGTGGCTGGACCGGCTGGTGGTAGCCGCCCGACAGTCCCGGCCGAGCCATCCCGGCCTGCAGTCGTGCGCGCAGCGGCGGCAGTTGGCGGTGGAGACGAGCGGGCTGGAAAGCATCCTCAACGCGCGGGCTCCGGAGATCCACCCCGCCCGGTTCCGGGCAGGCCTCGGCGCACTCGAAGGACAGGTGTGCAGGATAGAGGCGAACACGCGGGTCGGCACACAAGCTCTCGGCACCGGGTTCCTTGTCGGCCCCGACCTGTGCATGACCAGCTACCACGTCGTGCACGAGCTGTTCAGCGGGGGTCTGCGACCGCAGGACGTGCGACTGCGGTTCGACTTCAAATACAGCGCCACTGGAGACGCCCTGTTCCCGGGCACGGTCTTCCAACTCGCCGATGACTGGGCGGTGGCGTCCGCGCCGAACAGCGAGTTCGAGCGACGCGGCGGTGAGACGGACGAACTGCCCGCGGCCGACGAGCTGGACTTCGCCGTGCTGCGGGTGGCGGGAAGCCCCGGACGACAGCCGATCGGTGAGTCCTTCGAGCCGGCTGCGGCGCGCAGAGGATGGGTCGATGCTCCATCGCCCACGCGAGTGAATGCGGGCGATGATATTCTTGTACTTCAACACCTTATGGGCAGGCCTATGCGGCTCGCCTTCGGCAAGGTGATCGAGGTGAACGGCAACGCCACCCGCGTCAAGCACACGGCCGACACGGATCAGGGCTCATCCGGATCCCCGTGCTTCACGCTCGGATTGAACCTCGCGGCGATTCACCAGGCGGGCGACCCGAATCGGGAGCCGTGGCACGCTCCGTCGTACAACCGCGCCGTGCCGACCGCGAAGGTGTTCAGCATGCTCGCACCGGGGTCAACCGCAGCATCTGGCTGACCGCCACCGCCTGCGCCACGCCGTCGTTCGCGCGGCGCAGGTAGAGCGTGCCGTCCGTCTCGGAGCCGAGCAGGGTGCCGCAGAGCATTGATTGGTCTCGCAGCATCACCTTGACCAGAGGGCCGGTCGGCGTCGCTTCCGGAAGAAACCAGGTGAGGCCGACCGCGACCGTGAGCGCCACGAGCGCGACGCTTGCCGAGATCGCGGCCGTGCGCAGGCGAGTCGCCGTCAGTGCTGGAAGGTCGCCTTGGCGCGCGTACCAGGTCAGCAGTTCCGTGTCGTTCGCGACGGTTCGGGTGCGCGGCCAGCCGTAGGCGGCCCGATAGGCCTGCAGCACCGCGATTCCGCCGCTGCCGAGGACCACGGCCGCGACAACCGCGACCGCAAGCCTGCCCCCGAAGGTCAGCATGCGGATCTCGGAGGCGCCCAGACCGAATCCGAGCACTGTCAGCAGCCCGAGCAGCGCGCTCACGCCGGCGATCCACCGTTCCGCCGCCGCGCGCAGCCTTTCCAGCTGATTCGCTTGCGAGGCACGCCATGCCTCGGCGGCGTCGGACAGGTACGGATCGTCGGCGACGTGCAGTGCCACCGCGCCGTTGCCATCGGTCGCCGCGAGAGCCGTCCAGGTCCGGCCGCAGCCGATCGGCTCCCGCGACCGTCCCTTGTGCTCATGGCCGCAGTTGCACGAGATGGCGACCGTGAGCTCCGAGGCGGTGGCGGACGTCGCCGAGGCGCTCAGATTCTCGAGCGCCGTGCCGGTGGGCGACACCACGGCGGTGACCGAGTGGCGGCAGGCAGGGCAGGGCCCGGTGAGCCGCAGCGTCGACCCCGGTGCCGCGACGTGCCAGGCAGCCAGCTGAGACGCGGACACCGAGACCCGTTCCGCGCGGTACACGATTTCGGCCATGGGTCACACCGTAACGCGCGCTCGATCGTGCCGCCGGTTTCCTGCTGCCGGGGTTCTCGTTCAGGCGGCGCTGGAGGCCGCCCAGAGGTTGATTCCGGCCTCCACGGCGTGCTTGTCGATGCGGGCGAGCTGCTCGTCGGGGAAGTCGAGCTTGTCCAGGGCGCCGAGGCTGTCGTCGAGCTGTGCGACGCTGCTCGCACCGATCAGCGCCGAGGTGACGCGGGGGTCGCGCAGGGTCCAGGCCAGCGCCATCTGCGCCAGCGACTGGCCTCGCTCGGTGGCGATCGCGTTGAGCGCGCGGACGTGGGCGAGGTTGCGCTCCTCGAGCATCCGGGTGGACAGGGACGAGTCGGTGGCGGCCCGAGAACCCGCCGGGATTCCGTTGAGGTACTTGTCGGTGAGCACTCCCTGCGCGAGCGGGGAGAAGGCGATACAGCCGACGCCCAGTTCGCCGAGCACGTCGACCAGTTCGGCCTCGATCCAACGGTTGAGCATCGAGTACGAGGGCTGGTGGATCAGCAGCGGGGTGCCCAGCTCACGCAGGATGCCCGCCGCCTCGAGGGTGCGCTCCGGGCTGTAGGAGGAGATGCCGGCGTACAGCGCCTTTCCCGAGCGCACGGCCGTGTCCAGCGCGCCCATCGTCTCTTCCAGCGGCGTGTCCGGATCGAACCGGTGGCTGTAGAAGATGTCCACGTAGTCCAGGCCCATGCGCTGCAGCGACTGGTCGAGGCTCGCCAGCAGGTACTTGCGCGACCCGCCGCCCTGGCCGTACGGGCCCGGCCACATGTCGTAGCCCGCCTTCGTCGAGATGATGAGCTCATCGCGGTAGGGCCGGAAATCCTGCGCGAAGAGCGTGCCGAAGTTGCGCTCCGCGCTGCCGTAGGGCGGACCGTAGTTGTTGGCCAGGTCGAAGTGGGTCACGCCGCGGTCGAACGCCCGCCGCAGGATCGCGCGCTGCGTCTCCAGGCCGCGCCCGTCGCCGAAGTTGTGCCACAGGCCCAGCGAGATGGCCGGCAGGTCGAGGCCGGAACGTCCGCAGCGGCGGAAGGCGCGGTCCTCGTAGCGGTCCGGTGCGGCGATGTAGTTCATGCTCTGGTGCTCCTCGATGAAAGGCGTACGCGGTAGTCCCATCTCCTACCTTGACTCAACGCCATCCATCTTTCCAATAGAAGAATCTGATTGCTTTGGTCTCTCGACGTGCTTAATCCGGTGACCTGCGCTCTTCCGGAATGAGGACGTCTACGATGAGGCCGTGCACAAGATGATCTCGTCCGACGGATTGACGGTCCGCGCCGCGCGGGGTGTATCCGCGAGCGTGTATGGGCTTTGTCATCATGGACCCCACGGCCCCGGCGTGGCTGACGGACGCGGACGCGGTCCTCGGCGTGATCACCGTGGCGGACGAAGGGTCGTCGTTCCTGGCGAACGCTGCCGCCAAGGCGGCCGGCCACCGTCGCCTGGGCCGCAACTACGGAGAGGCCGTGCTGGTCGATCCGCACCTGTGCGGCGAGGGCAACTTCCGGTACGGCCACTCCGCCGAGGTGCGCGGCCTGATCGTCGGAGCCAGTTCGCAGAGCACTGACCAGGACCTCTACGAGGCGGGGATGCTCGCCGGGGACCTCATCGCCGCCATCGCCGACGTGCACCGGACGTGGCTGGAGGAGGCGGACCCCGTCGTGGACTGGTTCGCCGCCGCCGACGCCCCGGCCGGCGCGTACCGCGAGATGATCGACTGGTTCGACGCCGCCTGATTTTCCTGCCGGCTAGCCAGCCGGCCTTGGGCGCCGGTCCGTCACGGACCCACCGCCTCCGCCGCGCCCATCTGCCACCCTCGACGTTGCCGGCCGGCCCGGTCAGAGGCGCTTGCGCATGGACATCGAGGAAACTTCGTAGCCATTGCTGCGATACAGCGCGATGGCCCCGAGTAGCGCGGCTGCGGCGGCGAGGACCAAGCACAGTGTCTCCCGGTCGGTGGCACCCGGTGTCGGGGGGACGCCCGTATCGCCACCGACCGCTGCCCACGCGAAAAAGAAGTCCGCGACCAGGTCGACCGGGGCCAGGCCGATCGCGAGGGCGGCGAGCACTATCGCATGGACTCCCACCCGCCGGCACCGGTCCGACACGGCACCCGGTTGATACACGTCCGTCTTCATCGCGCCTCCCCGCATCATAATCTCCAACCTGCTGAGCAGCCGATCGTTTCAGAATGAAGTTCTGAAGTAACGGAAGCAGACGAAGCTGCAGTTCGGTTCGGGCAGGCCTTGGTCGGCGCGGCGCTCGAACAATGAACGGGTTCGTTGTGAAGGAATGCGCATCAGCTACGCGACGTCGGGTCGGGTCATCAGTGGCGACCGCAGGTGCAACTCCAGGCTGGGGCCGGTCAGGGGCACGGTGCTCCATGTCGCCGACGCGGTCTTCGCTTCGGCGTCGAGGACCAGCCGAACGCGGTGCGGGGTGGTGACGACGTAGAGATCGGCGACGAATGTGCCGCCCTGCCAGGCGCCAGCCACGACGACGGGCCGGCCGAGCGGGGAGCTTTCCCGCCAGCTGCCATGGCCGACCTCGACGTCGAGGAGCGACTCGAACCGTACGAGCCATCCACCGTCGGTGGGATCGATGATCACCGTGGTTCCGTCGGGCAGGGCCGAGCCCTCGGCGGAGGCGTCGAGTATCGCGCTGGCCGAACGTCCCGGGTCGGCGGAACCCTGCACCGGCGACAGCGACAGTTGCCGCAGCCGATCGGCGAGGGCCTCGTCGTCCTGGGCGCTTGCCGCATGGTCCACGCCGGGCAGCAGGCACTCCCACAGCGCGTCGAACACCTCCTGGGAGTCGCCTTGGGCGGTCACGGCGACCACGAGATCGTGCGACGGGACTACCACGCACTACTGCCCGAAGGCGCCGTGACCGTGGTAGCCGTGACGCGACATCCAGAACTGGTAGCCGTAGCCGCAGGAGAAGTCGGGGTCGGTTGCCCCGTCCTTGAAAGGCACGCAGTCGATGTGCCGTCTGGTCGCGAGCTGCACCCATTCGCGCGGGACGAGTTGCCGGTCGCCGCGCTGGCCGCCGCGCAGCAGCAGTTCGCCGAAGGCTGCGATGGCCTCGGTCGTCAGGTGCAGTCCGTGGAATCCAAAGGCAGCGCCGCTCTTGACCCGGTCCCATTCGGCGTGGTCGATGCCCATCGGCTTGAACAGGCGCTCGTCGAGGAACTCCGGGAGACCACGACCGGTGACCCGCTCCACCATCCGGGCCAGGATGAAGGTGGTTGAGTTGTCGTAGGTGTGCCGCGTTCCCTCGGCTGCGGCGAACGGCAGGCCCAGGAAGCCCTTGACCAAGTCGCCGGGTTCCAGCTCCCAGGCTTCGGTGAGGCTGTCCGTGGGGTGGCCAGAAGTCATGGACAGCAGGTGGTGAACGGCGATGCGGCGCGCCTGCTCCGAGATGTCGGCCGGGACGTGGTCGGGCAACACGTGCACCACTTGGTCGTCCAGCGACAGTAGCCCGTCGGCGATCGCGAGCCCCACCGCGATCGAGGTGACCGACTTCGTCAGCGAGTAGAGAAGATGCGGCCGATCGGCCGAGTACGGCGCCCACCAGCCTTCGGCGACGACGTGACCATGGTGTACGACCATGATCGAGTGACACTCGACGGATCGTGCTTCGAGCCGGTCAAGCAGCGCGGCGATCGAGCGGGACGAGATTCCCGAGGCGGCCGGTGTCGAACGCGGCAACAGGGCACGTTGAGAAGCCATCCGGGCACCGTATACGAAGGCTCGCTCGGGCCCTAGTGAATTAACTGATCGTTGCGAACCGAGCTGGGCCTGCGGTCTCGCAGTTGGCGATCTTGATCGGCAGGTCGCGCGGGTGCGTGCTGGTCTTGTTCCGCACGACCTGTGGGCGCAACCGTCACGTCAAAGACCAGCGGCTACGCCGTATCGTCGCTCGGGCGAACGCGGCCTGACTCCAAAGCCCGAACGATCGCGACCGCAGCCGTCGTCACGTCCGCGGCCTCCGCTCGATCCGAGGCCTCGATGAAGAACGTGGGCTGCCCATCCGGATACGTGTTTACCTGCACCAGGTCACGTCCCGAGGCGTTCCCGAGCAGGTAGACGTTGTCGTCATCACCAGGGTGCACCACCACGAGCCGCTCGACGATCAAGTCGGGAACGGAGGCCCGGACGCGTTGCAACAGTACATCGAGCGGGCCGCCTGTCAGATCGTCCTCGCCCCATAGGCGCGTAGGTATTAGTCGCTCCACGCACCCATCATCCCCCTGGCCGGGCGAACGTGACCTGATACGGCACTGATATGTAGGTCGATCTGTCAAGAGGGCAGGCGGTGTCGGCGTACGGGACATTGGTCTCTGACGCCGACATTGGTCATGGGGGGGCGGCCGGTGCCTGGCGGCGCGCGTGTCGTTGTTCGACACGTGGTCCATGCTGATATGCGCGGGTTGGTTACCGCAGGACGCGCTGTTCGGCGGGAGCGGTTGCGCGGGTCTAGAGATCGAGCGTCGCAGCGTTCGCTGCTGTTCATAGCGCCGTCGCGGGTCGCTCCTCACGCTGCGGGCGTGCACATCGAGCCCTACGCCGGTACCGTCTAGCTCATTCGATCGGGGTGCCAGCCAAGGTGAGCGTCCAGGTGTCACACCGTTGTCGTTGCGGTCGTCCACGGTGACGGTCCCGGTGACTGCGTGCGGGAGCGGTCGGCCGTCTTGGGCGGCCTGGTAGTTCTCGGCCCACTGGGCGAGGGTGAACATCGCGAGCAGGCTCAGCGGCAGCTCTGCTTGCGGGACCAGGACGAGGTTGCCTTTGTGCTTCGTTCCGACCACCGACAAGTGATCACCATCAAAGGTCACCGATACGGTGCGGTCGGCGTGGCTCTTGACCATCAGATCCACCCGGATGCCCAACGTCTCATCCTGCTCGCGGGGGAACGTCCACTCACGGGCGGCGTCGCCAGTGGGTAGTTGTGGAATGTTTCACACGTACAGATCCACCGGGGGCGCGCCTTGATCCAAACGGGTCCGTGCGGTATCGATGGCCAGGGACGTCCATAAAACGCGGGCGCGGGCGGACTCATCGACCGACTGCCCCGTCCGGCGGCCCAGCACGAACGTCCCAACAGCCAGCAGGAACGTTCCAGCCGCGACCGCAACATCGGCGTAGTCACTTGCTTGCACGCCGCGTACTGTACCGGAGTCCTAACACACCATCAGAATCGTTGCGGCATCAACAAAACTGCCCCACAGTCGGGCCATAGCTCGCGGGGGTCCAGGGTCAGGGGTGGGGTCCGTGGTGACGTAGGGGACCTTGCTGGGATAGAACCGTCGATCTCTCCGCAGGCTGCCAAAGCAACGGAGCTGGGCTGGAACCGGGGCGGGCGGGTAACGCATCGGCAGATAGTCCACGGAAACCGGACACAGACCGGTAAGCACACTGGGACCGAGATGTCGGGCGCTGCCGATGCGGGGCAGGCAGGCGGGTCACAGTCATGGTGCTGAGATCGATCACGTCGATCCGCGTGCCGACGACTACGTACGCCGTTGCGCCGTTCGGCGAGAGGACGAACGACGTCGCGCCGTCGGGCAACGTCACGTAACCGGTGATCTGCAGGTCGGCGGCGTTGATCGACACGAGTGAGCCGGTGTACCTGACGTACCCGTACCCGTAGCCGGAGCTGAGCGCGTACAGGACCCGGCCGCCGGGCGCCGGGGTGATCTCATCGAGCCCTGCTCCGATTCCGTCCGCGTGGCCGACCGGAATCTTCCGGGTCACCGCGCAGGTGGCCGCGTTCACGCCGTACCCGGCGTCGTCCGCCGGATTGGCCGTGTAGACGATCGTGGACGGCGGGACGTCGGCGTGTGCCGCGGTGCTGCCCAGTCCGGTGCACGACGCCAGCAGTGCGACGGCCACCGACGCCGCTCGCAGCCGGTACGAGACCCTCGTCGTCGACATCGTCGCCTCCAGACTCAAAGCAGTGCCCTTAGATGAGGAGTCAAGCGTCCGACGGCGGGCCGCGCAATCGGCGGGCCTGGCTGATTGGAGCAATGGAAGCAACCCGCCGTTCGGCGAGCGCGACCGGCCGGTACGTGGCACGGTGGAGGGTATGGCCAATAACCCGCAGCCCGCCCGCCGGACGCACCCGCCCCGCAGCAATCTCGGCATCGATATCGGCGGTACCGGCATCAAGGGCGCGCCGGTGGACCTCGTGCACGGCACCCTCCTCGAAGACCGGTTCCGGATCGACACGCCGCAGCCGGCCACGCCCTCGGCGGTGGCCGACGTGGCGGGCCAGGTCGCCAAGCATTTCGAGTGGACCGGGCCGGTGGGAATCACCTATCCGGGTGTCGTCTCCAGCGGCGTCATCCGCACCGCGGCGAACATGGATCCGGCGTGGATCGGCAGCGTGGCGGCGGAGGTGCTCGGCCCGCCCCTCGGCTCGGACACGTCGCCCGTGGTGGTGAACGACGCTGACGCGGCAGGCCTGGCGGAGATGACGCATGGCGCCGGGCGCGGGCAGAGCGGCGTGGTGCTGATGCTCACCTTCGGCACCGGCATCGGGTCCGCGCTCTTCCTGGACGGCAAGCTGCTGCCGAACACCGAACTCGGCCACCTGGAGATCCGCGGCAAGGACGCGGAGCACCGCGCCTCGGCCAAGGTCCGCGAAGACAAGGAGCTGGGCTGGAAGGAATGGGCGGTCCGGGTGCAGGAGTACCTCGAGCACGTCGAGGCGCTCTTCTCCCCCGACCTGGTGATCCTCGGCGGCGGAGTATCCAAGCACCCTGACAAGTTCCTGCCCTATCTGAGTCTGCGGGCGCACATCGTGGCCGCCGAGATGGCCAACAACGCCGGGATCATCGGCGCCGCGCTGGCCGCCGGTTCGCACGCGCACGCACACCACGCGTAGGCCGCCGACGAGCCGCGCTAGGACCCTGTACCGAACACGGGCAGGCACTCGTCGCTGATCCGCATGGTCCCGAGGCTCGCCTGGCTTCCGCGGTCGGTGGCGGTGAACGAGACCGCTGATTCCTTCGGCAGGCCCGTGAACGTGGAGGTGTCGGCGGTCACGGACGCGAGCGTCGCCGGGGAGCCGTCGTCTTCCAGGAATGCGCTCATGGGGAAACCCGATCCCGATCTGCCTCGGCGGCGAGTGTGAGGCTCAGCGCCTGGGCGGTGTAGTGGTTGTCCAGGTCGAGGAAGACGCGCAGCGCGATGTAGAGCCAGCCGAGGAGAAGGACATCCCGTACACGGCCCGGGCCGCAGCAGCACCTACCCGCCCGAGCCCTCGTGGCGAAACCGATACGTCGCGCCGCGTTCCAAGCCTCTAAGGCACCTCAAAGGTCTGCCACGGGTGCCGGGAAGGTCGCGTTGATCTGATGGTGCCCGGCGGCCGAAGGGGCCGCCTGAACCTATGGAGGATCCATGCGCATGCACATCGGACGCAACGTGGCGGCCCTCAGCCTGGCCGTCGCGGTGGTCGGTGGGGTGGCGGGGACCGCACTGGCCGCGAGCGGCAGCTCGTCCACCGCCCAGGCGACCTCGAGCACGACCACGGCCGTGGCCGCTTCCGTGCAGTCCTCGTCCCTGGCGAAGCTGACCTACGCGCAGCTCGCGGCGAAGCTCGGAGTCTCCGAGAAGCAGCTGCTGGCGGCGATCGGCGACTTCAAGGACATCCTCGGGTCGACCCCCGGAGCGAAGTCGGCGGCCGACCTCGAGACCATCCTGGTCAAGACCCTGGTCCCCGACCTGCACATCTCGGGCTCCGCGGCCATCTGGGCGGCCGACGAGATCCTCGGCGGCGTCGTCTCGAACTAGTAACGGCACCGCGACGGCGGACGTTACGGGCACGCACCTTAGAGCGGTTGTAAGGTGCGTGCCCGACAATGGAGTCATGCGTGTACTCGTAGTCGACGACGACGAGGCCGTGCGCACCTCGATCCACCGGGCCCTGCTGCGTGACGGGTACGAGGTCTCGCTGGCCGCCGACGGGCACTCGGCCGTGGCCCAGGTCGCGACGGAGCGACCCGACGCGATCGTGCTGGACGTGCTGATGCCCGAGCTCAACGGTCTCGAGGTGTGCCGTACGCTGCGCGCCCGCCGGGACCAGACGCCCATCCTGATGCTCACCGCCCGCGATCTCGTCGACGACCGGGTCGCGGGTCTGGACGCGGGCGCCGACGACTACCTGACCAAGCCCTTCGACCTCAAGGAGCTGCGGGCCCGGCTGCGCGCCCTGCTGCGCCGCTCCGGGGCCGCGGTCGAGACGCTGGAGTTCGCCGACATCCGCTTCGACCCCGTCGCCTGCCGGGCGAGCCGGGCCGACCGGCCGCTCAACCTGACCAAGACCGAGCTGACGCTGCTCGAACTGTTCCTGCGCAATCCCGGCCGGGTGCTCAGCCACCCGTTCATCCTGGAGTCGGTCTGGGGCTACGACTTCGGCTCGAATTCCAACTCGCTCTGGGTATACATCAGCTACCTGCGCAACAAGCTGGAGGCGGAGGGCTCGGCGCGGGTGATCCAGACGGTGCGCGGACTCGGCTACGTGCTGCGGGACCGGCCGTGAACCTGCGCAGCCGGATGGGTCTCGCGGGAGCGCTCGTCGTCGCCTGCACGCTCGGCGTCATCGCGCCCGTGCTCTACCGGGCGGAGTCGGGGATCGTCGCCACGCAGTTCGACGCGTCGCTGGCCAGTACCGCACAGCTGACCACGACGCCCGAATTCAGCATCGAGCTGAAGCAGTCGGTCGGCAAGAGCGGCGAGACGGCGTTGGCGCCGCACCTGTTCGGCGGCGCGTTGGTACAGTTCAACGATGCGCCGACCCTTGGGGAGGGCGCGCCTGGACTGCCCGCGCTGGACGCGCATGACCTCTCCGTTTTCGAGGGAAGCGCGCCGTCGTTCACCGCGGACATCGACTACGGCGGCACCGTCTACCGGATGTACACGACGCGGATCGCGTTCAGCGTGCCTCCCACCGAGCCCGGGCGACCCTTCACCACCGGCTACACCCTGGTGCGGGTGGCCCGCGAGCTCAGCGAGGAGACCGCGCCGCTGCACCGGCTCGCCACCCTCATGATCGTTCTGGCCTGCTGCGGCGCCCTCGCCGCGATGCTCTTCCTGGCCCTGCTGACCGGCCGGATCCTGCGGCCCGTGCGCAGGCTGACCGTCGCGGTCGAACACGTCACGGCCACCGGCGACCTGAGCGCCGATCTCGGCAGCCGTCGGCGCGCCACGGACGAGCTCGGCCGGCTCGCCGCCTCGTTCACCGTGATGATGCGCGCCCTCGACGACTCGCTGCAGGCCCAGCGGCGCCTGGTCGCCGACGCCTCGCACGAGCTGCGCACCCCGCTGACCAGCCTGACCACCAACCTCGACCTGCTCGACGAGATCTCCGCCACCCCGGACCCGCTGACCCCCGAGCTCGTCCGCGACGCCCGCGTCCAGGCGCACGAGCTGCGGGCGCTGGTCAACGACCTGATCGACCTGGCCCGCTTCGCCGACGTCGAGGCGCACGTCGAGGACACCCGGCTCGACCTGCTCGCGCAGCGGGTGGTCAAGCGGACCGGGGACCTGGCGACCGCGCGCAGCCGCGGGATCGGCTTCGAGCCGCAGCTCGAGGAATGCCTGGTCCTGGTGGATCCGGACGCCGTGCACCGGGCGATCGCCAACCTGCTCGACAACGCGGTCAAATGGAGCCCGAACGGCGGCACGATCCGGGTGGAGCTACGCGCGACCGGGGACGGCCACGCGGAGCTCGGCGTCCGGGACCAGGGCCCCGGCATCCCGCCGGAGGACCTCCCCTTCGTCTTCGACCGCTTCTACCGGTCGCCGACCGCGAGGGCTCTGCCCGGCTCCGGCCTGGGGCTGGCCATCGTGCGCCAGATCGCCGAGCAGCACCACGGCACCGTCCTCGCCCGCGCGTGCTCTCCCGGCGCCCACATCCTGCTGCGTCTGCCGCTCTCGTCCCACCGTCCGTCGCCGTAGCCGCAAGTCGGGTCAGTCGGCCTCGGCCAAGGTGGCGGAGAAGGCGCGGCCGGTGAGGAGTTCGGCGGCGGCCGGAGCGCGTACCGCGACGTCGCGGGCGACGTCGGAGAGCAGGCGGTTATGGCTGCGGGAGTATTCGCGCAGCAGCGCGAAGGCCTGGTCCACGGTGATCTGGTGGCGTTCGGCCAGCACTCCCTTGGCCTGTTCGATGGTCACCCGGCTGTTCAGCGCGGTCTGCAGTTGCGTGGTGAGCAGTTCGGCCTGGTGCAGGTTGCGCTGGGCCAGGATGCTGATGGTGGCCACGTCCGCCAAGGCCTGACCGGTGCGGATGTCGTCGTCGCTGAGCAGGCTTCGCTCGGTGCAGAACAGGTTCAGGGCGCCGATCACGGTGGAGCGCAGGCGCAGCGGCAGGGCGTGCACGGACACGTAGCCGGCCGCGGCGGCCGCCCCGGCGAACCGGGGCCAGCGGTGCTCGTTGGAGCGCAGGTCGGCGTTGACGACGGGTTCGCCGGTGCGGAAGGCGTCCAGGCAGGGACCCGCGTCGGTTTGCAGTTCGAAGAGCTCGAGCAGCCGGGCGTTCTCCGCCGAGGCCGCTGTCGCGTGCAGGGTTCCGCGCTGGTCGGCGAGCATCAGTCCGGCGGCGTCGATCTCCAGCAGTGTCACGCAGCGCTGGGCCAGGGTGTGCAGGAAGTCGATGACGTCGAAGTCGTCGACCAGGGTGTCGGCCGTCTCGACGAATGCTTCGGCAAGCTGTTGTTCACGAGTCATGCTCATACCTTTGGTTGGTCGGTTCGTCGGGCGGGCGGGATCCGGGGCGGTCATCGGAGTGGGCTTTCAAGGCTCGGGTCGGTCGAAGCGCAGGCGGCGGGCCACCACGTCGTCGGCGACCTCGGCCACCCGGCGGTCCTGGGCGTACGCGTGGGCACGCAGCCTCGCCAGCGCCTCGGCGAGGCCCACGTTCAACTGCACGCTGATCATTCCGGTGGCCTGGTGCACCTGGGCCCGGTAGGTCGAGGGCGCGGCCCAGCCCGGGCACGGCGCGTCGAACGGGGCGCCGCCCGCGTCGATCTCGGGGGCCGCACGGCGCAGCAGCAGGATGGTGACGGCGTCGGCCAGGGCGAGGGCGTCGGCCAACTGCTGGACGGAGAACGGGCCGACGGCCGCGCGATGGGCCAGCAGCACCCCCACGCTGATCGCCCCGATCCGAAGCGGGAACGCGAACACCGCACCCACCCCCAGCGCCTGGGCCGCGGCGGTGAACGCGGGCCAGCGCTCCCCCGCGTCGGCGAGATCGGCGATCAGGACCGGCGCCCCGTCGGCCAGCGCCTCCACGCACGGGCCCTGGCCGAGGGTGAACTGAGCGTCCTCCAGCCCGGCGGAGGTCTCCTGCCGGCCCCAGGCCAGCACCACGCCCGCCGGTCCCGTCCCCATCCCGGCCGCGATCCCGTCGACCCCCAGCGCCATCGCCGCCGCGGCTGCGCCCGGACTGGCCAGGCCGACGGAGCGCTCCCGGGCCCCGACGCCGCCGAGCAGGGCGAGGACCGCGGTCATCTGACTGCTGAGCACAGGTCACGACCTCCCGCCGCGCCGCCGCGCATCTCCATACATTCGGGCCCTTGCATACAAAAGGACCCCGGGACAGTCGGAGAAGGTCCGCGTTCGCAGCCGGACACTTCACGCCGCCGGGGTCTGGGGAGACGAGGCCCATTCTACCGCCTTCGACCGCCGAACGGCCCGCGAAGCGTAGACTGGCGGTAGCTCAAGTCGAGCTGTCACCTCTCCGGCGCCGAACGCCGAAATTGCCTCCTCGTCTCACGGCAGACTTTTACATGAGGATGCGAGAACATTGACGAACTCTGCGAACTACCGGCTGCCCGGCATCGGAACGCTTCCCCGGACCGAAGCCACGGGGAGCGCGGATGTCACGATCGAGCACTCGCCCTCCGACGAGCCCTCAGCGGAAACGTGCGTATGCGGTCATCCCATCGCTCACCATGACGCCATCGCCACGCGATACTGCGCGGTGACCATCGCCGGCTCCCTGGACCGCGGCTGCGTGTGCAGCGCTGTTCAGTGACGATATCTCCCCGCTCCCGGAAGTGAGTTCGGAGTCTGTTTCGGCGTGGTCAGGAGCGCTACGCTGAAGCTGTCACCCCGGACCCCGGCGGCGCGAGTATCAGTAACCGACTGACGCTCGAACCTCGCCTCTCCCGGGAGTCACCATGGGCATTATCGCCTGGATCGTATTAGGCATCATCGTCGGCTTGATCGCCGAAAACCTCATCAACGGCTACAAGTCGCACGGCGTCATCGTCACCTGCGTGATCGGCATCGCCGGCGCGCTCCTGGGCGGCTGGCTCGCCACCAAGCTGTTCCACATCCACAGCATCCAGGGCTTCTTCAACATCTCCACCTGGGTCACCGCGCTGGTCGGGGCCGTGGTGCTGCTCGGCGTCATTCAGCTGGTCGAGGGTCAGCGCGGCGGGCGCACGCATGTCCGCAGCCACACCCGCAGCCGGGTACGCCGCTGATCCGCGCACCGCGTCGTCCGCCTCGTAGAGACCACCGGAGGAAGCAATGCGCATCGGAGTCATCGTCGTCGTCATCTGGCTGATCATCGGTGCCGTGGCCGCGGGTCAGCGCCACTACTTCAGCTCCGGGCCGTCCAACTGCGGCAAGGCCAGCTCGGCGGCGGTCACGGTCATCGTCGGCCCGCTCAACTACATCGGGGTCAACCCGAAGGTCTCCTGCCCCACGCCCAGCAAGTGACGTAGGGAGGGATCCGGCCGTCGGCCTCACCTCAAAGCGGCTCCGCCGACCCCTCGGGCGGTTGGGTACGCGCATCGTGGGTGAGGCCGTCCGGGTTCTCCGCCGTCTGCGCACCCAACCGCGTCACCAGCACGCGCAGGCCGCTCGGCGCGCGATCCTCCCTCGCCTCGCCGACTTCCAGCCATCCCCAGGACCGGAAGGCGTCGCAGGCCCCGACATCCGCCTTGTCCACCATCGTGACGCCGAGGGAGGCGTCCTGGTCCGCGAGCAGAGCCTCCTGAAGACGGTGGCCGGTGCCGCGGTCGCGCTCATGCGGGTGGACCATGATCTCGCTGACCGCGAACACGTGGCCGGACGCGGTCAGCTGCTCGAGGTTCTCCGGCAGCGTCCCGACGAACCCCTCCCACCAGGAGCCGTCGCGCCCCACCGGGTAGCCGAAGACACAGCCGGCCAGCGTTCTGCCCTGCGCGATCAGCATGTCGAAGCCCGGGCGGCGCACGTCCGCGGCCATGCGGGTCAGGAACTCCTCCCGCTGCCGGTATCCCTCACCCGGCGCGGCGAAGGAGGACTCGACATAGAGGTCGGCGAGCTCTTCCCGCATCATCTCGGCCTGCCAGCGGTCGAGCCGGCGAATCGGCACGCCGCCGGGCACCCGCGGCCTGAGGTTGAGCGCCCTGCGCACCCGCCCCGCCTCGGTGCGCGCCTTCACGACGCGCCGCCCGCGGGGGCCGGCTCGGGGCTGATCGCGGTGCGAACTCGAGGAGGGGGGAAGGGCATGGCGCCTCGTCTCAGAAGACTGACCGGTGCGCCGAGCGGGAGAGCGGGGAGAATCGGGGGATTCCACCGACCGGCCCGTGTCCCGGCGCCGAAAATCGGGATTGTCGGGCAGCCGCCGGGGTCTGGGACGTCTGCTCATCAGCATACTCCTCGGCCCGGAAGCATCCAGGCCCGCTAGGGTGATCAACAACGGGCACGGGACGGGAGGCAGCGGTGTTTGAGATCAGGCTTTACCGGGACTCCGATGAGGCGGCGATGCGGGAGATCTGCGTGCGGACCGGCGACGCGGGCGGGGACGCGCGCGGGCTGTACCGGGACCAGGATCTGCTCCCCGACATCTTCGCGATCCCCTACGCCGTACTCGAACCCGGATTCGCCTTCGTCGCGGACGACGACGGCCGCGCGGTCGGCTACATCGTCGGCACCCCGGACACGGCGCGCTTCGTCCGGCGGTTCCGCGAGCAGTGGCTGCCGAAGGTGGCACGCCTGCACGTCCCGCCGTCCGGGCGGGTCGACTTCGACGCCGATCCCGAAGGCTCGATGGCCACGATCCTGCACACCCCGGAGCGGATGCTCGAGCCGGGCCTGGCCGGCTATCCGGCGCACCTGCACATCGACCTGCTGCCGCGGGCGCAGGGCAGGGGCGCCGGCAGGGCTCTGATGAGCGCGTTCCTCGCCGTGGTGAACGCGGCCGGCGCCGACGCGGTGCACCTGGGCATGGACACCTCCAACACCGGCGCCCGCGCGTTCTACGACCGCTTGGGCTTCACCGAGATCCGGGTGCCGGACCAGCCCGCCGACCTGACGTATCTCGTCCGCCCGACCGCGCAGGGCTGAAAGACCGGAAGCGACTGTCCGCCCGTCGCGGGGGCGCGACGGGCGGACAGGGTGACGCGGTGTCGGCTTAGAAGGCGCCGACGCCGTCCGGGGTGCCGTAGCCGGTCGGGCCGTCCCAGCCGGTGCGGGCGGTGCAGAGCTGGCTGACGGAGCAGCTGCCGTCGCTGCCGGAGGTGACGTCGTGCAGCGAGGAGGTGTGGGTGTAGGCCAGCGAGGCGTTGTCCACGCTGGAGGTGTTGCCGGCCAGCGCGTAGACGCTCGCGATGATCGGCGAGGCGACGCTCGTGCCGCCGTAGACCTGCCAGCCCGAGTAGCCCTCGTACGCGGTCGAGTCGTAGACCGCGACGCCGGTGTCCGGGTCGGCGACCGCCGAGACGTCGGCCACGGCGCGCTTGGCGCAACCGGTGCTCGCGCTCGACTGGAAGCTCGGCTTCGCCTCGTAGGCCGAGCAGCCCGCCCCGGCGCCGGACCAGGCGGTCTCGGTCCAGCCGCGCGAGTTCGAGGACGTGCTCAGCGAGGTGCCGCCGACCGCGGTGACGTACGGGCTGGCCGCCGGGTACTCCACGCCGTAGCCTCCATCACCGGAGGACGCGGTGATGGCGATGCCGGGGTGGTCGTAGTACTCGGTGTCATCGGTGGTGTCCGCGGACGCCTCGCTGCCGCCGTAACTGTTGGAGATCGCGTCGGCGCCCAGCTTCGCGGCCTCGTTGACCGCGGTGCCCAGGTTGGCGTTCGACGCGGTCTTGGCCTCGACGAGGATGATGTCGCAGTTGGGGCAGACCGAGCTGACCATGTCCAGGTCGAGCGACTCCTCGGTGGCCCAGCCCGCGTTCTTCGCCGGCAGGCTGGTGGTCGAGCCGGTCTGGCTGACGATCTTCAGGCAGCCGCTGGCCACCGTGCAGGCCGACAGGCCGTACTCGCTGCGGTAGACCGCGAGGTCGGCCGCGGCGTTCGGGTCCTTGTAGGCGTCGACGATGGCGACCGTCTCGCCGCTGCCGGCCGTGGTCGAGGGCAGCTCGTAGGCCGAGCGCAGGTCGGACGGGCCGAAGCCGGACGGCGTGGCGTTGGCGGTGGCGCCGGTCTTGTGCGACTTGGCGTTGTTGCGGATGGCGTCGCTGTGCGCCCAGTCGGCGGCGGCCACGGCGGCCACGTGGGAGCTGGCGGACGTCGGTGCGGCCTGCGCCACGGCGGCGAGCGCGGGGGTCGCACACAGGCCGGCCGCTGCGGTGACCGCGAATACGAGCCTGGGTATGGGTATCAGGCGGGACATGTAGTCCTCCGTCTCGGGATGACCCGTTGTGTCGGGTCCTTCTGAGTCAGAGAATGACAAACACCCGGACAAGCAGGGGCAAAGCGGCGCCCATGCTCTACCCATTGAGCGTTGAGCTTATTCGGCCGGTCCGCAAGGAAATCCGGGATCCGCAGAACACGATCATACCCGTTACCCCGGTCATCGCAGAATCTTGGTTCCGGGAACGACAGCTCTTGTTACGCGGGCTTCACGCGAATTCACTGTCCAGTGCGCACGAGTAGCCGGTGGCCCGACCGCTCTGGGTCGTCCTGCTCGGCGGACATCCTTTACGGGCGACGGAGGCCGTAGATCCGGCACGGGCACCACGGTCCAGTACACCCAGGGCCTGCCCACCGACACCTCGCTGGCCGCGATCCCCAGCTCCGCGCTGAGCCCGGCCTACGCCGCGACCCGGTACGGCGGCAGCTACACCGGCACCCTGACCGCCCCGGAGACCGGCACGTACGTACTGGCCTTCCAGAACCCGGGCAACTACACGGCCACCGACCTTTCCCTGAACGGCCAGGAGATTCTGGCCGATCCGGGCACGCCGCCGGTGTCCTCGTACTCGGTGGGCGTGAACCTGGTGGCCGGCCAGACGTACACGCTGCAGCTGAACGGCGGCGGACCGTCGGCCGACCTGAGCTGGGCGACGCCGTCCGAACTGGCTCCCGGGATCGCGCAGGCCGTCGCCGCCGCCAAGTCGGCCGCGACCGTGGTGGTGGTCGTGTCCGACGACACCGAGACCGAGGCCGCCGACCGGGCCAGCCTGAACCTGCCCTCGGCGCAGAACGAGCTGATCTCGGCCGTGGCCGCCGCGAACCCGCACACCGTGGTGGTGCTCGACGCGGGCGCCCCGGTGGTCATGCCGTGGCTGAACCAGGTGGCCTCGGTGGCCGACGCCTGGTATCCGGGTGAGAGCAACGGAACCGCGCTCGCGGCCGTGCTCTACGGCACGGTCGATCCGAGCGGCCACCTGCCCGTCACGTTCCCCACCGACCTGTCGCAGGTCCCTGCGTCGAGCCCGAACGAGTTCCCCGGGGTGAACGGCCAGGTCGACTACTCGGAGGGGGTCGACGTCGGCTATCGCTACTACGACGCCGACAACGAGACGCCGCTGTTCCCCTTCGGCTACGGGCTGTCCTACACCAACTTCTCCTACAGTCACCTGCACGTCACTCCCAACACGGTGCAGAACAGCACCTCGAATCCGGGCGCGACCAGTTGCGACTGCAACGGAGAATCGAGCAACCAGGTGACGGTGTCCGCCACCGTCACCAACACCGGCAAGGTGGCAGGTTCGGACGTGGCCCAGGTGTATCTGGGCGATCCGGCCGTGGCCGGCGATCCGCCGCGTCAGCTGAAGGGATTCCAGAAGGCCACCCTGCAGCCGGGCCAATCCACGACCGTGCACTTCAGCCTGAGCGGTCAGGACCTGTCGTACTGGGACGACGCGGCTAGCGGCTGGGTCCTCCCGGACGGCCGCTACAGTGTCGAGGTGGGCGACTCCTCGGCCACGGCCAACCTCCCGTTGCAGGGCGGCTTCACCGTGGACCGCAGCGTCGGCGCCCGTTACGCGACGGTCAGCGTCCCGGCCGCGGTGTCCCCGGGCGTCACGTCCACGGTCACCGCCACCGTTGTGAACGACGGCGACTACTTCATGCCGAACGCCCAGTTCACCCTCCAGGCCCCCAAGGGCTGGAAGGTCGGCAACCCCGCCCCCGTCACCGTGGCCCCGGGCCAGACCGTCACCCGCGGCTTCCAGGTGACACCGCCCGCGAACGCCCAGCCGGGTACCAGCACCCTTACAGCGCGGGTGACCTTCCCGAACGGGTTCTACGGCGGCAACTCAGGACTCGTCGAAGCATCCACGACGGTGCCGGTCGCCGCGGCGTACCTCGCCGCCACTTTCGACAACACCGGCATCAGCGACAACTCTGACGTGAGCGCGGCGAACTACGACGGTGTCGGGGACAGCTTCTCGGCCCAGGCACTGGCCGCCGGCACTCCGGCGCCGCTCACCCCGGGCGGCCACGTCACCGTCGGCGGGACCACGTTCACCTGGCCCGACGTGGCATCGGGCACGCCGGACAACGTCGTCGCCGCGGGCCAGACGATCAATCTGTCGGGCTCCGGGACCGATCTCGGCTTCCTCGGCGCCGCCGCGTTCGGATCGGCGAACGGGACCGGCACGATCACCTACACCGACGGGACCACTCAGTCATTCACCATCAGTTTCGCCGACTGGTACAACAACGCCCCGGTCGCGGGCAGCCAGATCGCCACGACCACGACCAGTTGGAACTTCACGAACAGCACCCAGACCACACATCCGGTCAGCGTGTACTTCTCCTCGGTGCCACTGCAAGCGGGCAAGACCGTCGCATCGGTCACCCTGCCCACGGTGAGCAGCAGCGCGGGAGACAACGTGAACGCGATGCACATCTTCGCGATAGCAGTCGGATCGGGGGCGCCGACGACCTCGTGAAACGCGCGGACCGGAGAGCCGGAGACAACGATTGACCATCACATTGGCGCTATCGGACGACAGCGACCGTAGACTGGGCACTCCTGCGGATCCTTCGGTCGTAGGCACCGCAGATGAGCCGACGGTCGACGCCGGGGAATCTTGATCAAGGAGATGGTCGGGTTGGCACGAGGCGGCAGTCGGATTCGCGGTACGCGCATCGGCGCCGGGCCCATGGGCGCGGACGACCGGGGCGAGCCGGCCGAGCGCACCAGGGTCACGTATTTCTGCTCGCAGGGCCACCAGAGCAAGCCGGTCTTCGCGCTCCAGGCGACGATTCCGGACCTGTGGGAATGCCCCCGCTGCAGCCAGCCGGCGGGCCGCGATCGGGACAATCCGCCCGCGCCCGGTTTCGTCGCGCCCTACAAGACGCATCTGGCGTACGTCCGGGAACGTCGCAGCGACGCCGACGCCGAACGCCTGCTGAACGAGGCGCTGGCCAAGCTGCGCAACGACGCGTAGGGGCTCAATACCTCTACCGGCTTCACGTTCCGGACCTGTCGATCAGGTCGATGAGCGGCACCCCGTGGCACCATATGGCGCCACGGGGTGCCGCTCATTGCGCACAGTGGCACCATTATTGACCTGCGCGAACGCCAGACTGAGCCAAAAAGGCTTGCACTGGCACCAAAGTGGTGCCATATTTGAGCCATGGAACTCACCCAGTACGTCGAAAACCTCCGCCGCGAGCTGACGACCGCGGCCGAGGTCGGCGGTGAGGACGCCCGCGCGCTCGCCGACCGGCTGCTCTCCCCGCTGGAGGCCGCGGTGCGGCTCACGCTGCTGGAGGCGCTCTCCGCCGCCGCCGAGGAGATCTCCGCCGAGCTCGCACCCGGCTTCGTCGACGTCCGGCTGCGGGGCGGAGGGGCCGCGTTCGTCGTGACGCCGCCGCCCGCGCACGCCGCTCCGGCCGAGGACGCTGTGCCAGGTCCCGTCGACGTGCGGCTGCCCTTCGCCGAGGGCGAGGACGCCGCTATGGTCCGGATCAATCTGCGGCTGCCCGCCAATATCAAGGCTCTGATCGAGGATTCCGCCGCCGGCGGCGGAATCTCCGTCAACGCCTGGATCGTCCGGGCCGCCGCGGCCGGGCTGGCCAACGAGGGCCGCGGCGCCGGGCGGCCCGCCTCCGCGCAGCGCTCCGACCGGGGCGCCGGGCAGAGCTACAGCGGCTGGGCCCGCTGAACCCGGGCGCCACGCCACCGCGCGTCCGACACGGCATCGCCGCTGCACCGGACCACCGCAGCACCGCTCCCCCACACCACCCGCACCACCCACTGACCAAAGCCATCCTGAGCAAAGGAACCCGAGATGTCCCTCTCGACCTTCAACACCCCGTCCTCGATCGCCGTCGTCCTCGACCTCTACGTCGCCGACGTCCGCTTCACCGTCTCGGACCGCGCCGACACGGTCGTCGAGGTCCGCCCCAGCGACCCTCGCAAGGATTCTGACATCAAGGCCGCCGAGGGCACCCGCGTCGAGTACGACGACGCCACCCGCACGCTGAGCATCGTCTCCCGGAAGCGCCGCAACCGGCTCGTCGGCGTGAGCGGCAAGCGGCCCGAGTCGGTCGACATCGTCATCCAGCTGCCCACCGACTCCGAGGTCCGCGGCGAGGCCGGGCTCGGCGACTTCCGGTCCGACGGCGTGCTGGGCGGCGTCGTGCTCAAGACCGACCTCGGCGCCTTCCGGCTCGCCGAGACCGGGCCGGTGAACCTCCGCAGCGGCCTCGGCGAGATCGTCGTCGAGAGCGTCACCGGCTCCGCCGAGGTGCACGGCGGCTCCAACGACATCCGGATCGGCGCCGTGGACGGCACCGCCAACGTCTACACCGGCAACGGGAAGGTGCGGGTCGGCGTCGTCACAGGGCCCGCGAACATCAAGTCCGCCAACGGCGCGGTGTCCGTCGACCGCGCGCTGTCCGACATCACCGCCGCCAGCTCCAACGGCGAGGTGCGGATCGGCGAGGTCGTGCGCGGCAAGGTGTCCGCCACCTCCAAGAACGGCGGCGTCGAGGTCGGCGTCCGCGAGGGCAGCGCCGCCTGGCTCGAGCTGAACACCGGGGTCGGCCGCGTCTACAACGAGCTCCCCGACGCCGACGCCCCCGAGGCCGACGAGCCGGTCGACCGGGTCGAGGTGCACGCCGGCACCAAGCTCGGCAACGTCACCGTCCGCCGCGCACCGCGGCTGAACGACGCGGTGTGAAAACCGTGATGTCCAAGACCGGCGAAAACGCCGCCCCCGTCACGATCTCGCCCCACAGAGTGTGAAAAAACCATGACGTCCAAGACCGGCGAAAGCGCCGCCCCCGCCGCGATCTCCGCCCGCGGCCTGCGCAAGTCCTTCGGGGGAAAGACCGTGCTCGACGGCATCGACCTGACGGTCCCGCAGGGCACGATCCTGGCCCTGCTCGGCCCGAACGGGGCCGGCAAGACCACCGCCGTCCACCTCCTGACCACCTACCTCCGACCCGACGCCGGCGAGATCCGCATCGCCGGCCGGGACCCGGCTAAGAACCCGCAGTCGGTCCGCCGCGCGATCGGCGTCACCGGCCAGTTCTCGGCCGTGGACGGCTACCTCACCGGCCGCGAGAACCTGATCCTGATGGCCGATCTGCACCTGCTGCCCAAGGACGTCGGACGTCGCAGGGCAGCGGAGCTGCTCGAACGGTTCGAGCTGACCGAGGCCGGGGACAAGCCGGCGTCAACCTACTCCGGCGGCATGAAGCGCAAGCTCGACCTGGCGATGACCCTGGTCGGCGACCCGAAGGTGATCTTCCTCGACGGACAACGCACGCCGAAGGCTTGCGCGGCGGCAGCATAGACACTGCCTCGACCCGCGCAGCCGGCGCACGATGTGGGACATCATCCGCGGGCTGGTCGCGGAGGGGACGACCATCCTGCTGACGACCCAGTACCTGGACGAGGCCGACCAGCTCGCGCACCGCGTCGCGGTGCTCGACGGCGGCCGGATCGTCGCCGAGGGGACGCCGGCCGAGCTCAAGGCGCGCATCCCCGGCGGGCACATAGAACTGGCCTTCGCCGACCGCGCCGAACTCGACGCCGCAGCAGCGGCGCTCACCCCGACCGGCCGCGACGACGAGGCGCTCACGCTCCAACTCGCCGGCGACGGCCGCGTCAGCACCCTGCGGACGCTGCTGCGGCAGCTGGACGACGCCTCGGTAGAGGTCGAGGCGCTCACCGTGCACACCCCCGATCTCGACGACGTCTTCTTCGCCCTCACCGGCAAGAAAGGAGCCTGACCATGAGCACCATGACGACAGACGACACCGCCCTCAACGATGCCGACACGCGCTCACACGCCCTCGTCCACGCGCGGATCATGCTGCGCCGCAACCTGCGGCACATGAAGCGCTATCCGTCGCTGACCCTGATGGTCATCCTCATGCCGCTGGTCCTGCTGCTGCTGTTCGTCTACGTCTTCGGCGGGACGCTCGGCTCCGGGCTCGGCAGCGGGATGCCGGCCGGACTGCACGGCGGCCGCGCCGCGTACGCCGACTACGTCGCCCCGGCGATCATCCTGATGGCCGTGGCCGCCGCGGCGCAGGGCACGGCGATCGCCGTCGCCCAGGACATGACCGAGGGCATCATCGCCCGCTTCCGGACCATGGCCGTGGCCCGGTCCTCGGTCCTCACCGGGCACGTCGTGGGCGCGACCATCCAGACGCTGACCGGCGTCGTGGCCGTCACCGCGGCCGCGATAGCCGTCGGCTTCAGGCCGCACGCGAACGCGGCCGAGTGGCTCGCCGCCCTCGGCGTGGTGCTGCTGCTGACCTTCGCCGTGACGTGGCTGTGCGTCGGCCTCGGGCTGTCGGCCAAGAGCGTGGAGACCGCGAGCAACTCGCCGATGTTCCTGATCCTGCTGCCGTTCCTCGGCAGCGGCTTCGTCCCGACCGACTCGCTGCCGACGGCGATGCGCTGGTTCGCCGAGTACGAACCGTTCACCCCGGTAACCGAGACGCTGCGCGGCCTGCTGACCGGCACGAGGATAGGCGACAACCTGGTCATCACCATAGCCTGGTGCGTCGGGGTCGCGGTGCTGTCCTACGCCTGGTCGCGGCGCCTGTACGAGCGTGAGCCGAACCCGCGCTGACGCTCAAACGGCCGAACGGCCAAACAAGAAGCCCCGTCCACGCTTCACAAGCTCCCGGGCGTGACCAGTCCGCTCTCGTACGCCGCCACGACCGCCTGAGCCCGATCGCGCAACCGCAGCTTCGCCAGGATGCGCGCGACGTGCGTCTTGACCGTGGCCTCACTCAGGTACAGCTCCCCGGCCAACTCGGCGTTGCTCAGCCCGCGTGCAAGCAACCGGAAGACCTCAAGTTCTCGCGGCGTCAGCACACTGATCGCGGCGGGAGGCGCCTCGGCGCTAGGCGGGCGGACGGGTGCGGGGACTGCGAACTTCTCCACCAGCCGGCGGGTGATCGCGGGGGCGAGCAGCGCGTCGCCGGAGCGGACCAGGCGCACGGCGTTGACCAGATGTTCCGGGGTGACGTCCTTGAGAAGGAAGCCGCTGGCCCCGGCGGCCAGCGCGTCGTACACGTACTGGTCCAGGTCGAAGGTCGTCAAAATGATGACACGAGGCACGCGGGCCGCGCCCCGGCGGTCCGCGTCGCTCGGCTCGGCCAGGATCCGGCGGGTGGCCTCGAGGCCGTCGAGATCGGGCATGCGAATGTCCATCAGCACCACATCGGGCCTGGTGCGCAAGACGGCCTCGATCGCAGACCGCCCGTCCGTGGCCTCTGCGACCACCTCGATGCCCGCCGCGGCGAGGATCATCCGGAACCCGGTGCGCAGCAGCCGCTGGTCATCGGCGATAACCACACGCAGCGGACCGCCGGGCCGCGCGTCCTCGACAGCGTCCTCAGCAACCTGATTCACATTGCACCTCTCCGACACCGTCCCCGGCCATCTGATTCACACCGCATCCTCGACGCCGTCCCCGGCAGCCTGGTCCACGGCACGTCCTCGGCACCGTCTCCGGCAGTCTGATTCACACCGCGCCCCCGACACCGTCCCTCAGTCATCTGATTCACACCGTGCCCCCGACACCATCCTTCAGCCATCTGATTCACACCGTGCCCTCGACACTCTCCCCGGGAGCCTGATTCACACCATTCACACCGCGTCCTCGACGGGGAGCGGGATCCGCACCCGGACGCGGTACCCGCCGTGCGGCTGCGGGGCCGCCTGTACGGTCCCGCCGTGCACCGCGACCCGCTCGCGCAGGCCGATCAGGCCTCTGCCGTTCCCGGCAGCCGCGGTCTGGCCGGGGACGCCGCCGGAGTCCGTGATGTCCAGCGCCAGGTCGGCGAGCCGGTACTCGACCAGGATGTCGACGCTCGCCCCCGAGGCATGCTTGACCGTGTTGGTCAGCGCCTCCTGCACCACCCGGTACGCGGTCAGGTCCAGGCCGGGCGGCAGCGGTCGCGGCGTGCCGTGCACGCGGTAGGCGATCGGCACGCCCGTGGTGCGGATCCGTGAGATCAGCGCACCGAGCTGGTCTAGGCCGGGTTCCGGGGCGAGTTTGTGCTGTTCTTGCACGTCCTCCGTCAGCAGGCCCATGACCTGCCGCAGTTCGGCCATCGCGGCCCGGCCGCTGGCCTCGACCGCGAGCAGCGCCTCGGTCGCCTGCTCCGGGCTCTTCTCCAGCACCTTGCGCGCCGCGCCCGCCATCACGATCATCACGCTGACGTTGTGCGTGACCACGTCGTGCAGTTCACGGGCGATCCGCGAGCGCTCGCCCTCCACCGCGCGGCGGATGGCCTCCTGCTGCATCTCCTCGCGTTGCCGTTTGTGGTCGACGACGGTCTGGACAGCGCGCCTGCGCACTTCCGCGCCCCCGAGCGCGGCGACGGCCGCCACGGGCACGCCGAACGGGATCGCGACGAGATTGTTGGTGCCGGGCACCAGGGCGAAATAGTTGAAGACCCACAGCTGGATCAGCACCACGGGCAGCGACCACAGGGCCAGCCGACGCATCGGGCTGTAGACGGCCGCCGAGTAGGCGGCGACGAGCACACCCGCCGCGACCATGATGAACGGGGCCGGGATGAAGACGATCTCGAACATGATCACCCACAGCGCGGCCAGCGGGAACCGCCGCCGGAAGCACAAGGGGACGAGTACGCCGATGGCGATCGCGATCTGCACACCCTTGTCGACCGACACGTCCCGGTACATCGGCAGGTCGAACGTGTAGATGCGTTCGGGCTTCACCGGTATCGCGACGCAGAAGGCGAGGACGGCGTCGAAGAGCAGTTCCCAGCGGTTCGGGCGGGGCGTCGGGCCTATGGGACGCACCCAGCGCGCCAAGCCGGTCGGATCGACCCGCTCCCCGCCGCGCGCGTCCTGAGTCAACCATTTCACGTCGACCATTGTGGCGAGCGGCGGCTCCCGCCACATCCACCGGCCGATGCACGCCGGGTTCCGCGCACGGCGTACATCGCAAGGATGACGTCCGGGCCCATGCGCTCAGCGGGGTACCGGATTTCGATCGGTCGGGCGACGCGCACGGCCGCCGCCGGACCGTACCTTCGCTCCTGCATCGACGAACACGTCATTGCGCCGAATGCCCACGAGCGATTCAGGAGTCCCCGGATGACGGTCCCCGTTATCGAGTTCAAGCAGGTCAGCAAGCGTTACGAGAGCGGGCCGCCCGCGCTCGGGCCGATCGGGCTCGTCGTGCGGCGCGGCGAGGCGGTGGCCGTCCGCGGTCCGTCGGGCAGCGGCAAGTCCACGCTGCTGAACCTGATCGCCGGGCTCGACCGGCCGAGCGAGGGCGAGGTGATCGTGGACGGGACACGCGTGGACCGGCTCGGCGAGGTTGCCGCCGCGCGCTACCGGCGGGCCAAGATCGGCATGGTCTTCCAGTTCTTCAACCTCATTGACGACCTCTGCGTGTTGGACAACGTGCTGCTGCCTGCCCAGTTGTCCGGCCTGGGCCGGGCGGAGGCGCGTGCCCGGGCGGACCAGCTGCTCACCTCCCTCGGGGTCGACGGCTACGCGAAGCAGTACCCGGGACGGCTCTCGGGCGGCGAGCGCCAGCGGGTGGCCGTGGCCCGGGCCCTGATCAACCGGCCCGCGCTGCTGCTGGCCGACGAGCCGACCGGCGCCCTGGACACCGCGTCCCGCGAAGAAGTCAAGGAACTGATCAAGGAGTTGAACGCTCAGGGCCAGACCATCGTGCTGGTCACGCATGATCAGGAGCTCGCGCTCGGCTGCGCCAGTCGGGAGATCCGGCTGCTCGACGGCCACATCGTCAGCGACACGGTCACCACGGCGGTCGCCCGATGAGCGCGATGGGCAAGGCGGGCAGGGCGGGCACGGCGGGCAGCACGGGCACGGCGAGCAGGGAGAGCAGCACGGGCAGCACGGGCAGCACGGGCAAAGCGAACAAGACGAGCAGCACGAGCAAGGCGGGCAAGCGGGCGGACCGCAAGGAGCTCAAGAGGTCGGCGCATCGCGCCGGGCGGGGTTCGGTGCTTCGCAAGGTGGCCAGGGCCGGAGCCTCCCGTCGGAAACTCCAGTCACTGATCCTCGTCCTCGTCACAGCGGGGTCCGTGGCTGCGGCGCTGCTGGCCGCACAACTGCTCGCGGGGGTGAATGCGCCTTTCGACCAGGCGTTCGCCCGCCAGAACGGCAGTGAGCTGACAGTCCAGTACAACGGGGCCAAGGCAACGCAGGCGCAGCTCGCCACGACGGCGCACGCCGCCGGGGTGACGGCGTCGGCCGGACCGTTCCCCATGGTCCAACTGAGCCACGCCACAGCGCAGATTCCGGGTATAGATCTGAGCACTTTCCCGCTGCCGACGCTAACCGTCGTCGGCCGGCCGGACAACGGCGGCCCGGTGGACGACGTGCAGCTGAGCGCGGGGCACTGGCCCACCGCACCGAACCAGATCGTGATCGAGAACGGCTCCTCGATCCTGGCCAGCGCGCAGCTCGGGACCTCTGTCAGCTTCCCGGGTTCGCCCGGCGATCCGGCGCTGACCATCGTGGGCTTCACGAACACGGTGAGTCAGACCGCTGACGCCTGGGTGCTGCCCGGCGAGGCGTCCGCGCTCAGACCGCACGGCACCGCGCCCGCCTACCAGATGCTCTACCGCTTCGCCGCGGCGGGCAACGACAGCCAGGTGGCCGCCGACCAGAACGCCGTCGCCGCGAGTCTGCCGAGCGGGGCCGTGCTCGGTTCGCAGTCCTGGCTGGTGCTGCGGACCGCCGCGGACACCGGCGGCCTGGCGATCATCCCGCCGTTCCTGGCCGTGTTCGGCATTCTCGGCGTGATCCTCGCCGTCGTCATCCTGGCCGGCGCGGTGAGCGCGACCATCGGCACCTCGGCCCGGCGGATCGGCGTTCTCAAAGCCCTGGGATGCACGCCGACGCAGGTCGTGCGCACGTACTGCGTGCAGGCGATGATCCCCTGTCTGCTCGGCGTCGTGGTGGGGACGGCGGCGGGCAGCTACGGCGCCACGGTACTGCTCGACTCGACCGGACAGGCGCTGAACACCGGCGCCCCGCCGTTGACCCTGTGGGTCGAACTTCTGGTGCCGGGCGCGGCGCTGGCGCTGGTCGTGGCCACCGCGGTGCTCGCGGCCGGACGCGCTGGGCGCATGTCGGTGATCGAAGCCCTGTCCACTGGCCATGCACCGGCTGCCAGGCGGGGCCGCCGGGCGCAGCGTCTGCTGGCGCGCTCGCCGTTGCCTCGATCGATCAGCCTGGGCCTGGCCACGCCGTTCACCCGGCCGGCCCGGGCGATCGCGCTGGTCGTCGCGGTGGTGTTCGGCGTGATCGCGGTGACCCTCGCGGTCGGCGTCTCCAGCTCGCTCGGCCGAGCCAGCGCGGACGTGTCCGAGGACGGCAGCAGCGGCATCACGGTGTTCGTCGGCGCCCAGGACAACGGCCCGCCCTCGCTCGCACAGTCGAACCAGGCGGTCGCCGCGATCAAGGCGCAGGCGGGCACGGCGGCGTACTACTCCACGATCGAGTTCCAGATGCCCGTGTCAGGGGTCTCCGAGGACGCGACCGTGCGCGAGTACCAGGGCGACGCCTCGTGGAGCCACTTCCCGCTGATCTCAGGCCACTGGCTCACCGGTCCCGGCCAGGCCGTGGTACCAACGCACCTGCTGCGGGCGACGGGACTGCACCTGGGCAGCGTCGTCACGGCGACCGAGTTCGGCAGGAGCTTCCCGCTGACCATCGTCGGCGAGGTCTTCGACACCCACAACGGCGGCATGGAGGTGATCACCGACGCCACCGCGTTCGCCGGTGCGCAACCCGCGTTCCCCGACGGGGAGATCAGCGTCGGACTCAAGCCGGGCGTCGACGAGAACGCCTACGTGACAGCGCTGAACAAGGCACTCGCCGCCTCGGATTCCGTTGTGGCGCCCAGCGCGACGGGCGGCGGCAAGCTGACGATCACCATGGACACCCTCTCGGTGCTGATGACGCTGATCCTGGTCTCGGTCGCGGCCCTCGGCGTGATCGGCAGCGTGGTGCTGGACACGAGGGAGCGGGTGCACGACATCGGCGTGTACAAGGCACTCGGGATGACCCCGAGGCAGACCACGAACATGGTGCTGACCTCAGTTCTGTCCCTAGGCTTCATCGCCGGCGTGATCGGCGTGCCGCTGGGCGTGTGGGTGCACAACCTGGTACTCCCGCTGATGGGAGACCAAGTCCAGGCAACCCTCCCGCCAGACGTGCTGAACGTGTACCAGTTGGCCGAGCTGGTCCTGTTCGCGGCAGGCGGCATCGCGATCGCCCTGCTCGGCGCACTGGGACCAGCCAGCTGGGCCGGCCGGATCCGCACCGCGACCGCGCTGCGGACGGAATAGGAATAGCGGGGTCAACGCACGCCGACGATGAACGCGTCGGCATGTCGTGTCCCGCCCGACCTCGAAGCACCTGCGAGCACTGTCACTGCGAGCCGGTGTGCATCTCCGAGGCGGGCGGGAACTCGCAGTCGAACCTCACCCCTCCGTCGGCCTGCCCTCGGTACACCGCGACGTGCTGTGAGCCGAGTTGCCCCGGTCCCGTGTACGCGAAGGTGCCCCCGCGACTGGCCACGTCGTGGCGTGCCGACGGCCATGAAGTCGGCGGTCGCCGCGCGCCCTTCTCAAGGCCGCGGAACCGACCTACCGTGGACAAGTGGACGTATGGTGGTCTATCGAGATATCAGGCGCCGAATTCGATATCTCCATGTGGATCCGCGACCGCGGCCGCGATGTGATCAGGACCGCGCTGGAGCACGGCGCGCGCGACTGGGACTGGGTTTCCGGAACCTGGGGTGTCGTACTCGAGTTCTGTTTCGCCGACGGGGTCGACGTTCCGGTCCGCTGGACGGGCTTCATCGACAACCCCCTGGTCAAAGCGGCGCTCGACGCCGTCCCCGATCCGGTCGACGGCCTGTTCTTCTACCCGGGCCGCGGCGGCTCGTCCCCGACGGCGGTCCCCCGCCGTCCCAAACCCGCCCCCGTGGCGGCCGCGGCCGCCCTGCCCGAACCGGAAACCCCGACGGAGCCTGTCCATCTCGCGGCAACCGCCACCGTCACCGTCTCGCTGCGGGATGACTGACCGACGTCCTCAGCACTGGCCCAACCTCGGTACGGCTCACTTCAGGAGTGAGCCGTCGTGGGTCCAGAGGTAGTGCTTGGCACCGCCGTCTACAGCCGCTTCAACATCCGCGTCTCGTCCTCGCCCGCCGCGTCCCCGGGCAGCAGGATCGAGGTCTGTTCGAAGCCCAGGCGGCGGTAGAACGCGATCGCACGGGCGTTGTCCACGCGCACGTCCAGCACCGCCCACGCAGTCCCGAACTCGGCCCGCGTGCGGACGCAGGCCTCCTCGACCAAGCGCGTGGCCACCCCGGCCGCGCCGCCGCCGCGATACTCCGGACGGACGAACACACCCATGATCTCCAGCGCCGGAAGGACATCCACCTGGACAGGCAGCGGCTCGTCGGCGGTGGACTCCTCGACCAGGCCCGTCCGGAGCATTCCGATCCACGGACCGTCCACCTCGGCCACCGCGGCCAGGACCCGGCTCTCCGGCCGCGACCCCTGCTCCGCCCGGGCTCGCCAGTTCTCCTCCGGAAGCGCTAGCGCCACCTCGTACTTCTCGCCGAACGCGTCCGGGGCGTCCTGGAGCGCCGCCAGCCGCAGTTCGCGCACCTGCTTCCACTCGTCTGCTTCCATCGCGCGGATCTCGAAGTCCATATGCGGATCTTGGCGCGGGCGCGGGCGCTCTCGCAACCGGGTTCGCGAGCCCGCTCCGGCACCTCATTCGCCTCGGCTTCCCGGTTACGGCTGTGCTGACGGAGGATCAGGGCTAGGCTGCACTGCATGGACGCCGAATCCGGCGAGAGCCCGTGGGGCTCGATCGTCGGTCAGCAATGGCAACCGCCTGAGATAGATCTCGATGTGCCGCATCCGGTGCGCATGTGGGACTACATGATCGGCGGCAAGGACCACTACGAGTCCGACCGCGTGGCGGTGGACTACCTGGCCACGCTCTGGCCGAACATCTTCCTGAGCGCGCGCGCCGCCGAGGCGTATGCGGAGCGGGCCGCCGCGTGGATCGCCGACGGAAAAGGGCTGACGCAGTTCCTCCAGCTCGGCTGCGCGATCCCGCTCAAGACGCCGCTCGACGGGGTCGTGCACGCCCGCGTGCCCGAGGCCCCGTACGTCTACGTCACGGACGATCCGATCACCGCGGCGCACGCGCGGGCCGTGCTCACCGCACGCGCGCGCGGGCCCCTGCACATCGAACTCGGCGAGTTCCGCGACCCCGCGCCGATCCTGGCCTCGCGTCCGCTGCGCGAACTTCTCGACTTCTCCCGGCCCGTCGGCGTGCTGCTCGTCGGCGCGCTGGACTACACCTCGTCCACCCCGCGGGTGCGCCGGGCCCTGCTCGACCTGATGGCGGCGCTCGCCCCCGGCAGCCTGGTCGTCACGCTGCACCACCTCGAATTCCCGCCGGAGATCGGCAGGGCGGTGCTCGGCGCGATGGGGCAGAACCCGGCGCAGTTCACCCCGCGCTCGGAGAGCGGGGTGGCCGCGCTGTTCGAGGGCTTCGAGTTCCTGCCGCCGGGACTGGTCCGCGCCACGGAGTGGATGCCGGACGGCAGCGGTCCCGGACACGACCTGGCCGAGCGGTGCGACAAGCTGGGCGGGGTGCTGATCAAGCGCTGATACGGCGCGGTCGGCGGTCGGGCACGCTCAGCGGGGCACTTGGGCAGCGCGGGATATCGACCGGTCATAACCGGGCATTTCCGTTATTTGACCGAGACGGAAAGCGCATAGCCACAGTTCGTAACCCAGACGAAACTCAGGTCGTCCGGGCGAGAACGGACCGGGAACCGCACGACCACGCCTTCACCCGCACCCACGGATCTCGCTCGGCAGGCGCGTGATCGAACGTAGCCGGCTGCTCCAGAAACGAGGTCGCATGCTCACCACAAGTCCGATCTCCGAACTCACCGGGCAGGACGCCGCCGAGGCGCCCGCCCTGCTGCTGCGCGTGGCGGCGATCCTCGGCGCCTTCGACGGCGAGCACCGCGAGTTGACGCTCTCCGCGCTGGTCGGCCGGTGCGGTCTGCCGCGCTCGACCACGCACCGGACCGCGGACCGGATGATCCGCCTCGGCTGGCTGGACAAGCCGCGGGAGTGCTACCGGATCGGCAACCGGCTGTTCGAGATCGGCAGCCTGGCGCCGATCCGGCACGAGCTGTGCCGGGCCGTGCTGCCCTGCCTCCAGGACCTGCACGCCGCGACGAAGACGGCCGTGCAGCTCGGCGTGCTGAACGGCGGCCGGGTCCTGGTCGTCGAGGAGGTCACCGGCCGCCGGGCGGTGCCGATGCTCACCCAGGTCGGCGGGATCCTGCCGGCCTACTGCACCGCGCTCGGCCGGGTCCTGCTCGCCCACAGCGACGCCGCGACCGTCGACGCCGTGCTGGCGGCCGGGATGCCGCGCCGCACCCCGCACACGTTGACGACGCGGACGGCCGTGCTGCGGGAGCTGGCCGCCGTGCCCGCCCGGGGTTGGGCGAGCGTGCGCGAGGAGTCCAAGGCCGGGGTGAGCT
>Ga0302314_10001920_pt1 | contig 38754 bp, 28 predicted proteins | sample III_Palsa_N2_3_FD_200533 | JGI IMG/M metagenome (GOLD analysis project Ga0302314, IMG submission 200533) | Peat permafrost microbial communities from Stordalen Mire near Abisko, Sweden - III_Palsa_N2_3 | ecosystem: Environmental > Terrestrial > Soil > Palsa > Peat permafrost | place: Sweden...
GGCCCGGATCCGCCCGGCCCGGATCCGCCCGGCCCGGATCCGCCCGGCCCGGCGGGGTGGCGCTCCGCCGGGTTCCGCAGGCCCGCAGGGACCGACCAGGCACCAGCGTCGGCGAGGCCCACCTCCAGGACGTACCGCCAGTTGGCCGGCTGCGGGGCCTGCTGGTCCGCCTGGTTCTTCCTGGCCAGCCGCTGGTGCGGCCGCGCGGGCTTGCGCAGCAGCGACGTCAGGTGGATCCAGCCGTCGGCCACGGAGTTGCGCAGGCCGATGAAGGCGACGGTGGCGTAGACGGCGAGGATGACGTTGATCGCGGCGTAGGCCATGCTCTCGACGCGGTGGTGCCGGTAGGCGACGTAGAAGGTGACACCGGCCAGCGCGATCAGCAGGTAGGGCGCGAAGATGAAGAACGGCGGAGCGACCGTGCGGTCGCGCACCTTGGGTGTCCGGGCAAAGGCTGCCTTCGACGCGGTGATCCCCTGGATCAGCGACGAGATCGCCCCGGCCAGGTTCACCGGCAGCAGGATCAGGTTCAGGGCGTAGATCCTGGCCACGTCGAGGCGCTTATAGCCGCAGTACCGCAGGTCGCTGGCCATGGCCAGGAAGTACGGCACTGTGACCAGCCCGAGCAGCGGGCTGATCAGCGTGGCATTGAAGGGGAACGCCAGCAGCACCAGGAGGCTGGCCGAGCAACAGCAGATGGACGCCATATAGTTCCCGCGCAGGAAGATCTCGCCGACCCGGGTACGCTCGCCGCGAGCCCGCCGCGCCCGCGACTGCCTGCGGAGCTTGGGCAGGATCAGCAGGCCGCCGTTGGCCCACCGGCGCCGCTGGATGCACAGCGAGCCGAAGTCCGGCGGGGTCGCGCTGTAGCTCAGGCGCCCCGGGTAGTTGAAGAGCCGCCAGCCGTGGATGCCCATGTCGATGGTGGACTCGGTGTCCTCGATGACCGTGCGGTCCTTGATGTAACGGCGGATCTCCCAGTTGCCGGTATAGGACGTCTCGGCGATGTCATCGAGGGCACGCTTGCGGATCACGGCGTTGGCGCCCACCCAGAAGGTGGCGTCAAAGTGGGTCAGGCCCTGGTGGACGATGTGCTGCAGGTCCGTGGTGGCGCCGGCGATCCGCTCCAGCCGGGTGGCGGAGCCCGGGAATGCGCTGTAGGGCGTCTGGGCGATGGCCATATCGCGGTGCTCACTCTGCTCGAGCAGGTGCACCAGCCGCAGGCAGTACTCCGGCAGCAGCACGCTGTCCGCATCCAGCGTCACGACGTAGTCGGCGCTGGGAACAATCAGGTCACACGCCGGTGGGCTGGAGCGGACCAGCGCCAGGCCGGTAGCGGTCGGCATCTCGCAATAGCTGCCGCCCATCAGGCCGATGTAGCTGTTGAGGTTCATGGCCTTGTTGGGCTCGTGGGAGAGCGAGACGTAGCGCTTGCGCTCGAAGCAGGTGACCTCGGCACGGAACGTCCATACGAGGCGGCGGTACAGGCAGCGGATCTGCGACCGCCCCAGCACCACCTCCTCGGCGGCCGAGGCCCGCAGCGCCGCGGAGATCGTGCGCAGCGATTCCGCCAGCCGGAGCACCACCTCGTTGGCGAAGAAGACATCCGAGTTGTCGATGATCTCCCCGGCGGCGGCCAGGTGCTCCAGCCATGTCGCGGCAGTGTCGTAGTCGCCGGCGAGGCCGGTCATCGTGCGGATACCGGGATCCTCGTCGCGGCGGGAACCCGCCTCGAACTTCTCCAGCGCATCGGCGAAGTGGGCCGCCGGCTCCGCCAGCAACTCCTCGATCTGGCCAGGGAGCGCCCTGGCCGCGGTCAGCAGCTCCCGTGCCCGCGCGGTTCGCGGCACAAACGGGTCGTCGATCAGCAGGACGATGCGCTTGTCGGGGTACTCCTGGAGCGCTGCCGACAGCAGCGTGTTGCGGATGACGCGCGTCTCCTCCTGGTAGGAGGGGACGATCGTGGTCAGCGGCGGCGTCTTGGCATCGAAAAACTGGTCCAGGATGGCGCGGCTCGCCCAGTGACAGTTGCGGGTCCGGTAGCAGAAGCCGAGCCGGCTCAGCAGGTAGGCCAGGGCGGAAGCGGTCAGTATCGTGACGGTGAGCAGGTAGATGACCGATTCCGCCCGGTCGACCGCGCCCGCGTAGCGCGGGTCGAAGAAGTCCTCAAGCAGCCATGTGACGAAGTAGCCGAGCCACGCCGCTACCGTGACGATGATGGCCAGGCGGCCCAGGGCGATCCGCCGGTCACTGACGGGCTGCGGAACCACGGGCATCGCCTGGACGCGCCGGTCGCGGCCCCACTGGCGGCGGGCCGCGGCGGGCTGGCGGCGGGCTGCGGGGGAGGTCGGTGGCGCGGGCCCAGCGACGGTGGCGGGAGCGGTGTTGATGGGTACCACAATGCCCCTTTCATGTACTATATGTAACTCTAATATAACTCTCCGTGAAAATAGGCTGATCTTCGGAGGGCGCCGGGGGATGGAGTGGGATTACGCGAGGTGAACTCGGCGACGCCCTGTGGCGGACGGCCGGCACCGGCTTCAGCGGTGGGGACGCGCCGGTCTTGCCGGCCGGCGCCTACCCCAGGAACGACAGGCGCACCTGACGGTCCGGGTTGTCGACGTTGAGGTCGACGAGGGCCACCGACTGCCAGGTCCCGAGTGCGAGGGATCCGGCTACCACGGGCAGCACCACGAAAGGCGGCACGAACGCGGGCAGCACGTGCGAGCGGCCATGGCCCGTCGACCCGTGCGCGTGCTGCCACCTGTTGTCAGCGGGCAGCAGTTCCGCCAGCGAGGCCAGCAGGTCGGCGTCGCTGGCCGCGTGCAGCTCCATGACGGCGATGCCGGCCGTCGCATGCGGGACGAACACGTGCAGCAGGCCGTCACCGCCCGCGGACGACTCGCGCGCGTACTCCTCGCATTGCGCCGTGATGTCATGCACGGTCTCACGGCGGCCGGTCCGTACCTGGAAGGTCATGGTCTGCATGCCGAAGACTGTCGGCCATCGGCCGCCATATCGCAACCCGCCGGGGCCGCGTCCCTGTCCCCGCGTCGCCTGGGGCTGGCCGCTACCGTAAGGCCATGAGCACTCGGGTGCTGTACGTGATCGCATGCGCTGCCCCGCCGACTGCGGACGTCGCCCGGCTGGTCAGCCTCGGCCAGGAACATGGCTGGGATGTGTGTGTGCTCACCACGCCATCGGGCAGGCGGTTCGCCGGCATCACCGCCCTGGAGGACCTGACCGGGCACCCGGTCCGGAGCGAGTACAAGAACCCCGGCGAGCCCGATGTCCTGCCCGCGGCGGACGCGGTCATCGTTGCCCCGGCCACGGTGAACACGATCAACAAATGGGCGGCCGGAATCTGCGACACTCTCGCCCTGGGCATCCTGGTCGAGGCGATCGGCCTAGGGCTGCCCATGGTGGCGGTGCCGTCCACCAACCGGGCGCACGCCGCGCACCCGGCGTTCACGGAGAACATCGCCAAGCTGCGGTCGTGGGGAGTGCACGTGCTGTTCGGCCCCGACATCCTGCCCGAGCGCGATCCAGGGGCTGGCGACAGCTACCTGCCTCTGTTCCCGTGGCAGAAGGCAGTCGAGGCCATCGATGCGGAGGCTGCCGTTACTCGGCCGGAGGAGCTGATGCCGTAACCTTTAGTAGGCGATCGACTACTGAGGGGATCGCCGGGGGATGCGAGTGATGTCACGGGGAGCGACGCCTGCAGCCAGCGGCCGGGGCCGTCTCCGGCAGTGGTGGCAGGACCGGCCGGTCCGGTTGAAAGGCCTGCTCGTGATCGCCGTTCCGCTGATCGTCTTGATCGGCACTACCGTGGTGACCCTGGCGCTGCAGCATGTGGAGCAGTCCGAGCGGAGCGTCGCGGCGGCTGACCTGAACCTGACCGGTGCCGCTGATCAGGTGCTGGCCGATGCCGTAAATGCGCAGACGGGTGTGCGCGGTTATGCGGTGACGGGTGATCAGGGTCTGCTGGCGCCGTACACGGTGGCGCTGAGGCGGATCGGGGCTGACCGGCGGTCGTTGCGGGTTGCGGCTGCGGCAGTGGGTGACCGGCGGCGGCAGCGGGTGGTGGATGCGACCACGGGCAGGGCGTTTTCCGAGCTTGCGCAGCTGCGCGCTGCGGTTGGTGCCGGTGCTTTCGTGGCGGGGCTGCGTCCGGCGCTGGAGGTCCAGAGCACGACCATGGGGGTGCTGCGCGGTCAGGTGGCGAGCCTGACTCGTGGTCATGCGGCATTGCTGGTGTCACAGCGGGCGAGGATCAGCTGGCTGGAGGCGATGATTGACCGGCTTGACGTTGCCGGGCTGGCGCTGGGGCTGATCGCTGGGCTTTTCGGGGTGGCGTTGTTCACCTCGGGTATCTCCCGCCGGGTGGCTACGGCGGCGGCGAATGCGGAAAGGCTGGGGCAGGGCCGGCCGCTGGAGCCGGTGGGCGGCTCGGCGGATGAGGTGGGCCGCCTGGCCAGTGCGCTGGTCCGCGCCGATGAGCTGCTGGCCGGGTGGGATGCCCAGCAGGTCAAGGCACGGCTGGCGCTGCTCGCGTCGATCGTGGAGTCCTGCGACGACGCGATCCTCAGCAAGGACGTTGACGGGCTGATCACCAGCTGGAACCCGGCCGCCGAGCGCATCTACGGCTACTCAGCGGACGAGGTTATCGGCCAGCACGTTGAACTCGTCCTTGACCCGGACCTGCGTGGCGAGGGAGCGGAGATCCTCAGCGCGTTCGTCAGGGAATATGGCCGCGACGACAGTATGGGCAGCTTGCTAGTCGAGAACGTGCAGCGGCGAAGGGACGGGACCACGTTCCCGGTGTCGGTGATGCTCTCGGCTATTCATAGCGATGACGGGTCGCTGATCGGCACCTCATCGATCTCCCGGGATACCACCAAGCAGCGCCGCGCCGCGGCCGAGCTCAGCGCCCGGATGGAGGACCTGGAGCGAGCCAACCGCCACCTGGAGACGTTCACTTACTCGGTCTCGCATGACCTGCGTGCGCCGCTGCGGGCCTTGCGCGGCTTCAGCACCGCCTTGCTGGAAGAGTACGGCGACAATCTGGACGACGCCGGGCGGGGCTATGCCGAGCGGATCGACGCCGCGGCCGAGCAGATGGCGCTGCTGATCGATGACCTGCTGCACCTGTCGCGGCTGTGGCGGACCGAGATCCAGGGCGTCAGGGAAGTCGATCTCAGCGCCGAGGTCACCGCGATCGCCGGGGAACTCCAGCGCAGCGCGCCGGGCCGCCGCGCTCATTTCGCCATCCAGCCGGGCGTGCGGGTGCCGGCGGATCCGGTGCTGATCCGCACGGTGCTGCAGAATCTGCTGGAGAACGCCTGGAAGTTCACCGGCAAACTCGACGAGGCGCGGATCGAGTTCGGCACCAGGCCGGCCGACGGCGCCGGGACCTGCTGTTACGTGCGGGACAACGGCGCCGGGTTCGATCCCGAGTACGTGGGCAAGCTGTTCCAGCCGTTCCAGCGGCTGCACCCGACGCGGGAGTTCGCCGGCACCGGCGTCGGGCTGGCCAGCGTGCGGCAGATCGTGGAACGCCACGGCGGCCGCGCATGGGCCGAGGGCGCCGTCGACCAGGGCGCGACCTTCTGGTTCACCCTCAATGTGCGGGAGGACGGGTCAGTGTGAGTCCCTGGTCACCGCCGATCCGCTGGCGCCGAGAAGGAAGTCCAGGTCAGCGCCCTGACTAGCCTGCAGGACGTGATCGACATACAGCCGTTCCCAGCCGCGCCGCGGTGTCGCGAAGCCCGCCACCATGGCCGCCGACGGCTGACGGCTACTCAGCTCAGCGGCAGGGACGTCCACGTCCAGCCGCCGCGCCGCCACATCCAGGATGACGTAATCCCCGGTCTCGATCAGCCCGAGCGGCCCGCCCGCCGCGGCTTCCGGCGCCACGTGCAGTACCACCGTGCCGTACGCAGTCCCGCTCATCCGGCCATCACAGATGCGCACCATGTCGCGGACACCGCGCCGCAGCAGCCGGGGCGGCAGCGGCAGGTTCGCCACCTCCGGCATCCCCGGGTATCCCCTCGGCCCGCAGCCGCGCAGCACGAGCACCGAGTCCGGGTCGACGTCCAGGTCGGGATCGTCGATCCGGTGGTGCATGTCCTCGATGCTGTCGAAGACGACGGCCCGGCCGCGGTGCCGCAGTAGCGACGGCGACGCCGCCGCTGGCTTGATCACCGCGCCCTGGGGCGCCAGGTTGCCGTACAGCACGGCGATGCCGGCGTCCTCCTGCAACGGCGCGTCGCGCCGGCGGATGACGTCGGTGTCCCAGATCTCGGCGTCCGCCAGATGCTCCACCAGCGGCCTGCCCGTCACCGTGAGCGCATCAGGATCCAGCAGGTCGCGCACCTCGCGGAGCACGGCGAGCAGTCCGCCGGCCCGGTGGAAATCCTCCATCAGGTGCCGCCCGGCCGGCTGCAGGTCGACCAGCAGGGGCACGCCGGCGCCGATCCGGTCGAAGTCGTCGAGTGATAGGTCGATGTCGAGCCGGCCGGCGATGGCGAGCAGGTGGACCACCGCGTTCGTGGACCCTCCGATGGCCGCGAGCGCAATGATCGCGTTGCGGAACGACCCCGCCGAGAGCATGGCGCTTGGCCGGCGCCCCTCGGCGACCAGTTCGACGGCGAGCCGTCCGGTGGCGTGCGCGCCTTCCAGCAGCCGGCTGTCCGGCGCCGGGGTGCCGGCGAAGCCGGGGATGGTGGTGCCGAGCGCCTCGGCCATGCAGGCCATGGTCGAGGCCGTGCCCATCGTGTTGCAGTGGCCCCGGCTGCGGATCATCGACGACTCCGACGCGATGAATGCCCGTTCCGGCAGCTCGCCGGCCCGGACCTGCTCGCTGAGCTTCCATACGTCGGTGCCGCAGCCGAGGGGCTGCCCGCGGAACGTGCCGGTCAGCATCGGGCCGCCGGGGACCACGACGGCAGGCAGGTCGACGGAGGCGGCGGCCATCAGCAGCGAGGGGATGGTCTTGTCGCAGCCGCCCAGCAGCACGACGCCGTCAACGGGATTGGCCCGCAGCATCTCCTCGGTGGCCATCGCGGCCATGTTGCGCCAGAGCATCGCCGTGGGCTTGACCAGCGTCTCGCCGAGCGAGACCACCGGCAGGTTCATCGGTACGCCGCCGGCCTCCCAGACGCCCTGCTTGACGCTCTCGGCGACCTCGTTCAGGTGCGTGTTGCACGGCGCAAGGTCGGAGGCGGTGTTCGCGATCGCGATGTGCGGGCGCCCGTCGAAGGCGTGCGCGGGCAGGCCGCGGCGCATCCACGCACGGTGAATGTAGGCATTCCGGTCGGTTCCCGCGTACCACTGGGCGCTGCGCTGCTCTGGCATGGGCTGCTCGTTTCTGCTGCCGCCGGGATTCCCCCCGTGGCAGAGTCTGCTACGCCATGAGAGCTTTCGTCATCACCGGACCGCGCGAGTCTACGGTCGCCGACGTCGCGAGCCCCCAGGCGACGCCGGGCCAGGTCGTGGTCGACGTCGAGCGGGCCGGCGTGTGCGGCACCGATGTCGAGTTCTTCACCGGCGAGATGGCGTACCTGCACCAGGGGCACGCGGAATATCCGATGCGCCCCGGTCACGAGTGGTGCGGGACCGTGTCCGCGGTAGGCGACGGCGTCGAGAAGGCGTGGCTTGGCCGACGGGTCACCGGTGACACGATGCTGGGCTGCGGCCGGTGCCGGCGCTGCCGCAGCGGACTGCATTACGTGTGCGAGGACAGGTTCGAGATCGGCATCCGCGGGGGCTGGCCCGGCGCGCTCGCTGAGCAGCTGGCCGTCCCGGCCGCGGCACTGCGCGAGCTGCCCGAAGCAGTCGATGCGGTGGCCGGCGCGCTAGCAGAACCGGGCGGGAACGGATTGCGGTCGGTTCAGGCCGCATCGCTAGGCCCGGGTGACCGGGTGCTAGTGCTCGGACCGGGCACGATCGGCCTGCTTGCCGCGAAGTTCGCGCTTGCCGGTGATGCTGAGGTGCACGTCATGGGGCTTACGCCGGATTCGGTCGAGTTCGCCGCCGCGCTCGGCGTGCACGGCGCATGGACGGCAGCCAGCCTTCCCCGGCTGCCGTTCGACGCCGTCATCGACTGCTCCAATGCGCCCGCCCTGCCGGCGCTGGCGCTCGATCTCGTCGAGCCGGGGAAACGGGTGGTCTACGTCGGCCTGGCCGGGAGCCCGAGCGCCATCGACACCCGGACGATGGTGCTCAAGGACGTGACAGCGGTCGGTATCCTCGGCGGTTCGCGTGCGCTGGCGGGCGCGATAGCGCATTTTGCTGCGGGGTCGGTTGATCCGCGCCCGCTGGTGGCGGCCACCATCGGACTCGACGAGGTGGGCGATGTGCTCGCGGGATCACGGCCGGCCGGCGCCGGTCTCGGGCCCAAGATCCTCGTCGACCCGCGCCGCGGCCGCGCATGACCGGCGCGCAGACCTTGATGCGGTGAGACGGACCGGCGGCAGGGCCGGCCAGCTCAGCGGATGTCGCCGCGCTCGCGCAGCGCCCGGATGTCTTCGGCGACCCGGAAGATGACGATGAAGAACTCCAGCAGTATGCGGTAAATCGCGGTGACTACCAGGAAGAACAGCGGAGCCAGGATGAGCAGTGTCACGATGCCGAACCCTGTGCTCGCCCTGAACGCGACGTCCACAAACCCGAGCGCGCTCAGCGCCGCCAAGATCATGATCAGCGGGTAGAGGATCTTGACGACCTTGGGCGTGACAAATGACGTGAACCCGAAATCGAACAGCGCGCCCAAGAACCCCTTTGTGGCCGCAGCCGCAGCCGGCGGTCGTTGCTGCTGCTGTTGTCGTAGTCGTTGCTCCTGCTGCTGTGGCTGCTGTGGCTGTGGCTGTTGTGGCGGCGGCGAGGGGTACCCGAAGCCGCCAGGTGCCGGATCAGCCGCGGTTTGCTCCGGCCTGTAGGCCGCGCGGCCCGAATCACCTTGCTGGCCATAGCCAGACTCTTGCTCGGTCAATGGATCCCCCTGCGGAAGAATCTGCTAGATCGACGCGGTTCCCTTGCCGTATGTCTGTCCGAAAGTGACACGCGCCAGCTCGTGGCCAAGGTTACCAGTCACCACCAGTGACTCTTTGTATGCTAGTTTTTACTTTAAGTAGTAAAACATGACTGTGTCGGTCCTGGAGCGTGGGATGGCTAAGGGTGTGCGTATGACCGTTGACGGGACTTCGGGGAGGTCCCGCGAGCGCCTGCCCGACGAGAGCGCCAGCTCTCAGCAGGGGCTCCCACCTGCCGATCTGGGTGACCGAGCGTCGGCGCCGCAGTCGCGTCCGTCTAGTGGGGAATCATATGATTAAGTTGCCGAGCCAGCAGCGTTCCGCCAGTTCAGTGCACGCGGAACTGGCGGTGATCGTCGAGTCGACTCATGACGCGATCATCGGCATGACCCGGCAGGGCGTCATCACCAGCTGGAATCCGGCCGCGGCGCAACTCTACGGCTATGCCGCGGAGGAGATCGTCGGCCGCGCGGCCCGCTTGCTCTGCCCCGAGGACGCCCATCCTGCGGAGGCCGAGGCCTTGCGGCGGATTGCCGAAGGCGAAGAGGTGAAGCAGTACCGCACGCAACGGCGGCGTAAGGACGGGACGGTCATCGCGATCTCGCTCACCGCGTTGCCGGTCGCTGGCCCGGCGGGCGGCATCGTCAGCGTAACGACGGTATCTCGCGTGCTGGCCGACCAGCCGGCTGCCCGTGGCAATTACGGGCGACGGCAGGGCGACGGACTTCTGCAGGCCCAGGAGGACAAGTCGCAGGAGCAGCTGCAGCAGGCCCAGCGGCTGGAGAACCTCGGCCAGCTGGCCGGCGGCGTCGCGCACGATTTCAACAACCTGCTCGCCGTCATCCTCAATTACGTGTCCTTCGTCTCCGAGGAGCTCGCCGCTGCGACCGAAGCGGACTGGCCGCAGCGCCGCGAGACGGCCCTCAAGGACCTCGCGCAGATCGAGCGGGCCGGCGAGCGGGCCGCCAGCCTCACCCGCCAGCTACTCGCCTTCGCCCGCCGGGAAGTCATCCAGCCACAGGTCCTCGACCTCGACCTCGTCATCACCGCAGTCCAGGAAATGCTGCACCGGACCCTCGGCGAGCACGTCAACCTCGTCACCTCGCTGGCCGGCGGCCTTTGGCCCGTCCTCGCCGATCCCGGCCAGCTGGAGCAGGTCCTGGTGAACCTCGCGATCAACGCCCGCGACGCCATGGCCGCCGGCGGGACGCTGAGCATCGATACCAGCAACATCACCGTGGACGCCGACACCGTCGCCGGAGGATCCAAGTCACGGCAGGGACGGAACGTGCGGCTACGAGTCAGCGACACCGGCACCGGAATGACCCGCGAAGTTATCGAGCACGCATTCGAGCCTTTTTACACCACCAAGCGAGACGGCACCGGGACCGGGCTCGGCCTGGCTACCGTCTACGGGATCGTTACCCAGGCCGGCGGCCAGGTCCAGATCTACTCCGAACCCGACGGAGGCACGACCTTCACCATCACGCTGCCGGTCACCGCCGAAGCGGTTACTCCGCTGACGGAACCCGCGCCATACAAGCGGACGCCCCAAGGAGAGACGGTCCTGGTCGTCGAGGACGAGGCAGCCCTGCGCGAGGTAACCAAGCGCATCCTCACCCGCAACGGCTACCACGTGATCACCGCCGAAAATGGCCCGGAAGCTCTCGACATTGCCCGCGGCTACCCGGGCGAGATCCACCTGCTGGTCACCGACGTTGTCATGCCGCGCATGCTCGGCAGGGAGGTAGCGGAGAGGATGCTGGTGATCAAGCCGGAGATCGAAGTGCTCTTCATGTCCGGCTACGCCAGGCCCGTCCTTGCCTCCCAGGGCAGGCTCGATCCCAACGTGGCCCTTGTGGAGAAGCCGTTCTCCGAGGCCGACCTGCTGGCCAAGGCCGGACAGGTACTCGACGGCCACTTTCCCGGGTTCAAGACCGTCCAGGGTACCCCCACCTGACGTGCTGGGGAGGTTCAAGGCCGGTCAGGACCCCCGCCTGGCTCGTTGTGCGTCACTGCGCTCGACGGCCAACTACGGTGGGCTCCGGACTGCCGGAACGGGTGGTTTCCCTATCCGGTGCGCGCAGCGCGCTCCAGCCGAGGCGTCCGGTGACGCCTTCGAGCTTTCCTCCGACTACGATGCCATGCTCGGTGATGGTGAAGCTGTTGAGAGTCATCTCGTGTGGGCTGTTCCGCATCTTGACCACATTGAGCGAGCGGCCCACCTGGGATTCTTCTTCGATGTACCGCAGGTCGATGACGTTGTCGAACAGGAACATCAGATCGTCAAGCGACTGGGCGGTAAGTCCGTTGGCGGTCGTTTCGCTAGTGAGCAGCGATGAGCTGCCGGCCGCGCGGATGAGTCCGACGAGGCTGCGCATGTAGGCGGGGAAACGCTCCCATTCGCGGGCGGCGAGGACTAGTTCGGCCAGGCTGTCGATGACGACGCGGCTGACCGGATGCGCGGCGAGGTCCGCGCGTACGGCGTTGGCCAGGACGTCCAGGTCGAGGTCGCCCATCGGGACATGGGAGATCACGAGTTGCCCGGTGGCGCGGGCTGCCGCGAGGTCCCAGCCGAAAACGCTGGCCATGGCGGTGAGCTGGTCTGCGGTGTCCTGGAACGTGACGTAGAGGCATCGTTGCCCCTGGTCCAGCTCCTGGGCGGTCCAGCGCAGCCCGAAGATGGTCTTGCCGATGCCTGAGGGTCCCATCACCAGGGTGGCGTCGCCGGCTTTCGTCCCGCCTGTCATTAGCTCGTCCAGGCCCGGGATCCCGCTGCGGACCCGGCCGGAGACCGCCCTGACCCCGGCCGGGATGAGCGTTTCTATGCGCGGGAAGACCTCGATGCCGCCAGGGCCGATCCGGAAGGTGTGCTTGCCTGGCCGGTGGCTTCCGCCGCGCATCTTTGTTACCCGGAGCCACCGCCGGTCGACCGGCTCGCGAGCCTCGTAGTCGAGCTGGATAATGCCGTCGGCCAGGGAGAACTCGATGTCGCTCCGCAACTCGTCGGGCGTGTACTCACCGAGCAGCAGCAGCACTGTGCCGGTCTGGGAGAACCGGCCGGTCAGGTCGAACAGTGCGGCCCGCAACTCGCGTTCGCTGGCGAAGTCGCGCAGCATCTTGGCGCTGTCGAGCACCACGATCGCGGGTTCCTCGTCCAGCGTTTTCCGGACGATCTCCGACACCAGTGGCTCAAGCCCGTCCGGGCGCGCAGGCAGCAGGAAGTCACCCAGGTGGATGTGCTCGACTGTTGCGCCCAGGGCTTCCGGATCGAAGAAGGCGAACGGCTCCAGGTGCCTGACGAGCTTGGTATGCGGCTCGGACATCGTCGTGTAGTAGACGGCCTTGTGCTCGGCGGTGCCGCTGCCGAAGCAAATCTGCTGGGCCAGGATCGTCTTGCCGGTGCCGGGCGCGCCGGCCACGACCACCACGGCCCCGGGCTCGAGTCCGCCGTTGAGCACGAGGTCCAGCCCTGCGACGTTGGTAGCTAGCCGTTTCAACGGGGACCAGGTCCTTCCATCAGCGTGTCTGCAACTGCGAGGAGGTGGCGCCACGAGTACGGCTTGGGTACGACCGCGTCCGCCCCGTCCGCGAGGATGGTGTCCGCGCTTGCTGCCAGGATCGGGATGGCCGCCGTGGCTGGCACACTGCGCAGGCGCCGGATGAGTTCAACGCCGCCCATCACCGGCATCATGATGTCGGTCACCACCAGATCCGGCGGCGACTCGCGCACGGCCCTCAGCGCAGCGGCACCATCGCAGACGTCGGTCACCTCATGCCCAGCCCGCTCGAAGATCCTCCGGAGCAGGAACCGCTGGTCCGGCTCGTCATCGACCACCAGAATCCTGAGCATCCGTAACTGCAACCTCCATGGCTCGTAACTCTATGCACTCTATGCTACACTCATAGTTACTAACGCTGCTCATGCGGTTGCGAGGTCGGCGATAGACTCGGACCTCCCGGCTCGGTTACGCGGGAGGCCGACGTCATGGCGGACGGCGAGGCGCGTTCCGACCGACATGGGGGTGTCGCCGTGGGTCAGGTACAGGACATTGGGCGCTGGCGCGGCTCGACCGGGCTCACGCTGCTCTCGGCGATCGTGGACTCGTCGGACGACGCCATCGTGGGGAAGACCGTCGACGGGCTGATCACGAGCTGGAACACAGGAGCCCAGCGCATGTACGGGTACACGGCCGACGAGGTCATCGGCCTGCCGATTACCCTCCTGTCGCCCGCTGACCGGATCGACGAGATGACGGAGATCCTCGGCAAGATCCGCAAAGGCGAGCGCGTCTTGCATCTTGAGACCGTACGGCAGCGCAAGGACGGCACCACCTTGCCCGTGTCCGTGACGGTCTCGCCAGTGCGGGACGAAGAGGGCACGCTGATCGGGGTGTCATCGATCGCCCGGGACAACACCGAGCAGCACCGCAGCGTGGCGGAACTTCTCCGCCGAGCGGACGACCTTGAGCGGGCCAACCGGGACCTGGATTCGTTCTCCTACTCGGTCGCTCACGACCTGCGCGCCCCGCTGCGAGCGCTGGGCGGTTACAGCGTGGCCCTCCTGGAGGAATATTGGGACGCTCTCGGCGAGGCGGGCCAGGACTACGCCAAGCGAATTCAGGCCGCCAGCGAGCAGATGGCCACGCTTATCGACGACCTATTGCATCTTTCGCGCGTCTCGCGGGCCGATATTCACGCCGAAGCGGTCGATCTCGGCGCCGAGATCGACAGCATTGCCGAGGAACTCCAGCGCCAGGAACCGGACCGCCGCGTCCGCTTCGTCATCGAGCACCCAGTCTGGGCAATGGCGGACCGCCTGCTTATCCGCACCGTCCTGCAGAACCTGCTGGGCAACGCCTGGAAGTTCACCTCCGGCCGCGACGAGGCGTCGATCGAGTTCGGGTCGGCTCCGGTCGGTGTCGGGGGCGCCGGCATCTGCTACTACGTGCGCGACAATGGCGCCGGCTTCGACTCTGCCTACGCGGAGAAGCTGTTCAAGCCATTCCAGCGGCTGCATCCGAAGCGCGACTTCCCCGGCACTGGCGTCGGGCTCGCCAGCGTGCAGCACATCGTGGAGAAACACGGCGGCCGCACGTGGGCCGAGGGCGCTGTCGACCACGGTTCGACCTTCTATTTCACGCTCAACCCGAAGGGAATCGCATGAGGGCCCGGCGCATCCTGCTGGTAGAGGACAACCAGGACGACGAGGCGCTGACTCTCCGAGCTCTCCAGAAGAGCAACATTCTGAACGAGGTCACCGTGGCCCGCGATGGCGCCGAGGCCCTCGACCGCCTCTTCGCTGATGACGACGCCGACAGGGCGCTGCCCGCTTTGATCCTGCTGGACTTGAAGCTCCCGAAGGTCGACGGGTTCGAAGTGCTGCACCGGATACGGGCCGATGAGCGGACCCGGCTCATCCCCGTTGTCATCCTCACCTCCTCCGGACAGGAAGAAGACATCCTGGCCGGCTACGCGGGCGGCGCCAACGCCTTCGTGCGAAAACCGGTGGCGTTCTCCGGCTTCGCCGACGCCGTCCGCGCCCTCGGCATGTTCTGGCTGCTCATCAACGAGCCGCCACGCGACGTCACCTCGCCCGCAGCCGGCCGCGACGCGCCAGCGGTGATGCCCTGAGAACTTGGCGTCATCGAGGAAGGGGGCGGTATCCATGAGCGGCGCGCAACGCGGTAACGAGCCGGGGACTGGTGAGTCGGATGAGTCGTCCGCCCCGCGGCAGGCAAGCACTCCGGTCGCGAGGAGGACGGGCTCAGCGGGGCGGAGCGCGCTACGCATTCTCATCCTCGAGGATGAACCTACCGATGCTGATCTTGAGCAGCGCCTCCTTGCCCGCTCAGGCCTCGAGTTCACTGCTGTCGTCGTGGACACGAGGGCGTCGTTTGTTCAGCAGCTCGCTGCCTTCCGCCCAGAAGTGATCCTCTCCGATTTCTCTCTGCCAGGATTCTCCGGTGAGGCCGCCCTTAAGATCGCGCAGGAGCAGTGCCCGGACACACCGTTCATCGTCTTGTCCGGCGCGCTCGGAGACGAAGCAGCAGTTGAGCTCATCAGGCAAGGTGCGACGGACTACGTCCTGAAAGACCGGCCCGCACGCCTCGCATCAGTCGTCCGCCGGGCCGTGGCTGAGGCTGGGCAGAGGGCTGAGCGTGCTCAGCTAGAAGTCCAGCTGCAACGGTCGCGGCGCCTGGAAGGGATCGGCCGGCTGGCCGCTGGCGTCGCCCACGACTTCAACAACATGGTGGGCGCCATGCTCAACTACGCGGCGTTCATCCGCGGCCAGGCAGCAGAAAGAGCCGCGCAAGGCATCGACAAGGAAGCCTGGGACGGTGTCCGTCAGGATGCCGAGCAGATCGAAGGCGCCGGCCAGCGAGTGATCCAGCTCGTCCGCCAGTTGCTCGCCGCTGGCGGCCAGCAACTGGTCCGCCCTGAACTCATCGACCTCGGCCAGGTCGTAACCGGGATCGAAGCGCTACTGCGGAGCACTATCGGCCGGCACATCGAGTTCCAGCTAACTCTCGCTCCGCAACTCTGGCCCGTGACCGCTGACCCGGGCCAGATCGAGCAAGTGCTGCTGAATCTCGCGATAAACGCCCGCGATGCCATGCCGGCCGGTGGCACCTTTTCGATTGAGATGCAGAACGTGACGGTCGATCAGGCGGAGCGGACGCCCCATCCGGGGCTCATTCCAGGGGCCTACGTGTGCCTGCGCGTCCACGACAACGGCATGGGCATGGAACCGGAGATCCTTGAGCACGTCGGCGAACCATTCTTCACAACCAAACCATTCGTCGAGGGCGGCGGCCTCGGCCTCGCCAGTGTCTACGGCATCATCGGCCAGGCTGGCGGGACTATCGGCATCTCTTCCGAATCCGGCATTGGCACGGCCATAACTGCCTGGCTTCCCGCCAAACCGGATGCCGGACCTGTCCGCGCATAGGATCAATTGCCGGCTGCGGCCTGGTCGTCTGGCCCCTACCTGTACATCCACGCGATGCGGCTTGCGCTCGGCGTCGCCCCGCCTGGCTACGGGCCGGCCGGGACGTAGCCGTCTACCAGTTCGTTGCCGAACTTGCCCGCCGGGTCATAGTGGCTGCGCAGCCGCTGGAAGTCGGGCAGCCGCTCGTATAGCCCGCGCACCAGTTCCGGCCTAGCGGCGGTGAGCTTTCCCCAGTGCGGCCTCGCCCGTAGCGGCGCCAGCTGGTCCTCGATGGCGGCCAGCACGGGCAGCACCGCCGCGGGGTCCTTGATCCAGGTGAAGTGGATCGCCACCGAAGGCCGCTGGTAGCTCGGGCTCAGCCACAGATCGTCCGCCGCCACGGTACGGATTTCCGAGATCTGCAGCACCGGCGCCACCTGGTCGCGGATGCGGTCGATCGCGGCCAGCGCCTCGACCGCATGCTCGCGGGGCACGAGGTACTCCGATTGCAGCTCCTCGCCGCTGCTGGGCATGAATTCCAGCCGGAAGTGCGGCAGCCGCTCATGCCAGCGCCCGGGCACGCCGAGCTGCTGCGTGCAATAGGCGGCGGGCATGCCGGGCACCGGGTGCTGGGGACCGTCGGCCAGTGCGGCGCCCAGCCACCGGGCCGGCTCGGGCACAGCGGATTCGCCCGGGCCGGCCAGCTGCTTGCGCCACACCTGATCGACCGGCCCGCCCCGCCATCGGGTGAACAGGCTCACGCTGTACGCGCTGGCGAAAATGTCCGCCAGGTGCTCGTCCAGCTGGTCCCGGGGGAGTCCCTCGTAGACGTACTGCCGGATGCTGAAAGCAGGCACCAGGTCGAGCGTCAGGCTGGTGACTATCCCGAGTGCGCCGAGCGCGATGACGACCCCAGCGAACAGGTCACCGTCGCGCTGGCGGCTCAGCGTAACGAGCTCGCCCCCGGCGGTCACCATCTGCAGCGCCGAGACGGCTGTGGCCAGGTTGCCGTTGGCGTCCCCGGAGCCGTGCGTCCCGGTCGCGCACGCGCCGGCGATCGAGATGTGCGGCAGCGATCCGAGGTTGCGCAGTGCCCAGCCCGCCTCGTCCAGCCCCCCGGCTATCTCCCCGTACCGCAGGCCGGCGCTCACCGTGACCGTCGCCTGCCCGGCATCGATCTGGATGACCTTCGGCAGGCCCGCCACCGAGACGAGATCACCAGGGCAGTCGGCGATCCGATTAAAGGAATGACCGGTGCCGAGCGCCCGCACCCGCTCGCTGCCGGCGACGACGCGCTGCAACTCCGCAAGAGACGCCGGACGGTGGAATCGCTCAGCACTGAACGTGACGTTCCCGGCCCAGTTCGTCAGCCGTCTGGTCATCTATCGCGACCGCGGGCCGGCCCACATGCGGGCGTCATTGCGGCCACGATGGCGGCCGCTTCTCCAGGAAAGCGGCGATGCCCTCCCGGGCGGCGTCCGTCTGCGAGGTCGCGGCCATCACCTCGACGGCGAGCCGGTAGGCATCGGTCTGCCCCAGGTCGAGCTGGGCGTACAAGGTGGTCTTGCCGATCCCCTTGGACTCGCAGCTGCCGCGGGCCGCCCGGATGAGCAGGGCGAGCACCGCGTCATCAAGCTCCGCGTCGGGCGCGACAGCGTTGATGAGTCCCCAGTCCAGTGCCTGCCACGCCCCGATCGCATCTCCGGTCAGCGCGAGCTCGGCGGCGCGCTTGCGGCCGATGTTGCGCGCGATGGCGACCATCGGCGTGTGGCAGAACCAGCCGCCCTTGCCGCCCGGTGCCGCGAAGGCGGCCGACTCCGCGGCGACGGCGAGGTCGCAGCTGGCGACGAGCTGGCACCCCGCGGCCGTGGCCAGCCCGTGCACCCGGGCCACCACCGGCTGCGGCACCGCCTGGATCAGGTTCATCAGCTCGGTGCAGGTGCGCAGCAGCCGGCGCGCAGCCTGCAGGTCCGCCTTGGCGACGTCGGCGAAGTCATGGCCGGCGCTGAACACCGGTCCGGCGCCGGCCAGGATGATGCCGGCCGCGTCGCTGCCGCCGACGCCGGCGAAACCGTCGATGAGCTCGCGCATGTGCGCCTCGGAGAGGGCGTTGCGGCGGTGCGGCCGGTTCATCGTGATTGTGGTGAATGGACCGGCCCGCTCCACCAAGATGTGCTCGAACTCCATCACGGCCTCCCGACTGCTGTCCGGCAACTACTGCCCTACCATGATGGCCGGCGTCCCGACCGGGATCGGTATTCACGATCAGGGCTGGCGTCCCGATCGGGCCGCTTCTCGACCAGGGCCGGCCGAATCGGCGGCACGCTGAGATCAGGGTGCGGACAGTTTTCCCACGGTCGGAGGGCTCGTCGTGGCGGCGCTGGTATTCCAGCGGGTCCACGATGACCACCGCGCCGGCAGGTCAGGCGGGCGGTCAGTTGCGCTGGTCCAGGGCTCGCCGGGTCAGGACGCGGGCGAGATGCCGGCGGAACTCGACGTCGGCGTGCATGTCCTCGCCAGGCGCGGTGCCGTCAGCCGCCAGCTGGGCGGCGTCGGCGATGCTGGCGCCGTCGGCCAGTGCCTGCTCAGCGGCGCCCGCCCGCAGCGGCACCGGGCCCATGTTGGCCAGCGCGATCCGGCCGCCGGTCGCCGCCACTCCCACGATCGCCCAGTCGTTGGCCCGCCGGACGAACTTCTGGTAGCCCCACGGGGCGCCCGGCCTGCGCGGCACCCGCACGGCGGTCAGCAGTTCATCCGGCGCCAGGTGAGTCTCGAAGAAGCCGGCGAAGAAATCGTCGGACGCGATCCGCCTCGTCCCGCCCGGACCGCTGGCCTCCACCGAGCCGCCGAGGGCGAGCAGCGCCATCGGCAGGTCGGCGGCCGGGTCGGCGTGCGCGAGCGAGCCGCCGATGGTGCCGCGGTGCCTGATCTGCGGGTCGCCGACCTGCGCGGCCGCATGGGCAAGCAGTGGCGCCTCGGCCCGGACAAGCTCCGATGCGGCCAGGTCGGCGTGGTGCGTCATCGCGCCGATCACCAGTTCGTCGCCGTCCGCGCTGATCCCGGCCAGCTCGGTCAGCCGGCCGATGTCGATCAGCGCGGCCGGCGCGACCAGGCGCAGCTTCATCATCGGCAGCAGCGAATGACCGCCGGCCAGCAGCTTCGCCTCGTCGCCCAGGCTGGCCATCAGGTCCAGCGCATGCGCCGGCGACTCGGCCGCCACGTAGTCGAACGGCGCCGGGATCACGAGCTCACCTGCTCACTGGCCGCGGCCAGCACCGCGCGGACGATGTTGTGGTAGCCGGTACACCGGCACAGGTTGCCCTCGAGCCCCTCGCGTACCTGGGCCTCGGTCGGATGCGGGTTCTCCGCGAGCAGGCCGACCGTCGCCATCACCATCCCGGGGGTGCAGAAACCGCACTGCAGGCCGTGCTCCTGGCGGAACGCCCGCTGCACCGGATGCAGTTCGCCGTCCGCCGGGGTGAGCCCCTCGGCGGTCGTTACGTCGCCGCCAGCGGCCTGCACCGTCAGTACGGTGCATGACTTCACCGATGCCCCGTTCAAAAGAATTGTGCAGGCGCCGCACGAGGTGGTGTCGCAGCCGACGTTCGCGGCGCGCAGGCCGCACGTCTCGCGCAGGTAGTGCACGAGCAGCAGCCGCGGCTCGACGTCGTCGGACCGCCGCTCGCCGTTCACCGTGAGTTCCACCCGCATCATGCACCTTCCGATCGCGCTGTGCTGGTCCGCGGGGACGACCCGGAGTTCCCCGCCGGGCCGGCCGCCGGGGGCGGCTCCCCGGCGGCCCTCGCCGCCTGCAGTGCCCGCCAGACCCGCAGCGGCGATGCGGGCATGTCAATGTGCCGGACGCCCAGGTGGGCGACGGCGTCGACGACCGCGTTCTGCACGGCGGGCGTCGCGCCGATCGTGCCTGCCTCGCCGATGCCCTTGGCCCCGAGCGGGTTGTAGCTGGTCGGCGTCGCCATGTCGACAAGCTCGAAGCTGGGCACCTCGGTGGCCGAAAGGAACGGGTAGTCGGCGAAACTGGTGGTCAGCGGATTGCCGTCATCGTCGTAGCGGAACTCCTCCAGCAACGCCTGCGCCGCGCCCTGGGCGATGCCGCCGTGCCGCTGCCCCTCGGCCAGCAGCGGGTTGAGCACGAACCCCGCGTCATCGACGGTGATCATCCTGGTCAGCACCACCTTGCCGGTCTCGGTGTCCACCTCGACGACGGCCACGTGCGTCCCGAACGGGAAGGTGGCGCCGGGCGCGGAGAACACCGCGCGCACCAGCAGCCGCTCATGCTCGGCGAGCCGGGCCAGCGGCACCGCCGCATCCGGGTCACCGGCCACCGCGAACGCGCTGCGACCGGCATCGAAGACCAGGTCCGCCGGGTTAGCCTCCAGCACGGCCGCGGCCCGCTCGCGGGCAAGCTCGATCAGCTCCTGCGATGCCTGCTGCACCGCCGCCCCGCCCTGCTGCAGGCTCCGCGAGCCGCCGGTCCCGCCGCCCTCCGGGATCAGGTCGGTGTCGCCCCACTGCAGCGTGATCTTGTCGAGGGGGATGCCGAGCTCATCGCTGGCCAGCATGGCCCATGCGGTCGCGTGACCCTGCCCGTGCGGGGACGTGCCGGTCAGGATCGTGACGCTGCCGTCGGGATGCACCTCGACGGTGGCGTTCTCCGAGGGGCCTGTCTCCTCGCCATCTCCCGCGCCGGTGATCTCGACATAGCAGGCCAGCCCGATCCCGAGCTGTACGACGTCGCCGCGTTCCCTGCGCTCGGCCTGTTCCTTGCGCAGGCCGTCGTAGTCCGCTGCCGCCAGTGCCCGCTCCAGCGCGACGACGTAGTCACCGCTGTCATAAAGCGCGCCGAACGCGGTCTGGTGCGGCTCGGTAAACGGCGGCAGCAGATTGCGCCGCCGGACCTCGGCCGGATCCATGCCGATCTCGGCGGCGAACAGGTCCATGGCCCGCTCGACGGCGGCGGTGGCCTCCGGCCGGCCCGCGCCGCGGTAGGCGCCCAGTGGCGTGGTGGTGGTGACCACTGTCCTGGCGACTGCCTCCGCCCGCGGGAACGCGTACGGGCCCGGCGTCATCAAGATCGTGAGGAACGGCAGGATCGCGCCGATCCTGGGGTAGGCGCCGGCGTCCTGCAGGATCTCCAGCCGGTAGGCCCGGACCTTCCCGTCCAGGCCGCCGCCGATGGTGACTATCTGCTCCTGCGCCCTGCCGTGGGTCATCCCGATCAGGTTCTCGTACCTGGTCTCGGTCCACCGGGCCGGGCGGCCGAGCCGCCTGGCCACCCAGGCCACCACGGCATGCTCGGGATCGGCGCCGAACTTCGCGCCGAAGGCGCCGCCGACGTCGGGGGTGATCACGCGGATCTGTTCGGGCTCGACGCCGAGCAGCCCGGCGAGGCTGCTCCGGGTTCCCTGCGCCCCCTGGTTCGGCACCCAGGCCGTCAGCCGGCCGTCCTTGCCCCAGACGGCGGCGGCGGCCCTGGTCTCCATCGGGGCGGGGGCGACGCGCTGGTTGACGATGGCGTGGCTGACCACGGCGTCGCAGTCATCGAACAGGTGCTCATCGAGCGCGGCCGGGTCGCCGAAGTTGGCCGCGATGTTGGTGCCGGCCTCCTCGAACAGCACGACCTCATCGGATGCGGCGTCGGCAAGGCTGATCACGGCCGGCAGCGGCGCATAGTCGACATCGACAAGCTCGACGGCGTCCTCGCCCTGGTAGGGCTCCTCGGTAACGACGGCGGCCACCGGGTCGCCGACGTAGCGCACCACGTCGGGCGCCAGCAGCCGCCGCCGCATCCGGTCGTTGAGCAGCGCCGGCATCATCGGGCCGATGTCCGGCAGATCGGCAAGGTCGGCGCCGGTGAATGCCGCGATCACGCCGGGAGCCGACAGCGCCGCGCTGACATCGATCCCGGTGATCCTCGCGTGCGCGACGGGGGAGCGGACGAAGAAGACGTGGCAGGCGCCCGTGAGCCGGTCGTCGACGACGTCCTCGGTGTAGACGCCGCCGCTGGTCAGGAAGCGCGGATCCTCGATCCGCAGGACCCGGGTGCCCAGGATGCTCACGACAGTCGCTCCCCCTCAAAAGGTAGTGGCGATCCGCAGGGTCGCCACCCCACCAGCGTAGTTGGCCCGCTGGCCGGCGCTGTACTGGCAGGCTTGCTGGCGCTGTTCTGACAGGGGAGCGCGGCGAAGCGTGGTCATCGGCCATGCTGAGGCGCGGGCGGGATGGTGGCGATGCCCGGCGCGGTCTCGGGCCAGACAAGCAGGACCGGGCAGGGCGCGTGGTCGACAACGAAGCGGGTCGCGGGACTCAGGCTGCGGGGTCCCAGGTGGGTGCGGTCGCCGTCGCGGGCGAGGATGAGCAGGTCGGCGCCTTCGGCGGCGGCGACGACTTCCCGCTCGATCCGCCCGGATCGTTCCAGCTGAGTGCAGGGCCGTCCCAGCCGCTCGGCGGCGGCCCGCTGGAGCTGCTGAGCGGAGGCGGCGGCCAGCTCCTGCAGGCGGCTGCCGGGGTCACGCTCGGGGCGGCCGCGGCCGAACAGGCCCGCGTAGGCGCCGCGGGCGGTGCCGGGGAGGTCCTGGCCGGTGACGTGGAGCAGGACGATATCGGCGCCTTCGGGCGCGTGGGTGCCGGTGGCGTCGACGCAGGCTGGCCAGGTGCCTTCGACGATCCAGGCGATCACGGTCACGGGAATCAGCCTCCGATGGCGTGCAGCGAGGCCCACAGCGCCAGCACTGCCAGGATCAGGGCAGCAGGCACGGTGAGCAGTCCGAGCCGGGTGAACTCCGCAAGGTCGACGCCGGTGTCATGCTCGCGCGCGATGCGGCGCCACAGCAGGGTGGCCAGGGATCCGGCGTAGGTGAGGTTGGGGCCGATATTCACCCCGATCAGTACCGCCAGGACGGCGCCGGGACCCGCCGGGACGGCCAGCGGCAGCAGCACCAGCACGGCGGGCAGGTTGTTGATCACGTTGGCCAGCACGGCGGACAGCGCCGCGGTGGCCAGTAGCGAGGGCAGCGTGATGCCGCCGGGCACCAGATGCCCTAGCGCCCCGGCGAGCCCGTTATCGACCACCGCGCGCACCACGATCCCCAGCGCCAGCACGAAGAGCAGGAACGGGATGTTCGCGGCCCTGGCGATGGCAGCCGGGGTGGTGCGGCGCTGGGCCAGGCCGCGGCCGGCCAGCACCGCCGCGCCGGCCAGGGCCGCCCATGCCGGGTTCACCCCGGCGGCGGAGGTGAGGGCAAACCCGGCGAGCGTGCAGGCCACCACCGCCAGGACGAACACCGGGACCGCGGGCGGCTCGGCGGCAGGCGGTGCCTGGGCACCCGCGTCCAGGTCGGAGGCGAAGAACCGCCGGAAGACGGCGTACTCGGCTCCGATGGCGACCAGCCACGGCAGCGCCATCAGCGCGGCGAAGCGGGTGAAGCTCAGCCCGCTGGCCGCGAACGCCAGCAGGTTGGTCAGGTTGGAGACTGGCAGCAGCAGGGACGCGGTGTTCGCCAGGTGGGTGCACGCGTACACGTGCGGCCTGGGACGTGCCCCCAGCTGTGCGGCGGTGGCGAACACCACCGGGGTGAGCAGCACCACCGCAGCGTCCAGGCTCAGCACGGCCGTGATCACCGAGGCGAGGACGAAGACGGCAACCAGCAGCCGCCGCGGCCGCCCCGCCGCGCTGCGGGCCATCCACCCCCCGCACGCACGGAACAGCCCCTCGTCGTCACACAGCTGGGCAAGCACCAGCACCGCCGCCAGGAACCCGATCACCGGCCCCAGCCGCGCCGCCGCGGCGCGGGCCTGGTCCAGTGAGATCGCGCCGGTGCCTAGCACCACCAGAGCTGCCGGGACCGCCACGACTGCCTCCGGCCAGCCCCACGGGCGCACCAGGGCGCAGGCCAGCACCCCCGCCAGCAGGGCGACGGACAGGACTTCGGCGAACAGCGTGTTCAGGACCAGGCTCCCGAGAGAGGCGACGGGCTCGACGTCTCATCGAACCAGACCAGTTCGCCGCCCGCGATTCCCGCGACCGCCTAGCCCTGTACCTGTACCTGTACCTGTGCTGCCTAGCTCTGCGTAGTAGTGGCGTTCAGCTCGGCCTGCCTGCTGAGGATCTCGTTGACGGCGTTGAGCAGGTCGGCCTTGTTGAAGGGCTTGCCGACGACCGTGACGCCCGGGTCGAGCAGGCCTTGTCCGGTCATGATCGGCGCGGCGTAACCGGACATGTAGAGGACGGGAGTGCCGGGCCGGGCACGCTGGAGTGCTCCGGCGAGTTCGCGGCCGTTCATGACGGGCATGACGACGTCGGTCAGCAGCGCGTGGATGACGTCGTCGTGGCGTTCGGCGATGGCCAGTGCCTCCTTGCCGTTGGGCGCGACGAGGACGTGGTAGCCAGCGCCGGTGAGTATGCGGGTGACGACCTCCCGCAGGCCGTCTTCGTCCTCGGCGACCAGGATGGTCTGGTCTGAGGAGGCAGCAGCGGCGACGACGTGCTCGGTCACCACGACGGGCTGGGCGGTGGCCGGCAGGTGGATGCTGATGGCGGTGCCCCGGCCGGGGGCGGAGTCGATGAACAGCTCGCCGCCGGCCTGCTTGATGATGCCGTAGGAGGTGGCCAGGCCGAGGCCGCTGCCCTCGCCTGCGGGCTTGGTGGTGAAGAACGGTTCCATGGCCTGCGCGGCGGTGGCAGCCGTCATGCCGTGCCCGGTGTCGGTGACGGTGACGTGCACGTATTCGCCGGCCGGCAGGCCGGCGACTTGCCCGCTGGTGCTGGCCCGGATGTTGGTCGTCTCGAAGCACAGGGACCCGCCGCCTGGCATGGCCTCGCGGGCGTTGATGGCAAGGTTGAGCAGCACCTGGCAGATCTGGCTGGCGTCAGAGAGGACGTGGCGCAGCTGCGGCTCGAGCCGGGTGGTGATGGTGACGTGCTGGCCGATGGTGCCGCCGATCATGTCGCGGACCTCGCCGATCAGGACGTTGATGTCGACGACGGCGGGCTTGACCGCATCCCGGCCGCCGAAGGTCAGCAGCTGGTTGGTGAGGTGGGCGGCGCGCTGGCCGGCCCGGTAGATCTGGTCAACGTCACTGAGAATGGCACGGGCCTGCACGTCGGTCAGCAGCGTGCCGCTGGTATCGGCGACGGCTTCCATCACGAACTCGTCGAAGGACATCACGATGTTGAGGAGGTTGTTGAAATCGTGGGCCACCCCCCCGGCCATCCGGGCGAGGCTGTCGAAGCGGGCCGTGACCCGGCGGCGTGCCTCGCTCTCGCGTTCGCGTTCCTCGGCGCGGCTGCGCTCGTCCGCCTCCACCACGGCGGTGACGTCGTCGATCATGGCGACGAACCCGGCCACGGCCTGCTCGCCGTCGCGGACGGTACGGATAAGGACGGTCAGCCACCGCTGCTGGCCGTCGGGCAGCGTGAGGTGTTCCTGGTGACGCTGTGCGTCCAGGGGCGGGCGGGACCCCGGGGCAGAGCTGAGGGCCTGGCGCTGGTCATCGCTGAGACAGCGTAGCCAGCCGTCTCCGAGCAGCTCAGCGGCGGATGTTCCGGCGATTTCGCTCAGCCGGGGATTGACGTAGGTGGCGAGCCCGCGGCTGTCCGCGATGACGATGCCGATCGGCGCTGCTTCCGCCATGGCCGCGAACCGGGCCTCGCTCTCGTCGAGTGCCTGGACCTTCTCCATGAGCTTGGCGTTGACCGTGCCCACGTGCTGCACGCCGAAGTCGGTCCCGGCGAGGGCGACGGGCGCGGGCCCCGCGTGCAGTGCCACGGCGACGGCGTCGAGCAGTTCCTGCGGGCTTGCGTCCTTGGAGAGGATCTGGCTGACCCCGAATGCCGTCGCCAGCGGCCGTGCCTCGTCCTCGCGGTAGTTGGCGGTAGAGAACAGCACCGGTATGTCGGCCGTCTCCGGATCGCCGCGCAGTTCGCGGACGAACTGGTATCCGTCCATGCCTGGCATGAGCACGTCGGTGAGCACGAGGTCGGGATGGCTGCTTTTCGCCAGGGCGAGGGCCCGGTGACCGTCGGTGGCCTCGATCACGAGGTGCCCGCCGTGGTCGAGCGTCGCGCGGGCGATCTCGCGGTTAGCGGCGCGGTCATCGACGACCAGGACGGTGGCCATTGTCAGCTCCCGGGATTCGTGCCGGGCCCGGTGTCCGCCCCCGTGTCCGGCCCCGTGTCCGGCCCCGTGTCCGGCCCCGTGTCCGGCCCGGTGTCCGGCCCGGTGTCCGGCCCGGCATCGGGCTGGGCGCTGGTGTCAGCGAAGGTGATGCTGAAGGTGCTGCCCGACCCGGTCTGGCTGGCCACGCTCAGCCGCGCGCCGATCAGCTCAGCCTGCTTGCGGGCCAGGTAGAGGCCCAGCCCGGCAGCGCCGTCGCCGCTGTCCGCGGCGAGTTCGCCGCGTTCGAATGGCCCGAATATGCGGGCCTGCTCGGGTACGGCGACGCCCGGCCCGTCATCGGACACGTCGATAACGAGCGGCCCGGCGCCAGCCTTCAGCCGGATGCGCACCTCGCCCGCGTCGGTGAATCTCAGTGCGTTCCCGGCCAGTTCGCGCAGCAGCCGGCCGGCGATTTCCGGATCGGTGCTGACCATCACCGGGCGGTCGGGGACATCGACGGACAGGCACGGCCCGCGCTCCGCGGCGGCCGTCCGCAGTTGCGCGGCGACGTCGGTGACGATGCCCCGGCAGTCGACAAGCCGGGGCAGCGGGCAGGTCAGTCCGGACTCGATCCTGGCTAGATCGACCACCCGCTCGATGGTGGCCAGTGACGAGGCCGCGCTGGCCTGGAGCAACTGGAGTTGCCTGGCCTGCGTCGCGGCGTCGGCCGTGCCCGCGGCGAGCCTCATCAGCATGACTTTCGTCAGGCCGACGATGCTGGCCAGCGGGCTGCGCAGCTCATGGCTGAGCTTCGACAGCAGGCTGGCACTGAGCGCGCCTGCGGTCGGCCCTGGCAGCCCCGGCTGCGCGCCCTGGTGCATCACCTGCGCGGGCAGCGCCAGAGCTGACTCCATGCTCTCCGGCACCCGCATCAGATCCGCTCGTTGTCGCCCTGCCTGATTCTAGTTACATATTGTAATCACTATACTGCTTAGCGTGACTATAACAGGCAAGCAGCCAACTGGCACGGGCTTGTCGCGTGTCGTCGTGGCGGCCAGCGCATGGGCCGTCACGGTAGGCTGCCTGACCTTGCTGGGATATGGCCTGAATGTGCCGGCCTTGGCGCGTCTGGTCCCTGGCGGCGTGCTGATGGTGCCGGGCACGGCGACTGCGTTCATCGCGGCCGGCGCCGGCCTGTGGCTAGTAGCCCCGGGTGCCGCCGCCGCTGGCCGTCGTCGTGCCGGTCAGCTGCTGGGCACGCTGGTGGCGCTGTTTGCCGCGACGGTGCTGGTCGAGTACATCACCGGCCGGAGCGCGGGTATCGACATGATTCTATTTCCCGGCCGCATGCACGCATGGGCGACGAATGAGGTCCCTGGCCGCCCGTCGCCCTATGCCGCGGTCTTGTTCCTTGTCACCGGCCTGACGCTGGCGCTGCTCGATGCCGACGCCGGTCACCGGCACCGGCCGGCCCGGGTGCTGGTGCCAGCGACGGCTCTCGTAGCGTGCGTGGCCTCGCTCGGCTATGTCTTCGGCGTCAGCTACTTGCGGCACGGCACTGCGCAGACTTCCGGCATCGCGCTGGGCTCTACGGTCACCTTCGTGGTACTGGCGGTGGGCATCCTGGCTTGCCGGCCGGACCGGCAGACGGCGCATGTCTTCTCCGGGCATGGCCCCGGCGCGGCGACGCTGCGATGGATGATCCCGGCCGTGGCCGGTCTCTTGCTGCTCGCCGTGGTGATTCCCGCGATGGGCAGGTCGACCCTGGGCGTCGGCGATGGGTGGGCCTTCGCGGTCGCTGCCACGGCGGTCCTGGTGGCGTTGTACCTGGCGTTCCAGCGGGCTGGGGCGGCGCTGGACCGGGCAGGCCACGCGCTGAGCGACGAGCGTGACTTCAGCCAGACGGTATTGCGCTCGCTGCGCGAAGGGGTCATCGCCCTCGGCCCGGCCGGTGAGGTGCTGCAGGTAAACCCGCGCTGGTGCGAGATCACCGGATTCTCCGCTCGCGACGTGATCGGCCTCAAACCGCCTTATCCATGGTGGTCGTCAGCGCAACTGGCTGACGGAGCGGCAAGGGTCGCTGCCGCGCTGACTGCCGAGTCCGACATTGAGTTCGACATGATCATCCGCCGTCCAGACGGCACAGACATCGAAGTGGCGAGTACGACGGCTCCGGTGCGCAACGAGGCCGGGCTGCGGATGATCGTCGGCACCTACCGGGACCTTACCGAGCACAACCGCGTGGAGGCCGAACGGCGGCGCGCCGCCGACCAGCTGGACCACTTCTTCGACATCTCCACCGACCTGCTGTGCATCGCCGGGACCGACGGCTACTTCAAGCGCCTGAACCCAGCCTGGGAGCGCACCTTCGGCTATACCATCGACGAACTGTGCGCCAGGCCTTACCTGGAGCTCATCCATCCCGACGACGTCGGCCGGACCGGTTCCGAGGCAGCCGCTCAGGCGACCGATGGCAAGATCACGGTGGCGTTCGACAACCGCTACCGATGCCGGGACGGGTCATACCGGTGGCTGAGCTGGAATGCCACCCCGATCCCGGACAGCGACACGGTCTACGCGGTGGCCCGGGACACCACCGAGCAGCGTCAGGCCGACCAGGCCCGGTCCCTGCTGGCCGCCATCGTTGACAGCACCGAGGACATCATCATTGGCATGACCCTCGACGGCACCATCATCAGCTGGAACGCCGCCGCCGAACGCAACTACGGCTACCGGGCCGTGGAAGCCGTCGGCCAGTCCATCCGCCTGATTACCGCACCCGAGCGGCCCGGCGAGATGGAGGAAATTCTCGGCCGCGTTAGCCGGGGCATAGCGGCGGGCCACCGCGACACAGTCCGGCTGCACAAGGACGGCACCCTCCGGCAGGTCGAGGTGAGCATCTCACCGATCCGTGACAGCAGCGGGACAGTTGTCGGAGCCGCCTCCATCGCCCGCGACGTCAGCGAGCGCAGGCAGGCCGAGCAGGCGCTGGCCGGCGCCCGCGACGAGGCACTGGCGGCGGCCCAGCTCAAGTCGCAGTTCGTCGCCATGGTCAGCCACGAGATCCGCACCCCGATGAACGGCGTCATCGGACTGACCGCCCTGCTGCTGGACACCCCCTTGCAGCCGGCCCAGCAGCGCTACGCCCGGGCGATCCGCAGCTCCGGCCAGGCATTGCTCACCATCATCAACGACATCCTCGACTTCTCCAAGATCGAGGCCGGGAAGATCGTCATTGTCGAGGCCGACTTCGAGCTCGACGCGCTGCTCGAATCAGTCGTCCAGGTCGCCGCCGAGGCCGGCCGCGACAAGGAACTCGAAATCGTCGGCTACTACCCGCCCCGGCTTCCCGTCGCCGTGCGCGGCGATGCCGGCCGGCTCCGCCAGGCCCTGCTCAACCTGCTGGGCAACGCCGTGAAGTTCACCGAGCACGGCGAAATACTGATCCGTGCCACGCCCGTGGCTGACGCTCCCGACGGCGGGCCGCGCGTCAGCTTCGCCGTCATCGACACCGGCATCGGGATTGCCCCCCACGACCTGCCGCGCCTCTTCACGGCCTTCGCCCAGGTCGACGCCTCCGCCAACCGCCAGTTCGGCGGCACCGGGCTCGGGCTGCCCATCGCCAGCCAGCTCGTCGAGCTGATGGGCGGCCAGCTCGACGTGCAGAGCCGGCCCGGCCAGGGCAGCCAGTTCTCCTTCACCATCCCGCTCGCGCCGCAACCCAACCCGCCCGCCTCCCGGGTCCTGCCGGGCAGCTTCCTGTCCGCCCGCCGGCTGCTCATCGTCGATGACAGCGCCACCTGCCGGCAACTCATCAGCGAGCACGCCAGCGCCTGGGGAATGGACCCGACGGCGGTGGCTGATGGCTACACCGCGCTGGACCTGCTGCGCGACGCCGCCGAGCAGCACCAGCCCTTCGCCGTGGCCGTCGTCGACCAGCACATGCCCGGTCTCAACGGAGTCCACCTCAGCCAGCAGATCATCGCCGACCCCGCCGTGGCCGCCACCAAGCTCGTCCTGCTCACCTCGGGCACCTACACCGACGATGAAGCCGCCGCTGCCGCTGGCGCCGTGGCCGTGCTGCCCAAGCCACTCTGCCCGTCACAGATATATAACTGCCTGCTCGACATCCTCGACCCCGATGCCGCCGCTGCGGCCCGGCGGGCCCCGCCCAGACCGGAAGGCAACCGCGCCCGGGTCGACCGGGGCGTGGTCCTGCTAGCCGAGGACAACGAGATCAACCAGATGGTCGCCGCGGATAACCTCAGTATTCTCGGCTACGGCGTCGACATCGCCCGCAACGGGATCGAAGCCGTGAAGCTGGCCACCACCCGGCCATACAAGGCCATCCTGATGGACTGCCAGATGCCCAAGATGGACGGCTACGCCGCCACCGCCGAGCTGCGTCGCAAAGAGCGCCCCGGCCAGCACATCCCGATCATCGCCATGACCGCCGGCGCCCTTGCCGAGGACAGGCAGCGCTGCCTCGCGGCCGGCATGGACGACTACCTGACCAAGCCCATCGATCCCGATCAGCTACGCGCCGCGCTCCACCGATGGACGAGGAAAACCAGCGCCCCGCCCGTCCCGGCGGCAGTCACAAATGTCCCGTCCGCCACTCAGTTCCCATCAGAAACAACGGCACCATAACCGTCCCCGCGTGAAGGTGGTGAAACCCCGGAGCGCTCACCATAGAAGGTGCTCAATCCGGGGATTCACCACCATGAGCCCGGGCTCCGGGGGGATTCACCACCATGAGCTGCGAGGGCTCACGTTCCCTTCGGGCACGGGTAGAACATCTTGCCGTTCAGGTCGACGTCGAACTTGACCGCCGCGAACCCGTTGGCGGGCGCGTAGACCCGGCGGCAGAAGGTGGCGAACTCCCGCTTGCGCGGGCACTGGGTGCCCGGGCTGCAGACGTACCTGTCCTGCTGGTACTCGGCCTCGCCGACCCACTTGCCGATCGGCTGCTTCGCAGTCTTGTCGGCGGTGAAGACGTCCCAGCCGCACGGCGTCCGGCCGGTGAGCTTCGAGCAGGTGATCCCGTCCTGCCTGCTGCCGCGCTGCCAGGAGGCGAAGCACTCGTGGTAGACGTAGCACTCCTCCACGATCGCCCCGTCGGTGTACTTGACGCCCCACCAGGCCAGGCCGGGGGTGTTCTTCCACAGCACGGTCATCCCGTAGCGGTGCACCAGGTTGAAGGCGTACGCGAGGAAGTTCTGGCCGTCACCGGGGGTGAGGTGGAATCCGGTGGTGGACGCGGGATCGAAACTGTCGATGTCGTCAAGCTCGACGGCGTCGAACCCCTTCCTTGCGCACATGCTGATGCGCTCGTTCAGCATCGGCTTGAGCTCGTTGAGCTGGCGGAAGTCCACCCAGCGCTCCTGCGGGTAGCCGTAGTAGACCTTCCCAAGCGCGGCGGCCGGGAAGTACCTGCCGCGCGGCGCCGGGCTGGCGTCGGGCCGGTAGTCCTCCCAGGCCAGGTCCAGGTAGCAGACTGCCTTCGGGTGCGCCAGCGTGCTGGCCTGCCAGCTGGTGTGGATCTGGCGGACCTCGCGGCGGGTGGTGAGGAAGCCGTCGATGTCGTAGATGTCGACCGCGCTCGCGCCGGTGCGCTGCAGCGGGATGACCCGGCCGATCTGCCAGTCCCAGCGCATCGGGTGGCCGGTGCTGTCCAGATGCGGGGGATACCAGCAGGACTGGCCGGCCGGCCGCCGGCACGGCCTCGGCGCTGGCAGCGGAACGACCCGCCAGCCGAACCTGCGGATCGTCGTCCCGGCCCGGTTCGAGGTCCGCACGGCCACGCGGTGCCGTCCGGTGCGGAGCTTGCCGGTGTAGAAGACGCGGTCACTCGGCAGCGGCCGCCAGGCCCGGCCATCGATCCGGTACCGCTGCGCGGGCCTTCCGTCCGCGGCGTTGTAGTGCGGCGGGTCGACCTCGAAGTACTCCTCCGCCGACCCGGTGCGGTGCTCGGGCAGGCCGTTGACGAACTCGGTGACCGGCCGCCTGCCGGGGCGGAAGGCCCGCACGGTAGCGCGCGTCGTAAAAGAGACGGAGTCGCGAATAACTTTGAACGAAAAATCCGCGGGGCTGGTCTCCACGACTTCGGCTGCCGTCTCGTTCAGCCGGAGATGCTTCCCCGTGTCGGCGTGACCGACGATGTAACGGCGGGCCGCGAACGGCGTCGCCGTCCTGTCCGCCGCGTTCACGCAGCCTGCGTGGCGCCGCGCGCATGCACGCCAGCCGTAGCTGACCTCGAAGCTGAGTAGCCGCTGGCCGCGTGACAGCCGGCCAGGCCGCCAGGAGAGCCCGCTCGCGTGCACGACCCCGCCGTCCCGCAGGCTGCCCATGATCCGCAGTCCCCCGCGCGCGACCGGCGCTGCGATGTCCGCCAGGGACGCGGTCGCGGCGAGCGGTCTCGCGTCAGCCGGAACCGTTGCCTCTGCTGTCCCTCCTGTCCTTGCTGTCGCCTCTGCCCCTTCTGTCCTCGCTGTCACTCGCGCTGTTTTTGTCCCAGATGCTGCCATGGTCCCGTACGCCCCGCTGGCCGCGGATACCCCGCTGGCCGCGGATGCCCCGGTCGCGGCCGTGGCGGCAGGGGCGGCGCCCGCCGCGGTGAGGCCGAGGGCCAGGGTCACGGCGGCCGCCGCCGGCAGCCGGATCCGCCGTCCGGCTGGCCGGATCATTGCCGGGGCCCGGCGAGATAGCCGTCGCCTGCGTAGCGCCGCGCCGACGGCCCGAACTGCGGCAGCCACTCGGCCTCGGCGGCCAGCATCTTGTCCGTCATCTCGTGAATCTTCGGCAGCGTCGACATGGCGCTCGTGAGCGGATCCAGCGCGACGGCGGCGTGCACGAGCTCGCGGCTGCCGGTCATCGCGGCTCGCACCGTCAGGCGCTGCACGGCGATCTGCACCTCGTTCAGCGCCGCGCAGGCAGGCGGCAGCGCGCCATAGCGGATGGGCCGGACGCCCGCCCGGTCGGCGACGCAGGCCACCTCGACGCACGCGTCCGGCGCCAGGTTCGTGATCAGGCCGTCGTTGCGGACGTTGACATAAACGATCCGCGGCGTGCCGGTGACCACGCTGTCCATGATCGGCGCGGCGAACTCGCCGCCGTGCAGGATGCCGTCGCGACGTGCCTCGTCGACAAACTCCTGGTCGGTCTGCTCCTTGTCGACGGTGCTGGAAATCTGCAGGTTGTCCCAGTGCCGGTCCAGGTAGTGGCTGGTCAGCTCCGGGGTCTTGCGGAACCAGGCCCAGTACTCACTCGCGTGATGACTGGACTCGGTGTGGAAGAAGCCGGTGAGCTCCATCAGCTCGGCGCGCACCCGCTCGATGCTCTCGTACGGGTCATCGGAGCGGGGCAGCAGCGGCTCGGTCTCGTCGAGGTACCTGGCCCGCATCACCGACCTGATCCGCGGGATCAGGTCCTCGGCGCCGCGCCGGTAGGTGGTGAACCATGCCGTGTGGTTCACCCCGGCAGAGTCGAAGGTCACCTCTTCCAGCGGCACGCCGAGTTCGTGCGCGAGCAGTTCAGCGGTGTTCTGCACGCTGTGGCACAGCCCGATCACGTTGACGCCGAGCAGGTCGGTAGCCCAGATGTTGGGCGACATCGGGTTGGTGTAGTTCAGCAGCAGCGCGCCTGGGCACTCGGCCAGCATGGTCTGCGCCACCACCCGCAGCGCCTCGATCGTCCGCAGCCCGCGGAAGACGCCGCCAGGCCCCAGCGTGTCGCCGACGATCTGGTCGATCCCGTACTCGCGCGGGATCAGCAGGTCATGGGCGTAGGCCCGGACCCCTCCCACCTGGAACACCGTCAGCACGAAGTCAGCACCCCGCAGCGCGGCCGGCAGGTCGGCCGGGATCTCCACCCTGGCCGCCAGCCCGCCGATCTCGATCAGCTGCTCGGCCGCCTTCGCCGTCTTGGCGGCCGCGTCGATGTCGATGTCGTAGAGCACGAGGGTGCAGCCGCTCAGCGCCGGGAACGACAGGATGTCCCTGGTGAGCTCTACCGGGAACACCCAGCCGCCCGCGCCCACGATCACGATCCTGGGCGCGGCTGCGCCTGCGCCTCTCGCCGTCGCGCCGGTGGCCGTCACTGTCGTGCCCCCGTTGTCGTGCCCCCCGTGCCTGTCGCTGTGGTCGTTCCCATCGCCGTCGCCTCCGCCTCGTCAGTCATGGCCAGATCGCCTCGCCGGTTGCCGCATCGAACAGGTAGATCCGCTCCGGGTCCACCCGCACCCGCACCCGGTCACCGGTGCGGGACTGCAGCGAGGCCGGGAAGATCGCCGTCACCTGGGCGCGTGATGTCTCGTCGATCAGGATCGCCTGCTCCTCCTCGGCCCCGCTGCGCGCCGCCGTTCCGGCGACGGTGCCGTGCACCAGAGCCGACTCGCCCAGCGGCTCCACCAGCTCGATTTCGAGGTCGAGCGACGGCCCGGGCAGGTCCTCGCCGCCGGGCACCATCGATTCGGGGCGGATTCCCACCACCACATCGCCGCTCGGCACGCCCGCCCGCTCGAAGCACAGTTCACCGGCGGTGACCTGCGTTTTCCCGATCCCGTCCGGAGCCGGCCCGGCCCGGCCCTGCAGCAGGTTCATCGCCGGGCTGCCGATGAAGCCGGCCACGAAAAGGTTCACCGGCCGGGAGAACACTTCCTGCGGCGTGCCGATCTGCTGGGCCTTTCCCGCCGACATCACGACGATCCGGTCGGCCAGCGTCATCGCCTCGACCTGATCGTGGGTCACGTACACCGTGGTGATGCCCACCCGCTTATGCAGCCGCTTCAGCTCGGCCCGCATCTGCACCCGCAGCTTGGCGTCCAGGTTCGACAGCGGCTCGTCCAGCAGGAACACCTTGGGCTCGCGCACCAGGGCGCGTCCCATCGCCACCCGCTGCCGCTGGCCGCCGGACAGCTGGGCAGGCCGGCGCTTCAGCAACTCGTCCAGGCTCAGCACCGAGCTGATCTCGCGGACCCGCCGGTCGGTCTCCCGCTTGGGCGTCCGCCGTTCCCGGAGCCCGAACGCCAGGTTCCGGTACACGGTCATGTGCGGGTACAGCGCGTAGTTCTGGAACACCATCGCGATGTCCCGGTCCCGCGGCGAGATGCCGTTCACCGTCTCTGTGCCGATCCGGATCGTGCCCGCCGTCGGCTTCTCCAGGCCGGCGATCAGGCGCAGCGCAGTCGTCTTCCCGCAGCCGGACGGCCCGACCAGGATGAGGAACTCCCCGTCCGGAATGCCGAGCGTCAGGTCGTCGACGGCGAACGTCCCGCCGGGGAACTCCTTGCTGACGTTCTCGAATGCCACGTCCGCCATGTCAGCCCTTCAGTCCCGACGTCGCGATCCCGCGGATGAAGTAGCGCTGCGCGAGGAAGAACAGCAGCAGCACCGGCAGCATGCTCATCACGTTGGCGGCCATCAGCAGGTTGAAGCTCGTCTGGTGCGTTCCCTCGAACGTCGCGAGACCGAGCTGGAGCGTCATGTTGTTCGGCGTGTAGATCGTGATCAGCGGCCAGAGGAAGTCGTTCCAGGTCCACAGGAACGTGATCACGGCGAGGGTCGCCAGCGCCGGGCCGGACAGCGGCAGGACGATCTTGAACAGCACGGACAGGCGGGAGGCCCCGTCGATCCTGGCTGCCTCCTCCAGCTCGACCGGCAGGGTGCGGAAGAACTGCCGCAGCAGGAAGATGCCGAATGCCCCGGCCAGGTTCGGCACGATCAGCGCGTACAGCGTGTTGATCATCCCGAGGTCCTTGACGATGATGAAGGTGGGGATCATCACCACCTGGAACGGGATCATCAGCGTGGCCAGGATCATCACGAACACGATCTCGCGGCCGAAGAACTTGATCCGGGCGAAGGCGTAGCCGGCCAGGCTGCAGAACAGCAGGTTGCCGACCACCGTCACGACGGTCACGATCATCGTGTTGACGAACCAGCGGGCGAACGGCGCCTGGGTCAGCACGTCCGAGTAATTGGCTGGGCGCAGCGTGTGCGGGAAGATGATCGGCGGGAAATGCCGGGTCTCGTTCAGCGTCTCCAGCGACGTCGCGAGCATCCACACCATCGGGACCAGCATCACGAGCGCGATCGGGATCAGCACCAGGTGCCAGGGGCTGAACAGGAACCCGCCGGACGATTCGCGCTGTCGTCGCGAGTTGGCCCGGTTGCCCCGTTCTGCCCCTTTCTTTTCTCCGGGCTCCTGCGCGGGCACGCGGGCTGCGGGGACGCTGCTGCTGGTCATGATGCGTAGTAGACGAGCCGCTTGCCGACCCAGAGCTGCACCAGGGTGAGGCTCATGATCGCGACGAGCAGGACATAGGCGATGGCTGCCGCATAGCCGGCCACCCCGTCGTTGAAGGCGAGGCTGTAGAGGTAGTAGACGACCACGTAGGTGGCGGTGCCGGGACCGCCCTTGGTGAGGAAGTAGACCTCGTCGAAGAGCTGCAGGGCGTTGATGGACGACCACACCACCAGGAACAGCGTCGCCGGTCCGAGCAGCGGCAGCGTGATGTTGCGGAACATGCCCCAGGTCCGGGCGCCGTCGATCTCCGCTGCCTCGACCAGCGTCGGCGGGATGCCCTGCAGAGCCGCCAGGTAGACGATCACGTCAAAGCCCAGCCAGCCCCACACCGTCATCCCGACGATGGAGTAGAGGGCGCCGTTAGCGCTGTCGAAGAACCCGTACGGCCCGAGGCCGATCTCGCCCAGCAGGAAGTTGACCAGGCCGAAGTTCGGGTCGAGCAGCCACAGGAACATGATCGCGGTCGCGATGGTGGACAGGATGACGGGCACGAAGACGGCGGTGCGGTAGAACCGGACGCCGCGGATCTTTCGGTTCAGCGCGATCGCCGTGAACAGGCCGCCCGCGACCGAGATCGGCACGAAGAGCGCCGTGTAGACCAGGCTGTGCATGACCGACTGGCGGAACAGCGGGTCGCTGGCCAGTGCCCGGAAGTTGGCCACGCCGATCCAGTGCGGCGGCGAGATCAGGTTGGTCTGCTGGAACGACAGCAGCGCTGACCAGATCAGCGGGACGATACCGAACACGAAGATCAGGAATACCGCGGGGAACGCGAACGCCCAGCCAGACAGGTGCTCGGATTCGAGTATCCGGCGAATCCGGCGGGTGCGCGGCCGGCTGGCCGCCGCCGGGGCCGCTGTCACCCGCCCGGCGTGGCGAGGTAGGTGTTGGCCTGCTGCGCCGCCGAGTTCAGGGCCGCCTGCGGGCTCGCCTGGCCGAGCAGCGCCGCGACGACCTCCCGGCCGAGGGCTGCGGATATCCGGGGGTACTGCGGGATCTGCGGCCGTGCCTGGAGCACGTTATGCAGGTTCTGCGCGAACAGCCCGGCGCCCGGGTACTTCTTGTTGAACTCGGCGAAGCCGGGCAGCTTCTGCACCGACAGCCTGGTCGGCAGGTCGCCGGTGGCCAGCGAGTTCTTCAGCAGGTTGGCCGGCTGGACCAGGAACTGCAGGAACTGCAGGGAGGCCTTGACCCGGGCCGGGCCGTTGTTGAAGACGACCCAGTTGTCCGGCCCGGAGATCGTCTGGTGGCTGCCGCCGGGGTTGAACGACGGCATGATCTGCACGCCGTAGTGCACGGCGGGGAAGCTGGACAGGTCCCATGGCCCGGTGATGATCATGCCGAGCTTGCCGGAGTTGAACAGGCTCTCGCTCGTCCCGGCATCGGGATGGAAGTCCAGGTAGAGAGAGTGGGCCTGCTGCATCTGCCGCAGCATGGTCAGGGCGCGCACCCCAGCGGCCGAGTTGAAGGCTGCCTTGCTGTCGCTGGCGTTGAGCAGATGACCGCCGGCCTCCCAGAGCATTGCCTCGTACTCCCAGACCGTGGTCTCGCTGCCGTCAGCGGGGAAGGTGAGGCCGAAGATCTTCTTCGCCGGGTCGGTGATGGCCTTCGCGTCGGCGACCAGCTGGCTCCAGGTCCAGTCCGGTCCGGGGGTCGCCAGGTGGTGCTGGGCGAACAGCGTCTTGTTGTAGACCACCGCCAGGTTGTCCACCAGGGCCGGGATGCCGAGGACCTTGCCGCCGACGGTAGCGACGTCCCGCTCGCCGGGGGTGAAGTCGCTCCAGCCGTAGGCCGGCTGCTTGATGATCTTGGTCAGGTTGACTACTTCGGGTGCCTGGGCGACCTGCGGCATGTTGGTGCCGTACTGGTAGGAGATGTCCGGCTGCTCGCCGCCCTGCAGTGCCACCGTCACCTTCTGCAGCGCGTAGTCGTTGTCGACGTACTCCATCTGGATGTGGATGTTCGGGTGCAGCTTGGTGAAGTCGGCGATCAGGCCCTTCAGCGACTCGTATTCCGCTCCCTGGCTGGCCGGCGGCGGCGGCGTGTAGCCCATCCACAGCACGAGCTTGACGACGCCGTTCGGCGGCGACGACGTTCCCGACGTTCCCGACGAGCACGCGGCCAGGAGCATGACGACCGCGATCGAAGCTGCCACGCCCAGTTTCTTCATCGGGCACCTCTCGTCACGCCTTTTGCCCGGCCTCCGCGCGGCGCCGGCCCGGCTCCGCTGACGGCGTCACGCTCGAGCGTTCCGTGATACGGATCGCCGTTCTGCCGAAGCTTTGGCCGATTGTCCACCCGTGCCTCGCGGCCGTCAAGGGACCGGGCCGGCCGCTGCGGTCGTGCCCGCGGTCACGCCGCGGGCACG
>Ga0302314_10001922_pt1 | contig 38737 bp, 31 predicted proteins | sample III_Palsa_N2_3_FD_200533 | JGI IMG/M metagenome (GOLD analysis project Ga0302314, IMG submission 200533) | Peat permafrost microbial communities from Stordalen Mire near Abisko, Sweden - III_Palsa_N2_3 | ecosystem: Environmental > Terrestrial > Soil > Palsa > Peat permafrost | place: Sweden...
CGCGCTTGCGCTTGCGTCCGCGCCCGCATGTGCGCCCGCGTCCGCGCTTGCGTCCGCGCTTGCGTCCGCGCCCGCGCTTGCGTCCGCGCCCGCATGTGCGCCCGCGTCCCCGCCCGCGCCCGCGCGTTGCCCCTCACGACGACAGCAGCTGCTTCTTCCGAACCGGTCGCCACGCCGTGCAGCGATTGCGCCCCGAGCGCTTCGAGACATAGAGCGCCTCGTCCGCTCCCTTGAACAGCGTCTCCCAGTCGCTCCCCGCCTCGGGGAATGTCGCGATTCCGATGGAGCAGGTGACCGACAGGATGCCTTGCGGCGTCCGGAAGCTCGTCTTGGCGAGCTCCTCGCGGATCCGCTCGGCGAGGAGCATCGCGCCCTTCTCGTCGGTCTGCTCGCACAGCGCGACGAACTCCTCGCCGCCGAAGCGCGCCACGATGTCGGTCGTGCGTTTCTGGCGCTTGAGGATGTCGGCGAGGCCGCGGATGACGACGTCGCCGATGTCGTGGCCGTGCGTGTCGTTGACCTTCTTGAAGTGATCGATATCCGTCATCAGCACCGACAGGGGCCGCCCGAAGCGCGCCGCCGCCGCGATCTTCTGCGCGGCGGAGTCGAGCATCGCCCGCTTGTTGAAGAGGCCCGTGAGGCCGTCGGTCGTGGCCATCGTTTCGAGCTTGCGGACCATGCGTGCGTTCGACAGGCTCACGGCCAGGTGGCTGGCGAGCACCTCGAGCGTCGGCCGCACCGAGTCCCCGAAGGCGTGGAGGCGCTTCGCGCCGAGGATGAGCGTCCCGAGCGCGCGGTCGTGGATGACCAGCGGAAGCACGAGCAAGCTCGGGTTCGCGGGCCACGGCAGGCGCTTGCTGAGGACCACCTTGTCGAGCTTCTGGCCCGACTCGTACTCGCCGCGATAGGGCAGCGGGCACCGGTTCTGCACCACCATCGAGACGAGGCCCGTGTTGTGCGAGAACCGCACGCCCACGAGATCGTCGATGGTCCCGTCCGCGCTCTTGGCGGCGACGATCTCGTGCGACTTGGCCTTGTCGTCGTACACGGTGACGGCGGCGTGGTCGAAGCTCGCGATCTCGCGCGCCGCCTTGACCCCCGCCTCGACGACGTCCTCCTCGCTCAGCGCGGCGCCGAGCGCCTGCGCGGCTCGGTACAGCTTGCCCTGCTCCACCTTGGCGCGTTCGAGCTGCAGAAACACGCGCTCGTTCTGGATGGCGCGAAGGCAGAACCGCGCCGCCTGCGCGCCGATCTCCTCCTCGTGCGGCGAAAAGGCCGTGTTCTCCAGCCGGTCGATCGCGAGCACGCCGCGGAGCGTCTCGCCGTCGAGCACGGGGATCGCGGCGAGCGCGCGTACGGGGCACGGCCCCTGGTAGTAGGGGACGCGGAACGTGGGCTTCAGTCCGTGCAGCGACACACGCGCGCGCTGCGCGAGCGCCGCGCCGAGCACGCCGTCGCCAGCCGCGAATGGGGCGTCTTGCACGTCGTTCGATGCCGTCGAAAGCTCGCTGATGCGGAGGTGCGTCCCCGCGTCGTTCAGCCAGAGCAGCACCGCCGTGTGCAGGTCGAGCGAGCGGCGCAGCAGCTCCAGCGCGTAGTGCACCGACTGGTGGATCTCCTCGACGCTCGCCCGCGCGAGGCGGTCGGCGCGCACCTCCGCCCGGTCGCTCTCTTCGCCGGCGCCGAGCAGACGGTAGCTGCGGGCGTCCTCGCGAATGCGGTGCAGCTGGGCCTCGACGCGGGCCCGCGCCGTCGCGCGGATGCGAACGACCTCGGCGCGCAGCAGCGTGAGGTTCAGCAGCGCGAATGCCGCCACGAAGCCAGCGTGCGTCGCGAAGGCGCTTGGGTCGGTGCCGCCCTCGCCCTCGAGGCGCAGGCCCGCCTCGAGGACCAGGAGCCACGCGACGACGAGGAGCCCTGCGAGCGGCCGCGCGAACGCGGCGACGAGCGCCACGAGCACGTACAGGGCCGGGGACAGGTGCCCGCTCAGCCCTCCGTCGTAGCGGACGAGCGCCGCCTCGAGCGCCACCGTCAGCAGAGCCCCGATCTCGAAGTCGAGCAGTAGCGTCGCTTCGTTGGTCTCGCGCAGCTTGCGCAGCACGCGCGGGCCGAGGAGAAGCGCCCACACGACGATCGCCGCGACCGCGCCGGGCCCCAGCTCCGCGTTCGCGCCTCCCAGCACGACGTAGACGGCCAGCCCGCACACGAGGAGCACGCCGTACCCCTTTCGTGCGAGCGTTCTCCCGGCGAGGGCCGCGCGGACGAGCGGTTCCATCCCATGATGTGGCTATCGGACGGGCGCCACGGAGGCCAAGAAAGCGGCCGCTCCCGTCCCTCCTCCGGTTGGCACCCCCGACGGAGGTGGCCTATCTAGGGCGCGGGTGACCCTCCCCGCGCCCGCGTCCCGGCTGCCGGCTTCCGCCCGGGCGGACGGGGGCGGCAGACTGGTGCCCAAGGGCTGGCTCGACGAGTCGCCGGTGACCCGGGCCCTGCTTGCGCTCAACGTGGCCGTGTTTGCCGTCGAGGCGGTCCTCACGCGCAACCTCATGGACCTCCCGACGCGCGCCGCCCTCGAGCTTGGGGCGTGTTACTCGCTCGGGGTCATCGGCGACCATCGCTTCGAGACGCTGATCACGGCTTGCTTCCTCCACGCCGGCATCATGCACGTGGGCTTCAACATGCTGGCGCTCTGGCAGGCCGGCCCCCTCGTCGAGCGGAGCGCGGGGTCGGCGCGAATGGCGCCCATGTACCTGGTCGCCGGGGCGATGGGAAACGTCGCGAGCGCCGGCTACGGATGGGCGACGCGGTCGGTCGGCTTCTCGGTGGGCGCATCGGGCGCCATCTCTGGCGTCATCGCGGCGGCGCTCGTGCTCGGGTGGCGCACGCAGGGATGGCGCGGGCCGATCACGCAGGCGATGGTCCGCTGGCTCGGCTTCGTCCTGCTGTTCGGGGTGCTGTCCAACGTGGGCGGCGGACGCATCGACAACGCCGCGCACATCGGCGGGGCCCTGACCGGGGCGGCGATCGCCTGCCTCTGGCGCCGCGGGCATCGCTACTCGCCCGGGGCGACGCGGGTCCTCATGGGAGCCTCCGCGGCCGCGCTCGTCGTCTGCATCGCGACCGTCGCGTGGCGCGATCGGACCGACCCTTTCGCCACCATGATGCTCCAGGAGCGCTTCGACTACACGCACGCGGCGCTGAGCCTCGGCCGCTGCGACGACGCGCGCGCGGGCCTCGCCGCGGTCGAGCGGCTCCGGGGCGGCATGGCGCACGTGACGTCGCTGCGAACGCAGGTCGATGGGGTGTGCGGGCCCGAGGGGCCGTGAGGGCCGGGGCGCGGCGGGATTCCCTTCATTCTCGAGAGCCGCCGTGGGACTCTTCCATCATGCCGTTCGAGCGTGAGCGAGGCCGCAAATGACCTCGCCCTTTCCGGTTCGGGTCGAGCAGCGCGGGGCCGTCGTCGTGTGGACGATCGATCGCCCCGATCGCATGAACGCCATCTCGCGCGCTGTCCTGACGGCGCTTGGTGGTCTTGCGCGCGAGGCCGCCACGAATCGATCCATCCGCGCGATCGTAGTCACCGGAGCCGGAGACAAGGCCTTCAGCGCGGGCGCCGATCTCAAAGAGCGACAGGAGATGACGGAGAACGAAGTCCGCGCGCAGATCGACCTGTACCGATCGGAGCTCGGCCCCCTCGACCGGTGCCCCAAGCCCGTCGTCGCCGCCATCAACGGGCTGGCGTTCGGCGGCGGGGTCGAGCTGGCCCTTTGCTGCGACCTGCGCGTGGCCGCGCCAAACGCGGAGTTCGCGCTGCCGGAGACGTCGCTCGGCATCATCCCCGGCGCGGGCGGCACGCAGCGCCTCCCTCGGATCGTGGGCGAGGGGCGCGCAAAAGAGCTCATCTTGCTCGGGCGTCGCCTGACGGCCGCCGAGGCGCTCGCCTGGGGTCTCGTCAACCGCGTCGCTCCCGCTGGCGTCGCCGTCGTCGACGACGCCGTCGCGTGGGTGCGCCCGATCGCGGAAGGCGCGCCCATCGCGCAAGCCGCGGCGCTCGAGGCCATCGACCGGGGGTTGGACGCGTCTCTCGAGACGGGATTGATGATCGAGAAGGTGGGGTACGATAAGACGATCGTGACCGAGGACCGGCGCGAGGCCCTCGCGGCCCGCGCGGAGAAGCGTCCCCCGCGGTTTCAGGGAAAGTGATGATCCACTTCGAGTCTGCCGGCGCGCTGATGCTGCTCGTGGCCCTGGGGTGCGGGGGAGGCACGGCGCCTGCGTCCGCGCCCGCGTCCGCGTCCGCGTCCGCGTCCGCGCCTGCGCCTGCGCCTGCGTCCGCGCCCGCGCCTGCGCCTGCGTCCGCGTCCGCGCCCGCGCCCGCGTCCGCGTCCGCGCCCGCGCCTGCGCCCGCTCGCCCAACGGGCGGCTCCGTCCTCTTCGGCGACATCGCCGCGCCGAAGGGCTTCGACCCCAAGGCCACCCTCGAGGCCGCCTCCCCCGCCATCCTCTCCTGCTACGCCGATGCCCGCGCGACGCGCCCCTCCCTGCGCGGCAAGCTCCGCCTGCGCTTCGTCGTGAACGAGGGCGGCCGGGTCATCTCGGTCGACGCGGACGCGGGCGAACCCGCCTACGACGCGGCGCTTGTAGACTGCATCGGGCGCGTGCTCCGGGAGACCCCGTTCGCGAAGCCCGGTGGAACCGCGACGATCCTCGCTCCCCTCGTCCTCCGCCCTTGAAGCCATGTCGCCCGACCAGAAACTGAAAGACTCGCTCGCTCGCATCGCCGCTGGCGGGGCCGCGAAGTATCACGAGAAGAACGCCGAGCAGGGCAAGCTCTTCGCCCGCGAGCGGATCGCGCGGCTGCTCGACGCGGACTCGTTCGTCGAGGACGCGGCCCTCGCCAACGTCCTCGACGCGGAGCTGCCCTCGGACGGTGTCGTCACCGGGACGGGGCTCGTCGGGGGGCGCTGCGTGGCCGTCATGGCCAACGACTCGACCGTCAAGGCAGGGTCGTGGGGCAAGCGGACCGTCGAGAAGATCCTCCGCATCCAGGAGGTGGCCGCGCGCCTTCGTGTGCCGATGCTCTACCTCGTCGACAGCGCGGGCGCCCGCATCACCGACCAGATCGAGATGTTCCCCGGCCGCCGCGGCGCGGGGCGCATCTTCTACAACCAGGTGCAGATGAGCGGCCAGGTGCCTCAGGTGTGCCTGCTCTTCGGCCCGAGCGCGGCGGGCGGCGCGTACATCCCGGCGTTCTGCGACGTCGTCGTCATGGTCGACGGCAACGCCAGCATGTACCTCGGCAGCCCGCGGATGGCCGAGATGGTCATCGGCGAGAAGGTCACGCTCGAGGAGATGGGCGGGGCCAAGATGCACTGCTCCGTCAGCGGGTGCGGCGATGTCCTCTGCAAGACCGAGGACCTTGCCATCGCGTTCGCCAAGCGGTACCTCGCCGTCATGCCCGGCCGCTTCGGAGAGGCCCCGCCGGCGGCGCCCGCGTGCGATCCGCGCCCGGGGGGCAAGCGCATCGAAGAGATCATCCCCGCGGACGAGAACAAGCCCTTCGATATGATGGCCGTCGTCCACGAGATCATCGACGAAGGCTCGTGGCTCGAGATCAAGGCGCTCTTTGCGCGCGAGGTGCTGACGGGCTTCGCGCGCATCGGCGGTCGGGTCGTCGGCATCGTGGCCAATCAGCCCAAGTGGCTCGGGGGCGTGCTCTTCGTCGACAGCGCCGACAAGGCCGCGAGGTTCATCTGGCTCTGCGACGCGTACGAGGTGCCGCTCGTCTTTCTCGCCGACGTGCCGGGCTTCATGATCGGCACGAAGGTCGAGCGGCAGGGGATCATCCGCGCAGGGGCGAAGATGATCGCCGCCGTGTCCGAGGCGACCGTGCCCAAGCTCAGCGTCGTCGTCCGCAAGGCTTACGGCGCGGGCCTCTACGCCATGTGCGGGCCCGCGTTCGAGCCCGACGCGTGCATCGCTCTGCCGACGGCGTCGATCGCCGTCATGGGGCCGCAGGCCGCCGTCAACGCCGTCTACTACAACAAGATCCAGGAGATCCCTGCGGGCCCGGAGCGCGACGCCTTCGTCGCCAAGCGGCGCGACGAGTACCGGGCCGACATCGACCTCACGAGGCTCGCGAGCGAGCTGGTGATCGACGCCGTCGTGCCCGGGGATCGGCTTCGCGCGGAGATCCGTGCGCGCCTCGAGCGTCACGTGGGGCCGGCCGCGACCCGCCCACCCAAGAAGCGCCCCGTCACGCCCGTCTGATGGGTGCACGGTCGGCCGCCGTTGCCGCCGGGTTCGTGGCCTTCGCGGGGATGCCCCGGGCCGCGGACGCGCAGACGGCGACGAGGCCCGCGCACGGAGTCGACGGCGCCGCGCTCGTCCGCCTGCTCGGCCCGCGCGCGACGAGCGCCTTCGCGGCCGGCCCGAACGGCATTGGCGCGCAGGTGCGTCTGCCCGCTGGCGTGCGCGGGGCGGACCTCGGGCTCATGGACCTCGTCCCCGGGTTCGCGCGCTTTCGGGGCTCGGCCGCGGCCGTCGTCGACTTCGCGTCGGCGCACCCGGACGTCGGCATCGAGGTGGTCCCGCCGCTTCACACCCTCCTCGACACGGCGTCTCTCTTCGTGCGAGCCAGCGCGGCGAACCTCGAGGGGCTCGACGGGTCGGGGATTCTCCTCGGCGTCGCCGATACGGGGCTCGACGTCACCCACCCGGACTTCCTCGACTCCAGCGGGCACACGCGCGTCGCCTGGCTCCTCGATCTCTCGGCCGCGCCGCTCGGCCTGCACCCGGATCTGGAGAGCCAGTTCGGCACCTCCGACGCCTCGGGCGGCAAGCTCGGGGCGGTTTGGGCGGCCGCGGACATCGACGCAGCCCTCGCGGGAGCCAGCGGGTCTTCGTCCCTTCCGCAGGACGAAGCCGGTCACGGGACGCTCGTCAGCTCGTGCGCCGCGGGCAACGGGATGGGGGGCACGTCGAAGTATCGGGGCATCGCCCCGGGCGCGACGTTGCTGCTCGCGCGCGTGGCGCCGTCAGGGACCGCGGCGATCGACCCCGACTACGTGCTCCTCGGCACGGCGTTCCTCTTCGACCGTGCCGATACGATGGGGCAGCCGGTCGTGGTCAATCTGTCGATCGGAACGGATTTCGGGCCCCACGACGGCACGCTCGCCTGGGAGCAGACGCTCGCCGGGTACGTGGGCCCCACCCACCCGGGGCGCGCGCTGGTCGCGGCGGCGGGCAACAGCGGATCCATCGCCACTACTCCCGTGCACCAGAACGTCCACGTGGATCCGGGCGCCACGATGTCCGTCCCCATCGTCACCAACGGCGCGCAGTGCGGAGGCATACAAGTGTGGGTCGCCACACGGCCCGGCGACTCGATCCGCGTCGGCCTCGACGCCCCGGATGGCACGTGGATTTCTCCCGTACCCCCCGGCCAGTCCGCCGGACACGGGACGGAAGTGGGCACCGGTCCATGCCCGAGCGGCTACAGCGCGGGCGTGTACAACGGCAGCCAGCCCCAGGGAAGCCCCGTGCCGGCGGACTCGCAGGGCGCCGTCGTCCTGTGGCAGGGGAGCTGGCCGTCCGGCACGTACGACGTCACCCTCTCGGGCTCGGGTACCGCGGACCTCTACTTCGTGGCCACGGGCGACGCGGCGGGCATTGGGCTCGGTTCGGTTGGCTTCGCGCAGGCCGTGCGCGACGCGACGATCAGCCTGCCCGCCACCAACGCGTCGATCATCAGCGTCGGCTGCACCATCAATAAGGTGGGCTGGAAGGGAATCGACGGGGTCGACGTCACGCTGCAGGTCCCCCTGTTCGACCCGACCGGCGGCACCGCCACGGGGGCTTACCGCAACGCGATCGGCGGCGAGCCGTGCTGGTTCTCCAGCGCTGGGCCCACGCTGACGGGCCTCGCCAAGCCGGACATCATGGCGCCCGGCGCCGCGATCATCGGGGCGCTCTCGCAGCAGGCCATCCCTCCCGCGACGGGCAGCATCTTCACCAACGACATGTGCGCGGACGAGACCTGCCAGCAGATCGACGGCTTCCACGTGGCCGCGTTCGGGACATCGTTCTCGGCGCCCATCGTGGCCGGCGCGATCGCCATCATGTTCCAGCACGATCCGACGCTGACCCAAGACGTGATCCTGGCCGCGCTGCAGGCCGGGGCCCACCCGCTCCGGGGCCCGGCGGTCTTCGACGATCAAGCGGGACCGGGGGAGGTCGATGTCCTCGGGGCCGTCGCGGCGATCGACCGCATCCGCGATCCCGTCTTCACGCTGCCCGTCCGGGCCCAGAGCTGGCTCACCCCGAGCGCCGAGTTCTTTCGAGCCGATGGGTCGACGCCGTTTCAAGCCATCCTCGAGCTGCGGGCGGCGCCCTCGGCCGGCGCGCAGGCCCCTCCCGCCGACGGCTTCGCGAGCGACCGGCTCGCCGGCTACACGCTCGTCGACGGGCAGACCTATCCGGGCGGAGTGCAATCGCTCGAGCGCCGCGGGCCGGGGGTGTGGGTCGCGACGGTGGCGCTGCCCGCGGGACTCGGCGGGTCGACGCTGACGCTCGGGGCGACGTTCGACGGACAGCCCATCGTCAACCAGTTCTCGGTCCCAATCGCGGTCGACGCGTGGGACGCCGAGTATCCCGCGAGCATCGCGGGAGGAGGATGCTCCGAGGCCGGGGGCCGCTCGCGCGCGGGGAGCGCGCCGGTGTTCGCGCTGCTGGCTGGGCTCTGGGTCGTCAGGGCGTCGATCGCGCGACGACCTCGAAGGGCCGCATCATCTCGTTCGCCGCGTGCTCGAGCACGTGGCAGTGCCAGACGTACCGGCCCGCGTACCCCTCGAACTTCGCGATGATGCGCGTGATGAACGTCGGGTGGGCGCGCACGGTGTCCTTCCAGCCCATCTCGCCCGCCTCCGGCGAGACGGGCGGACCCTCGAGCACCAGCTTGCCGGTCGCCATGTATTTGTCCGTGTCGAAGCTCTGGCGATCGAGTACCTGAAAGCGCACGAGATGCAGGTGGATCGGGTGCACGTCCTCGGTGAGGTTCATCAGGCTCCAGATTTCGACGGAGTCGAGCTCCGGTGTCTCCGTCACCGGCTCGTGCCAGTGCTTGTCGTTGAGCAGCATGACCATCCGCCGCTTCGTACGATCGCGGTGCTCGCTCAGGGTCAGCATGCGCGTCTTTGCGGCCGCGGAGGCGGGAATGCGCGCGACGCGGCGCAAGGTCGAAGGCAAGGGGGCCTCGCGAACGCGCGGGCCGTTCGCGACGCGAAACTGCAGGAGCTCGACGGTCTGGTTGTGCAACACGACCGTCGCGCCGCCGAGGCTCCCGAAGTCGACGATGAGGTCGGCGCGCTCTGCTGGCGCGAGCATCATCGAGGTGAGCGCCGCCGGCGCCGGCAAGAGGCCCTGGTCGGAGCCGATCTGCTGGAACGGCGCAGGTTTGGCGCCGCTGACGAACGACAGAAGGTACGTGCGCGAGTTCGACGCGTTGATGACCCGCAGCCGGTAGCGCCGCGGCTCGACGTCGAGGTACGGCCGGAGCTTACCGTTGACGAGCGTCGCGTCGCCGTTGACCTCCGAGACCCACGGCAAGTCGGCGCCAGAGGAAGGGTAGATGAGCTGTCCGTCGGCGCCGAAGAGCCGATCGAAGAGCATCACGGGGATCTCGTAGGGGCCGCGCGGGAGGGCCAGCGCGTCCTCCTCGGCGTCGCGAACGAAATAGGGGCCGAAGAGACCCGCGTACTGGTTTAGCCGCTCGATGCCCATCGCGTGGTCGTGGTACCAGAGCGTCGCGGCGTCTTGATCGTTGGGGTAATGGCTCGTCTTCGATCGACCCGGCGGGTACCAGTCCTCCGGGTAGCCGTCGCTCTCGGGCGGCACCTTCGCGCCGTGCACGTGGACGACGGCGCGCACCTGCGGCTGATCGGCCTGGGCGCCATGCAGGCTCGGATCGATCGGCAAGAAGTGGGCGGCCGGTAGCTCGTTCACCCACTCGACGAACAGCCCGCGTCCCCGGCGCGCCTCGAGGATGGGCCCGGGCACGGCCCCCTCGTAACCCCACATGCGCGTCGGCGGGAGATCACGGTGCACACGCACCTCGGTCTCGCGCATCGCGACGCGGTAGTACGGGAGCGTCTCGCCGGGCCGCAGCGGATCGGGGCGCGTTGCCGCCTGCGCCAGGACGGCGGGGATCGGAAGGGGATCGACGAACGACGCGAGAGCGTCGGGATGCAGAGGCGCGCGGAACGGCTCTGGGGCCGATGACGCGACGGTCCCCGCGCACATGCCTCCCTCGATCGGTGGCGAGGCGCCCGACGACTGGCCGGACGGCGTCTCCTCCCGGCACCCCGGAAATGATACTGGCCCGGCCACCAACGCGGCGGCCAGGCCCGTGCTCTCTCGCAAGAACGCTCGTCGGCTGAGCCGAGACACGTCGCGAGGCTACTACGACGGACGCGGGTTCTTACAGCACGCCGCCGTCGGGCAGCGCTTCGGGGACGAGCATGTTCGAGATCGGTCCGGCGATCGTGTCGAACGATCCGCCCGGCTGGATCCTCTCGCCGCCCAGCCAGTTGTCCTCGATGAACTTGAGGATCGAGGTCTGGTCGGTCAGCGTGTGGTCGATGTAATTCTTCTTCGCGTAGGGCCCGACGACGAGGAGCGGGATGCGCGTCCCGTAGCCGCACCGGCCTTGCACCGGCCCGGCCGCTCCGCCGTCCGGCGCGACACCGTTGAGCGGCGTCGTGGGAACGCCGCCGTCGCCCTGCTGGGCGCCGGATACGCACACGCCCGTGCCGTTGAGGGCGTCCTTCGAGGCGTGCGACGGGTTGACGATCGGGGGCGCCTGGTGGTCATACCAGCCGTCCGAGTCGTCGTAGTTGAACACCACGAGGGTCGAGCTCCAGTCCGGGCTCGACTCGAGGGCGGTGATGACCTCGTTGACGAAGGTCTGCTCGTCGACCGGGTCGGAGTTGCCCGGGTGGCCATCCTGGTACGCCGGCGCCTTCAGGTAGACGACGGCCGGGAAGTTTCCGATCTTCAGCGCGTCGAAGAAGTCGTGCGTGTCGTACTGGTGGTTGGCCGCGTCGGTCGTCCCGATCGCCGCGAGGCTCGACGGGCGCGCGTGGGTCAGGTTGCGCGTCGACGCGTAGTACTGGAACGGCTCGTGGTGCGTCACGTAGTCCGCGCTATTGTACGCGAAGGGCGTCTGCGTCGGGTTCGTGAGGCGGTTGCAACCCGTCGTGCCGTTCGGGTTGACGACCGTGAGGTCGAAGCCTCCCTGGAACCATCCCCAGGTGATGTTCGCCGCGTTGAGCAGGTCGCCGATGTTCCGGCCGCCCAGCGTCACGGCGTCCGACTCTTGCGGGCAAACGTCGCCCAGCGGATCCGAGTCGCCGATGAGCGTGTAGGTCCCGGCGTCGGTGCCGTCGGGCGTGATGTGGTTCTTCGAGAACAGGCCGTACGCTTCGTTCGTCGCGACGATGCCGTGCGTCTGCCCCGAGACGAGGTTGATGGCGCCCGGGGACGAGGGACCGAAGGTCGTCGTCCACGAGTTGTCGTTCAGCGCGCCGTTCTGCGCGAGGTTCCAGAACGTGTTCACCGTGTTCCCGTCGAAGTAGGCCATGACGAGGCCGTTCGTGACCACCTGGGCCGCGGCGACGTTCACCGCCGCGTCGGGACCGGCGTCGGGGTTCGCCGCGATGACGGGAGCGGCGGCCTGATCGTCGGCGATGAAGACAGCCGCATTTCCCGTGTTCAGCGGGTAGAGGTCCATCGCCGGAACGCCACCGTCCACGCCGTCGGCCGCCAGCTGCTCGGGGTTGTAGTTGTGCGACTGGTCCTCGGTCGCAGCCTGCGCAAGCGCGAGGCGCAGGGGATTCGAGGCGCCCGCGCCGTTGGCCGGGTTGAGGTTCGGATTGTTGTTGATCAGATCCACGTCGACGGGTGCGAAGCCGGCGCTTGGGTTCAGCGGGGTAAGCAGGTTGTTGACGGCCGTGGGCGTGCCCGCGTCGGCAGGGAAGGGGATGTCTCCCGGGTTGTTCTCCGCGTGCGGGTAGGTGCCAAAGTAGTGGTCGAAAGAGATGTTCTCGCCGAAGACAACGACGATGTGTTTGATTTTGCTTGCGGTCGGGTAGGCGGCGGCCGGGTCGCTCCCAGCTGCGGCGGCTCCCGCCTCGGGGGATGTCCCAGCGGTCCCAGCCTCACCCGCGGCTCCCGTCGCTCCAGCTGCACCGGCCTCACCCGCGGCACCCGTGCCACCGGCGGCACCGGGGGGACCCGGCGGGCCGGCGTCGCCCTGAGGGCCCTGAGGTCCGGTCGCTCCGTTCGAGCCCGAGCAGCCGGCCGCAATGACAAGGGCGCCAATACTCAGGCGAAATAGGTTGAAGCTCCGCATCTTGGAACACCTCCGATGGAACGTGAAAGTCCGCGGTTCACCCTGCATGGCTCGCATGGAGGTCCGGAAAACGTTCCATGTCGTTCTGGAAACGGGCGGCCTCGGCGGCGCCTCACGGCGCTCAGCGGGCTCTTTGCTAAGGTGCCCGCCCCATGACCCCGCCCCGCCGCCTCGTCCTTCCCGTCCTGGCCATCGCCCTCGGGGCAGGATGCGTGGGGACGGAGGTCGCCAAGGTCATCGCGAGTCGCGATGCCATCGGCGCCGCGCGCGACGACTACCCATGTCCGTCTCGCAACGTCCGGGTCCTCTCCACCACCGCCGACGTCAACGTTCGGCACTGGCTCTACATCATCGACATCTGCGGGGTGCCTCACGCGTACCGCGATCGCAACACCACCGGCGGGTTCGATTTCGTCGAGGTGCCGATGCCCGCCGATGCAGGGCCTCCGCCGCTCGTGCTTCCCCCGCGAGCGCCCGAGGAATCCGACGGGACGCCGCTCGTGCTTCCCCCGCGAGCGCCCGAGGAATCCGACGGGACGCCGCGACCCTGCGAACTCGACGCGTCCTGCGCGGGCCGCTGAAGCGCTCCGCGGGCCGAGCTACGCTGCCTCTCGCGTGCCGGAGATTCCCGATCTCGAAGTGTACCTGGATCACCTTCGGCGCCGCGTCGTCGGGCAGCCCCTCACGCGCGCCCGAATCGCGAGCGCGTTCCTCGTGCGGACGTTCGACCCGCCGCTGCGGAGCGTGGAGGGAAAACGAGTCCTCGGGTTTCGACGGATCGGCAAGCGGATCGTCTTCGACTTCGAGGACGATCTGTACCTCGTGCTGCACCTCATGATCGCCGGGCGCTTGAGATGGCGCGAGCTGGGGGCCAAGGTGCCGGGCAAAGTGGGGCTCGCCGCGTTCGACTTTCCGGTCGGGACTCTCGTGCTCACGGAGGCGTCGCCGAAGAAGCGCGCGTCGCTGCACTTGGTCCGCGGCCTCGCCGCGCTCGCGGCCATCGACCCGGGAGGCATCGAGCCGCTCGAGGCCGACCTCGCCGCCTTCCGAGCGTCGCTCGCTCGCGAGAACCACACCATCAAGCGGGCGCTGACCGACCCGTATCTCTTCGCGGGGATCGGCAACGCGTACTCGGACGAGATCCTCTGGCGCGCCCGGCTGTCGCCCGTGCGCCTGACCCGCGCGATGACCGACGAAGAGACTGCGCGCCTGCACGACGCCACGATCGCGACGCTGCGCGAATGGACCGCACGCCTCGCGAAGGAGACCGGCGACGAGTTTCCGGAGAAGGTGACGGCGTTCCACGACGGCATGGCCGTGCACGGCCGATACAAGCAGCCTTGCCCCGCGTGCGGCTCGCCGGTGCAGCGCATCGCATACGCCTCCAACGAGGCCAACTACTGCGCCCGCTGCCAGACGGGTGGAAAGCTCCTCGCCGACAGGGGTCTCTCCCGGTTGCTTCGCGGCAACTGGCCGAAGACCCTCGACGAGCTCGAAGAGCGCAAGCGCCGCTGAGCGTGTGCCTGCCGCCAGGGACTGTAGAGTTCTACTGGTAACGGAAATGGTCGCCCAGGATCCCTCCATTCTGCCCTGTTCGTGGGATCCTGTAGAATGGAGGGCCGTGCGCAGGATGTCGCCTATCCCGACCGCGGGATTCAGGTGCCGGAGATGACTTCGGCCCAGGCGGAGCGTCTTGCCCGAGCCAAGGAGAGGATCGGCAAAGTCCTCAAGGGCAAGTACCGTCTCGATCGCGTGCTGGGCGTGGGCGGCATGGCGTCGGTCTACGCGGCGACGCACCTGCGCAACGCAAGCCGCGTGGCCGTCAAGGTGCTCCACAAGGAGATGGCCGCCGACGAGAACGTCCGCGCGCGCTTTCTCCGCGAGGGATACGCGGCCAACACCGTCGAGCACCCGGGCACGGTGCGCATTCTGGACGACGACACGGGAGAAGACGGTTCCGTCTTTCTCGTGATGGAGCTCCTCGAGGGCGAGACCCTCGACGCCCGGTGGGAGCGCAGCGGGCACCGGCTCAACACGCGCGAGGTGGCGCGGATTCTCTACAAGCTGCTCGACGTCCTCGCCGCCGCGCACGCCAACGGCATCGTTCACCGCGACATCAAGCCCGACAACCTGTTTCTCACGCGCGAGGGCGCCGTGAAGGTGCTCGACTTCGGGGTGGCGCGGCTCGTCGAAGCGCCCGTGACCTCCACGCGGCCCGGCGGCATCGTGGGGACGCCGGCGTTCATGGCCCCCGAGCAGGTGCTCGGCAAGACGGTCGACGCGCAATCGGATTTGTGGTCCGCGGGCGCCACGGCGTTCACCTTGCTGGCCCGGTGCTTCGTCCACGAGGCGACGACGGCGCAAGAGATGATGGTGATGGTGGGATCGCGCGCGGCGCGATCGTTGGAGGTCGTCGCACCCGACGTGCCGACGCCGCTGGCGCGCGTGGTCGATCAAGCCCTGATGTTCAACAAGGAGGACCGCTGGCCCGACGCGCGCACGATGCAGCGAGCGCTCGCCGACGCCCATCAAGCGGCCTTCGGGGCGCCGATGCCCGGCGCGGAGGACGCCGACGACGGATCCGCCCTTGTCCTCGCGAACCAGGCGCCCGGGAACGCCGCGCTTCCCCCCGAGCGACCCTTCGACCGGTCGAGCGCCGTCACGGTGCTCACGGGGGCGACGCCCGTCATCTCGCAGCCCCCGGAGCCCTTGCCCCCCGGAACCCTGCCGCGAGCGTCGCGGCGGCCTTCGCGCCAGACGGTTCTCGCCGCAGGCGTCGTGTCCCTGACGGCAGTGATCGTCGTCGTGGTGACGCTGACCGCCGGCGGGCCGGCGCCGATCGAGCCCTCTGCCACGACGAGGGAGGCGAAGGGGGCGAGCGCGCCGGGGCCCGCAAAGGCGGCGGCCCCTCCTCAGGGCGCGTGGAGCACGCCCGTCGCGGCGCGCATGGCGACGGCCGAACCCCCCTCGGTTCCTGTTGAGTCCTTGCCCGCCGTGGGACAAGCTGCTCCCGTGCCCGCCCCGACTGCGCTCCCCGTGGCGCCCGCGCCCCAGCCCTCGGCGGCTCCCGTCCGCGCGGCCGCTCACCCCGCCGTCAACTGCTCGCCGCCGTTCACGACGGATCCCGAGACGGGCAAGAAGAAGTGGAAGCTCGAGTGCCTGTGAGGCGCCGCGCCTCGTCTCTTCTCGTCGTCGTCGGTGCGATTTCCGTGGCTTCTTCCGGGGCGGCCCAGACGGCGGGGGCGCGGAGCGCGAAGCCGACGAAGCAAGAGTGCGTCGCCGCGAACGAGAGCGCCCAGGACCTGCAGAACGCGGGCAAGCTCCGCGACGCCGAAGAGCAACTGCGGACGTGCACCAACAAGGCCTGCCCCGGCATGGTGCGCGACGACTGCGTCGAGCGGCTCCGTCAGGTCCAGGCAGCGATCCCGACCGTCGTCTTCCTGCTGCGCGACCCGGACGGCATCGACGTAGGGTCGTCCGCGGTCACGGAGATGGACGGAGCGCCTCTGCCCGCGGTGCTCGACGGGACGCCCATCCCGGTCGATCCCGGCGACCACACCTTCAAGTTCACCGTGGCGGGTCGTCCGCCGGCGACGCGCCGCATCTCTCTTCGCGCCGGCGAGCGACTGCGCCGCGACGTCCAGCTCAAGGCCGAGCCGTCCCGCGGGTCGACGCCCCCCGAGGGCGCAGCGGCCGGCGTCGTTGAACCGGCGCAGGCGCCCGAGTCGCCCGTGGCTACACCTGCGCCCGTCGGCCCTCCCGCCCCGGAGACCCCTGGCACCGAGGGGCGCGCAGGGGGCGGCGCGCGCGTCGCCGGTTTTGCCGCCCTGGGGGCTGGGGGTGCGGGCCTGCTTCTGTCGGCGATCTTCGGCGCGGTGGCGATCGGCAAGAAGTCGGCGTTGCTCAAGGCTTGCCCCGACCACCAGTGTCCGCAATCGCAGCAATCGGAGATCGACTCCTTCGACGGCAACCTCGTCGCGGGCAACGTCGCGCTGGCGGTCGGTCTCGTCGGGGTAGGGGTCGGCAGCGGTCTGCTGTTTCTGTGGCCTTCGGCCAGCAAGGCGACGACGCCGGTCGCGTCCACGCTGACGCCGTGGCTCGGGGTGGGCGCCGCGGGCCTCCGCGGAAGCTTTCGATGAAGGCGAATCCGACCGCCGCGGGCTCGGCGCTGCTGTTCGTCGCGCTCGCGGGCTGCACCGCCGTCTTCGGCGAGGGTGACTTCGCGGTCGTATCGTCCGACGCAAGCTCCGCGAGCGGGTCCTCCGGAGGTTCGAGCTCGGGTGGAAACGCAGGCGCGGACGGCGCCGTCGGGCCGAACGGCGATGCCTCGACGGTCTGCTCGTCGGGTCTGTCCAGGTGCGCGGGCATGACGCCGCAGACGTGCATCGACGAGCGCTGGGAGAACGCCGGAAACCCCTGCAGCGGCGCGACGCCGGTCTGCATCGCCGGCGCTTGCAAGCCGTGCATGCCCGGTACCCACCAGTGTCAGGGCTCGACGGGCCTCCAGACGTGCAGCGACATCGGAGAGTGGGTCACCCAGCAGGACTGCCCGTACCTCTGTACCGGCGCAGGGGTCTGTTCGGGTGCATGCATGCCGAGCACGGCGCAGTGCGACGGAACAGCCGTTCAAATGTGCGACTCGAGCGGCGCTTGGCAGTTCAGCACCCAGTGCATGTACACGTGCATCGACGGCGCATGCGCCGGGGGGTGCGTGCCGGACACCGTGCAGTGCACGACGAGCGGCGATGCGGTGCAGACCTGCGACAACACGGGCACGTGGCAGGAGACCGCGTGCCCCGACGCGTGTTACGGCGGCCAGTGCATCGCCGGCGCGTGCGTACCGAACGAGGCGCGATGCCTCGAGTCGTCGAACCCCCCGTCGTCCACGCCGCAGCTCTGCGACTCGTCCGGGGCGTGGCAGAGTCAAACGGCGTGCGCGCAGCCGACGCCCGACTGCCAAGGCGGTTCTTGCACCTGCCTCGAGACGACATGCGGCTCGACCTGCACGGACACGACGAGCGACCCATCGAACTGCGGCGGCTGCGGCCTCGACTGCCAGGGGCAGCCCTGCAGCGGGAGCGCGTGCCAGCCGCTCGCCCTCGCGACGGATCAGGATCAGCCGTGGGGAATCGCGCTGGGTGCCAGCAATTGCTACTGGACCAACCGCGGCGATGGGACGGTGATGACCGTCGCCGCGACGGGGACGGGTTCGCCGTCGCAGGTCGCTTCCTCGCAGAGCTCGCCGACGAGCATCGCGACCGACGCGATGAACGTCTACTGGGTCGACACGACGAGCGGCGGCGCGGTCCTCGAGTGCGCGCTCGGCGGGTGCAGCGCGCCGACCGCCCTCGCCACGGGGCAGTCCAGCCCGTGGGGCATCGCGATCCCGACGTCGGGGGGCGACGCTTACTTCACGGCCGGACCGTCCGCGCGAGCGGCGTTGCTCACCGGCGCGGGCGTCACGGTGCTCGGCACCGAGTCGGGGACCCCGACGGCGATCGTGACCGACGGGTCGTACGTCTACTGGTCGGACGCATCGGGCGCCGTCTTCAAGTGCGCGGCCCCGGGGGGCTGTTCGAGCCCCACGCAGCTGAGCCCCGCCGTTGGCCAACCCTCGTACGGCATCGCGATCGACGCCTCGAATGTCTACTTCAGCGTCGCGTTTGCAGCGGACGGCGGCGCGCCGGCTGGCGTCTGGATGGTGTCGAAGACGGGAACCTCTTCCACGTTGCTCGCGTCGGCCAACGAGCCCGTCGGCGTCGCCGTCGACCCGTCGACGGCGACCGTGTACTTTACCGATATCGGCAACGGGACGGTGTCGAAGGTCTCCGCCGGTGAAGGGGGCGCGCCGCTTCTCGTCGCCACCGGACAGAGCGTCCCCACGGGCATCGTCGTCGGCTCGGCCTACGTTTACTGGACGAACGCCGTCGCGGGCGGCACCGTCATGCGCATGACAAAATGATCGACGATCGCGCTCGCTGACTAGTGCAGCGCCATCGTGATGACGTCAAACCTTTGCTGTCATCCCGAGCGCAGCGAGGGACCCCATGGACGACGCCCTTCCGCGCTCTCCGTGGGGTCCTTCGCTTCGCTCAGGATGACAGCAAACCTTGAGCTCATCTCGACGGCGGTGCACTAGCTCGGCGGGGGTGGGATCATCGATGGGAAGCTTGGTGCCTGGATGGGCGACGTTTCGCCGGTGCGGTCGAGCGCCAGCTTGAACAGGATGGGGCCGACCATCTCGTTGATCGCCACCGCGGCGATCGCGAGCGCGCGAAACTGCGTGCCGAAGCCCGGGAACTCGCGCGCGATGATGACCGAGAGACCGAGCGCGAGGCCCGCCTGCGAAACCAGGCCCGACCATCCCCACGTTCGCAAGGCCGGCGGGTCGCCGGCGAGACGCGAGGCCAACCGCCCGCCCGCCCATGTCACGACCGTCCGGGCGAGGGCCAGAACGAGGGCCGCCGGCCCCAGGGTGTGCAGCAGCGGGACGTTCAGGTCGGCGCCCGCCGTCGCGAAGAAGACGACGTAGACGACAGTCCCCGTCTGCTCGATGTAGCGTAAGAACTTGTGCCCCTGGCTCGAGAGGTTCCGGACGATGAAGCCGGCGACCATGAAGGTGAGCAGCGAGTCGAACTTCAGGTACTCGACGACCGTGCTCACCCCGAAGCCGAGCACGAGGAGCACGACGAGCATCTGGCGTTCGACCAGCAGCAAGTAGGCCGCGATGAAGAGGCCGAGGGTCGTGCCGAGGGCGACGCTGCCGAAGAGGTTATGGCCGAGCGTGCGCAGCGAGTCGAGGGCGAAGGTCGCGGTCGGATCGACCAGGGGCCGGGCGATGCTCATGACGAGCGAAACGAGGACGACGACCACGATGTCCGACGTCATGACGAAGGCCAGCGTGAAGGTCGCGAGCGGGCCGCTCGCGCGCGTCTGCGAAAGGATGCCGAGCGTCGCCGAGGGGCTGCGCGTGACCGAGAGCGCTCCCCAGAGCAGCGCGAAGCCGAGCAACGCCGCGGGCCGCAGCGAGCGCGCGAACGGCAGCACCGTGCGGGCGCCCGCGAAAAAGAGCCCGGTGACAACGACGAGCACGAAGAGGCACTGCACGACCGTCGCCCAGGCGAGGCTCTTGGCGCCCTTACGCACCGTCTCGAGATCGAGCTCGGCCCCGCCCGCCAGGGCGATGAGCGAGAGCGCCAGCGTGTTGACGGGAGAGAGCGTCTTGACCGTGTGTTCGTCGACGAGGCGAAGGACGTACGGGCCGGAGATGATGCCGGCCAGGAGGTACCCCGTCAGGTGAGGGAGGCCGAGCGGGGCGACGAGCTCGCTCATCAGCGTGCCCGCGAGCAGCAAGAACCCGATCGCCGCGATCGTCCAGAGGCTCCCGTGCGTCTCGGGTGCGAGGCGCGTCACCGCGAGCACGAGGCCCCCGAACGCCGCCAGCAGCACGACGTGCAGTGCGTAGCCGCCGGCCCCACGGCGTCCCGCCGCTGCCGCCGTGCTCATGCCACGGCCTCGCTCGGCGCATGTGCGTCCTTGATCTCGCCGGCCCCCGAGAGCGCGCGCCGCAGCCTCACCGGGCCCACGAACTCTCCGACGGTGGCCGAGACCGCCGCGACGGCCAGCACGGTGTCGCCGATCTTCCCGGGGAACCGCAGGGCCAGCGCGAGGCCAATGGAAATCGACAGGGCCCCGGACGACATCAGCGAGAGCCCGAGCAGCGGACCGGCCTTGCGCGCCGACGACGAGGCGATCGCGAGCGTCCAGCCGAACACCACCTTCGCGACCATGCGCGCGACGATCGCGGCGACCGCGATCCAGGCGAGCGCCGGGATCGCTCGGAAGTCGATCCGCGCGCCCGCAAGTAGCAGGGCGGGCAGGAGCACCGGCCGCTCGGTGGGCGCGACCATCTCTCGCAGCACGTTGCGGTGCTGCGAGACCGCGGAGACGGCGAGCCCGACGAAGAAGCACACGGTCAGCGTCGAGAGCCCGAGCCGCGTGGCCATGCCGACGGCGATGAGCAGGACCCCGAAGAGGGCGGCCCACGTGTCCTCGAGCTCCATCTCGCCTCGCAAGAGCAGCGCGGCGCCCGTCCCGATGACGAGGCCGAGCAGGACGGTCGCGGCAGGGCCGTCGCGCAGCGGCATGGGCATCGCGATGCTTCGCGTCGGCTCGAGGGCGAAGAGCACGGCGAGGGCGATGAGCGGGAAGGCCGCGTCGGCGTGGGCGATCTCGTTCATCCGGTCGGCCAGCGGACCGCGGGCGCCATGGCGGTCGACCACCCAGCGGACCGCGTACCGCGTCGTCTCGGAGCAGGCAGCGCCGAGGCCGCCCGCCAGAAGGAGGCGGTCGACCCCTGTCACGGGGGCGTGCACCCAGCCGATGACGAACCATGTGCCGCTCGCCACGGCGGCCGCCGTCATCACGGCGCCGAGCGTCCCGAGGGCCAAGCTGCCTCCCCGCACGCGCCTGTCGCCCGCGAACCCGAAGTCCAGTCCACGCGCGAACGCAAGCCAACCGAACGCCACCTGGACGATCGGCTCGAACGCCCGCAAGCTGTCGGCGCCGAAGAGCGCGAGGACGTGCGGCCCCAGCACGAATCCGAGCGCGGCGTACTCGACTCCGGACGGTAACCCTGCGCCGCTCGACGTCCTCCGGGCCACGAGCAGGTTCCCGAGGTACGAGAGCACCAGCAGGCCCATGAGGAGCAGGACGGCGTTCACGACGAACGGCCCCGGCGTCCGAGGGCGATGCCCTGCTCGGTGATCGCGGTCGCGACGGCATCGGCGAGAGCGGCCGCCCCCTTGCCGTACTTGGGCACCGCCGAGACGACCCAGCGGGCCCCGTCGGCGTCGAGCGAGAGCAAGTCGACGCGCGCGCGATCGCATGTGGCGACGGTGGCGCCGACCAGCGCCTCTTCGACCTTGGCGGGGCGCTCGTGCGCGTCGACCACGATCTCCACCGAGACCATCGGGGCGCTCCCGAGGATCCGCGTCGGGTGCCAGAGCACGCGAAGCTGCGGCACGCGCAGCTCGCACCCGACGGCGTCTTCCAGCACGAGCTCCAGCAGCGTCACTTCGCGCACGACGCCGGCATGGCCTCCCGCCTCGACGAAGTCGCCGGGCTTCACTCTGCGGCCGAACACCGTCGGAACCCCCGCTGCGGCGCTGGCCAGGACGGGGGTGCAGGCAAGCCCCAGCGCGGCGAGCGCCGCCATCCCGACACGGGACAGCGAGCCGTCGTCGGATCCCGTGACGAGGGGGGCCGCCAGCACGATCGAAACGACGACCATGCCCGCCCGCACGAGGACGCTCGTCGGCCCCGCCAGGTCGCGGGGCAGCCAGTCGATCCGCGTGTCGCCGCGGGCCACGCCGCCGAAGAACAGCTCCACGAATCGAACCGCGACGCCGAGCGCCACCGCGGCGATCGCGGTGACGACGACGAGCGGCAGGGCGGCGCCGAGGCGCTCGATGAGCGCGGACAGGGGCACGAGCACGAAGCCCGCGAGCCGGTCCGTGTAGTCGCGCGTCGCCGCGAAGCGCGAAAGGGCGAAGATGAGCCAGAGATAGACGACGGTAAACTGCGCGATCCGGTGCGCGAGGGCCAACGCGATCGCGACCGCGCCGCGGATCGCGGCCGGGCGCGCGACTTCGATGGTTCCGAGCTTCAGCGCTGGAATGCGGTCGGGGTGCGTCCGCACCCACTCTCGCGCCTTTGCGGCCAGGTCGCCGACGCGCCTCACGACGAGGAACGTCAGCAGCCCGGAGAACACGAGCAGCGAAAACGAGAACACGTGCTCGGCGATCGCGCTGCGCGTGCGCTCCCATCGGACGACGTCGTCGACCCTGGACGTGACGCCCTCGGCGTACACGTGCAGCGACGTGTCGCCGCCGGCCGCGCTCGCGTCGTCGTCCCCGAGGCTTACGACCGGCGTCCGGCCCACGTAGACGACCACCGCGCCGGGCTGCTCCTCCATTCGCGCGTCCGGGTGCTCCGGATCGTCGAGCGCGCTCTCGAGGGCATGGGTCGCCGCGTTCGCGCGGTCCTCCGCCGTCTGGCCCGCCCGGGACGCCGAGAGCGAAAAGACGACGCGCTCGTGGAACCGCACGTCGAACGACTTCGCGGCGGCCGCCGCGGCCGACGGGGTGGGCGCGGGCTCCGCGTGAGCGGGCACTCGCAGGATCAGCACGGCGAGGGTGAGTCCAGCGAGGACCACGCCGCGCATCCAGCGCGTCGGTCTCGGCGGCGGGGACGTGGGCGAGGCTCGCGTCACGATCGCTAGGGTCCGCGTCTCACCATACGCAGGTCAAGACATCTTCGCGTGTTTTGCCCGCCGAGGTCGGACGTCAGCGCGTGTCCTCCGACCTCAGGGTGAGCAGCCAGCCGTGCGGCTCCCAAACGCCGTCGTCCGGGTCGAATGGCATCTCGGTGCTGCCGAGGTTGACGCCGAGGACGACGACGCGGCTCACGTCGTCCAGGTTCTCGATCGTCTTCGCGGCCTCGGTCGCGCGATCGGCCGACGCGATGGGCAGCTCCTCGAGCACCTTGCCCGCGGCGTCGAGCTTGAGCACGATCCAGCGCATCCTCGCGTAGTCTTCCCACGCGGCCTCGACGCGCAGCTTGGCGCCGCGGGGGGCGCTCGCGTGGTCCACCAACACGTAGCTCGCGCCCGTGGGCCCCACCGGCTCGGCCGAGGCCAGGCGTCGGGCCTGCAGCGGCCAGGCGATATTCCAGGTGAGGCTCGGCGCGGGATCCATGGATGCGCGCGCCGCCGCGAAGGCGGCGAACACGTCGTCGAGGGTCGAGCCTTGCCACAACGCGCTGCCCAAGGACGCTCGAAGGACGTCGAACCCCGTGGGGGTGCCGGCCCATCGGCAGGCATCCGGCGGCGTCATCGTCGGCGCGACCGCCCAAAGACCGAGCAGGACCGCGCCGGGCCGCGCACCGAAGCGCCGGTCGAGCCACGCGAAGAACATCGCGGCACCCCGGTTGAACGACGGCGAGCGCGCGTCGACGACCGTCCTCTCGGGCGCTGCCTCGAAGTCGATGGCGTCCTCGCGCTCTTGTCCCGTGCTGCAAGGCGTGGCGAGTTGCGCGATGGCCTCGACGGCCGCGTCCGCGCTTCCTGCGTCCGTGGCGGGGGCCGCGCGCCACAGCGATCCGCGCGCAACGGCGCGCGCCAGCGCCACGTCCAGCGCGCATCCCGGAGGGGTGCGACGATCGACGGCCGCGAAGCTCGAGGCCCGGTCGATGTGTCCTCGCAGATCCCGGGCATCGAGCAGCGAAGGCGCGCGGACCCGCGCCTCCGCGCCATCGACGAGGTACACCTGCCAAGCTCCGTCCAGGCCGCCGTCGGGCGGCGGGAGCGCGAGCGCTCCGGTGACCACACGCCAGGCGCGCTCTGCCGCGAGGAGCGCCGCGGCGGCGACGCTCCCTGGTGTGCCCGGCGCCGGGCGAACGCAGAGTGGGTATCGAAACGAGCACGCGCTCGGCCAGGCGTCGGAGCCACCCGGAGGGGACGAGGAATCGATGGGCGGCCCGGGGACCGCGGCCTTCGCGACCAGGCCGGCGTCGGCCTCCGCCTCTGCATCGGGCGATGCCGGGGTGCTCGCGCGACTGGGCGGGCTCGAAGCGGTCGGCCCGAGGGCGGCACCGAGGCCGGCGGCGAGGATCCATCGGCCCCGAGTCATGGACAATCCGTCATGGACAATTCGATGGATGGCAATCGGCCCGTGAGCGCGGACCGGAGCCCCGAAGAGAACTGTCCTCGCTGCATTCGTATAGGGTAAAATGCTTCGCGATGTCCGCTCCCTCCTTCGATCCGACGCTGGCGGTGCGCTTCGATCTTCCCAAAGGCAGCGTACGTGCCGGCTGGCCGGAGGACCGCATCGTCCTCGTGCCGGCCGCTGCCCTTCGAGACGCGCTCGGGTCCGCTCCGGCGGCTGCCGTCGACGCGCTGGGCGCCGCGATCGGCGCCGGTGTGGGCCGGCGGGCAGCGGCGCGGATGCTCGACCCTCAGGCCAGCTCGCTCGAAGAGTTCGCGACGCAGCTCGCGGGGGAGGCCGCGCTGGCGGGCCTCGGCAAGCTCGCGGTCGAGCGCTGGGGACGTGCGCTCGTACTCGCGTTCGACGACTTCCCCTTGCCCATGGGGATCGTGCCCTCGGTGGCGTCGGCGGCCATCGAAGCGGCGCTCGGGCGCAAGGTGTGGGCCGTCGTCCTATCACTCGAGACGCATGCGGCGCGCGTTCTCCTGACCAGCGAGGGGGCGGCAAGTCGCGTTCGCGGTTGGATCACCGGCGGGATGCCCTGGGGCGACGCGCTCGTCAAACTGCATCAGGGTGCGTCTTGAACGCGACATCCACGATCGCGAGGCTCGAGGCGCTCTTGGCGCGTGTCCTGACCCGTTCGGCCGATCGCCCGGCCACATCTCCTGCTGTCGCGCCGTCTGCTGTCGCGGAGCCGTCGGCCCTCGCGCAGCCGCCCGCCGCGCCGCCGCCGGTCGCTGCTCCGTTGGTGGTCGCGCAGCCGCCCGCCGTGCCGCCGCCTGTTGCGCCGTTGCCGGTCGAGCCGCCGGCGGCCGCGCCCCCGACGGCCATGGCGGACTCCGAGGACGAAGGCATCGACATCGCGACGATCCCGCCGCCCGCGCAGCTGGACGAACCGGATGTCGACATCGTTGCCGCAACCGACGGGGGGGACACTTCGCCGGATGTCGTCATCGGCGAGGCGTTGACGGTGGAGGAGGCCCTGCTCGACGAGGTCTCGGACAGCCGTGAGCGCCTGGTCGCGGCCGAGCCGGTGGAGCCTGCGCCCGCGGTGGACGTCGAGGAAGAGCCCGCTCAAGACGACGACATCAAGGGCGAGGAGGCTCCGGCTTCGTCGCGCCGTCCCGTGGCGCCTGCCCCGGAGGAGCGGCTTGCGGAGCTCGCGTTCGGGGCCGAGGAGCCGGCGGCCGCGGGCCGCACCCCGCCCCCGAAGTCCGGGCCGCTCCCGGCGCCTCCGCTGGACTTCGACCCGGACGTCACGGGCGTGCGCAAGTCGGTCCCTCCCGACGATCCGGGACCTGCCCTCGTACGGGAGCTCACCCCTCAGGTCGCGCGCCTCCAGGTCGCCGAGGCCCGCGATCCCATCGTCGACGTGATCGGCGAGGCGCAGCGCTTCGCACCGCCCACGTTCGCGTCCCTGCTCGAGGCCAGCCTCTCGCTCTGACATTGCCCGCCGGCCGGGCTCACGGGCCCAGCCAGGTCACGTCGGCGCGCTGGAGCCACGTGCGCTGGCGGCGCGCAAAGACGCGCGTGGCGCGGACGATCGCCGCTTCGAGATCGGCGGGGGCGATTCGATTCGCGAGCGACGCGCGCACCTGGGCATAGCCGACGCTCGCCATCGCCCGGGCCTCTCCGTACCCCGCGTCGATCAGGCCTCTCACTTCGTCGGCCCAGCCGGCGGCCAGCCACCGGCGCGCCCGGAGCGTGATGCGCTCGGTCAGCACGGCAGGAGGACACGCGAGGGCGAGCACGCGCGCAGGGTGGCGGATCGTGCCGAACGCGTGCTCCCGTTGCCATTCGCTCATCGGTTTCCCCGTGAGCTCGTGGACCTCGAGCGCGCGGCTCACGCGCACGAAATCGTTGGGATGCAGGCGCGCCGCGGTTGGCGGGTCCACGGCGCCGAGCGCCGCGTGGAGCGACGGCCGACCGTCGCGTTCGGCGATGGCGCGGTGCCGATCCCGTATCGCGTCGTTCCCCGGCGGCGCCGCGGCGAGGCCGAAGAGGAGCGCCTTCACCCAGAGGAACGTGCCCCCGCACACGATCGGCACCCGGCCGCGTCCGCGAATCTCGGCGATGGCGCGGGCGGCGTCGGCAGCCCAGAGGGCCGCGTCGGCGCGGTCGAGCGGATCGAGCGTGCCGACCAGGTGGTGTGGTGCGCGCGCGAGCTCCACCGCGTCGGGTTTTCCGGAGCCGACGTCGAATGCCCGATAGATCTGAACGCTGTCGGCGCTGACGACTTCGCCGCCGAGGCGCTCGGCCAGCGCGACGGCGAGCGCCGTCTTGCCCGTGGCCGTCGGTCCGACGATGGCGAGGAGATCGTCGCCCGAGCGCGCCGCGATCGACAGCGCCTGCTCAACGACCGACGCGGCGCTCGAGTTCGTCATAGCCGATGCGCGTCACGACCGGGCGCCCGTGCGGGCAGTGCCCGGCGAAGTCGATGTCGTCGAGGGCGCGCAGCAGGGCCGCCGCTTGTTCGCGCGAGACGACGTCGCCGGCCCGGATGCTGCCGTGGCACGCCATCGTGGCCAGGACCATGTCCGCCGCGTCGCCGAAGGGGCGGTTTGCGGCGTGGCCGAGCTGCGCCGCGAGGTCGCGCACGACGCGCTCGGGCCTGACCCGGGAGAGCATCGCGGGCACCGCGTGGATCGCGACGGCGCTGGGCCCCACGGCGCGGATCTCGACGCCCAGCGCCGCGATGTCCGCCGCGCGCTCCTCGAGGGCGGCGACCTCCGTCGGCAGGAGCTCGATGACCTCGGGGATGAGCAGCCGTTGAGTGGCTACCGATCGCGAAGCGAAGGCGTGACGCAGCCGGTGGAACGCCACGCGCTCGGCGGCGGCGTGCTGATCGAGCACGTAGAGCCCGTCCGCGCCCCCGCATACGAGGAACGTCGCGCGCACCTGCGCGAGAAACTCGAGGGAGGCATAAAAGCCGACTCCGTCGAAGAGCTGCGGCTCGGCGGCGACCGCGCGGGCCGCGGCGGCCAGAGGCACCTGCTCGGCCAATGCGACCGCCCCGGCCGCGAGCGCGGCCTCTCCCGCGGCCGCGAGCTGCCAACCATCGGCGCCGTCGCTCGCGGGGAACGCCGCGCCCCCGTCGTGGCGCGGGCGCTGGGGTCCGTTCCACTGCGCTCTCGCCTGGCCGAGGGCGGGGAGTGAGAACGCGCGCGCCAGCGCCGTGTGAAGCTCGCGCGTCACGGCGTCGAACAGGGCGCGCCCCTCGGCGAAGCGCACTTCGGCCTTTTGAGGGTGGACGTTCACGTCGACGCTGGCCGGCGGCACCTCGACGTAGACGACGCCCACCGGGTATCGCCCTGCCTCGAGCACCGAGCCGTAGGCCTGGGCAACGGCGCGGGCCAACGGACGATCGCGCACGGGTCGTCCGTTCACCAAGAGGTGCAGCCCGACGGCGCCGGCCCGCGCTCGCTCCGGCGGGGCGAGGTACGCCTCGATGCGCATGGGCCCGCGCTCGCCGAGGCAGGCCTCGAGCCTCTCGCCCTCGAACGCTTGCGCGGCCCGGTCGGCCCGCGTCGCAACGCGGAGCCATTCGCGGGCGATGCGGCCATCGCGGACGAGGAAGAAGCTGACGTCGGGGCGCGCGAGCGCCGCGAGGAGCATCGTCTCGGACACGTGCGCCGCCTCGGTGCCGGTGGACTTGAGGAACTTGCGCCGCGCGGGGACGTTGAAGAACAGGTCGCGGACCTCGATGGTCGTCCCGTCCGCGGCGCCTGCGGGGCGTTGCGACGGGGGGCCGCCCCCTTCGACGACGACCTCGGTGCCCTCGCGGGCCCCGCGCGGGCGCGTCACCAGGCGAAGCTTCGCCACCGAAGCGATGCTCGGCAGGGCCTCGCCGCGAAAGCCGAACGTCGCGAGGGCGAAGAGGTCTTCCTTCGCGCGGATCTTGCTGGTCGCGTGACGCTCGAGGGCGAGGACCGCGTCGTCGCCATCCATGCCCGTTCCGTCGTCGCTCACCCGAAGCAGGTCGACCCCGCCGCGCTCGATCTCCACCTTGACCCGCGTGGCTCCTGCGTCGAGCGCGTTCTCGACCAGCTCCTTCACGACGCTGGCGGGTCGCTCGACCACCTCGCCGGCGGCGATTTGGCTCGCGAGGTCGTCGGGAAGGCGCTGGATACGCCCCATCCGCCGGTCCTATTGCTCCCCGAGGGCTTGACCGGAAGCATCGAAGAACTCGCGCGTGCGCCGCCTCGTGAGGGCCACGACGATGAGCGCGCTGCCGAACGTCTGCGCGGCGAGGGAGAACGGGTACGCCGATCGCGCCGTCACCCCCCACGCATGCGTGCGCGCCTCCGGGTGCGTCCACTCGGGGACGTTCTCACGGATGTATGTCGTCTCCGCCGTCTCCCAGAGGTTCACGTCGGCCTCGAACACGCCCCGCAGCAGCCGGTGCTCTACGACGTTGACGCCCGCCTGGACGACGACGAGCTGCAAAAGGATGGCGCGTGCGCTGCTGCTGCCGGCCAGGCCTCGCATCGCGAAGACGAACATGGCGCTGCCGAGCACGATCGCCGCGACGGCAAGCGGCCAACCCCACGTCTTTACCGCGTCGAGCGCCGCCTGACACGCCTCGAGGCGCGCGACGAACGCCGCGCGATCGTCCGGGTTGGGGATTTCCTGGCTCGCGAGCGCTGGGTCGATGGCGCCCCGATACTGCAAGAACGCGCTCCAGCCCTGGAGAGCGCCGTATGCGCCGAAGACGACCGCGCCGAGGAGGGCGACGACGAGGTAAAATGGGCGTTTTCGCGGCGCTGCAGTCATCCGGTGGCCGCGCAAAATAGCATGGCGAAGCGTCTTCGACAGGCTCGCCGCGTGTCCGCCGCCGCCGCCGATCGTCGCCTCCACGCGCTCCCCGTTATGGCGGGGCCGCCTCCGTCGCCCGCGTGTCGTCGACCGCTTTTACGGTCGGGTCGACCGCGGGCGCCGAAGAAGACGTCGTGGGCGTCGGCGTTGCCACCGCCTTTGGTCGGACCACCCGCCGCGAAATGGGAAGGACCGCGGGCAAGTCCGTGGCGGGGACGGTAGAGGGATCGGCCGCGACAGGGGAACCCGCGACCGGGGGTACCTCGACCCACGGCGTCGAGTGGACCGCCGTCTCCTTGGCGCGGTTCGCGAATACTGCGGCTGCACGGACGGGCGCGAAGACCGCCGGCGTGGCGGTGGGCCGCGGCACGACCATCACCGCGGCAGCGACCGCGACCAGCGCGCCGACCGCCGCGATGCCGCAAGCGATGAGCATGGACTTATTGGAGGGTGATGCGGGAGAACTCCCGGCGTTGGAGCTTTCGCGCCCGGTCGAAGGCGGCCACGAGGCGGCGACTGGGGGGAGCGATCCCGCGGCAGCCCGCATGCCGCCGTCGTCTTGCGCCGCTTTGCCGTCGCCTTCGAAGGCCGGGTAGCTCGGCCGTGGCGGCACGCGGACCACGGGGAGGGGAGGGCGGTTGGCGATCTTGCGCCACACGAGATTTCCAGTGGCCCGAACGGGCCGCTTGGCGTTGGGGATGGTCATCGGCCTTTAGTTCCCGGACCCTCGACGAACACGCAGTCGCCTGCACCCTTCATTCCACAAGCGCAGCCGCGCGCAAGTGCCCTCGTCCGGCGCCCGGACTCGACCGCGGGGGGCTTTTACGAATCTTCACGCAGTCGCGCCGCGCGCCGCGTCGGCCCGTGCGCATCGATACGGGGGAAGGAGATCGAACGATGATCGGATTCATTCTTGGTGCGGTGGCTGCGGTCGGAGTGGCCAAGGTGGTGCGCGCGCGCCGGCGCGGGATGTGGGGTCGTGGCTTCGGGGGGCCGGGCTTCGGTCGCCGGCGGTGGTTCTTGCGGGCCCTGTTCGAGCGCCTCGACACGACCCCCGGCCAGGAGCGCGCGATCGTCGCACTCTTGGATGAGCTCAGTCAGAACCGCAAGGCCGTGCGCGAGGAGTTCGGCCAGACTCGGGCCGAACTCGCGCACGCGGTCGAAGGTGGGCTCATCGACGACGCGACCCTCGACGAAGCCTTCGCGCGTCACGATCGCCTCGCGGCCCAGCTCCGCGTCGCGTTCATCGAGGCGCTGAAGAAGACGACGGAGGTGCTCGACGAACGACAACGCAAGCAGGTGGCGCGCCTCCTCGCGGGCAGGGCCTTCTTCAGCGGCGGCCCAGTCTGGGCGTGATCGGCGCTCGGCTTACGCTCGGCGCGAGCGCCAAAGCTGAAACGCGCCGAGCAGGGCGATCGCCCCTCCGGCCACCATGAGCGGCATCGGGCTGCTGGTGCCGGGGAGGGCGAACTGCCCGCTCGCACCTGCGGCGAAGGCCACGAGGCCAAGAGTCAGGTTCCACCCGCCGCTTCCCATCGACAGCAGCATACTGCATGGGGCAAATAGGATGTCGATGCGCGGCCTGCTCGCGGTTGCGGCATTCCTTGCGGTCCTTGCGCTGTCCGCGTGCGGGCTCTCCGGCAACACGATCCCGACCGAGAACTGGACATGCCAGTGGGACGCCGACGAAGGGCGTCCTCTCGCCGACCCCGCCTCGCCCGTCGACGACGCGGGCGTCCTGCCCGCCGGCGAGTGCCAGACGACCTGCGGGCCCCCCGTCACGTCGTGCGTGCGGACGTTCCTCGACAGCGGACAGGCGGGGGCGATTTGCCCCATTTGCACCTTTTGAGGTGGCTTGGCCTCGGGATCGCCAGTCCCACCGCGGCCCGCGGCGACGCTCGCGTGGTGCTAGCTTCGCGCCGCATGCGCGACCCGCGGGTCATCGTGCCCTTTGGCAAACCCGTCGACGCCGATGTCCAGGTGGTCGGCTCCAAGAGCTACACGAATCGCGCGCTCGTCATCGCCGCCCTCGCTCGCGGCGACTCGGAGCTCACCGGGGCGCTCTTCAGCGACGACACGCGGTTCATGTCCGAGGCCCTCCGGGCCCTCGGGGTCGACGTGCAAGCGGACGAAGCGGCGCGTGTCCTTCGTGTTCGCGGCGTCGCGGGCCACGTGCCCGCCCTCACGGCGCGCTGCTTCGTCGGAAACGCCGGGACGGCGGCGCGCTTTCTTCCTGTCGTCATGGCGCTCGGTCGCGGCGTCTACGAGATCGACGGGGTGGCGCGGATGCGCGAACGTCCCATCGGCCCGCTCGTCGGCGCGCTGACGCGGCTCGGCGTGCAGGTCGAAGCCCTCGAGAAGCCCGACTGCTTCCCGCTGCGGGTGCACGGCGGCTCGCTGCAAGGCGGTCGCGTCTCGATCGCCGGGCACGTGAGCTCGCAGTACGTCAGCGGCTTGATGATGGGCGGCCCGGCGATGCCTCGAGGGCTCACGGTCGAGATCGACGGGGACCTCGTGTCGCGGCCGTACGTCGAGATGACCGCCCAGGCGATGCGCGACTTCGGGGCGCACGTCGATCGGGACGGCGAGCGCTGCTTCGTGATTCATGGCGACCCGCTCTACGCCGGGCGAAGATACCGGGTCGAGCCGGACGCGTCGGCGGCGTCGTACTTCTTCGCCGCCGCGGCGATCACGGGCGGGCGCGTGCGGGTCGAGGGCCTCGGCACGCGGTCGCTGCAGGGCGATCGCGGGTTCGCGCACATCCTCGCCCGCATGGGTTGCGAGGTGCTGGAGGGCGAGGACTTCACGGAAGTGCGCGGCGCGCGCGACGGCGGCGGCCTCCGCGGCGTCGAAGTCGACATGGCCGATCTCTCCGACGTGGCGCAGACGCTCGCCGTTGTGGCGCCGTTCGCCTCGTCGCCCACGCGCGTGACGGGGATTGGCTTCATTCGCGCCAAGGAGACCGACCGCGTGGCCGCCGTGGTCCGCGAGTTGACGCGGCTCGGGATTGCCGCCACGGAGGAGAAAGACGGGTTCGTCGTTCACCCGGGCCGTCCAGGGGCGGGGGCGGTCGACACGTACGACGACCACCGGATGGCGATGAGCTTCGCCCTTCTGGGTCTGCAGCACCCGGGGATCGCCATCCGCAATCCGGCCTGCGTTTCCAAGACGTTCCCGGACTTCTTCGAGAGGCTCGAGGCCCTTCGCCGATGACCGCTCGCGGCCGTAGCAAGGCCGGGGGCGCGGCTCGCGAGAAGAACGGGCGTGCGTGGGGACGGACGATGAGACACAATCGCTCACGGTTGGGGCGGGCGATTGGGCCCGCCGAGGACGGGCCACGGGCCGGAGTAGGATGGGCTTTACCGGGAGGGATGTCGTGGGGCAACTGTCCGTAGGAAGGTCGATGGATCGACAACCCGCAGAGCTGGATCACTTCCGAGCCCTGCTTCAGGGCTACATGGACAAGAAGGGCCTGCGGTCCACCGACCAGCGAAAGCTCATCGTGGAGACCTTCTTCCACGCCGACAACCATGTGAGCATCGAGGAGCTTCTGGCCCAGGTGCGCGCGCACGACCCGCGCGTCGGCTACGCCACGGTTTATCGCACCCTCAAGCTACTCGCCGAGTGCGGCGTCGCCAACGAGCGCCGCTTCGGCGACGGTCTGACGCGATACGAGCTGGCCGACGACGCGACCCATCACGACCACCTCATCTGCGTCGAGTGCCACTCGATCACCGAGTTCGAAGAGCCTCGCATCGAGGAATTGCAGGAGAAGGTCGCCCGCAAGTACGGCTTCGAGCTGCGGTCGCACAAGCACGAGCTCTACGGCGTCTGCTCGTCCTGCCAGAAGAAGCGGCGCACGGGAAACTAGTGGCACCGCCCTCGAGATGAGCTCAAGGTTTTGCTGTCATCTCTTGCGCCTTCGAGCGAAAGAGACGCACCCGTCCATCGCGCTCGCGGGCGCCTTGGTGCAAGGGAGGGGCCGCCGAGGCTCGATGGGTGGACGCTGTCGCTCGGGGCCGCGCGTTTCGCGTGGAGTGAAGGCACGGTCGGCGCGAGGGAAGCGGCAGAGGCGAGCACCGGCTAGGCACTCCGCCAAAGGGTCACACGAGTCGGCGGAAGGGATGACTCCTTGTCGCTCGTGAGAGGAGCGCTCTCGCGAAGGATCTCGTCTTACGTCGTAAACCAAGCACCTTACCCGCACGGCGAACCATCCCTCGCCTTCGGTGTGCGGCGAGCGCGCCGGGCTCTCGCGCCAGAACCGCGGTTGGGTCCCGGCAAGGGCGCGAGGGTTGCCCCGCACTGCGTCAGGGGCGCGCCGCTCCGAATCGGTCATGGATCGACCTCCGCCATCAACGTCCTCGCGTCGGTGACGACCCACCCCGCGGCGAAGTCGAGCGGGGTCTCGGGGATCTCGGCGAGGAGCTGGAAGTCGAAGGCCACGACGATCGCGGCTGCCGGGGCGAAGCGCGGCAGGGCCCGGTCGTAGTACCCGGCGCCGTAGCCGATGCGGTGTCCCCGCGGGTCGACGGCGAGGCATGGGACTACGATCGCGTCGAGGTCGCCAGGCAAGGCCTCGGGACAGCGAGGCTTTGGCTCCAGGATCCCGAACGCGCCGGGCTCGAGGTCGTCCGGGCCGGCGACGAAGCGAAAGGCCATCGCGTTCGTCTCGGGGTCGATCGCCGGGTAGGCGACACGAACGCCGCGCTCGATGAGGGTCGCGCCGAGCGGGCGCAGGTCCACCTCGTGGCGGTCTTCCATGGGCTGGAACAGCGCGACCGTCCGGGCCCGCGCGACGGGTGGGACGACGCCGAGGCGATCGACGATGCGGGCCGACCGTTCGGCGCACGCGGAAGCGGGCAAGGCCTTTCGCAGGCCGCGCATGCGCTTCCGGAGCTCCGCCTTGACGCGCGCGCGGAGCACGTCTTCCTGAGAAGAGGGGACAAAGCCGTGGTGGCCCTCGGGTGGGGCCGGGGGCGGCACGCGCGTCAAACGTCGACCCCGAGGATCTCGTGCACCCGGGCGGCGACAGCCCGGAGAGTCTCCGCGCACGGCTCGCATCCCCCGCCGCAGCATCGAGGCCATCGCGAGGGGGGCGTCCCCAGGATCGGGCGCACGCAGTCGCGGTAGTAGTCCTTGAGCCCTATCTCGTCGCTCGCCCTGGCGAGCGCGTGCTCGACCTCGGGCGTCCGCGGAAGGCTCACGCAAAGAGCCTAGCGCCGCGGCGGACCGCTCGCACCCAGGGTCGTTCGCCCCTCGAGCATCATGCGAAGCTCCTCGGTCTCGATCGACCGGCTCAGCGCCTCTTCCTGCGAGATGAACTTGCGCTGGTAGAGCGAGAAGAGGCTCTGGTTCAGCGTGATCATCCCGTACTTGTCTTGGCCAACCTGCATCTGCGAGTAGATCTGGTGGACCTTGTCCTCGCGGATCAGGTTTCTCACCGCCGCGTTGGGGATGAGCACCTCGAGGGCCATGACCCGTCCGGGCGCGTTGTGCCTGGGCACGAGCTGCTGCGAGACGACGCCCTGCAGGACGAACGAGAGCTTCGACCGGATCTGCGCCTGCTGGTGCGGCGGGAAGACGTCGATGATTCGGTTGATCGTCGAGACCGCGCTGTTCGTGTGGAGCGTCGCGAAGACGAGGTGCCCGGTCTCGCTGATGGAGAGGGCCGCCTCGATCGTCTCGAGGTCGCGCATCTCGCCGACGAGGACGACGTCCGGGTCTTGCCGGAGCACGTACTTGAGGGCGCTCTTGAAGCCTTCCGTGTCGCTGCCCACCTCTCGCTGATTGATGACCGACAGCTTGTGAGGGTGCAGGTACTCGATCGGGTCTTCGACCGTCAGGATGTGCAGGCGCTGCTCGCTGTTGATCTTGTCGATGAGCGCCGCGAGCGTCGTCGACTTGCCGGAACCAGTCGGCCCCGTCACCAGCACCAGGCCGCTCGGTTTCGCGGCGAAATCGGCGACGATCTGCGGGAGGCCGAGCTCCTCGAACGTCAGCACCTTGAAGGGGATCGCGCGGAACGCTGCGGCCACGGCGCCCCGCTGCTGGTAGATGTTCGCGCGAAACCGCGCGAGGCCTTTGACCCCGAACGACAGGTCGAGCTCGTTCGTCTTCTCGAACTGCGCCCGTTGCTCCTCGCTCAAGATCGAGAAGCAGAGCTGCTTCGAGTCGACCGGGCCGAGGGGCGGGAGCTTCAGCGGGATGATCTGCCCGTCGATGCGCAGCAGCGGTGGCGACGCCGTCGTGATGTGTAGATCGCTCGCGCCCTTCTCGATCATCGTTCGAAGGAGCTGGTGGAGCGAGACTTTGACGTCGGCGGGCTGGGTCATCGGGGGAGCGGCTCTAGTCGGCGATCGTGACGCGCATGATCTCCTCGGGCGTCGTGACGCCGTCGAGGATCTTCTTGATGCCGCTCGAGCGGAGGGTGTTCATGCCGCCCCGGATGGCCGCCATCTTGAGCTCCGCCGTCGACGCGGCCTGCAGCACCATCTCCTTGAGGCTGTCGGTGAACCGCATGACCTCGTAGAGCGCGACGCGCCCCTTGTAGCCGCTGCCGTTGCACGTGCGGCAACCGCTCCCCTTGTACATCTTGGCGTTGGCCACCTGCTCGGGCGAAAAGCCGCAGTCCTCGAGGATCTTCTTCTCGTACTTCGTCTGCTGCTTGCAGTCGGCGCAGATCTTCCGGGCGAGGCGCTGCGCCAGCACGAGGTTGACGCTCGCCGTGATGAGGAACGGCTCGACGCCCATGTTGAGCAGGCGCGAGATCGTGGCCGGCGCGTCGTTGGTGTGCAGCGTCGAGAGCACCATGTGCCCGGTGAGCGCGGCCTTGACGGCGATCTCCGCCGTCTCGAAATCGCGGATCTCACCGACCATCAAGATGTCCGGGTCCTGCCGGAGGAAGGCGCGCAAGGCCATCGCGAAATTGAGGCCGATTTCGTCGTGCATCTGCACCTGGTTGATGCCGTGCAGGTTGTACTCGACGGGGTCTTCCGCGGTGCTGATGTTGTGGGCGATCTTGTTCAGGTCCGAGAGGGCCGAGTACAGCGTGGTCGTCTTGCCGCTGCCCGTGGGGCCCGTGACGAGCACCATGCCCCACGGCTGGTGGATCGCCCACATGAAGTCCTCGAGCGGCTTGGGGTCGAAGCCCAGCTTGCTCATGTCGAGCTGCAAGTTGCCCTTGTCGAGGAGGCGCATGACGACCTTCTCGCCCCAGAGCGTCGGCAGCACCGAGACGCGGAAGTCCATCTCGCGGCCCTTGCCGAGCTTCAACTTGATGCGCCCGTCCTGCGGCAGGCGCCGCTCGGCGATGTCGAGCGACGCCATGATCTTGAGCCGGCTCGTGATGGCGTTCTTCAGCTTGAGCGGCGGCGTCATCTCCTCGGTGAGGACGCCGTCGATGCGGTATCGCACGCGAAGGGTCTTCTCGTAGGGCTCGATGTGGATGTCGCTCGCGCCCTTCTTGATGGCGTTGAGGAGGATCATGTTGACCAGGCGCACGACGGGCGCGTCGGCGCTGGCCTTCTCGAGCTCGAGGAGATTGACGTCTTCCTCGTCCCCGACGACGTCGATCTCCCCTTCGTCGAAGCCGGCCATGACCTCGTCGTACGAGGGGCCCGCGTTGTAATAGCGCTCGATGGCCGAGTGGATCGCGCTCTCGCTCGCGATGACCGGCTCGATGTTGTAGCCGGTGAGAAACTTCAGGTCGTCGATGGCGTTGAGGTTCGTCGGGTCCGCCATCGCGACGATGAGCGCGTTGCCGGTGCGCGAGATGGGCAGCACCCGGTGCCGCTCACACGGCTCCTTGGGGACCAGCTTGAGGACCTCCGCGTCGACTTCGTACTCCTCGAGATCGATCGTCGGGACGCGGTACTGCTGGCTGAGAAAGCTGGTGATCTCGTCGTCGCTCACGTAGCCGAGCTTGGCCAGCGTGTAGCCGAGGTTCTGTCCCGACTTCTGCTGTTCGTCCTGCGCGTGCCGGAGCTGGGAAAGGGAGATGAGCTTCTCGCGGACGAGCAGCTCGCCAAGCCGATTGTTGTTGGCCATACCGCCTCAGGTTAACACCGCGCTATTCGCGGCATCGCGCGAAACCTCACCCCGTTGCGCCGGAGAATTTGGGGAGCGACCCACCGTGCGACACCGGGGGCTCAGGGCTTCACTGTATGTGGTACGGCACCGCCTGTCGGTCGACCGTAGAACGGACGAGCGCGACGGCAAACGAGACGTTAGATTGGGAGCCCAAGGTTATGCCCATCACCTACACGGACCTCATCGCAGACATCCGCAAGCGCACCAAGCAGGTCTCCCTCGAAGAGCTCAAGCGCCGCATCGAGGCGGGCGAGAAGCTCACGCTCGTCGACGTGCGGGAGAAGGACGAATGGCGCGGCGGCTACATCCCGGGGGCCATCTCCATCCCGCGGGGATTCCTCGAGATTCAAGCCGAGCAAAAGCTCCCCGACAAAAACGCCCGCATCGTCGCTTACTGCGCGGGCGGGACGCGGTCGGCGCTCGCGGCGGCCACCCTCCAGGAGCTCGGCTACGCCAACGTAGAAACGGCCAACCCGGGGTTCGTCCGCTGGAAGGACCTGAACTACCCGATGGAGTTGCCGCCGCAGCTCACGGACGCGCAGCGTGAGCGCTACTCGCGTCACATCCTTTTGCCCGAAGTGGGCGAGGTCGGGCAGGCCAAGCTGCTCAAGAGCAAGGTGCTGCTGCTCGGTGCAGGCGGCCTCGGGTCGCCGGCGGCGCTCTACCTCGCGGCAGCCGGCGTCGGCACCCTTGGGATCGTGGACGCCGACGTCGTCGACTCGTCGAACCTGCAGCGGCAAATCATCCACGCGACGAGCCGCGTCGGGACCCTCAAAGTCGAGAGCGCGGCCAAGGCCATCGGCGATCTCAACCCGGACGTGAAGGTCGTCCCGCACAAGGAGCGCCTGAACAGCGGCAACGTGGATCGGATCTTCTCCGACTACGAGGTCGTCGTGGACGGCACGGACAACTTTCCCACGCGCTATCTCGTGAACGACGCCGCGGTGTTCCTCGGCAAGCCCGTCGTTCACGGGAGCATCTTCCGCTTCGACGGGCAGGTGACGACGTTCATCCCGGAGAAGGCCGCCCAGAAACTCGGCGTCGCCACGAGCCCCTGCTACAGGTGCCTCTACCCGGAGCCGCCTCCCGCTCACCTCGCGCCGAGCTGCCAGGAGGCGGGTGTGCTCGGGATCCTGTGCGGGATCATCGGCACGCTGCAGGCAACCGAGGCGATCAAGATCCTGCTCGGCAAGGGGTCGACGCTGGCGGGCCGCCTGCTCACGTACGACAGCCTCAAGATGAAGTTCCGCGAGCTCCGATTGCGCCGGTCGCCGGAGTGCCCGGTGTGCGGGCCCAAGCCCACCATCACCAGCTACATCGATTACGAGGGGTTCTGCTCGGTCGGGTGAGTCGGTTCCGTCGCGCGGCGGTGGTGACGCCGCCTGGCCTTGCGAGCGTCCTTCTTGGACGGGGTCTTGGGAGCCGCGGCCTTCGGGTCCGCGGCGGCTGAGTCCTTCGAGTCCTTCGCCGACGGCTCCTTCGCGGGCGCCGTGGTCGAGTCGGCCGCGGCCACCTCTTTGGGCGCCTCCTCGGCCTTGGCCTCCGGCTTGGTCGCCTCGAGCGGCGCGAACTGCGCGGCGGCCGGCAGCGGGGGCAGCTTGGGCTCGTCCGCGGCCGCGACGACTGCCGCCGGGGTGGCGACGGCCGGGGCAGTCGCGGT